>OFDC01001877.1_pt1 | contig 10293 bp, 7 predicted proteins | sample 1520941 | NCBI WGS metagenome assembly OFDC01 (sample SAMEA94258168, study PRJEB24077) | hot springs metagenome | biome: Aquatic biome; feature: Water | place: India | collected 2012-12-06 | depth 5 m | reverse complement strand
CCTAGGACCCGCTGATTAAGAGTCAGCTGCTCTACCAACTGAGCTATGCGTCCATTCCGACGGTGCCGGACCAGCGCAACGGGGCGTCGAAGACTGCACCCGATTCGCGTGAGGCGCTGCATTTAGCGTGTCTCGCCCCGATGGCAAGGCCCTAAACGTCCCAAACCGCCTTCAGACCGCCAAACCCCGGCGTGGAGCCATGCGGTTCCACCGGTTGATCATCATCAAGAGGCCAATGCAGATCATGTTGGTCATCATTGACGAGCCGCCATGGCTCATCCACGGCAAAGGGATGCCCTTTGCGGGCGCCATGCCCATCACCATCAAGAGGTTGATGGCGATGTAGAAGAAGATCGTGGCCGTGGCACCGGCGGCCAGTAGGGCACTGAAGCGGTCCTGTGATTCGCTCGCGACTTTCATGCCCCACCGCAAGATCAGGCCGTACATGGCGAGCACGAACAGGCCACCCATCAGCCCCCATTCTTCAGCCATGGTGGAAAAGACGAAATCGGTGTGCGGTTCGGGCAGGTAGTCGAGGTGGCTCTGGGTGCCGTTGTTGAACCCCTTTCCGAAGATGCCGCCCGATCCGATCGCAATCTTGGACTGGGAAATGTGATACCCGGCGCCCAGTGGATCGCTTTCAGGGTCGAGGAAGGTGGTCACCCGGGCACGCTGATAATCATGCAGCGCGAAAAAATAGACCAGCGGCGTTGCTGCCACCGCCGCGCCGCCCGCAGCGAGGAACCACCACAAGGGTAGGCCTGCGAGGAACATCACCACCACCCCGCCAAAGGCAATTGCGATTGAAGTGCCAAGATCGGGCTGCATCAGCACAAGGCCAATTGGCAGCACGATCAGCATCCCGGCGGGCACCACCGAGCGCCATGAGCCGATCATCCCGGCAGGCAGTGTGGCATAGAAACGCGCCATCGCCAGCACCACCGCGGGCTTCATGATCTCCGATGGCTGGATCCGGATCGGGCCGAATTCCAGCCACCGCTGGCTGCCGCCCTTGACCTGTCCGATCACTTCGACCGCCAGCAACAACAGCAGCACGCTCAGATAGGCTGGGTAGGTCAGTACCTCCACGGCGTTGCGGGGCAGGGCGGCGATGATCCCTGCCATCACCGCAAATATAGAGAAGCGGATGAAATGCGATGTCGCAAAGGGTTCCATCGCTCCGCCCCCGGCCGAGTAGAGCACCATTCCACCAAAGGTGGTGAGCAGCACCAGTGGGATCAGCATCTCCCAAGGCTGACGGGCTATCGGCTCGGGCACGATCCCGCTGCGGGCGGTGAGGGTGTTCATGGCATGGTCTCGGGCACGATGGGGGAAGGGGCGGGGTTTGCGATAGGGATAGCCGGCGCCTCGGTTGCAGGTGTCGTCACCGGGCTGGGCGGGGTCGCAACCGATCTGGTTTCGCCGCGGGGCTTGATCGCATCGGTGGCGATGGCCTCCGACTGGCGTGCAGCGAGCCGCGCTTCGGCTTCGACCTGATCGAAGATTTCCTTTTCGCGCCGGGGCGGCGGCTTCACCGCAGCTCCGCGGGCTGCGGCATAGGCGGCATAGCGTTGTTCGAGCCGTTGCTGCGCCGTGCCACCCCATTGCTGTTCGAGCGCGCGCAGGGCGTCGAGTCCCTTTTGCGGGTCGAACAGGAACGTCATCACATCGCGCGCAATCGGATAGGCAGACCCTGAGCCGCCGCCATGCTCAATCACCACCGCACCAGCATAGCGCGGATTGTCGAACGGCGCGAAAAATACAAACAGGCCGTGATCACGGTACTTCCACGGGCCGCTGCGCCCATCGGAAATACTCAGCGAAACGACCTGCGCCGTGCCGGTCTTGCCCGCCATCTTGACATCGGGCAGCGGCAACTGCGCCCGGCGAGCGGTGCCCGCGCCGTTGACGACGTCGCTCATCGCCTGCCGGATATAGGCAATATCGTCAGGCCTGAAATCATAGGCCAACGGTTCCTTGGCGGCGCCGCTCATCACAAGCCGGGGATTGAGCGCCTTGCCGGTCGCGAGGCGTGCGCTGAGCACGGCAAGCTGCAGCGGACTGGCGAGATAATAGCCCTGACCGATCGAGGCATTGACGGTATCGAAGGGTTCCCAGGGGCGCCCGAACTTCTTTTCCTTCCACGCGGCGTTGGGCACAGTTCCGAAAAACTGGCTGTTCACCGGCAATTCAAACTGTTTGCCCATGCCGAACAGGCTGGCCATGTCGGCGACCTGATCGAAGCCCACGGCCTGCGCGAAATGATAGAAATAGCTGTCGCAGCTCTGCGCGATGGCCTTGTTCATATCGACCACGCCGTGACTGGAGTGGCAGTTGAAGAAGCGATTGCCGATCCTCCGCCCGCCCCCGCACACGATTGTGTCGGTGGGTTTCACCCCAGCGCGCAAAAACGCCATACAATGCATCGGCTTGATGGTCGAACCGGGGGGGTAGAGCCCCTGCAACACCTTGTTACGCAGCGGAACGCGCTCGTCTTCGCGCAGCATGGCATATTCGACGCTGCCGATGCCGTCCGAAAAGCTGTTGGGGTCAAAGCTTGGCATGGACGCCATGCACAGCAGATCACCGCTGCGACAGTCCATCACCACTACTGAGCCGCTCTCGAGCCCGATCCGCCGCGCGGCATAATCCTGAAGCGGGCCATCGATGGTGAGCCGCACGGGCTTTCCCTGAACATCTTCCCGAGTTTCCAGATCGCGCACGATCCGACCGCCCGCAGTCACCTCAACCCGGCGCGCACCGGGAACCCCGCGCAGCTTCTTCTCGAACTGCTTTTCCAGACCGTCTTTGCCGATTTTGTAACCCGGCGTGACCAGCAACGGGTTGGGATCCTCCTCATACTCCTCGGCCGATGCGGGGCCGACATAGCCAACCACATGCCCGACGCTGGAGGCGGTCGGATAGAGGCGCGAAAAACCGCGCTGCGGAACCACACCCGACAGTTCTGGCAGACGGACGCTGAGCGCGGCGAATTGCTCGTAGTTAAGGCCGCTTGCCACCTCGACCGGCTGAAACCCGTGCGACGTCGTCAGCTTGTCCTTGATATCGGCAATTCTGGTGGGGGTGAGGGACAGCAATTCGCCCAGCCGGTCGATCGTGGCTTCCGCATTCTGCATCCGCTCGGGGATGACATCGACCCGGAAGTCAGCGCGGTTGGAGGCGAGCGGCGCGCCGTTGCGGTCGAGGATCCATCCCCGTCGCGGGGGAATCAGCGTGAGGTTGACCCGGTTGCTTTCCGATTGGAGCCGGTACTTCTCGTTTTGCGCCACCGCGAGATACCCGAGGCGCAAAGCGAGCAGCACACCCAGACCGCCCTGAATGGCACCCAGCACCACGGCGCGGCGTTCAAAGGTGCTACGCAGGATCGATGCATTGATGATCCGGCCTTGCGGCTGCGGGCCATCGCGCAGTCCGAACAGGCTCTTCACGCGATCCTCCGCGCCCGGGCGAGCCGGAACTGATCCAGTCTGGCAACCAGTCGCGCGATGATCGGATAGAGCAGGATGGACAGCACGGCCTGGGGCGCGGCAACGCTGACCGCTTCCATCGTCATGGCAGCACCCGAAACCAGCAGCGTTGCAAGCCAATAGGCCGCCGCAATCAAACCGGCCGTGAACCAGTCCTGCCAAAAACCGCGCCATGGGAAGCGAGTCTCGATCATCTCGATCGCCATCAGCGCCAGCGACCACAGTAAGATCGCGCTGCCAAAGGGCTGGCCGCTGACCAGATCATCAACAGCGCCAAACGGACCTCCCACCCACAGGGGCAAGAGCCCCGGACGGACCATGCGCCAGCCGAGCAGCATCAGGAAGCCCAGCGGCGGGATGAGCGGCATCACATCGGCAATCACGATGACAGGCACGACCGACGCCAGCACGATGGAAATATAGGGCACGCTGCGCACCCGCAGGGGCGAGGGCGCGCGATTGATGCTTTGGCCGTGGAGTTCGGAGTGGGGACGGGAGATGATCCGATCCATCACTCGCGCCCCGCCCCTGCATCGGCACGCGCCGGGGCTGCGCTTGCCGGAGAGGCTGATGTTGCAGGCGTAACACGTCCGGGGTTCGGTGCATCGCCATTGCCGGTTACAGCCGTGTCCGGCTGATCAAGCGCTCCGCCTTGGATCGCGGCAACCGCTGCGGGCTGATAGATGGGCTCGACCGCCACATAATCGGTCGCCGCCGGTTCTGCCACCAGCCGGGCGATCCCGCCATCGGGGGTGAGCTTGCTGATCACCGCGACCGCAATGCCTGGACGATAATAGCCGCCAGCGCCGCTTGTCAGCATAACATCGCCAACCTTCAGGGGATTGATGCCCAGATTAACGAGGCGGATCCTCAGCAAGCCATCCCCGCGCCCTTCGGCAAAGGCGATGACGTCATCCTTGGCGCGGCGCACGGGAAGCACGCTTTCGGTATCGGTCAGCAGCAGCACGCGCGCCGAGATGCGGCCACTTTCGAGCACGCGCCCTATCACGCCGCGCTCAGATATCACCGGCATTCCGGGCACCACGCCGTCGCGGCTTCCTGCGCCAAGAAAGGCATGGCGGCGGGTGCTGGTGGCGGTCGAGCCGACCAAACGCGCCATCACCACCGGCGGCGCTGACGTCTCGCGCAGGCCCAACAGGCCCTTGAGGCGGCGGTTCTCCGCTTTGACGGCTGCGGCCTCGGCAAGGCGAATGCGGGCCAGTTCCACTTCCTCCCGCAGCGCTGCGTTCTGCCTGCCGGCTTCGAAGTATCCGGCGATGCTGGAAAACAGGCCCTGCGATGTCGTGCGCGTGGCAGCGCCAACCTCGCCAACCGGGGAGACGGCATCGGTCGCGAGACCGCGTAGCGGGGCAAAGGCGGAGGGCTGCCACAAGGACAGGAGCAGCAGGCAAAGGCCCGCAATCGCTGTCACGCCGGCCAGCAGGTAGCCGGTGAACAGCGAATACTGCGCCTTCTTGGAAAAGCTGGACCGGCGCGAAGAGGGCGGCGCCATGGCTTACAGTCCCTTCTGCCAGAACTCCCGGCTCACATGCGGGCGGATCACGCGGTCATCAGCACGCCGCGATAGATCGGATCTTCCATCGCACGGCCCGTACCGATGGCAACGCAGGTGAGCGGGTCTTCGGCGACTGAAACGGGAAGGCCCGTTTCCTCGCGCAAATGTTCATCGAGGCGCCGGATAAGCGCGCCGCCGCCGGTCAGCACGATGCCCTGGTCGACAATATCCGCAGCCAGTTCTGGCGCGGTGTTTTCGAGCGCAATGCGCACGCCTTCGACGATGGCGCCGATGGGCTCCGACAGAGCTTCGGCGATATGCGCCTGATTAATCGTGATCTCCTTGGGCACGCCGTTGACGAGGTCACGGCCCTTCAGGGTGATGATCTCGCCGATCCCATCTTCAGGGATCATGGCAATGCCGTAATCCTTCTTGATCCGCTCTGCGGTCGCATCGCCGATCAGCAGGTTGTGGTGACGGCGCACGTATGAAACGATCGCCTCGTCCATCTTGTCGCCCCCGGTGCGCACCGAGGTGGTGTAGGCGAGACCGCGCAAGGAGAGCACTGCAACTTCAGTGGTGCCGCCGCCGATATCGACCACCATTGAGCCAACCGGCTCGGTCACGGGCATGTCTGCGCCAATGGCCGCTGCCATCGGTTCAAGAATAAGGTGCACGTTGGACGCCCCGGCATTTGAAGCGGCATCGCGGATCGCGCGGCGTTCCACCGAGGTCGAGCCCGAGGGCACACAGATCACGATTTCCGGGTAACGGAACATCGACTTCTTGCCGTGGACCTTCTGGATGAAGTGCTTGATCATCTGCTCAGCCACTTCGATGTCGGCGATCACGCCGTCCCGCAGCGGGCGGATTGCTTCGATGCTGTCCGGGGTCTTGCCCATCATCATCTTGGCATCATCGCCGACGGCCTTGACCCGGCGGATCCCGTTGATCGTCTCGATCGCCACCACCGACGGCTCGTTGAGGACGATGCCCTGATCCTGCACGTAAACCAGCGTATTGGCGGTTCCGAGATCGATCGCCATGTTCTGCGAGCCGAATTTGAAAAGATTGGACAGAAAGCTCATCGGTGTTGGTGTTCCAGTGGTAGCGGGGCAGGGCCGCAGCCGGTTGAGACGTGCGGCTGCGGGGGTTATTCGACCCGGTTATGACATGACAGGGCGCGCCTAGCGAATCCGCAGGCAAAAGGCCAAAATATTTGTGCACCGCCTTGGTGATTTCTGTGCGCCGCCCTCGTTTTTGCGACTGCTGACAGCTAGCGTGCGACAAATGCCCGAAATCCGACGCCTCCCATCCGCTTTGGTGAACCGCATTGCTGCTGGTGAGGTGGTCGAGCGTCCGGCTGCGGCGCTCAAAGAGCTGGTCGAGAACGCCATTGATGCCGGCGCGCGGCGAATCGGGGTGGTGCTGGTCGAAGGCGGGCTGGAGCGAATCGAGGTGGTCGATGATGGCTGCGGGATGGGGCCTGAGGCGATGGCGCTGGCGCTGGAACGTCACGCGACCTCGAAGCTGCCCGACTCCCTGATCGGCCCCGACGGCGCGATTGAGCTGGTCACCACCCTGGGGTTTCGCGGCGAGGCTTTGCCGTCGATCGCTAGCGTTGCACGGCTGACGATCGAAAGCCGCGAGGCTAGAGCAGCGGAAGGCTGGCGCCGCATGGTCGATCATGGCGCGGCGCTGGCGGATGAGCCTGCCGCGCTGCCTCCGGGCACCCGGGTGCGGGTCGAAGATCTGTTCGCCAAAGTGCCTGCGCGCCGCAAGTTTTTGCGGACGGCGCGCAGCGAACATGCGGCTTGTCTGGACGTCGTACGCAGGCTTGCCATGGCGCGGGCTGATATTGCCTTTACGCTGGAAACGGTGGGCGAAAGGGGCAAGCGCACGGTCCTGAGCCTCCAAGCGGGCGAGCAGCTCGCGACCCGTGTAGCCCGGATTATCGCGCATGAATTGAAGGACAATTCGGTCCCCATCGAGCAAGTGCGCGAAACGCCGCATGGGGTGATGCGGCTGACTGGGATTGCGGGCCTGCCGACCTACAATCGGGGCGTCGCCGATCACCAATACCTCTTCGTCAATGGCCGCCCGGTAAAGGATCGCCTGTTGGTGGGGGCGGTGCGCGGAGCCTATGCCGACATGCTCGCGCGCGACCGCCACGCGGTGCTGGCGCTTTTCCTCGACCTGCCCCCGCAGGATGTCGACGTGAATGTACACCCGGCCAAGACCGAGGTGCGGTTCCGGGACAGCGCTGGCGTTCGCGGGTTCATCGTCTCCGGGCTGCGGCAAGCGCTGGCGACAGGGGATCGCCGTAGTGCGCAGGGGCCTGATCGTGCGGCGATGGCACGGTGGGTGAGTGAGACCACTTCTTCTACCATCCCCTCGGGGGAAGAGCCGGGGTTGGGGGGGCTGCCGTATCCCGTCTGGACCGGAGCACCCCTCCCCAACCCCTCCCCTCAAGGGGAGGGGCTCTTGCTGCGTGAAGTGTCTCAAGTTTTCGCGATGCCACAAGCAATGCCGCAGGGCCGCGCCGAAGAGGCCGCGCCGGTGCCAGTCGAGGCGCGGGAATATCCGCTAGGCATCGCGCGCGGGCAAGTGGCGAACACCTATATCGTCGCTGAGGCTGCTGATGGCCTCGTCTTGGTCGATCAGCACGCCGCCCACGAGCGTCTGGTGCTGGAACGCCTTCGCGCCGCCGGGGCAGGGGAGGCGAACCGCCGCAGCCAAGCCCTGCTGGTGCCCGATGTGGTCGAGATGGACGAGGTCGATTGCGATCGCCTCGAAGACGCCGCCGAAGGGCTGGCGCGCTACGGCCTCGTGATTGAGCGCTTCGGTCCCGTCGCGATGCTGGTCCGCGCGCTTCCCGCCTCGCTGCCCAAGGCTGACAGTGCCGCGCTGCTGCGCGACCTGGCCGACGACATCGCCAAACATGGTCGCCAAGAGGACAGCGGGGCATTGCTGCTCGCCGAACGGCTCGAACTGGTGCTTGCAACCATGGCCTGCCATGGTTCGGTCAGGGCCGGGCGCACGCTCAGCGTGGCGGAGATGAACGCGCTGCTGCGGGAGATGGAAGCGACCCCGCGCTCAGGCCAATGCAATCACGGCCGTCCGACATGGGTGAAGCTCAGCATGGAGGATGTCGAGAAGCTGTTCGGGCGGCATTAACGCCGCAGGGCCACCTTCACATCCGCCAGCTCGCCGTCTGCCGTCACATCTTCGGGCAAGCCCATCACTGCGCGCAAAAGGGCTGCGACTGCCACATTGTCGAACACGTCCAGTTTCGTCCCTTCGGCAAAGGCGGGGCCGGTTGCAATAAACAGCGCGAGCATTTCCGGATCCGCATTGTCGTAGCCGTGTGCGCCGCCCTCGATCGGGGCGGGCGGCGGGCCGGGTACGATCATCCAGCCGGGTTCGGCAATGCAGATGATTGCCGCAACCCTAGGGTTCTTTCCATAGGCAAGGCGGGCCGGCAGGTCTTGCTTGCGCGCGCAGGTCATATGGTCGTGTGGGACCAGCAGCGCCTGCGCCACGCGCTCGTCGGTGCCTGTCACCGGCTCGATCGCGGCATAGGGCCCGCCGGTGATCAGCTGATAGCTCGCCCGGTCGATCAGCGGATCGAGCGGGATCAGCCGCTCCGAACTTACCTGCCGCATCCCGTGATCGGCGACAATCACGAGGTTCGCCGTGATCCCCAGCATTGCCATCCCGTCGACCAGTTCGCCGACCCGCTTATCCACTTCGGCGACTGCGGCGTTCACTTCCGCGCTGTCGGGTCCGAAGCGGTGACCGGCTGTGTCGACCGTGTCGAAATAGATCGTCACGAAAGCCGGGCGGATCGCGAGCGGACGGCGCATCCAGTCGAGCACGGTGTTGACCCTCTGGACATTGCTGACCGCCTGATCGTAGCGTAGCCAGTCGCTGGGCCGCGTTCCGCGGATCGGCACTTCGCTTCCCGGCCAGAACATGGTGGCAGAGCGGATCCCCGCACGCTCGGCGGTAACCCACAGCGGCTCGGCCTCGTCCCACCAGAAGGGATCGAGCGCCTGCGGATTGTTGCCGAGACCGAACATTTGTCCCGGACGGCGCGGATCTATCATCGAATTGTCAACGATCCCACTACGATCCGGCCGCTTGCCTGTGACGAGTGTGTAGAAATTGGGGAAGGTCTTTGTCGGAAAACTCGGCCGCATCGGACCGCTGGCCCCTCGTGCCGCGAGCGCCGAAAGGCGCGGCGTGATGCCGCGCTCAAGGTAATCGGGGCGAAAGCCGTCGATCCCGACAAGGATGGTAACCGGACGGGCGGTGCCTTGCGCCCAGGCTTGGGCAGGCAAGAGCATGGCGGCGAGCAGGATCAGGAGGTCACGCATCATTTAAGCCTAGCTGCACTGCACGACAATTGCGAGACGCGCGCGGATCAGACGTTGAACTTGAACAATAGCACGTCGCCGTCCTGCACGACGTATTCCTTGCCTTCCTGCCGCAGCTTGCCGGCTTCCTTCGCACCTGCTTCGCCCCCTAGCGTCACGTAGTCCTCGTAAGCGATGGTTTCGGCGCGGATGAAGCCGCGTTCGAAGTCGGAGTGGATCTCGCCTGCCGCCTGGGGGGCCTTGGCACCATCGGGGAAGGTCCAGGCGCGGGCTTCCTTGGGGCCGGCGGTGAAGAAGGTTTTCAGGCCGAGCAGCTTATATCCGGCGCGGATCACGCGGGCGAGGCCGCTCTCGGTCAGCCCGAGGGCATCGAGGAATTCCGCCCGGTCTTCCACCGGCATCGCCACCAGCTCCGCTTCGATCGCGGCCGAGACCACCACGGCCTCCGCACCCTCTGCGGCGGCCTTGGCAAAGACCTTGGCGGAGAGTTCGTTGCCTTCCGCCGCATCTTCCTCCGCGACGTTGCACACATAAAGCACGGGCTTGGCGGTGAGCAGCTGCGCCTGCTTGAACAGGCGCGCTTCCTCATCGTCGTTTGGCACGGTAAGGCGCGCAGGCTTGCCTTCACGCAGCAGTTCGAGCGCCTGACCGAGCACGCTCGCCATCGCCTTGGCTTCCTTGTCGCCAGCCGCGCCGCGCTTGGCAGCCGCAGGCACACGCTTCTCGAGGCTTTCAAGGTCCGAGAGCATCAGCTCGGTCTCGACCACTTCGGCGTCCGCAATGGGATCGACCTTGTTAGCGACGTGCTGGATGTCGTCATCCTCAAAGCAGCGCAGCACATGAACAATCGCGTCCACCTCGCGGATATTGCCGAGGAACTGGTTGCCGAGCCCTTCGCCCTTGCTCGCGC
>OFDC01001876.1_pt1 | contig 10304 bp, 10 predicted proteins | sample 1520941 | NCBI WGS metagenome assembly OFDC01 (sample SAMEA94258168, study PRJEB24077) | hot springs metagenome | biome: Aquatic biome; feature: Water | place: India | collected 2012-12-06 | depth 5 m | reverse complement strand
GTCGCTGCGGCCGCGGCCACGGCCCGAACGGCTGTCGTCGCGCGGGCGATCCTTGATGGCGGTGAAGTCGATATGCTCCAGCGGCAGTTCGACCGGCTCCTTCTTGATCAGCTTCAGCACCTTGTCCAACGACTTGTCGTCGGACGGCGTCACGATCATGAAGGCCTCGCCCAGACGCCCGGCGCGGCCGGTGCGGCCGATGCGGTGGACATAGTCCTCGGCCTTCATCGGCAGACCGTAGTTGATGACATGGCTGATGGTGGGCACGTCGATGCCGCGGGCGGCGACGTCGGTGGCCACCAGCACGCGCAGCTGTCGCAGGCGCAGGCCCTGCAGCACGCGGTTGCGTCGCCCTTGCGGCATGCCGCCGTGCAGCGAGGCCACGGCATGGCCCATCTCGGCCAGCCGGTCGGCCAGCCAGTCGGCGTCGCGCTGGGTGCTGGTGAACACCACCGCCTGCTCGACGTCGCGGTCGGTCAGCAGGTGGTCCAGCAGGGCGTCCTTGTGGCGGGGGTTGTCGGCCCAATGCAGGCGCTGCTCGATGTTCTCGTGGCGGTCGGTGTGCGAGGCCACGGCCACGGTCTGCGCATCGCCATTGAGCAGTTCGTCGGCCAGTCGGCCGACGTGACCGGCGAAGGTCGCGCTGTACATCACCGTCTGGCGCTGCGTGGGCAGTGCCTGGGCGACATGGCGGATGTCGTCGATGAAGCCCATGTCCAGCATGCGGTCGGCCTCGTCCAGCACCAGCATCTCGACGTTGGCCAGCACCGCCTTGCCGCTGGCCATGTGGTCCATCAGGCGACCGGGCGTGGCGATGAGCACGTCCAGCGGGCCGCGCAGCGCCTTGAGCTGCGCGCCATAGGGCACGCCGCCGACCACGGTCGCCACGCGCAGGCCCTGCACCTGGCCGCCGTAGGTCCCGAAGGCCTTGGCGACCTGCATGGCCAGTTCACGCGTGGGGGCCAGCACCAGCACGCGCGGGCCGTGCACCACGCCCTTCTCGCGCCGCTTGGCGTTGTCGCCGCGCGCCGCCAGCACGCGCTCCAGCGCAGGCAGGGCGAACGAGGCAGTCTTGCCGCTGCCGGTGGACGAAGCCACCTTCAGGTCGGCGCCGGCCAGTGCCGGAGGGATGGCGCGCGTCTGCACCTCGGTGGGCTCGGTGTACCCGGCTTCGGCGATGGCCTTCAGCAGCGCGGGCGACAGGCCCAGGGAATCGAAACTCATGTCTTGCTTTCAAACGATGAACTGGCCGTCCGTGCCTCGGGGCACGAACGACCGCACGACCCGGACGATCCGGGCCACGCAGGTGAAGTCGCTGTGAAGGAAAGCGCCGAACGCGCAAGGGGTGCGCGGGCGGTGGGACGGTCCTGTTGCGACGGCATCGCCGCCGACCAGGACCCGCCTTGGAGGCGGACGGCACGCGTCGATGCGACGGTGCCGACGGTCAGAGGGGATGTGCGGGGAACGCGAGGAACCGGCAGGCCGCTTCCAGGCGAAGCCGCGAGTGTACTGGTTTCGGGGAAACCCTGCTCGGACGTTCCCGAGGAAGACGCGGGGCGCTAGACTTCGTCGACGGGTCGGCAGAACACCCAGGCGTTGCCGCGGTGCCTCGGCGCACCGAGCTGAACCTGCCCTCGCCCCTGCAGCTTCGACGTACCGCGTGGACCTTCCCGTCGCGTGGGCCGGCGACGCCGGAAGTCGGCAACCACCGGCCCTGCCCCGCGCGGCAGGCCCCCGCCATCGCCGGCCCACGCGAGAAGGAGTCTTCCATGTCTCGTGTCCCCCTGCCCCTGTTCGCCGCGGACCTGTCGCGTTTCGCCCGTGCCCTGGGACGTGCCCTCCGGCATCGCCACCTCCGCAGCCCCGAGCCGCCGGGGCATGTCGAACTGATGAACCTGCTGGCCCGCGCCGCCGGGCACCGCAATCTCCAGAGCCTGCAGCATGCGGCGCCGTGCCGGGAAGCGTGCGATGTCTCGTCGACGGTGCCAGTGCCGGTGCCGGTGCTGACGCTCGACGCGCACGGCCGCAAGGCCCTGGGGCATTTCGACGACCAGGCTCGCCTCGTCCGCTGGCCGACCAAGCTGTCCATCCAGCGGCTCACCTTGTGGGCTTTGTGGACGCGCTTCGAGTCCAAGCGCCGCTACACCGAGCGCGAGGTCAATCAGATCCTGCGCTGTGCCCACACCTTCGGCGACTTTGCGACGCTGAGGCGCGAGCTCATCAACCATCGCCTGCTGGCACGGGAGTCCGACTGCAGCGCGTACTGGAAGCTGCAGGTGCGCGCGGACGACCCCACTCGCGCCTTCTTGCACCAGTGGCGGCAGCGTGCGCAAGCTGCGGCGACGGTGTCAGAGGCCGTGGCCGACCGACACCTGCAGGACCCGCTCCGTGCGTCCACCGTGGCGCAGCGCCTGCACCGCCAGACCCCACGCCCACCCATCAGCAGGACGGCCACGGGTAGATGACAGGGCCAGCCCCAGGCCGTTCAAGCGCTCGCCCGGCGCGAAGTACATGGCGCCGGGCAGTGCCCGGCCCCGATGAAGGGCCACGGTCGCTTCCATCGAATCGCCTCCGAGGCGCGCACCGATCGTGTGCAGGACCACATCCCCACCGACGGGATGCCCCAGTTGCCGGCCCCATTGCGTGTAGCCACTCGAGAAGACCGCGTGGCGGTAGGCCCCGGGCTGGTGCTCGCCGTAGGCATGGCGCATCCCGGTGTCAGCCCACTCCGCGAAACCCGTCCACGCCCCGCGGCCGACGGAGACGCCGGCCAGTCCGAGAAACCTGGACGGCATCTGCCCGGCCTCGTCTTCACCGGCGATCTGGCCGTACACGGTCCAGTGACCCTGCCCCGCCCAGGAGCCGGTGTAGCGCAGGTCCACTCCTGCCATCTGATTGCCGGGCTGGTTGTGCACATCCACGCCGTCATCGCCGGCGTTGTCGTGGCCGGCCAATGCTCGCAACAGCGACCTCAGGCCTTCGTCACGCCCCCGCCCTCCCCACAAGAGGGTGCGCGTCAGGCCCAGCGCGAATCCCTGCGCAGGCTCCAACTCGATGCGCATCCCGATGAGCCAGGGCCGGCGTGGCGCCTCGTGGCCTTGCAGGGTGCCGAAGAAGAGGTCGGCCGTCCAGGGACCCAGCCACCGCAGCCAGGCGGTCCGCGGTGCAAGGGCCTGCTCTCGCCGCCAGCCGACAGCCGCGACGGGCTGCGCCTGCGCATCCAGAAAGAGGCTGGCCCGGCCCGGGCCCCAATGGCGCCGCTCCTGGGACGCGTACAGACGCCCGCCCAGCAGCGGTGCGCTGATTTCCGTCCCCTCCGCCATGAACCGGGTCTCCCCGTCCAGGCGCGCGACGGTGGCGCCCAGGCGGGCCCGCCAACCCTCGGGATCATCCAGCCAGGTGCGGGAGATGTGGAGCCCGCTTCCGGCAGGCATCGACGCCAGGCCGGGCAGGCCCTTGAACGAAGAGCCACCGGCCCACAGCCTCACGCCGTCCTCACCGGCACGGGACTCGATGCCGGGGGGACTGGTGACCGCAGAGGCGATGGTCCCGCCGGCCATGCCATTGCCTGCCATCACGGCGCCGAAGCAAGCCAGCAGCGAAGTACGCAATGGCAATGTCGGCCGATAGTGGCACGCGCCCCGGCGCCCGCCCGCAGCGCGGGCAACGTGTGGTGGGTTCATGTTCTCCTGGCACACCCGGCACGCGCTGGGCTTGCTCGTGCGGGAGCATAGGTCGTGCCGCCGGCATCCACCTCCCCCTTGAAAGAGGGAGACGGGACGTCAGGGTGCGGCCAGGAAATGCTGGCGGTAGTAGAGCAATTCGTCGATCGACTCGTGGATGTCGGCCAGCGCGGTATGCGCCTGCGCCTTGCTGAAACCGGCGAGGATGTCCGGCTTCCAACGGCGCGCCAGCTCCTTGAGGGTGCTCACGTCCACGTTGCGGTAATGGAAGAATGCCTCCAGTTGGGGCATGTGGTTCGCGAGGAAGCGGCGATCCTGGCAGATCGAATTGCCGCACATCGGGCTCTTGCCCTTGGGCACGTACTGCGACAGCCACGCGATGGTCTGCGCCTGAGCCGAGGCCTCGTCGACGGTGGACGCCTTGACTCGATCGATCAGGCCGCTGCGCCCGTGCGTGCCCTTGTTCCACGCGTCCATGCCATCCAGCGTCTCGTCGCTCTGGTGGATGGCGAACACCGGCCCCTCCACCCGCATCGTCATCTGGGCATCGGTGACCACCACCGCCAACTCGATGATGCGGTCGCGGTCGGGGAACAGCCCTGTCATCTCCAGGTCGATCCAGATGAGGTTGCTGTCGTGGAGCGGGATGCTGCTGACGGTCTGCGCCATTCAGGGGTCCTTCGTGCGGAAATGGCCCGGATTGTGCGGCAGGCGCCGTACCCGCTTCTACACTCCCGCCATGCCCAGCCCCAGTGATTCCCTGTCCCTGCTGTTCGCCGCCGTCCTGGTCGCCTCGCTCCTCGTGAAGTTCTGGCTGGTGTCGCGGCAGATGCGTCATGTGGCGGCCCACCGCGACGAGGTGCCCCGGCCCTTCGACACTGCGGTGAGCCTGCAAGCCCACCGCAAGGCCGCCGACTACACGATCGCGAAGGGCCGATTCAGCCTGCTGTCCATCGCGTTCAATGGTGCGGTGCTGCTCGGCTGGACGTTGCTGGGCGGCCTGGACGCGCTGAATGGCGCGTTGCTGCAGACCGTGCTGCCCGCCTGGGGTCCCCTGGCCTACCAGCTGTCGCTGCTCGCGGCATTCACCCTCCTGTCGAGCCTGCTGGACCTCCCCTTCGAGCTGTACAGCACCTTCCGGCTCGAGCAGCGCTTCGGCTTCAACCGCATGACCTGGCGCCTGTACCTGGCCGACGCCCTCAAGGGCCTGGTGCTGGGCGCGCTGCTGGGACTGCCGCTCGCGGCGCTCATCCTGTGGATCATGGGGGCAACGGGCCCGTGGTGGTGGCTGTGGGCCTGGGGGGTGTGGACCGGTTTCCAGCTGCTGCTGCTGGTGCTGTACCCCACCGTGATCGCCCCGCTGTTCAACAAGTTCGAGCCCTTGCCCGACGAGGGCCTGAAGGCGCGCGTGGAGGGCCTGATGCAGCGCTGCGGCTTCGCTGCCAAGGGCCTGTACGTGATGGATGGCAGCCGCCGCTCGGCCCACGCCAATGCCTACTTCACCGGTCTGGGCGCGGCCAAGCGGGTGGTGTTCTTCGACACCTTGCTCAAGCAGCTGACGCCCGGGGAGGTGGAGGCGGTGCTCGCTCACGAACTGGGTCACTTCAAGCACCGGCATGTGCTCAAGCGGATGGTGGGCATGTTCGCACTCAGCCTCGGGGCCCTCGCCCTGCTGGGCTGGCTGTCTGGTCAGGCGTGGTTCTACACCGGGCTGGGCGTGACGCCCAACCTTGGGGCGCCCAACGACGCGCTGGCGCTGCTGCTGTTGCTGCTGGTGGTGCCGGTGTTCGGCTTCTTCGTCACGCCGCTGATGTCGCGCCTGTCGCGTCGCGACGAGTTCGAGGCGGATGCCTTCGCGTGCAGCCACGCCAGCGGGCAGGACCTGGCCAACGCGCTGCTCAAGCTGCACGAGGACAATGCCGGCACGCTCACCCCCGATCCCTGGTACGTGCGCTTCTACTACTCCCATCCGCCGGCGGGCGAGCGCCTTTCCGCGCTGTCGCACCTGTCGTGAGCAAGGCCGTCGAACTCGACGCCGGCCTCGTCGTGGCCGCACATGGTCGCCACTACCTGGTCGAGACACCGGAGGGACGGCGGCTGCTTTGCCATCCTCGGGGCAAGAAAAGCGATTGCGTGGTCGGCGACCGCGTGCGCTGGCAGCCGGCGGGCGACGAGGGCGTGATCGAGCACATCGAGCCACGGCGCAACCTGCTGTACCGACAGGACGAATGGAAGACGAAATCCTTCGCCGCCAACCTCGACCAGCTGCTGGTGCTCGTGGCGGGCGAACCCATGTTCAGCGAGAGCCAGCTCACCCGCGCGCTGGTTGCGGCCGAAAGCCAGGGGATCCCGGCCTGCATCGTCCTCAACAAGGTCGACCTGCCGGCGGCCACCCTGGCGCGCGAGCGGCTGCAGCCATACCTCGACATGGGTGTGGACCTGCTCGCACTCACGCTCAAGGGCGACCCGCAGGGTGCCACGGATGCCTTGTGGCCCCGCCTGCAGGGCCGCACGACCTTGGTGCTCGGTCCCAGCGGCACCGGCAAGAGCACGCTGATCAACCTGATGGTGCCGGACGCGGCGGCCGAGGTCGGCGAGATCTCGCAGGCGCTCAACTCCGGCCGCCACACCACGACCAGCACGCGTTGGTACTGGATCGATGCCGAGCGCACCACCGGCCTGATCGACTCGCCGGGGTTCCAGGAATTCGGCCTGCGCCAGATCGAGCCTGCCGATCTCGCCCAATGGATGCCGGACCTGCGCCGCCACGTGCCGCAGTGCCGCTTCTACAACTGCACCCACCGGCAGGAGCCGGGCTGTGGCGTGCGGGCGGCGGTCGAACGCGGCGAGATTTCGCCCTCGCGCTACCGCATCTACAACGAGATCCACGACGAGCTGTCACGCCCGCCCAAGTGGTAGCGGGACGACCGGGGGTCAGCCGACGAGGTTGGCCAACGACAGCAACGCCAGCAGCAGCATCCACAGCACGACCGAGCGCCACACCAGGCCCACGATGCTCTGCAGGTGCCCCAGCACTGGCGCGATGCCGGGGGTGGAAGCGGTCGCGCCCAGTTCCGCAGCAGCGACGCCGCTGTCGAAGGTCTTGGATCGGTCCGGTGTCACGCCAGGCGCTGCCGCCCCACCCAACTGGACACCCACGGCGCCTGCGGCCGACGCGAGGATCACGCCCTCGTTGTCGTGCTGCCAGAGCGCGGCATCGCGCCGCCAGCCGTTGATCGCTTCCTCGAAGTTGCCCACCACGGCAAAGCCGAAGGCTGTCAGCCGGGCAGGCAGGTGGTCGATGAGCCCGAACATGCGCTGCGAGATGCCCATGAGGCGATCGTTCATCGGCGCCTCCAGGCTGCGGCTCTTGAAGGCCCAGTAGCGGCTGGCGAATTCCGCCATCCGGTAGAGCACCGCGCCGCTGGGGCCCAGGCCGAGCGTGGACAGCACGACGAACCAGAAGAAGACGCCGAACACATGGCGGTGCGCGGCCAGCAGCGAGTGCTCGATGACGTGCCGCAGCAACTCGGTGCGCGGCAGCTCGCTGGCGTCCAGGTGCCGCCATTCGGCCAGCAGTTGCCGAGCCTGCGGTTCGTCTCCCCGCTCCAGCGCGTCGCGGATGTCGGTGTAGTAGTGACTGAACTGACGGAAGCCGAGCGTGAGGTACAGCACGGCGACATCGAACACCAGCGCGCCGATGAGGGTGTAGCGCACGATGAGCAGGTGGATGGCGCAGGCCAGCAGCGCGGGCACCAGTGCCGTCACGCCCCACACCACCCAGGCGTGATGCTCCTTGCCGGCGTCGAAGTTGCGACCCGTCCATCGCACCCACGCGATCAGGGAGTCGTGCACCCAGTTGTCGCGCGGCAGCGGCTTGAGCTGCTCGATCATCAGCGCGAAGAGGACGGCGAAGAAGCTCATGGGGGCGCCATCATAGCGACGCCGTGGCGGTCTCAGGCCGAGAGGAACCGGTAGAGGTTGCGCAGCATGCCCGCGGTGGCGCCCCAGATGAAGTACTCGCGCGTCCCCGACCAGGGCATGGACAGGAACTCGCGCCGCACCCCCTGGTGCTCGACAACGTGGCGGCGGTGGTTGGCTGGGTCCATCAGGAACGACAGCGGCACCTCGAACACTTCGGCAACCTCCTGGGGATCCGGCCGCAGCGGCTGGTCCGCTGGCACCAGGCCCACCACCGGGGTCACCAGGAAGCCCGTGCCCGTGGTGTAGATCGGCAGCCGCCCCAGCACTTCGACCGACGTCGGATCCAGGCCGATCTCCTCGCGCGCCTCGCGCAAGGCCGTCGCCACCTCGTCCGCGTCCTGCGGCTCGGCACGACCGCCAGGAAAGCTGATCTGGCCGGCATGGTCACTGAGGTGGGCGGTGCGCTGCGTGAGCAGCACGGTGAGTTCGTCGCGCAGCACCAGCGGCACCAGCACGCTGGCCTTGGTCGGGCCTCGGCTGTTCAAGCGCGCCTCGCCGTCCATCTCGGGCGCCCAGACGGGGGGTTGCTCGAAGCGCTGCCGCAACCCGATGGGCGACAGGTGTTCCGCCTCGACCGCCGGCAGGTGCGCGTCGATGCCGAGCACCGGCAGGGCTTGGGGATCGAACAAGGTGGCCATGGACGTGATTCAAGCAAGAAAAAAGCCGCCTGGCATGCAGCGCAGGCGGCTTGATCGGGACAGCGAGGGCGCGGGGCGCCTCGCGTCCGCCCGGGCGGAATGCTCAGGCCAGCTTTTCCTTGATGCGGGCAGACTTGCCGCTGCGCTGACGCAGGTAGTACAGCTTGGCACGACGGACATCGCCGCGACGCTTGACGTCGATGGAGGCGATCAGCGGGCTGTACAGCTGGAACGTGCGCTCCACGCCTTCGCCGCTGGAGATCTTGCGCACGATGAAGCTGCTGTTCAGGCCGCGGTTGCGCTTGGCGATCACCACGCCTTCGTACGCCTGCACACGCTTGCGGGTGCCTTCGACGACGTTGACGTTGACCACCACCGTGTCGCCGGGGGCGAATGCGGGGATGGTCTTGTTCAGGCGAGCAATTTCTTCCTGCTCGAGGGTTTGGATCAGATCCATGGGGTTCTCCGTGATCGTGCCGGCGGTTGGGGAAAGTGGTGGGTCAACGCACCGTGCGGTGAATCGGCCAAAGGTCCCGGCAGAGGATCGAAAAGCCGACGATTATAGGACAAGACCGGCCAGGAAGCGCTCATCGGTCACCGACAACCGTCCAGCAGCCCGCGCCGCCTCGATCAGGTCCGGGCGCCGACGGGCGGTGAGTTCCAGCGAGCGCTCACGGCGCCAGCGAGCGATCTGCGCATGGTGGCCCGACATCAGCACCGGGGGCACGCTGCAGGGCCCGTCCGCGGTGTCCAGCACCTCCGGGCGGCTGTAGTGCGGGCAATCGAGCAGGCCATCGACAGAAAAGCTGTCCTGCTCGTGGGACTGCGCATCGTTGAGGACGCCGGGCTGCAGTCTCGCGACCGCGTCGAGCAGGGCCAGCGCAGGCAGCTCTCCCCCGGACAGCACGAAATCGCCCAGGCTCAGCTCGATGTCGACGTGCCGGTCGAGGAAGCGCTGATCCACCCCTTCGTAGCGGCCGCACAGCAGCACGGCGCCCGGCCCGGCCGCCAGGTCACGCACCAGGGCCTGGTCGATTCGACGACCGGTGGGAGTGAAGTGCACCAGGGGCGCGGGCGAGGCTGCCTCGCCCCGATCCGAACGCACCGCCGACAGGGCGCGCTCCAGCGGCTCGACCAGCATGACCATGCCGGGCCCGCCGCCGTACGGCCGGTCGTCGACCCGGCGATAGGCATCCTCGGCGAACTCCCGCAAGGGCCACAGGCGCACGTCGACAGACTTCGACTCGTACGCGCGCCGGGTCACACCCAACTGGAGGTGGGGCCCGAACAGATCGGGAAACAGCGTGATGACATCGAAGCGCATGGGGCGGCGCCAGGGCGGATCAGAAGTCCAGGCCCCAGTCCACGGTGATGCGCCGTTCGGCGATGTTCACGTCGTCGACATACGCATCGACGAAGGGCACCAGGCGTTCGCCCCCCTCCGCGGTGGGGTCGACGATGCGCAGCACCGTATGGGGGCCGGTATCGATGAGGTCGGCCACCGTGCCCAGGGACTGCCCCTCGCGGTTGACCACCTGCAGCCCGATGAGGTCGACCCAGTAGTACTCGTCCTCGTCGGCCTGCGGGAACGAGGCGCGCGAGACGAAGATGCGTGCGCCCTTGAGCGCCTCCGCCGGCTCCAGGACCTGGTCGGCGGCGATGATCGAGATGCGCTGGCCCTCGCCGGCCAGCTCGGCCGGGGTGTCATCCTTCTTGTCGAAGGGATTGAGCCGGCTGACGGTCGAGCAGCCGGCCAGGACGGTCACGGCCAAAAGCAGGGCAAGCGCGCGCACCATCGTCACGTCTCCTCCACGGGTGTTTCCGGACCATCGTCCGGTTCGTAGCTCAGCAGGTCACCCGGCTGGCAGTCGAGATAGGCGCAGATCCGGGCCAGCGTGTCGAAGCGCACGCCCTTCACGTGCCCCTGTTTCAGCAGCGACAGGTTCGCCTCGGTGATCCCCACATGGGCGGCGAGCTCCTTGGAGCGCACCTTGCGGCG
>OFDC01001875.1_pt1 | contig 10327 bp, 11 predicted proteins | sample 1520941 | NCBI WGS metagenome assembly OFDC01 (sample SAMEA94258168, study PRJEB24077) | hot springs metagenome | biome: Aquatic biome; feature: Water | place: India | collected 2012-12-06 | depth 5 m | reverse complement strand
CGGCAAGACTTCGCAGTCCTACAGCGGCTCCACAGTCGTTGCACAGCGTTGCCGCGGAGACTCGGTCCATGAATGAGCGACACGAGCACGACGAGATCGAAGAGCACGACCTGGGGCTGTCGCACGACCTGCCGCGGATCATGGCCCGGCGGGGACTGCTCGGGCTGTTGGGCGGGGTGGGCGCTGCCGCGGCGCTCAGCGCCTGCGGGGCCGACGGGGCGAGCTCGACCAGTGCGGGGTCGACCACGTCGTCCGCAGACACGGCCGGACCGCCCGACGGGCCGCCGGACGGGGGAATGGCGCCGGGCGGTGACTCCGCGGTCGAGGTGGCGGAGGGGGAGATCCCCGAGGAGACCGCGGGCCCGTACCCGGGCGACGGGACGAACGGACCGAACGTGCTCGCCGAGTCCGGCGTCGTCCGCAGCGACATCACGACCAGCTTCGGCTCCGCCTCGGGCGTGGCGGAGGGCATCCCCACGACGGTCGAGCTCAAGGTCTACGACCTAACCGGCGACGAGGTCACCCCGCTCGCCGGCGCGGCGGTCTACCTGTGGCACTGCGACCGTGAGGGCCGCTACTCGATGTACGACGACGGCGTCACCGAGGAGAACTATCTCCGCGGCGTCCAGGAGGCCGATGCCGACGGCAACCTGACCTTCACCACGATCTTCCCGGCCTGCTACGCCGGGAGGTGGCCGCACATGCACTTCGAGGTCTACGAGAGCCTGGCGAAGGCGACCAGCGGCGAGAACAAGCTGCGGACTTCCCAGCTGGCGCTGCCGGAGGACGTCTGCGACACCGTCTACGCCACCGAGGGCTACGAGCAGAGCGTGACGAACCTCGGCCAACTCAGCCTGGAGAGCGACAACATCTTCAGCGACGGCTACTCGCTGCAGCTGGCGAAGGTGACCGGCTCGGTCGACGAGGGCTACACGGTGTCCCTCAACATCCCGGTCTAGGTGCCTGCCTGAGAGGATGGCCGGGTGCCGTCCGCGCTGCCCGAGGGGGATCCCGCTCCGAGCGACGGCTCCCTCCCCGCCGGCTCCCTCGCGGAGCTCGGCACCCGGCCCTTCGGGCTCTACGTGCACGTCCCCTTCTGCCGTGTGCGCTGCGGCTACTGCGACTTCAACACCTACACGGCCGAGGAGCTGGGGCCCGGCGTCTCGCGGTCGTCGTACGCCGACCAGGCGGTCGCGGAGGTCCGCTTGGCCCGGCAGGTGCTGGGGGAGCGGGCGCTCCCGGTGGAGACGGTCTTCCTCGGCGGTGGCACCCCGACCCTCCTGCCCGCGGCCGACCTCGGCCGCATCGTCGCGGCCATCGACGACACCTTCGGGCTGGCCCCGGGGGCGGAGGTCACGACCGAGGCGAACCCCGACTCGGTGGACGCCGACTACCTCGGGCGGCTGAGGCAGGCGGGGTTCAACCGGGTCTCCTTCGGCATGCAGTCGGCGGTGCCCTCCGTGCTCGCCGTGCTGGACCGCACCCACGACCCCGAGCGGGTCCCGCTCGTGGTCGAGGCGGCTCGCGCCGCCGGCTTCGCACCCGCGGCGGGCGGGAGCATCAGCCTGGACCTGATCTACGGGACGCCGGGGGAGAGTGCCGAGGAGTGGGAGCAGACCCTCGACGCCGCCCTCGCGTGCGCGCCCGACCACGTGTCGGCGTACTCCCTCATCGTCGAGGACGGCACGGCGCTGGCCCGGCGGGTGCGCCGCGGCGAGCTGCCCATGCCCGACGAGGACGACCTGGCCGACAAGTACGTCCAGGCCGACGAGCGGCTCGTGAGCGCCGGGCTCGGCTGGTACGAGGTGTCCAACTGGGCGCGGGACGACGCCGCGCGGTGCCGGCACAACCTCGCCTACTGGACCGGCGCCGACTGGTGGGGGATCGGGCCGGGCGCGCACTCCCACGTCGGAGGCGTGCGCTGGTGGAACGTCAAGCATCCGGCGGCGTACGCCGGCCGGCTGGCCGCGGGCCACAGCCCGGCCCATGCCCGCGAGGTCCTCGACGAGGACACCCGCCGGGTGGAGCGCGTGCTCCTCGAGGTGCGCCTGCGCGACGGGCTCGACGTCGCGGTGCTCGACGACACCTCGGCGCTGGGGGAGCTGATCGCTGAGGATCTCGTCGAGGACCGGACGGACCGGGTGGTGCTGACCGCCCGGGGACGGCTCTTGGCCGACGGGGTGGTGCACCGGCTCCTGGGCTGACTCCCCAGGCGGTCAATCGGCACTAACTCTAGTGATACACTAGTGATAGGTGCCGAAGGTCGGCGCTGTCCCGCAAGGAGGCTTCGATGGGTCCCGTGATCGGCTACGTGCCGGGTGCCTTCGACCTGTTCCACGTCGGTCACCTCAACGCCCTGCGACAGGCGCGCCAGTGGTGCGACGTGCTGGTGGCCGGGGTGGTGGCCGACGAGGTGTGCGTCGAGACCAAGGGCGTGTGCCCGACCGTGCCCCTCGCGGAGCGGCTCGAGATCGTCGAGGCGATCGGCATCGTGGACGCGGTGTACGCCGAGGCGACCACGAGCAAGACCGACTCCTGGCGCGACGTGGGCTTCCACCGCATCTTCAAGGGCGACGACTGGAAGGGCACGGCCAAGGGGCGCCGGCTGGAGGAGGAGATGGCCGCGCTCGACGTCGAGGTCACCTACTTCCCCTACACGCTCCAGACCTCCTCCACGGCGCTGCGCAAGGCGCTGGCCCACCGCGGAGCGTCATGACCGCGGTCGTCTCCGACGACGGCATCCTGCTGCCTGCCGAGTCCCGGCCGTTCCTGGTCGAGATCGACGGCCACTACGTCTGGTCGCTGACGCCCCAGCGTGACGGGGTCCGACGCGTCGACGGGAGCGTGCTCGTCCCGTGGCCGGGAGTGCTGCGTCCCTACCTGTCGGGCCGGGGCCGGGTCCGGGTCACCGACACCACCGGCGCGGAGGTCCTGCACGACGCCGAGATCGGGCTCGGCGACGGGCAGGGCCTGCTCGCGGTCGTCGACGGCCAGGGCAACCGGCTGAGCGTCGACAAGGTCGGCCACCTCACCCGCTCCTTCGCCGACACCGGCGAGGCCGTGCGGGAGGAGATCCTCGCCGGCACCCAGCGAGCCGTCGCGGACCTGCGGGAGCATGCCGGCGTCAGCGCCTACCTCAACTACGGCGCGCTCCTCGGCGCGATCCGGGAGGGGCGGATGCTGGCACACGATTCCGACACCGACCTGTGCTACCTCTCCGAGCACACCTCGCCCGCCGACATCATCACCGAGTCGTACCGGATCTCGCGGGCCATGCGCGAGCGCGGCTGGAACCTGCTGCGGATGTCCGGCGGCGACATCAAGCTGCTCCTCCCGCTCTCCGACGGCCGGATCTGCCACATCGACGTCTTCGCCGCCTTCCACGTCGGCGAGACCTTCTTCCAGCTCGGCAACCGCAGCGGGTCGCTGCCGCGCTCGGCGATTGAGCCCTTCTCGACGATCGAGCTGCACGGCTACGAGTTCCCGGCGCCACGCGACCCGGAGGCGATGCTCGCCTTCCTCTACGGCCCGCAGTGGCGCACGCCCGACCCGTCGTTCCGCTACGAGGACCCGCCCGACGGCGTACGACGCCTCGACGGGTGGCTCCGCGGCTTCCGTACCGAGATGGGGCTGTGGACCGGCTTCCTCAACGGTCCCGGCGCCGATGCCGTGCCGCGGACGGCCTCCTCCTTCGCGCGGTGGGTGGAGCCCCAGCTGCGGGGCCTGCCGGTGGTGGACGTCGGGGCCGGGACCGGTCGTGACGCCCTCTGGCTCGCCCGCGAGGGCCATCGCACGACCGCCGTGGACTTCTCCCGCGGCGGCCTGGGCCGCGTACGACGCCTCGCCCGCCACCGCGACGTCGAGGTGGAGGCGGAGCAGCTGATCCTCGGCGAGCTCCGGTCGACCCTGCACCTCGGTGCCCGGCTCGCCCGCGACCCGCACCACCTGTACTCCCGGCACCTCCTCGGCTGCCTCGACCAGGCCGCGCTGGACCAGCTGTGGCTGCTCGCCCGGATGGCGCTGCGCCCCGGCGGCGGCAGGCTGTTCCTGGAGTTCCAGGTCCCCACCGACGACGCACCCGCCGGAACGGCGGTCGCGCCCGAGGGACTGGTCCGCCGCGTCGACCCGGACGTCGTGGTCGCCGCCATCCAGTGCGCCGGCGGCGTGATCGAGGAGCTGACCCTGGGGCCTGGCGAGGACTCGCTCGACCTGCCCGACCCTGCCGTGTGCCGCCTCCGGGCCGCCTGGCCCCGTCCGAAGGAGACCCGATGAGCACCCACGAGATCCGGACCCGGATCCGAGCCCAGGCCCGCGAGCGGCTTCCGGCGCCGGTCGCGAACCGCCTGCGGGAGCGGCTGAGCCTGCACGAGCGCGTGCGCGTGCTCGAGGCCGAGGTCCAGGAGAACCGCCAGCTCAACCGGCGCATCGCCGAGCTCACCGATGTGGTCGCCGAGCTGCTGATCCCACTCGAGGCGAGGGACCAGGAGCGTGTCGACGAGGTGCTCGCCCGCTACCAGCAGGGTCTCTAGGCCCCTAGCGACGACAGCGTCGCCCGCCGTCAGGGCGCGGTGACGAAGTCGATCAGCTCCTCGACGCGGCCGAGGAGGGCCGGGTCGAGGTCCTGGAAGCCGCGCACGCCCCCGAGCACGTGCTTCCACGCCCGCGCGATGTCGGCCTGGTCGCGGTGCGGCCAGCCGAGCTGCTGGCAGGTGCCCTTCTTCCAGTCGATCCCGCGCGGCACCTTCGGCCATTCCGTGAAGCCGAGACGCTCGGGCTTCACCGCCTGCCAGATGTCGATGAACGGGTGCCCGACGATGAGCACGTGCTTGCCGACCGGCGACTTCATGATGCCCTGAGCGATCCGGCTCTCCTTGGAGCCGGGCACCAGGTGGTCGACGAGGACGCCGACGCGCCGGTTGGGCGCGGGCTTGAAGTCGCGCAGGTGCTCGGCGAGGTCGTCGACGCCGCCGAGGAACTCCACCACCACGCCCTCGATGCGCAGGTCGTCGCCCCAGACCTTCTCCACCAGCTCCGCGTCATGACGCCCCTCGACGAAGATCCTGCTGGCGCGCGCCACGCGGGCCTTGGCGTCGTGGACGGCGACCGAGCCGCTCGCGGTGCGGGTCGGCTTGGCGGGGGCGGCCTGCGTGACCGGCGCGGTGAGCACGACCGGCCTGCCCTCGAGGAGGAAGCCCGTGCCGAGGGGGAAGGTGCGCCGCTTGCCGCGCCGGTCCTCGAGGGTCACCGTGTCGAGATCGCGGTCCACGGCCACGATCTCGCCGCACCAGTCCGTCGTGACCTCCTCGACGACCAGCCCGGGGTCCGCCGACGTCTCCACCGCTCGGCCCCGCTTGGGCACCTTCCAGTCGCCGGCCAGCACGTCGGTCCCGTAGCGATCCACGACGGGAGACTTTAAGCGTTCAGCCGGCAGCGCGGTGGGAGGCGCCGCCGCGAGCTTGCTCGCCGCTGCTGTGCCGGAGACGCGCTCGGCCCAGCAAGCACCTCATGCCATCGGTAGCTGGCGGCGCGCCCGGGGCAGCTGGGCGTAGGCCCGCGCGACGGCGTGCTGCAGCGCCTCGGGCGGGAACGGCCAGTCGGCGGCGGCGAGCGCCTCCGCCTCGGGAACGCCCTGGCCGGCGAGCCCCCGCAGGATCTCGGCGACCGCGCGCAGCTCGTCGCACTGCTGCTCCACGAAGACCCGGTCCACCACGGCGCCGTGCCCGGGTACGACGACCGAGGCCGGCGAGAGCAGGCCGAGGACCAGGTCCAGGGTCGGGGCCCACTCCAGGGGCCAGCAGTCCGCGCCCAGGGCCGGGGGAGCGGACTCCTCCACGAGGTCGCCGGCGAGGAGCACGTCCGCGTCGGGGACGCGCACCACCAGATCGCCGCCGGTGTGACCGCGGCCGGGGTGGACGAGCTCGACCAGGCGGTCGCCCAGGTCGATCACGGAGGCGCTGGAGAAGGTGCGGTCCGCCGGGCGGATCGGGGTCGCGAGGACCTCGGCGGCGCGCGGGTCGTCCGAGCCGTCGTACTCGCGCTTGATCCGCTCGCCCGCCGGGATCGTCCGGTCGGCGGCCTCCTCGGTCGCGTGGACCGGCAGGTCGCCGTACTCGTCGAGGAAGGTGGCGTTGCCGAAGGTGTGGTCGAAGTGCTCGTGGGTGTTGACCACCGCGACCGGCACACCGCGGTCGAGCGCACGGAGCTCGGCGATCACCTCGCCGGCCGCCGCCGAGGAGGCGTGCGTGTCGACCACGACGAGCCCGCGCTCGCCCCCGACGGCGGTGATGTTGACGTCGAACCAGGGATGGCGCAGCACCCAGACGCGGTCGGCTACCTCGGTGAACGGCACCCGGTCACGGTAGCGGCAGCCGGGCGAGACGTCGGGCTGGACCAGCTCGGCCCATCAACATAGCCCCGCATGCAGCTCGGAGCGCAGCAGCTCGCCGAGCTCGGCGGCGCTGGCGGCGGAGCGGTCGAAGCGCAGCGTCGTCTCGTGCGAGCCCGTCAGGTCGACCCACTGCAGGACCACGCCCTCCGGCCGCAGCTCGGCGAGCTGGACGCCGACGACGTCGCCCAGGCGGGTGTCGGTGCGGTAGGACACCGCGCGGCGCAGCTCGTCCTGGTGGCAGTGGTTGGCGTGCTCGACCGAGCGCTGCAGGAAGCCGCGGTTGAGGTCGTGGGCGGGCGAGGAGAAGGCGTGCAGCGGGACGCGGATCCGCGCCTCGTCGGGGGCGAGTCCCGCACTCTCGCGCGCGAGCACCGCGAAGTCGAGCTGCAGCGTGATCCGCATCCGCACCTCGGTGCAGCAGTGGCACTCCTCGAGCCCACTGGCCTCCAGCCGGCCGGAGAGGGTCAACGTGGCGTCCCGGTCCGCCGAGCCGGGTCGGCCGAGCCCGCTGCGCAGGGTCAGGAGCGCGCCGCGCCGGTCGGTGGCGGCCAGGGCGAGGGCGGCGTCCGCGGGGCAGGAGAAGACGGGGACGCCGCCCTGGTCCTGCATCTCCAGGTGAGCGTCGGCCAGTCCGGCGGTGACGTCGTCGATGCCGTCCACCACCAGCCGTACGTCGGCGGGGCAGGCCAGGATGCTGCGCGCCGCCGCGGCGAGCCGGCGCACGTCGGCGCGGCCGGTGTCGATGCCGGGGTCGAGGGACATCGCTTCTCCTTCGATCGAGTCTTAGGTGAGCCTAACCTACTCCGCCGAGCCGGATGGTGGAAGCCTCGGCCCACGTTCCGGCTGATCTGCCGGTGCGGCGCTAGCATTGGCACTCGTCGGAGTGGAGTGCCAGAGGGCGGAGCGCCACAGGAGGTGGGCATGCAAGAGGAGCGCAGGCTCGCCGTGCTGCGAGCGATCGTGCAGGACTACGTCGCCACCGAGGAGCCCGTCGGCTCCAAGGCACTGGTGGAGCGCCACCACCTCAACGTCTCCCCGGCGACGATCCGCAACGACATGGCGGCCCTCGAGGACGAGGGCTACCTCGCCCAGCCGCACACCAGCGCGGGCCGGGTGCCCACTGACAAGGGCTACCGGCTCTTCGTCGACCGGCTCTCGACGGTGAAGCCGATGACGACGGCCGAGCGCCGCGCCATTGCGGGCTTCCTCGACGGCGCCGTCGACCTCGACGACGTCGTCAACCGGTCGGTGCGGGTGCTCGCCCAGCTCACGCGCCAGGTCGCCGTCGTCCAGTACCCCTCGCTGTCGCGCTCCACGGTGCGCCACGTGGAGGTCGTCGCGCTGACGCCGAGCCGCCTTCTCCTGGTCCTGATCCTCAGCACCGGACGCGTCGAGCAGCGCCACGTGGAGTTGGAGGAGGAGCTGCCCGAGGAGGAGCTCGCCGCGATCCGTTCGCGGATCAACCTGGCCGCGACGGGCGAGATCATCGCGGACGCCGCAACCGCCCTCGACGCCCTCGTCCGCTCGGCCGACGGCGGCGAGGTCCCCTCGCCGGCCACCGTCGCGGTGGTCGAGACCCTCGTGGAGGCGATGAGCGACCACCGCTCCGACGAGCGGGTGGTGGTGGGCGGCACCGCCAACCTCGCCCGCTTCGGCGAGAGCTTCGACACCTCCATCCGACCCCTCCTCGAGGCGCTGGAGGAGCAGGTCGTGCTGCTGCGCCTGCTCGGCGAGGCGACGACCGGTGGCACCGTCACGGTGCGGATCGGCGCCGAGGGGCCCTACGAGGAGCTGGCGTCGACGAGTGTCGTCGCCACCGGCTACGGACCCGACGACGCGCTGGCGTCGCTGGGGATCGTCGGACCCACCCGCATGGACTACCCCGGAACGATGGCGGCGGTGCGCGCAGTGGCGCGCTACGTGTCGCGCATCCTCGACGAGAGCTGAGCGAGACTCGGCTGATGGAGACGAAGTGACCCAGGACCTCTACGAGCTGCTCGGCGTCGACCGCGACGCCGACGACACCACGATCAAGAAGGCCTACCGGCGCCTGGCCCGGCAGCTCCACCCGGACGTCAACCCCGACCCGGAGAGCCAGGAGCAGTTCAAGCAGGTCACCGCTGCCTACGAGGTGCTCTCGGACCCGCAGAAGCGGGCGGCCTACGACCGCGGCGGCGACCCGTTCGCCGGCGGCTTCGGCGGTCAGGGTGCGGGCTTCTCCTTCACCGACATCATGGACGCCTTCTTCGGCGGGCAGCCGGGCGGCGGACCCGGCGGACGCGGACCGCGCCCGCGCGTGCGGCGCGGTCAGGACGCGCTGATCCGCATCGAGGTCGAGCTCGCCGAGGCCGCGTTCGGCGTGGCTCGCGAGCTCAAGGTCGATACCGCGGTGCGGTGCACGACCTGCGACGGCGAGGGCGCTGCGCCCGGCAGCCACCCGGTGCCGTGCGAGACGTGCCGCGGCGCGGGCGAGGTCGCCCACGTCCAGCGGTCCTTCCTCGGCGAGATCCGCACCCTGCGGCCCTGCGCCGCGTGCCGCGGCTTCGGCTCGGTCATCCCGGACCCCTGTCGTGAGTGCGCCGGCGACGGACGGGTCCGCTCGCGTCGTACCCTCACCGTCAAGATCCCCGCCGGCGTCGACACCGGCACCCGCGTCCAGCTCTCCGAGCAGGGCGAGGTCGGCCCCGGCGGTGGCCCCGCCGGCGACCTGTACGTCGAGATCCACGTCGCCCCGCACGAGGTCTTCGAGCGTCACGGCAACGACCTGCACTGCACGGTCACCGTCCCGATGACGGCCGGGGCGCTGGGCACCACGCTCACCCTCCCGACGCTCGAGGCGGACCTCGACGAGGGCGAGGACTCCGGGCTCGAGACCGACTTCGAGCTCCCGATCCCCGCCGGCACGCAGTCGGGTCACCAGGTCCTGCTGCGCGGACGCGGGGTCCCCGGCTTGCGCGGCGGACGCGGCGACCTGATCGTCACCGTCGCGGTCGAGACCCCGACCCGGCTCGACGCCCGCCAGGAGGAGCTGCTGCGCGAGCTGGCGGCCATCCGCGGCGAGGAGGCGCCCACCGGCGACGTGCGTCCTTCGCACAAGTCGGTGTTCGGCCGGCTCCGCGACGCCTTCACCGCGCACTGACCTGCTGACCGAGTCGACGTGACCCTCCCGCAGCACCTCGTCCCGACGCTCCACGGCGTCGTGGTCGGCGACGTGGTGACGGTGGAGGGCGACGAGGCGCACCACGCGGTCGTCGTACGACGCCTGCGGGTCGGGGAGTCGCTGCTGCTCACCGACGGCGTCGGCCGGGTGGCCACCGTCGAGGTGGAGTCGACGACCAAGCGCTCGTTCGCGGCCGTGGTCCGCGCTGTCGTCGACGTCCCGGAGCCCCGGCCGCGGGTGAGCGTGGTCCAGGCCCTGCCGAAGGGCGAGCGCGGCGAGCTCGCCGTCGAGGTGCTCACCGAGATCGGCGCCGCCCGCATCGTCCCGTGGGCCGCGGCCCGCAGCGTGGCGGTCTGGAAGGGCGAGCGGGCGGCCAAGTCCCACGCGAAGTGGCAGTCGACGGCCCGTGAGGCCGCGAAGCAGGCGCGCCGGTCCTGGCACCCCGAGGTGCCCCCGCTGGAGTCCACCGACGACGTGCTGGGCCGGGTGGCCGAGGCCGAGGTGACCGTGGTGCTCCACGAGGACGCCACCGAGCCGATCGACGGGCTGGCGCTCCCGGCCGACGGAGACATCCTGGTCGTGGTCGGCCCGGAGGGCGGTCTGACCGAGGAGGAGGTGGCGCGCTTCGTCGAGGCCGGCGCCGTCGCGGTCCGGCTCGGCTCGGAGGTGCTGCGCACCTCGACCGCAGGCGTGGCCGCCGTCGCGGCGCTGCTCGCCCGCACGGCCCGCTGGGGAGCCTGAAGGGGCACGAAGTGCCAGCCTTGGGGGTTCGAGGTGTC
>OFDC01001874.1_pt1 | contig 10327 bp, 13 predicted proteins | sample 1520941 | NCBI WGS metagenome assembly OFDC01 (sample SAMEA94258168, study PRJEB24077) | hot springs metagenome | biome: Aquatic biome; feature: Water | place: India | collected 2012-12-06 | depth 5 m | reverse complement strand
CACGGCGGCTCGGGCGGCGGTGGTGGCGGCCGGTCCGACATGGACGACGAAATCCCGTTCTGATCCTCGATCTTCCCCCTCGTCCCGGCGCCACTGGACCTTGACCGGCCCATTCCCTATATAATCGGTCAACTTCCCATTGCGCCGAGACCCGACATGCAGGACCAGACAGAGCACAAGACCGAAGGCCAGCCGCTGATCCGGCCGTCCTCCACGGACCATCCGCTCTACCCGCAGATCGTCGAGGCCTGCCGCACTGTCTTCGACCCCGAGATTCCGGTGAACATCTTCGACCTCGGCCTCGTCTACACGATCGAGATCGGGAGTGAGAACGAGGTCGAGATCACCATGACCCTCACCGCCCCCGGCTGCCCCGTCGCGGGCGAAATGCCAGGCTGGGTCGCCAATGCCGTGGAACCCTTGCCCGGTGTCAAGCAGGTCGACGTCCAGATGACCTTCGACCCGCCCTGGGGCATGGAGATGATGTCCGATGAGGCACGGCTGGAACTGGGGTTCATGTAGCGCAAGCCTGTGCGCTTACCCAATTAAGCCAAATAGCTTGCCTTTTCGAAAGAAAGCCCTTTATATTGCCAAAGCAGGCAAAAAAGGTTGCTTTACAAGATGCAAGGCGCAGTTCTTCTTGGTGACCTGATAGACTCGCGTCGCTCATCCGCGCAAGCCATTGACGCAGCACTGGACAGCCTTCGCGCCGCTTCGGCCGGAATTGCACCGGTTACGGGACCTGCACATTTCACCCGATTTCGTGGTGACGGCTGGCAGCTTGTCACCACCCGACCGGAAATGTCCCTTCGCATTGCACTCTCGCTTCTCGCCACACTCGCAGCAAGGGCAGGTCCCAGAACGCGCCTTGTCATAGGGCTTGGAGAAATCGACAGTCTTGCCGGCGGTGACCTGGGGGCAGCATCTGGAAGCGCCTTTCTTCGGTCCGGTCAGGCGCTAGATGAAATGTCCAGCAAACGACACCTTGCAGGCCTGGGTGCCCCTGCAGCTATGGCGCCATGGCTCGATGCGACCCTCCACCTCATCGAATTCATCTCTGACCGCTGGTCACCGCCACAAGCCGAAATCGTGGCAATGGCTGTGGCACCGGGTTGGGAAACCCAGGGCGATCTTGCCGAACGCCTTGGGATCAGCCGACAGGCGGTTCATTCCCGCCTGAGCGGTGCAGGCTATCCGGCGTTGGCATCGGCCTTGGCTGCCTTCGAAGGCCAATCGTGGAGTGCAGCCCCATGACCGAAACCTTCGCCGCACTCCTCTTTGCCCATGTCCTCGCCGACTTCCTGTTCCAGACCAACGGGATGGTGCGGACCAAGCACAACCCCGTCACCCTCGGCCTCCACGGCCTGATCGTCTACGCAACTGCCGTCGCAGCCACCGGGTCAGTCCACCCGGCCCTTCTGGCCCTGGCACTCGTCCACATCGCCATCGACGTGGGCAAGCTCATCCTCTCCCGCGCCTGGACCGGCTCGCACGGGTTTGCGCTCTTTCTCATCGACCAGACCCTGCACATCGCAAGCCTTGCCGCCCTCACCTTCTGGCTGCCCGACCTCTGGGCCACCGGCCTCTGGTCCCCCGGCGCCATCGTCACGGGCGAGGATGGCGGCATCCTCGGCACCGGCATCTGGTCCAGCGAGACACCCCTTCCCGTCTCGCAACTGCCGGGCCTGATGGTCCTCCTCACGGGGCTGATCCTCGCCACCCGCGCCGGCGGATTTGCCGTGGGCCTCCTCATGGCCCCCTTCGCCGCCCAGCTTCCGCACGAGATCACCGCCGAAAGCCTGCCCGGCGCGGGGCGCATCATCGGATTTCTGGAACGCGGCCTGATCTTCGCCTTCATCTTCTTCGGCCGGCCCGAGGGCGTGGGCCTTCTCATGGCAGCAAAATCCATCCTGCGCTTCGGGGCCGTGAAGGACGACCGCGCCCTGTCGGAATACGTCATCATCGGCACGCTCGCGTCGTTCGGCTGGGCCCTTGTCACGGCCTACCTGACCCTCAGCGCACTCACTCTCTTCCCCCCGCTTGGATTCCCGACCGTTTCACCCTAGATTAGGGGCAAAGGAGTTCCTCGCATGTTCGGCATTCCCGGCAAGGCCGCCGTCACCCTGACCCCCGCCGCCACGCGCCAGATCGCGCGGTTGATGGCGCGCGACGGTCACCAAGGCCTGCGCATCGGCGTCAAGAAGGGCGGCTGTGCCGGCATGGAATACACCATGGAATACGCGACCGCCGTGAACCCGCTGGACGAGGTGGTGGAGCAGGACGGCGCGCGGGTGATGATCGCGCCGATGGCCCAGATGTTCCTGATCGGCACGGAAATCGACTATGAGACCGGCCTTGTCGAAAGCGGTTTCAAGTTCCGCAATCCGAACGTGGTCGAAGCCTGCGGCTGCGGCGAATCCATCAAGTTCCGCGACGCACCCGGCGCCTGATCCGGCCCTGGCGGGCTGCGGCAAACGCACTGTTGCTTAACTGACGCCTTTTCCTTTCGCTACTTACACGCTAGGCGTGTCCGGACTGCACAAGGAAGCGCCAGATGAAGAAACTCGCCGCCGGAAACTGGAAGATGAACGGCACCATGGCCTCGTTGGCCGAGGTGTCAGCCCTTCTCGACGCCCACCCCCGTCCGGCCTGCGAGATGCTGCTCTGCCCGCCTGCAACCCTGATTTCCGCAATGTCGGCAGCGGCGAAAGGCACTGCGCTGCAGGTCGGCGCACAGGACTGCCATCCAAAGCCGCAGGGCGCGCATACCGGCGACATCTCGGTCGCCATGCTGCGCGATGCCGGTGCGACCCATGTCATCGTCGGCCACTCCGAACGTCGCACCGACCACGGCGAAACCGATGCCCTTGTCCGCGCCAAGGCCGAGGCTGCCATTGATGCGGGCCTCGTCGCAATCGTCTGCATCGGTGAAACCGAGGCAGAACGCGACGCTGGCCGCACCCTCGCGGTGATCGGCACCCAGATCGACGGCTCGGTCCCCGGTGGTGCGTCGGCCGCGAACCTCGTCGTCGCCTACGAACCCGTCTGGGCCATCGGCACCGGCCGGACGCCCACACTGGCCGAGATCGCCGAGGTGCACAGCTTCCTCCGCGGCCGTCTGCGCGGCCTGATCGGAACCGAGGCTGAGAAGGTCCGCATCCTCTATGGCGGTTCGGTCAAGCCGTCGAACGCCACCGACATCTTCGCCGTGCCGCATGTCGATGGCGCGCTTGTCGGCGGGGCAAGCCTCAAGGCTGCCGATTTCGGGGCCATCGTCGCCGCGCTCTCTGCCGCCTGACGACATCCCTTGTCGCGGATGGATCAGCCCCTGACGGTCCTCACCGCTAACCTGGCCCGATGACGGCCCTTTCCCCCGACACGCGCCGGTCGCTTCTGGCCGCAAATCTGATTTGCCTGACATCCATGGCAATCTGGGCAGCGGGCCTTCCCGCGGCCGACCTGATCATCCCGCACATGCCACCCATCGCGCTCACCGCAGCGCGCGCCACGCTTGCGGCGCTGGTGCTGCTTCCCCTTTGGCTTGCGGTGGACGGTGTAAGGATCGTCCGCACTGCCAACTGGCTCATGGGCGCCTGGGTCGGCTTCGTCGCCCTGGGACTTGCCTCGTTCTTCGTGATCCTGGCGCTTCAGCTCAACGATCCCGTCACCGTTGCCATCGTCACCGCGACCATGCCGGTTGCAGGCATCCTTCTGGAATGCGTCGCTGACAAGCGCCCCTTCAGCCGCCCGCTGGCAATCGGCCTGATCCTGTCGCTTGTCGGCGGGCTGATCGCCGTCAGCGGGGCGGAGGGGCGCGTGGACTTCGGCCTCGGCATCCTCGCCGCGCTCGCCTCGGTGCTGTGCTACACCTGGGGTTCGCGCGCCACGGTCAAGGCTCTTCCCGACCTGTCCCCGCTTGGTCGCGCAACCATCACCGTCACAGGCTGCGCGGGCGTGGCCCTTGTCGCCGCTCTGGTCGACGGGCTCGTCGGCGGCAACTGGCCCGACTGGGGCGGCATCGGTCTGCAAGAGTTTACGGGGCTCGCGATATTCGGCATCGGGTCGATGGCCATCAGCCAACTGCTCTGGATCATCTCGGTTGGCCGGATCGGGATCGGTGCTGCGTCGATGCACATGAACGCAGTGCCCTTTTACGTGATGCTGATGGTATTTCTGCTCGGCGGACCCTGGAGCTGGCTGCAGACCCTCGGCGCTGCCATCGTGGTGACCGGCGCTCTGATCGCCCAGGACCTGATCGGGCAGAGGTCCTGATGCAATCGCTGCGCCAGTCGCCCAAGGACGCAGGTTTCGTCCAGGACCCCTACCCCTTCTACGAACGCGCCCGCGCGGCAGGCCCCTTCTTCCATTGGGACGACTACAGCCTGGTCTGCACCGGGAATGCCGCCGCCGTGAACGCCATCTTCCGCGACCGCCGCTTTGGGCGGGAACCCGTTGACCCACTCCCCGTCCCGCCCCATCTCGCCCCGTTTTATGCGGTCGAGGCGCATTCGATGCTCGAACTCGAACCGCCCCGCCACACGCGTCTCAGGAACCTCGTCCTCCGCGCCTTCACCTCGCGCCGGATCGCAGGCCTGGCACCCGACATCGCCGCGCTGGCGACCGAATTGGCGCAGGCCTGCCCCCAAGGCGAATTCGACCTGCTGAAAACCTTCGCCCAGCCCCTCCCCGTCCGCATCATCGCCCGCCTCCTTGGCGTGCCCGAGGAGATGGCACCGGACCTTCTGAAATGGTCGAACGCGATGGTCGGCATGTACATGGCCGGCCGCACACGAGTGATGGAGGACAATGCGGTTGTCGCCACCGAAGCCTTCGTCGCCTTCCTCCGCTCCTACGTCGAAGACCGCCGCGCCAAACCCGCAGACGACTTGATCACCCAACTCATCGCCGCCGAGATGGAGGGCGAAAGGCTCACCACCGAGGAACTCATTTCAACCTGCATCCTTCTTCTGAACGCAGGCCACGAAGCGACGGTCCACACCATCGGCAACGGGGTGAAGACGCTCCTGGAAACGCAAACACCAATCTCTGCGCTCGCCCCCGATCACGTCGAAGCCACCGTCGAGGAAATCCTCCGCTACGATCCCGCCCTGCACATGTTCACCCGCTGGGCCTACGAAGATCTCGAGGTCATGGGCCACACCTTCCACCGCGGCGACCAGGTCGGCCTCCTCCTCGCCGCCGCGAACCGTGATCCCGGCCAGTGGGACAGCCCTCACCGCTTCCTTCCGACCCGCCCGGTCAAACCCCACGCCAGCTTTGGCGCGGGCCTCCACTTCTGCGTGGGCGCCCCTCTGGCGCGGCTGGAACTTCAGGTCGCGCTGCCGATCCTCTTCCAGCACCACTCGAAGCTGACGCTCGCCGCTCCACCGGTCTACGCCGACGTCTACCACTTCCACGGGCTGAGAGATTTGCGGGTCATCTCCTGACCAGTCTTTTCCTTCGCCAAGTATCCTCTGGGGGTTTGGGGGGCGAAGCGCCCCCAACGACCGAGGAGGAGGCGCAGCCCGACGACGAGACAAAAGCCTCGCGCGTCAGCGCTCCTTTAAAGAACCGCCCCTCACAAGGGCAGCACCGTCGTCGACTTGATCTCCTCCATGCTCAAAAGCGCCGTCACGTTGTAGATCCGCACTTCGGAAATCAGCGCCTGATAGAACGTGTCATAGGCCCGCGCGTTCTTGACCCTCACCTTCAGGATATAGTCGATATCCCCCGCCAGCCGGTGCGCCTCCAGCACCTCGGGCCGCTCGCGCAACGCCTTGAGGAAACGACGCTGCCACTCCGCCTCATGTTCGCTTGTGCGGATCAGCACGAAGAAGCAGGCCTCCAGTCCCAAAGCCTCGGGGTCCAGGATCGCCGTCGTCCGGGTGATCACCCCCTGCTCGCGCATCCGGCGGATCCGGTTCCACACCGGCGTCTTCGACGACCCCACCTTCCGCGCGATTTCGTCCAGCGACTGCTCGGCATCCCCTTGCAGTTCCGACAGGATTTTCCGGTCCAGATCGTCCAGCGCGGCACTCATTCCTGAATTCTCCCCTTTCGCGGAACATCTGTTCCCCACCCGCCCAGTATCGGAACCCCCGTCCTTATCTGCAAGCCTCTCTGGTCCCGAAGGGGGAAAATATTCTATATTCCATACAGATTTCCTGACCGCCGAGGGCCAGCATGAGCCGCCGCTTCACTCCGAAGATCGTGACCGCCAACCGCCTGCGGGAGGGCGATGTCGTCTATCTCAAGGCGGACGACAGCTGGTCGCTTCTCCACCACGAGGCGGAACTGATCGAGGACGAGGCCCACGCCCAGATGCGGCTCCTCCACGCGGCGGCGCAGAAGCTGACCATCGTCGGTGCCTATCTGGCTGACGCCAAGCCAGGGCCCAACGGCCCCGAACCCACCCATTTCCGCGAGGAATTCCGCACCCGCGGCCCGTCCAACTACAACCACGGCAAGCAAGCCGATCTGGCGAACTGAGGCAGGCATGTACTCCTACTCCGACTTCGACGAAGCCTTTGTCCGCGCCCGCGTCGCGCAGTTCAGCCAGCAGGTCGACCGCCGCCTCGACGGCAGCCTGACCGAGGATGAATTCCGCCCCCTGCGCCTGATGAACGGTCTCTACCTGCAGCTTCACGCCTACATGCTGCGGGTCGCAATCCCCTATGGCTCGCTGAACCCCCGCCAGATGCGGCAACTGGCCTATATCGCCGACACCTGGGACAAGGGCTACGGCCACTTCACCACCCGGCAGAACATCCAGTTCAACTGGCCGAAACTGCCTGACGTGCCCGCGATCCTGTCGGCGCTGGCCGATGTCGAGATGCACGCCATCCAGACCTCGGGCAACTGCGTCCGCAACGTCACCGCCGACCATTTCGCCGGTGCCGCCGCTGACGAAATCGCCGACCCCCGGCCTTTTGCGGAACTCCTCCGCCAGTGGTCCACCGACCACCCGGAATTCCAGTTCCTGCCGCGCAAGTTCAAGATCGCCATCACCGGCAGCCCCAACGACCGCGCCGTGACCAAGGCCCACGACATCGGCCTGCGCATGGTCCGCAATGCCGCCGGAGAGCCCGGCTTCGAAGTGATCGTCGGCGGCGGCCTTGGCCGGACCCCGATGATCGGCGTCACCGTCCGCGACTTCCTGCCCGAGGCGGACCTGCTTCCTTACGTCGAGGCGGTCCTCAGCGTCTACAACACGCTCGGCCGCCGCGACAACAAGTACAAGGCGCGGATCAAGATCACCGTGCATGAGACCGGCCGCGAAGCGATCACCGAGATGATCGAGGCCCGCTTTGCCGAGCTTCGCCCGCTTTTCGGCGGCAATGACCAGAAGCTTCTCGCGGAAATCCGTGAGGCCTTCGCGCCCCCCGCTTTCCGCAACGCGCCCACCGACGCCTACGACGCCTTCTACAAGGCCGACCCGACCTTCCGGTCCTGGGCCGACACCAACCTGACCGCCCACCGCAACGCGCAGTACGCGATCGTCACGATCAGCCTGAAGGCCCACGGCCAGACCCCGGGCGATGCCTCCTCCGACCAGATGAGGCTCATCGCCGATCTCGCTGAAAAATATGGCCATTCCGACCTGCGGATCAGCCACGAACAGAACGTGATCCTGCCGCATGTCCACAAGTCGGACCTGCCGACCCTCCACGCGGCCCTCACCCAAGCCGGCCTCGGCACCGCGAACGTCGGCCTCCTGTCCGACATCATCGCTTGCCCCGGCATGGACTACTGCGCGCTGGCCACCGCCCGCTCGATCCCGGTCGCGCAGGAGCTTGCCACCCATTTCGAGGCCCTGAAGCTGGAGCACGAAATCGGGCCCCTGAAGATCAAGATCAGCGGGTGCATCAACGCCTGCGGCCACCACCACGTCGGCCACATCGGCATCCTCGGCCTCGACCGCGCTGGGGTGGAAAACTACCAGATCACCCTCGGCGGCGACGGAACCGAGGACGCGGTGATCGGCGAAAAGACCGGCCCCGGCTTTGCCTACACCGAGATCGTCCCCGCCATCGAACGCATCCTTCGCGCCTACCTGGACCTGCGCACCGAGCCGTCCGAGACCTTCCTCCAGGCCTTCAAGCGCGTCGGGATGGAGCCGTTCAAGGCCGCGCTCTACGACACGGAAGACGCCCAAGATGCCGCGTGACACGGGTCATCATGGGCGCCACGAAGGCCCCGTCGCCGAACGGGTCGCAGCGCTGAACACCCGTTACAAGCACCATTCGGCGACTGCCGTCCTTGAGCACGCGCTGAAGGATGACGACCTGGGCCGCGTGGCCCTCGTCTCCTCCTTCGGGGCGGAGTCGGTCGTGCTCCTTCACCTCGTCAGCGTCATCGCGCCGGAGACCCCTGTCCTCTTCATCGACACCAGGATGCTCTTCCAGGAAACGCTCGACTACCAGCGCGAGCTTGCCGAAAAGCTGAACCTCTGCGACATCCGAACGATCCGCGCCAACCCCGCCCGGGTCAGCTTTGAAGACCCCGACGGGACGCTGCACCAGTTCAACACCGACAGCTGCTGCAACGTCCGCAAGGTGGAACCCCTGGAACGTGCGCTGGCGCCCTTCGACGGCTGGATCACCGGGCGCAAACGGTTCCAGAACTCCGACCGCGAAGCGCTGCAGTTCTTCGAAAACGAAGGCGACTTCCGGATCAAGGTCAACCCGCTGGCCCATTGGGGTCGCGAGGACCTTGAGGAATACATGGTCGAAAACCGCCTGCCCCGGCATCCGCTGGTCGCCAAGGGCTACCCCTCGATCGGCTGCTCACCCTGCACCAGCCCGGTGAAGCCCGGCGAAGACCCCCGTGCGGGCCGCTGGCGCGGGCAGTCCAAGACCGAATGCGGCATCCATTTCATCGACGGCAAGGCCGTGCGCACACCCAAGGAGAACGCGGCATGAGCGTCACCGTGACCGATGCGGGCTTTGGCCCCGGAACCCAGGCCGAGGTCGTGGCGCTGGCCGACCTGACCGACCAGACGGCCGTGGACCTGTCGAACACCGACGACCCGCAAGCCTTGGTGGGTCGGTTGGACCAGCTGACGCTGATCCGCGTGGCCTTCCCCGCCTTCAACGACGGCCGCGCCTTCACGATTGCCCGCCGGCTGCGAATGCTGGGCTACACCGGCCAGCTTCAGGCCCTAGGCCCGGTAATTGCCGACCAGTACGCCATGCTGCGCCGGGTGGGGTTCGATGGGGCGGAAATCCCGGATGACCTCGCCCAACGCCAGCCGGCGGAGCAATGGCAGTTCCGCGCGACCGACTGGCGCGAGCATCACTATCAGGCTCGCCTCCGCGCCTGACCCCCACCCGCATTTGCCGCAGGGCCAGAGGCTTCCCTTGGCCTTCGCGCTCGCCTATGGAGGGCGAAGACGCATGAACGAGACCGTGACGATGACCGCCGCCGCAAAGCCGCACCTGCCTGACGCGCAGACCGTGACCCAGGTCCAGCACTGGACCGACCGTCTGTTCTCCTTCCGGGTCACCCGGCCGCAAAGCCTGCGCTTCCGCTCGGGTGAGTTTGTGATGATCGGGCTCTTGGGCGACAACGGAAAGCCGCTTCTTCGGGCCTACTCCATCGCCTCGCCCGCCTGGGATGAGGAGCTGGAGTTCTACTCGATCAAGGTGCCGGACGGGCCGCTGACCTCGAAGCTCCAGCATATCCAGCCGGGGGACGAGATCATCCTGCGGCCGAAACCCGTGGGGACGCTGGTTCACGATGCCCTCATGCCGGGCAAGCGGCTGTGGTTCCTGGCGACGGGGACCGGGATCGCGCCGTTCGCCAGCCTGATGCGGGAGCCGGAGACCTACGAGAAGTACGACCAGGTCATCATGATGCACACCTGCCGCGAGGTGGCGGAGCTAGAGTATGGGCGGCGGCTGGTGGAGAGCCTGAAGGACGACCCGCTGATCGGAGAGCTGGTGGGCGACAAGCTGGTCTACTATCCGACCACCACCCGCGAACAGTTCCACCACATGGGGCGGGTCACGGACAACCTGTCCTCGGGCAAGGTCTTTGCCGACCTCGGCCTGCCGAAGATGAACCCGGAGGAAGACCGGGCGATGGTCTGCGGGTCGCTGGCCTTCAACGTCGATGTGAAGGCGATCCTGGAAGGGTTCGGACTGCGCGAAGGGGCCAATTCGGACCCGAAGGAATTCGTGGTCGAGAAGGCCTTCGTGGGCGATGGGATCTGACCCTGTCCACGGTGGACAAGATCTGATCCACTCATAAAATCAACGCCTTGCGATTTTCCGTTAGGGTGGGGTTAACTCAAGTTCCAACTGCAACACCGTTGGCAGCCATTGCG
>OFDC01001873.1_pt1 | contig 10330 bp, 8 predicted proteins | sample 1520941 | NCBI WGS metagenome assembly OFDC01 (sample SAMEA94258168, study PRJEB24077) | hot springs metagenome | biome: Aquatic biome; feature: Water | place: India | collected 2012-12-06 | depth 5 m | reverse complement strand
GCCTCGCCTGCACCACCGCGATCGAGGACCTGAAGGGCGAGATCCGCATCACGCCGCTGCCGCACATGGACGTGATCAAGGACCTCGTGCCCGATTTCACGCATTTCTACGCCCAATATGCGAGCATCCGCCCGTGGCTCCAGACCGTGAGCCCGACGCCAAGCGGCAAGGAGCGGCTGCAATCGCCGCAGCAGCGCGAAAAGCTCGATGGGCTCTACGAGTGCATCCTGTGCGCGTGCTGCTCGACGAGCTGCCCGAGCTATTGGTGGAACTCCGACAAGTTTCTCGGCCCGGCGATCCTGCTTCAGGCCTATCGCTGGCTCGCCGACAGCCGTGACGAGATGACTGGAGAGCGGCTCGACGATCTGGAAGATCCCTTCCGCCTCTATCGCTGCCACACCATCATGAACTGCGCGAATGTGTGCCCCAAGGGCCTCAGCCCCGCCAAGGCCATCGCTGAAACCAAGAAGATGATGGCCGAGCGGGCGATCTGATCCGGTGAGCTTCAAGGACGAGGTGTTCGAGCACGGGCCGTGTCCGGACAACCCGGGCTGGCACCGCTGGGACTTGAAGGACGAAACGCTGTTCAACGGCGCGGTGATGGGCAAGCTCATCACCCGCGTCGATGATGACGGGAAGGCGCGGCTGCGCATGTTCCCCGAACGGCGGCACATGAACCTGCAGGGCGTGATTCACGGCGCGGTGACGCTGTCGCTGATCGACATCGCGCTGTTCGTCACCATGCACCGGATCGGCACCGGCAATGCGGGGCCCTCGGTCACGCTTGAGCTCTCGACCCAGTTCGTGGGCGGCGGCGATCCCGAGCGGGTGATGGATGCGGTGACCGAGATCGTGCGGGAGACCGGCAAGCTGGTCTTCATCCGCGGCATGGTGGTGCAAGGCGAGGACACTGTGGCGAGCTTCTCGGGCATCGTGCGCAAGATGCAGCCGCGGGGCTGACGTGTCGGGCCTCCTCGCCCGCTACGACGCGCTGATCGCCAGCGGCGAACTGCGCGCCGACCCCGACCAGCGCATGGCAGCACAGCGGCTGGCACGGCTTCAGGACGAGCTCGAGGCACCGCCGCCCTCGCCCGGCATCTTCGGCAAGCTGTTCGGCAGCAAGCCCGCCGAGACCCCGCGCGGGGTCTATCTGTGGGGCGGCGTCGGGCGCGGCAAGTCGATGCTGATGGACCTGTTCGTCGAGACGCTCGGCATCGCCAAGAAGCGCCGCGTCCACTTCCACGCCTTCATGCTCGAACTTGACCGCCACCTCGGCGAAGCGCGCAAGGCCGAGCGGCAGGACCCGCTGATGCATGTCGCGCAGACCATGGCGCCCGAGGTCCGCTGCCTCGCCTTTGACGAGATGGTGGTCAACAACACCGCCGATGCCGCGATCATGGGCCGCTTCTTCACCGCGCTGATCGAGGCAGGCACGGTAATCGTCACCACCTCCAACCGTCCGCCGCGCGATCTCTACAAGGACGGGCTTAACCGCGCGCTGTTCCTGCCCTTCATCGCACTGGTCGAGGCGCGGATGGACGTGCTGAGCCTCAATGGCCCGACCGACTACCGGCTCGACCGGATCGGCGATCTTGCGACCTGGCACGCGCCGCTCGGCGATGCGGCGACCGCCAAGGTGCGCGAGGCCTTCTTCCGCCTCACCGACTTCGATCCCGACGATGCGGCCCATGTGCCGAGCGGCGCACTCGATCTGGGCGGGGGGCGGACGCTCCATGTGCCAAAGTGCCTCAAGGGGGTGGGCGTTTTCAGCTTCAAGAAGCTGTGCGCCGAGAACCGCGGCGCGGCGGACTACCTCGCCGTTGCGCGCGCCTTCCACACCGTGATCCTCGTCGGCATCCCCCGGATGGGGCCGGAGAACAGGAACGAGGCGATCCGCTTCACCAAGCTGATCGACGCGCTCTACGAGCACCGGGTGAAGCTGTTCGTCACCGCCGCCGCGCAGCCGGAGGAGCTCTATCAGGCAGGCGACGGCGCCTTCGAATTCGAACGCACGGTGAGCCGATTGAACGAGATGCAGAGCGAGGACTACATGGCGCTCGGCCACGGGACGGAAAGCTAGCCACTCACCCCGAGCTGACCTAGCGACTTCTCCAGCATCAACAGCTGCCACAAGGTGCGCGAATGGTCGGCGCGGCCTGCGATGTGGGCCTCGGCCAGCGCGTTGATGGCTTGCGGCTGGAAGAAACCGGTCTGCGCGAGGCTCCCCGTGGCGATCCCCCGCGAAGCATCAGCGAGCGGCCCCCTCAGCCATTCGGCGATGGGGGTCACGAAGCCCTGCTTGGGGCGGTAGAGAATGTCGTTCGGGAGATAGCGTTCGAGGCTCTTCTTGAGCAGGTATTTGCCGACGCTCCCGCGCACCCGCAGTCCCTCGGGCAGGCGCGCGGCGAACTCCACCAGGCGGTGATCGAGCAACGGTTCGCGGGCCTCCAGGCTTACGGCCATGCTGGTGCGGTCGACCTTGGTGAGAATATCACCGGGCATCCAGAAGGTGAGGTCGGCATATTGCGCCCGGTCGAGCCCGCTGCGGCCGGGAGCCGACCGCATCAGCGCGATCATCTCGTCCTCGGCACGAAACCCGTCGAGGCTCGCGGCGAAGCTGTCGGAATAGAGCGCCCGGCGCGAGCCCGGCAAAGTCACCGAGAGCCCGCGGGCATAGCCCTCCTCGCCGCTCTCGGCGAGTGCCAGCAGGGTTGCCTTGGCCCGCAAGGGACGCGGGGCCCAGTCGGCCTTGGGCCATGCCCGCCCCAGCGCTCCGAACAAGGGCGCGCGCAGCCCGGCAGGCAGAACCGAGCGCGCCCGCTCCTCGTGGTGGTGGAACACCTGCCGCCGGTAGCCCGCAAAAGCCTCGTCCGCCCCGTCGCCCGAGAGCGCCACGGTCACCCGCTCGCGCGCCAATTGGCACACGCGCCATGTCGGCAGCGCCGAGGCATCGGCGAAGGGCTCGTCGAACATGGCGGCAAGCTGGTCGATGGCCGAGAAGTCGTCGGTCGCGACGATCCGTTCCTGATGGTCAGCCCCGAATTTCGCGGCGACCTGACGGGCATAGGAGGTCTCGTCATAGGCCGCGACATCGAAGCCGATCGAGCAGGTCTGCACCGGAGACGCGCTCGCCTCGGCCATCAGCGCGACCACGCCCGAGCTGTCGACGCCCCCCGAAAGGAACGCGCCCAAGGGCACATCGGCCACCATCCGAGAGCGCACCCCTTCGCGCAGAAGGTGCACCAGCTGCGCCGAGAGATCGGCCTCGCTCCCCCGCTCGCGCTCGGTGAAGGATATGTCCCACCAGCGCTGCGGACGGCCAGGCGCCTTGCCCTGCTCCAGCAGCCAGAAATGCCCCGCAGGCAGCTTCTCCACACCCGCCAGAATCGCGTGGCTGTCGGGCACATAGCCCCACGCCATATAGACCTCGACCGCGTGCGGGTTGACCCGGCGGCGCAGTTGCGGGTGGGCGAGCAGGCCCTTCAGCTCGGAGGCGAAGGCGATGCTGCCGTCTGACAGATGCGCGAGGAACAACGGCTTCACCCCGAAGCGGTCGCGCGCCAGAAACAGGCGGCGGGTCGCGAGGTCGAAGATCGCGAAGGCGAACATGCCGTCCAGTCGCGAGAGGCAATCCGGCCCCCACTTCTGCCACGCCGCAAGGATCACCTCGGTGTCGCCATTGGTGCGGAAGGTGAAACCCGATTGCTCGAGCTCGCGGCGCAGCTCGCGGAAATTGTAGATCTCGCCGTTGAAGATAATCACCGCGCGGCCATCGGCGGCGTGCATGGGCTGGGGCGAACCTGCCACATCGATGATCGACAGGCGGCGATGGCCGAGGCCCACCCCGTGGTCGGTCCACACCCCCGCCCCGTCAGGGCCCCGGTGGGCGATCGCGTCGCACATCCGCACGACCCGCGCAGGGTCGACCGGCTTGGGCGTCTCGGCATGGAAAATCCCGGCAATCCCGCACATCGTTCTTGCCGCCTATAGCAGCATCGAAAGCGCGGCAACGCTCGCAAGGGCGATGATCGCGGCAGCGGCGCTCCCCGGCGCAAAGGTCACCGCTTCGAAACGGCGCACCCAGCCCCAGCGCGCGATTTCGGCAAGCGACCAGCCATATTCCTCCGGCTCGCGCTCGACGAAGCGCCACGCCGCGCCGAGCAGAACCGCGATGACAATGGCGAAGAACACCCAGCCATAGACGATATGGTCGAACCCGGTCGCCTTCTCGGCGCCGACATATTGCGCGACATAGATCGTCGCCCAGGCGCGCACGCCGTTGGCAAGGATGGGAACGATGACGCAGGCGGCCATGAAGCCGACGCGGGTCCGCCAGCGATCGAAGCGGGTGGCTGCAACCAGCACGCCCAGCGTCACCATCGCGATCAGGAACTTCACGCCCGAACAGGCCTCGGCGACGATGAACAGGCCTGCGGGGGTATCGATGTAAATCCCGTCAATCTTCGCAGGCACGCCGCTCGCATGGGTGAGCGCGATGGCGATCTCGGCGGTGATCGCTTGCAGCGGCGGGATGATCTCGTCGCCGAAGGGCACGAGGAAGGCGGCAAAGGTGATGGGCAGCGCAAGCACGAGGGCAGCGCGCAGGCCGAGCACGGTCACAGCCGAGGCCTGCAAGGCGCCCACCGCGCCGGCCTGCGCGACAAGGTTGATCCCGAGTGCCTCGCCCGCGCGCCACATGGCAAGGCCTGCCGCAACGCCGAGCAGGCCGGGCAGGAAGGGCTGCGGGGCGAGCCGGGCCAGCTCCTCCTCCTTCAATGCCACCAGCCATGCGGTGATCAGGGGGACAAGCAGCAAGTGGTTGTAGGTGTCGATGTTCCTCCATTGGTGCGCCATGGCTGCCCACGCGCTCATCGTGGCAAGCACCAGCGCGAGCGCCGCCGCCGCCAGCGCCGCCAGCGGCGCGCGCCATGCGGCGGGGATGCGCAATCCGGCGCGCGGATCAGGGAGCGCGGCGGCCTCAGGCGGCATGGCGACGGACCTCCCCGCGCCCGCTGATGAGTTCGCCGAGCGGGGCGAGCATCGCCTCCCACCCGTGGTGGCGGAGCACGAAGTCGCGCGCGGCAGCGCCGATGCGGGCGGCGGCCTCGCGGTCAGCGACAAGGTCGGCGATGCGTGCGGCCATCGCCTCGGGGTCGGGCGGGCAGACGATCCAATGCGTCCCGTCCTCGGCCGCGATACCCGTCGCGGCGTCGGGGGTGAGCACCACGGGCCGGGCCATCGCCATCGCCTCGAGCACCTTGTTCTGCACCCCGCGCGCGATCAGCAGCGGGGCGAGGACAGCGTCGGCGGCGGCGATGAAGGGGCGCACGTCGGGCACTGCGCCCCATATCCGAACGCCCGGCGCGCCGTCCTCGGCCATCAGCGAACGGGTCGGGTTGCGCCCGACGACATGGAAGCATGCCCCGGGATGGCGCGCGCGCAGGCGCGGCAGCAGCGCCTCGATCACCCACAGCGCGGCCCGTTCGTTGGGGCGATAGTCCATCTGCCCGGTGAAGACGAAATGCGGCCCTGCAGTCCCTGCGAGTTCGGGGTGCCGGGCAACCAGCGCCGGGTCGAAGAAGCCCGCGTCGATCCCGTTGCCCATCACCCGGACTTGGGCGATGCCCGGCGCGCTCAGCCGGCTGCGATAGAGCGCGGCTTCCGCCTCGGAGATCAGGATGGTCGCATCGGCGCGCCGCCCGAGCCGCTCCTCCTCGCGCGCCAGCAATCGTGCCTCGCGCCCGTAGAGCCACTTGCGCTCGCCCGCGGCGGCGTAGGATTCGAACTTCGCGCTGTCGACATCGCACAGGTCGATCACCACCGGTCCGGCGAAGTCGCCCGGCACATACTGCCCCATCTGCCCCGAGAAGACGACGATCGCCTCGATCCGCTCACGCGCGATGGTCTCGCGCACCCATCGCTCGAGCGTGCGGCTGTGGAAGGCGGTGAGGTTCACCGGCTTGCCCGACAGCACCGCCTCCACCCCCGCAAGCGGCAGCGGCTTGGAGCGCGGGACGACACACCGCGAAGCCGCGACAGCGGCGAGCGCCCGCTCGGCCTCGGCATCGCCTTCGCCGAAGCAGCCGACATGGACGGGTGCGAGGTTCGCCAGCGCCTTGAGCAAGTGGTGCGAGCGGATTCGGTCGCCCCGATCGGGCGGGAAGGGCACGCGGTGGGCGAGGAACAGGATGCCGGGCATCAGGCCAGCCCCCTAAGCCAACCCACGCGCGATCCACGGCCCCACAGTGTTGGCGATGGGCAGCGGGAGCTTCTTCCAGAGCGCGATCTTGCGGCTGTAGCTCGCGTCGGTGGGGTCGATATTGCGCTGGCGTGCCCCCGGCGCGGTCCACGCGGCATAGGTCAGCGGCTGCGGCTCGAAGCCCCAGTTCTTCTTGAAGGCGAAGGGCCCGCTGCCCGTCTTGGAGCGGCCGAAATCGAAGTGGCTCATGCCCTGCCTGCGGGCGTGGAGCATCAGCTCGAAATACATCACCTCGTTGGCCCGCGCGGCGCGCGCTGCGAACACGCCGCCGCCCCAGTAGGGCAGCACCGCGCCATCGTGATAGAAGCTCAGCACACTCGCCAGCGGGGTCTCGCCCTGCCACACGGTGAGGATGTCGCTGCTGTCGGGGAAGACCTCGATCATTGCCGCAAACAGCCGCTTCGGGAACACCGGCGTGCCGAGATTGCGCACGCTCGCGCTGTAGCAGGCGTAGTGCGCGGCGAGATCGCCGCGCCCCCGCCCCACGGTGACGCGGTGCCCGAAGCCAAGGCCCTTCCTCACCTCGGCGCGCGCCTTCCTCGGGATCGCGAGGAGTTCGGCCTCGTCATCACCGGCCAATGCGCGTTCGAAACCGCAGTGCTTGTCCGACCAGCTGTCCCAGCCCTCGGGCACCGGGCCGCCGCGCAGCTCGATCCCCGAAAATCCGCCGCTTGCGGCATGGGCCTGCGCTGCGTGCGCAAGTCCGCGCGCCGCTTCCTCGCTTTCGGCGATGATCCCGCCACCCACACCGAAACCGCTCGATACCAGCGCCTTGCCGAACAGCCCCGAGCGCACCTCGGTGAGCGGCAGCCAGCCCGTGACCGTGCCGAGCCGCTCGGCCACCAGCCCTGCGGCGCGCTGGCCCGTGCCTGCCGCGACGCCCAGCAGCCAGGCCGGGCGGTGGAACAGGCTGCCGCCGTTCTCGGCGACGAAGCCTTCGATCCGGCGCACCTCGCCCGCATCGCGCAGGTCGGGCGTGCGCACGCGGGTCGCGGCCTTGACCGGGGCGTTCACGCGGCGGCCTCCTCATCGGGAGCGGGCAGCACCAGATCGACCGCCCGCGCCGCCTCGCGGTGCGCGATCATGTCCATCCGCCCCCAGCGGAATTCGTGCACCAAGCCGCGCAGCTTGTCCGCCATCTGCGAAAGGCCCGTGTAATGGCGCAAGCGCGAGCGCAGCGGCGCATGGCCCACGCGCGGCTGCTCGGGATCGACCTCCCAGGGGTGGAAATAGAACACCGCCGGACGCTGGTCGCGGCGGTTGACCTGGCGGATCGCCCAGCGCGAGAAGGCATAGGGCAGCACCCGGAAGAAGCCCCCTCCCCCCGCCGCCACGCGCCGTCCGCCCAGGATCGCGGTGGTCACCGGGATCTCGATCATCGCCGACCACGGCAAGGGGCGAAAGGCGAAGCGCGGCGCCTCGGGCCAGCCATAGTGGTCGTGCGCGACCGGCGCGACGCTCGAGGAATAGGCGTAGCCTTGCTCCGCCAGTTCGGCGAAGGCCCAGGGCGTGCGCTGGTCGATCGAGAAACTCGGCGCGCGGTAACCGGTGACGGCAACACCAGCGCAATCCTCGATGATGGCGCGCGCCTTCCGGATGTCCTCGGCGAACTCCTTGCGAGTGAAGGTGAATACCCGCGCGTGGTCATAGCCGTGGCTGGCGATCTCGTGCCCGGCATCGACGATCCGCCGGATCATCTCCGGGTGCCGCCTGGCCACCCAGCCCAGCGTGAAGAAGGTCGCGCTGACATCGGCCTCGGCGAAAAGGTCGATCACGCGGTAGACATTGTCCTCGACGCGGGTCTTGATCCCGTCCCACTCGCCGCGCGCGATCACGTTCTCGAAGGCGCCGACCTGGAACCAGTCCTCGACATCGACCGACAGGCCGTTGACGATGGACGTTGCGGCAGCGGGAAAGGGCGCGTTCATGGCCTCACGCGGCCCTGCGCGACGGGTCTTCCTCGAGCCATTCGATCAGCATCGTGAGTACGTGGCGGAAGGATTGCTCCTGCTCCTCGAGCCGCGCCTCGATCCGCTCGAGCGCGGCGGCAAGGCGCGCCTCGGCGGCGCGGGATTCCTCGGGCGCAAGGCCCTCACCGCCCGCGGTGCCGGGATGTGCCATGCCCGCCGCCTGCAATTCGCTGATCGCCGCTTCAAGCTCGGCCGTGCGCGCGTCGCGCTCGGCCAGAAGGGCGGCGACTTCGGTCGCTGGCAGACTGCCCTGTGCGGGCGGAACGGGCGCTGCCGCAGGGGCGGCCGGTTCGCTCACCGGCGCACTGCGCAGATCGCTTGAGCCGCGCGCGCCGCGGCTCTGGTCGGCCGCCATCTCGGCGATGACATCGCCCAGCATCGCGCGGCTGAGCGTCCCGCGCTCCTCGATAGCGCCGAGCAGCAGCAGGCGGTTCATCACCTGGTTGACGCGGCGCGGGATGCCCGCGGTGTGGTGGAAAAGCGCATCGAGCAGCCCGTCCTCGAAGGCAGGGCGCCCGTCCCACCCGACCCGGCCGAGGCGGTGGCGCACGTAATGCTCGACCTCGCCTGCATCCAGCGCCTCAAGGTGGTGCGAGGCGATGATGCGCTGGCGCAGCTGCTCCAGCCCCGGATGCTGCGCCACGGTGCGGCGGAATTCCGGCTGGCCAAGCAGCAGCGATTGCAGCAGCGGGTGCGAACCCAGCTGGAAGTTGGAGAGCATGCGCAGCTCTTCCAGCGCGGTCAGCTCGAGGTTCTGGCACTCGTCAACCACCAGCAGGCAGCGGCGCCCGGCGCGCGCTTCGTCCTGAAGGAAACGTTCGATCGTGCCGAGCGCCGCGGCCTTGTCGTGCCCCTCGACCGAAAGGCCAAAGGCCTGCGCGATGACATGGACGATCTCGGCCCCGTCAAGCGCCGAGGTGACGACCTGCGCCACGGTGAGGGCGGCGGGATCGATCCGCTCCATAAGATGCGCGACCAGCGTCGATTTTCCCGCGCCGACCTCGCCGGTGATGACGATGAAGCCCTCGCCCTGGCTGAGGCCATAGCCGAGATAGCTCATTGCCTTCTTGTGGCTGACGCTCTCGAAATAGAATTGCGGATCGGGGGTCAGCTGGAAGGGGCGACCACTGAGACCGTAGAAGTTTTCGTACATGGGCCCTGATGCTCCGTCAGAAGTTGTAGCGCAGGCCGACCAGCGCGGTGGCGAAGGCGAAGTCCTCCGCGGTGAATTCGCTGTCGACATAATCGACCGCGATCGCCGCGCGGCCCGTCAGGCGGCGGGTGATCGACTGGTTGTAGGCGGCCGAGACCCCCGCGGCGGTGGCATCATTGCCGCCCGCGCCATCGAACCAGTTGGCATAGGCATTGGCGGCGATGTTGGCGTTCTCGCCGATCTGGCGGGCAAGGCCGCCGATGACATAGTAGCTCTCGTCGGTCAGGCCGTTGACCGGGGCGAGCACGGTGCCCGCCGCGGCGATGAAGGTGCGGCGGTCGTAGCCTGCGCCCAGCGTTGCCGTGGTGCGGCCCAGCTGGCGCTGATAGGAGGCGCTCACCCCGCGCCCGCGGAAGGCGGCTGAACGGACCGAACCGAGCGAGCCGACGATGGCTTGCCCCTGCGTGCCGTTCACCAGCCCGCTGAAATCGCCGGTCACCGGGTTGCGGATCGCCTCGAAATCGCTGTCGAGCCGCGCAAGGCCGTTGTTGATCACGCCGCCAAAGCCGCTCACCCCGTCATAGGCCGCGATCGCAAAGACGCTGCGTTCGTTGGGGACATAGGTGAAGTTGCCGTAGTAGGTGGTCGAATCGTAGCGCCGCCCGACCGAGGCCTGCAAGGACGTGCGCGAGGACGGACGCCACAGCACGCCCACGTCCCACAAGAGCCCGTCGACCGCAAAGGCGATCTGGCGCGGGGCGTTCTCGTCGGTGATGAAGCGGCCGTTCTCGTCACGCAGCGGCACGCCATTGGCATCGCGCAGCGCGTCGCGGCTGGAGATCTCGACATCCTCGTAACCCGCCCCTGCGACCAGCGCGAGGCTCTCGGTCACCGGCACGGTCACATCGCCGCGCACGTAGAGGTCGCGCACGCGCTGGTCGAGATTGC
>OFDC01001870.1_pt1 | contig 10353 bp, 10 predicted proteins | sample 1520941 | NCBI WGS metagenome assembly OFDC01 (sample SAMEA94258168, study PRJEB24077) | hot springs metagenome | biome: Aquatic biome; feature: Water | place: India | collected 2012-12-06 | depth 5 m | reverse complement strand
CGCATAGCCAGCTTGGAAGGCTGGAGCTTTACCACTAAGCTATACCCGCTCGGGCCAGCAGGCCTGATTGGCCGGTGGTGCAGGCGCGCTTGCCACGGACTTGGCGATCTCGTCAACCTCGGATCATGCATCAATTCACACCGGCGATTGACACCGCACTATAAAGATATATCTTAGATGCACTGAAAACAGTCTTGAAAAGCGAGTCATCATGCCCTCCAGCCGCGCCACCGTCCCAACCGCAAACGCCAGCCGCTACTTGCAGCAACTCTGCAAGCATTGGGGCCACAAGTTCGAAGTCTCTTTCGATCCTACCCAGGGGCGCGTGACTCTGCCGTTCGGGCCAGTAGACTTGAAGGCCGATGATGCGGCCCTCGAGGTAACCTGCACGATCACGGGGGAAGGCGATCTCTCGCGGATGCAGCAGGTGGTCGCCGATCACTTGAATCGGTTCGCCCACCGGGAAGGCGAATTGACGTTCGACTGGCAGCCGATGGACTGATGCCTCAAAGCGCGAACAGCCCCGCGCTTCCTTTCAAGGAAACGGGACCTCGAGGTTCGAGCTGCCCGGTCACTCCTGCCGTTCCATGAACACCCGGGCGCGGTCGGCGGCCCAGTTCTGCAGGGCTTCGGTGCGTAGACGGGCGCCTTCGGGGTCGGCCTCGAGGGGGAGAACGGATTCCACGATCTGGTCGAAGTGGGCGCGCAGACCGTCCTTGGCTTCGGGGTATGGGATCACGTAGAGCTGGTTGGCCTCGATCGCGCGCTTGACGTGTTGGGCAAGTTCGACCGGGTCCATGCCGTGCTGGTGGATCGAGTGGAGCGAGGCGATCGAGTCCTCGTTCTCGACGTAGCCGCTTTGGCCGAACCGGGCAGGGCGCAGGCGGCTGGCTTCGGCGATGTTGGACTTGATGTTGGCCGGGCACAGCACCGATACGCCGATGCCGTGCTTTTCGAGGCCCTGACGGTAGCTTTCCATCAGGTTGATCACTGCAGCCTTTGCCGCCGAGTACGGCGCGGCAAGAGCGCTGCCCATCAGACCGCCCAAGGACGAGGTGGTGACGATGTGGCCGGGCCTGCCGCTCTTGATCATGCGCGGCACGAAGGTGACCATGCCGTTGATCACACCGCCCAGATTGACGCCGATGATCCAGTCGAAATCGTCGTAAGAAGTGTTCTCGACCGGGCCGAAGCTGTTGACGCCGGCGGTGTTGAACAGGAGCGTGGGCGCGGCGCCGAACACGGCTTCGACCTCGTCAGCGGCGCGGGCATAGGCAGCGCGGTCCATGATGTCGAGCACCAGGCCGTGGGCGGCAATGCCCTCGGCGGTGAGGGCGGCGACGGCCTGTTCCACCGCTTCGGCGCGGATATCGGCGATGACGACCTTTGCACCGGCGCGGCCGAAGACCTGCGCCTGCCCCAGCCCCGCGCCCGAAGCGCCGCCGGTGATGAACGCGATCTGATCGTTAAAGTCTTGCACCATTGCGGCTCCTCTGCCTGATATTGTTAGTGTTACTTACAAAAACCGCGCGGCGAGGGCAAGCGCTGCCTGCAAAGCGTCTGCAGTGCGCATCATTGACCGCCGCTGCGATAACATGCACAAAATGCGTAACGTACTAATGCGTGTGCAGCGCGAAGTGAAAACGGGAGAGAGTATGGGCGAGATTTTTCCGGCCGGAGCGACGATCGTGTTCGGCGGCAGCGGCGGCATCGGCCGCGGCGTGGCGCTGGAATTCGCGCGCGAGGGCAGCGATGTAGCGGTGGTCTATCGCTCGAAAGAGGACGTGGCCCGCGCGGTGGCAGACGAGATCGCCGCGCTGGGACGCAAGGCGACGATCCACCGCGCCGACGTGCGCGACCGCGGGCAGGTGCAGGCAGCGCTGGCGGGGGCGGTCGAGCAGCATGGCCGGGTGCATACGGTGGTGTGGGGAGCAGGGCCGGTGGTGCCGCAGGTGGCGATTGCCGACTGGACCGAGGAAATGTTCCGCACGTCGATGGAGATCGAGGCGTTCGGTTTCAACAACGCCGTCCACGCCGCGCTGCCGCACATGCGGGCAAGCGGTGGGGGCAGCTTCGTCCATCTCGGCTCGGCTGGGCACGATTGGTGGCCCAAGCTCGATGGCCTGTCGGTGGCGCCCAAGGCCTGTAACGAGGCGCTGATCAAGGGCATTGCCAAGGAGGAGGGCTTTCACGAGATTCGCGCCAACTCCATCCTGGTTGGCGTGATCGATGCCGGGCAGTTCAAGATCGGGCAGGAGGCGGGCACCTTTACCCCGGAATGGGAAGCGGCGGTAAAGGCGATGCTGCCGCTGAAGCGCTGGGGCACGCCGCAGGACATCGGACAGGCCGCGGTCTATTTCGCATCATCGCGGGGCAACTACGTGACCGGGCAGACGATCTCGGTCGGCGGCGGCTTCGGTGTCTGAGGCTGGCGCGCGGGCGCTGGCGCCGCGTCCGATCGGCGTGGACGAGATGGCAACGCGTGAGGCGCTGCGCCATCTCGTCACCGCTTATGGCCACTGCATCGACCGGCGCGACTGGGACCTGCTGCGCACGCTCTACCATGACGACGCGGTGGACGATCACACGCCGTATTATTGCGGGCCGGTCGATGGCTATATCGCGTGGCTGCCGGGCATGATGGCGAACTGGAAGGCGACGATGCACACCGCGCTGTCGGCGCTGTTCGCGGTGGATGGCGCCCGCGCCCAGGGGGAGATCACCGCACGCGCCTGGCACCTGACGCTGGACGGCGAGCGGCAGTTCGTGGCGTGGGGACGCTATGCCGACCATTACGAGCAGCGCAGTGGGGTGTGGCGGTTTGCCCGGCGCTCGTTCATCCTCGACCATGCCGAGGACCTGCCTGCCGCGCAGGGCGATGATTTCGGCAGTGACGGCGTGGGCACCGGGCGGGCCGGGACGGACGATCCGGTCCATGCACGGCTTTCGCTGTTTGCGCGAACGGATGCGTAATCAATGGCGGCTTTCGATACGCATAATACGTTTGGGTGATGACGCCGGCGCAGGGCTGGGCGATCTGGCGGGCACGAAACAAGCACTCACGAGAATGGGAAGAGAATGAGCGAGACGGGTGGGAAAGCGCGGCTGCGCTATGCGGTGATTGGTGCCGGGATGTCCGGCGTGATGGCGGCGATCAAGCTGCTGCAGCGCGACGATGCCGATTTCGCGGTGTTCGAGAAGGGCGCGGAACTGGGCGGGACCTGGCGCGACAACCGCTATCCGGGCCTGACCTGCGACACCCCGTCGCACGCCTACAGCTACAGCTTTGCCCTGAACCCGGACTGGAGCGCCTACTACGCCACCGGGCCCGAGATCCACGCCTACTTCAAGGGCGTGGCCGAGCGCTTCGGCGTAATGCCGCATATCCGGTTCAACAGCGAGGTGACGTCGTGCACTTTCGACGATGCAACGAAAGTGTGGACGCTCGGCATCGTCGATGGTTCGACCTACGAGGCGGACGTAGTGATCGTGGCCACAGGTGTGCTGCATCACCCCAAGATGCCCGACCTGCCGGGGCTGGAGACGTTTGCCGGCAAGGCGTTCCATTCCGCGCGCTGGGATGACAGCGCCGTGCTCGACGGGGCGCGCGTCGGCGTGATCGGTTGCGGATCGACCGGAATCCAGATCGTCAACGCGCTGAGCAGCCGCGCCGCGAAGCTGGTGCATTTCCAGCGCTCGCCGCAATGGATCATGCCGGTGGTGCAGTTCGAATACACCGCCGAACAGCGCGCCGCATTTGCCGCCGATCCTTCGCTGATCGAGGCGATCCGCAACGATCCGCAGTACTGGGAGGCGGTCTATCGCTTTACCGAGGGCGTGACCGACTTCACCAGCCCGCAGATGCAGGAGATCGAGGGATACTGCCGCCAGAACCTGGAGCAGAGCGTGCGCGACCCGATCTTGCGCGAGAAGCTGCGGCCCGATTACCACGCCGCGTGCAAGCGCCTGATCTACTCGTGGGAATACTACGAGTGCGTGCAGCGCCCCGGCGTTTCGGTGGAAGTGGGTGCGATCGAGCGGATCGTACCGGAAGGCGTCCTGATGAAGGACGGCACGCTGCATGAACTTGACGTGCTGGTGCTGGCGACGGGCTTCCGCGCCGACAGCTTCATCCGCCCGGCGGTGGTGACCGGGCGCGGCGGGCGCTCGCTCGACGAATTCTGGGCGACGCGGCCGACCGCGCACTACGCCATCGCGATGCCCGATTTCCCCAATTTCTTCATGCTCAACGGTCCGGGGGCGCCGGTCGGCAACTTCCCGCTGATCGACATTGCCGAGCGGCAGTGGGAGTACATCGAACAGCTGCTCGAGCCCGTCCGCAGCGGCAAGGCGCGCACGGTGGAGCCGCTGACCCCGGCATACGAAGCCTATGAGGCGCGGCGCATCGCGGCGGCGAAGAAGACGATCTTCGGATCGGGCTGCACCAGCTGGTATCTCGACAAGACGGGCATTCCCGCCACCTGGCCGTGGGGCTACCACGACTTCGCCAATGCCATGGCCAAGCCGGTGGCCGAAGAGTTCGCGTTCGCGGCCTGAGGCGATGGGAAACAAACCGCAGGTACCTGCCGAGGTAGAGCAGGCGATTGCCACGCTGATCCGCTGGGCGGGGGATGACCCCGCCCGCGAAGGCTTGCTCGATACGCCAAAGCGCGTGGCGAGGGCGTGGCGGGAGTACTGCCAGGGCTATGCCGAAGACCCTGCGGCGCACCTTGCGCGTCAGTTCGAGGAAGTGGGTGGCTACAACGATATCGTGCTGCTGAAGGACATTCCTTTCCAAAGCCACTGCGAACACCACATGGCCCCGATCATCGGCAAGGCAGCCATCGCCTACCTGCCGCGTGACAAGGTGGTGGGCATATCGAAGCTCGCCCGCGTGCTCCATGCCTATGCGCGGCGGCTGCAGATCCAGGAGCGGCTGACCGCACAAGTGGCGCAGTGCATCTGGGACAACCTGCGTCCGCACGGCGTGGCGGTGGTGATCGAGGCGCAGCACGGCTGCATGACCGGCCGCGGCGTGCGCACCCCTGGCGTGGGCATGGTGACGAGCCGGATGATGGGCACCTTCCTCGAGGACAACCGCAGCCGCAAGGAAGTGCTGAGCCTGATGGGATATTGAGAGCGGCTTGTTGGCCATCCATATTCGGACTACATTCGGTCTGAATAGAGATGGCCGAATATGGATGGAGCCGAGTCATGGGCCTGGAAAGCCGCATCAAGCCGATCAGCTACCTGAAGGCCAACGCCGCGGAGGTGCTGCGCGAACTGAACGAGGGTGCCGAGCCGCTGGTGATAACCCAGAACGGCGAGGCCAAGGCCGTGCTGCAGGATGCGGCAAGCTACTACCGGATGCAGGAGACGCTGGCGCTGCTGAAGCTGCTGGCGCTGGCGAAGGAGGACATGGAGGCGGGCCGCGTCTATCCCGCCGAAGGGATGCTTGACCTCATCACGGGTGAGCGGCCAACTGATGTCTGAGGTGAAGATCCGCTACACCGAGCAGGCGCGGGTCGATCTCAGGCAGATTTTCGAGCAGCGTCTGGCGCAGCGAGGGCCCGAAGGGTGGGACGGCGCACGCGCGTTGATCGCGGAGATTCTTGCGACGGTCGACGGCCTGGCGGACTATCCGGAGCGCGGGCCGCAAGTGCCCGAGTTGGTCGATCTGGGCGACAAGCGCTGGCGACAGGTGCTTCATGCCCCCTATCGCGTGGTTTACCACCTTGAGGGTGACATTGTGACAGTTGCCATCGTCGCAGACGGGCGGCGCGACTTCTCGACCCTGTTGCAGCGCCGCCTGCTTGCACTGCGGCGCTAACCCGCCAGCGTCGCCTTGTCCCGCTCCAGCGAGCGCATGGCGCGCAGGGCGGCCCAGACGCCGATGTAGCCGGTTGGGATGGCTACCGAGAGGCCGATGCGCAACCCGTGCGGGCCGGCTCCGGCGATCCAGTCGGACAGTTGGCCGGCAAGGACCGGGCCGAGGACGTTGGCGAACATGCTCGAGATCAGCAGGACCAGCGCGGTGCCGGTGGCGCGGTGGGCGTTGGGCAGGATGTATTGCAGGCCAGCGAGCACGCCGACCGACCAACCGCCACCAAGCAGGCCCGAGGGCACCGCGAGCAACCGGGCAATGGTCAGGCTGTCGCTCCAGGTGACAAGCAGGATGGTCGTCGTTGCGCCACCGAGCGCGAGCGCGGTAAGGCGGAGCTGGACGGTGGCATCGCCCTTGCCGAGCTTGTCCGAGAGGAAGCCGAAGCCGAGCACGCCCAGAAGGCCGGGCAGCCCGAACGACAGCGCGAACGTGGCACCGGCGGCTTGAGTCGACAGGCCATAGGCGCGCTCGAACAGGGCGGGCCCCCACATGCCGAAGGTCACGCCCGAAAGCGAACCCAGCGCCATGACCGTGGCCAGCAGCATGACCGACGGCGTCCCAATCAGCAGGCGCATCGTGTCCTTGAGGGGGAGCGCGGGGGTGGCGGCGTCAACGCGGTCGCGCGCCGGTTCGCGCACCAGCAGCCAAGTGGCGATGGCGATGACGATGCCGACGATGCCCAGGGCGTGGAAAGCGGTCTGCCAGGTGGCGGCAGCGGCAATGGCTGGGCCACCGGCAAGGCCAGCTATCTGGCCGACATAGATTGCCGTGCCGAGCAAGGCAAAGGCGCGCCCGCGTTCGTTGGCCGGAAAGTAGGCCGCGATCAGGGCGGCGGCAGGGGCCTGGTAGGCAGCCTCGCCGATGCCGACGCCGACGCGGGCCAGAGCCAGCATTTCGGCGCTGGTGGCAAGGCCCGACAAGAGGGTGAAGAAGCTCCAGAAACCGCAACCGAGCGCAATGATCATCACGCGCGAGCGGCGATCGGCGGCGCGGGCGATGGGCAGGGTGAAGACGCTGTAGAGCAGCGCAAAGGCTGGGCCCATCAGCGCACCCATCACCGTGTCGCTTATGCCGAAGTGCGCCTTGATCGGCTGGGCAAGGCCGGGGATCAGGAAGCGGTCGGCATAGTTGAGCACCGCGACCATGACCAGCAGCGTGAGCGCCAGCCAGCGGTTGGTCAGCGGCTTGCCGCTGGTGGACAGGGTGGCGGCGGCGCCTGCCGGCATGGTCGCGGCCATGCGGCTCAATCCCGCATCTGCGCGCCGCCGTTGACATGCCAGACCTGACCGTTGACCCAGGCGCCGTCATCGGAGGCGAGGAAGGTCACGGCGGCGGCAATGTCTTCGGGGTGGCCGAGGCGGACGTGCGGCACGGCGGCAAGGCCGCGCTCGACATACTCGTCGGTCAGGTGCTGCTTGACCGCTTCGGTGAGGACGAGGCCGGGGCAGATCACGTTGGCGCGCACGCCCTTCTTGCCGAACTTTGCGGCAACGTGGCGGGCGAGCGCGTGGATTGCGTTCTTGGTCATCGGATAGGCGACCTGCCATGGAGCGCCGCCCGATGCCGCACCCGAGGAGGTGTAGATCATTGCGCCGCCGCCGCGTTCGAGCATCTTCGGAAGCGCGGCCTGCGTGGCGAGGAAGTGGCTCTTGGTGTTGATGGCGAAGCTGAGGTCGAGCACCTCCTCCGGGCAATCGAGGATGTCGTTGTCGCCCCCGGTGCCGCCGGCGAGGTTGGAATGGTAAAAGTCGAGCCCACCGTAGGTCTCGACCGCGCAGGCGACGATAGCGGCTTGTGAATCCGCCTTCGTGCCGTCAAGCTCGATGCCGGTGGCGGTGCCGCCGGTGGAACGGATGCTTTCCGCCACTTCGCGGGCCCAGTCGCCCATGAGGTCACCGACGACGACGTGGGCGCCTTCCTCGGCGAGGCGCCGTGCGGTTGCCGCGCCAATGCCGCGCCCGCCGCCGGCAACGATGCCGACCTTGCCCTTGAGGCCCTTCATTCCAGAATCTCCCGTATTGTCGATTTGCGGATCATATTGCCGCGAAAATTATGCAAACCTGCATATCACCGGAATTATGATCCTGCAACGTGGGATATTTCTGGCTTCCAACTCCGCATAAGACCAGTTTTTTGATTCGCGGCTGACGCTGGCAAGGCTTCCTTGGGGCGCATCGGCGTACTGCGTTTTTGCGCGAATGACCGGCCTCATATCTCTTACAAGTGGCGCAATTCTAAGCCATATGGCATGATTGCGTATTCCGACTTGCTAAATTCTACGCATTAGCTATTTTCCGCACCAACAACGGTTTCGAGGGGAGTAAGAATGAAGGTCACCACTTGCGCGCGGCTGTCTGTGCGGCTCATGCTCGGCGCCAGCCTCGCGACGATGACTCTGGGTTCCGCTGCCTACGCAGCCGAGGAACAGGCGCAGAGCGCTGACGATCAGGCAGTCGACGGGCAGGGCCAGCTCGAGCAGATCGTAGTCACCGCGCAGAAGGTCGAGCAGAACCTGCAGGACGTGCCGCTGGCGATCAGCGCGATCAGCGCCGACAAGGTCGAGAAGCTGGGCATCCGCGACGCCAAGGACCTTTCGGGCCTCGCTCCCAACGTGACGATCGTTCAGGGCACGACCAACGCCAACGCCGCCGTCATCTCGATCCGCGGCATTCCGACGCCAGCGACTGAGACCTTCGGCCTCGACACCGCCAACGGCCTCTATGTCGATGGCGTGTTCATCGCCCGCTCGGGCGGCAGCGCGCTTGACGTGATCGACGTGGCGCGCGTCGAAGTGCTGCGTGGGCCCCAGGGCACGCTGTTCGGCCGCAACACCACGGGCGGCGGCATCGCCTTCATCTCGCGCGCGCCGTCCAAGACTTTCAAGCTGAACGCCGAGGCCGGTTACGGCAACTACAACGCCTTCAACGGCAAGATCACGCTCGATCCGGGCGAGATCGCCGGCATCTCGACCAGCTTCACCTACAGCCACCGCCAGCGTAACGGCACAGTCGACAACCTCAACGAGCCCGACGATGCGCGCGATCCCGGCGCGCGCAAGGGCGATTCCTTCCGCGTCGCGGCCAAGGCCGAGATCGGTGGCACGGGGTCAATCCAGTACATCTTCGACTGGAGCAAAATCGATGCTTCGCCGATCAATTTCCAGCTGACCAATGCCGCCAGCGGAGCCGTGCGCCCGCCCGAAGTGGTAGGCGGCGTGCCGGTTGTGGTGACGCAGCAGGCCCCGGTCGCGCCGTTCCTCAACACCGTGAACTTCCTTGATCCGCGCTGTGCCGCGCTTGCCACCCCCACGCGCGACTGGCGCCGTACGGTGTGCAATGACATCAACAGCCGTTCGACCGACAAGGCCTGGGGCCACAACGTGCAGGTCCAGAACGACTTCGGCGTATTCCACCTGAAGTCGACCACCGGCTACCGCTTCTGGAACAACGACAGCGTCACCGACCTTGACGGCATAGGGGCCTTCACCGCGCCGCGCTTCACGCAGGCGTCGCTGTTCAACGGCATGCCGGCAAGCCTGCTCCAGTTCATCCCGTCGATCCCGGCAAACTTCCGTCCGTTCATTGCGGCATCGCCGGTGCCGACCGTGCAGCAGAACCTGTTCGACACCAACAACAAGCGCCGCCACAAGCAGTTCAGCCAGGAAGTGGAAATCGGCAACGAGAGCGACATGCTCGACTGGGTGCTCGGCGGTTTCTACTTCTGGGAGAAGGGTTCGGAATACAACCCGCAGAACAGCGGCTTCGTGCTTGATACCAACTCGATCTTCCTCGGCAACTTCGGCCCGCTCGGCCCTTCGTTCGTCGCCGCCAACCCGGCGCGCTACCGTCTGGTGCAGACGCTGTCGGTGCTGGACTACACCGCGACGGCTGAAAGCACCGCGGTCTATGGCCAGGCGACGTTCTACCCCGGCGGCAAGGACAGCGGGCTGCGGCTGACGGCGGGCGGTCGCTACACCTGGGATACCAAGTCGATGGTGCGCCGCCAGAACGGCACCGCGCCGCTCGCCACGCCCGAACAGGGCCGCGCCAGCTACAGCAAGTTCACCTGGAACCTGATGCTGGGTTATGACCTGTCGGACCAGATCAACGTCTATGCCCGGATCGCCACCGGTTATCGTTCGGGCGGCTTCAACGCGCAGGACCCGGCCGTGGCGGGCGTGCTGCCCTCGTTCAAGCCGGAGAACGTGACCAGCTACGAAGTGGGCCTGAAGTCGGAACTGTTCGACCGCAAGGTCCGCTTCAACCTCGCCGGGTACTACAATGAATACAAGGATCTGGCGATCGCTGTGCCGATCACCAACCTGGCTCCGGGGACCTTCGCCACCAAGGTGACGAACGCCGGCAAGGTCACCTACACCGGCATCGAGGCCGAGCTGATGGCCGTGCTGACCGACAACTTCACCTTCGAGGCGAACGCCGGTTACGTCGACATCAAGTACAAGGAGTTCC
>OFDC01001869.1_pt1 | contig 10360 bp, 9 predicted proteins | sample 1520941 | NCBI WGS metagenome assembly OFDC01 (sample SAMEA94258168, study PRJEB24077) | hot springs metagenome | biome: Aquatic biome; feature: Water | place: India | collected 2012-12-06 | depth 5 m | reverse complement strand
GTGGTTGTCATCGGTGCCAACAACAGCGCGCACGACATCTGCGCCGATCTCGTCGAGCACGGCGCTGAAGTCACCATGGTGCAGCGCTCCTCGACCCACATCGTGCGCCAGTCGACCATGACCAACGTGCTGCTGGGGCAAGTCTATTCGCAGGCCGCCGTCGATGCCGGAATCCCGACCGACCGCGCCGACCTGCTGGCGGCATCGGTGCCGATCCGGCTGCAGGAACAAGTCCACCGCCAGACCTGGACCGCGATCCGCGAGGCGGAAGCGCCCTTCTACGACCGCCTCGAAAAGGTCGGCTTCAAGCTCGATTTCGCCGAGGATGGCACCGGCATCAACGGCAAGTATCTCCGCTCGGCCTCGGGGTACTACATCGATGTCGGTGCCTGCGAGATGGTTGCGGATGGACGCATCGCGCTGAAGTCCGGAACCGAGATCACCAGTATCACCGAAACCGGCGTAGCCTTCGCTGACGGCACCCACATCGAGGCGGATCTCATCGTCTACGCCACCGGTTTCGGATCGATGGAGCAATGGGTCGCCCGCCTGATCGGCGAGGATGTCGCGGCAAGGATCGGCAAGTGCTGGGGCTATGGTTCCGGTTTCAAGGGCGATCCGGGGCCGTGGGAAGGCGAACTGCGCAACATGTGGAAACCGACCGCGCAGGACGGCCTGTGGTTCATGGGCGGCAATCTTGCGCAGGTCCGCTTCTATTGCCGCCTGCTGGGGCTGCAACTGAAGGCGCGCTTCGAAGGTCTGACCAACTGACCCCCATCCCGCTTTCTCGTAAAAGGGAATGTCCATGACGAAGACTGCAGTTGTTACCGGCGTGTCGTCCGGGATCGGTTCGGCCATCGCCGCCCGGCTGGCAGAGGCCGGATACCATGTCTTTGGCAGCGTTCGCCGCGCCGAGGACGCGGCTCGTCTCGCCGAAAGGCTGGGCAATCGCTTCACGCCGCTGCGTTTCGACATCTGCGACACCGATGCCGTCAAGGCAGCAGCTGACCTCGTGCGCGATGCCCTCGGCGGCAAGCGCCTCTCGGTGCTGGTCAACAATGCCGGCGTGGCGCTGGCAGGCCCGCTGCTCCACCAGCCGATCGAGGAGTTCCGGCGGCAGCTCGAGATCAACGTCACCGGCCAGATGATCGTGACGCAAGCCTTCGCACCGCTGCTGGGTTCGGATGACAGGCTGGCGGGCACGCCCGGCCGGATCGTGATGATGAGCTCGGATTCGGGCAAGAACGGTGCGCCGTTCGTCGGCGCCTATACCGCCTCGAAGCACGCGCTGGAGGGTCTTTCGGAAAGTCTGCGGCGCGAGCTGATGCTCTATGGCATCGATGTGGTGATGGTCGGCCCCGGCTTCGTCGCCACGCCGATCTGGGACAAGGCCGAACAGGCCGATACGTCAGCATATGAGCATACCGACTTTGCCCCTGCCATGCGCAAGTTCTCGCAGTACATGCTGGAGAACGGACGCAAGGGCTACCCGCCTGAACGCATCGCCGAAGCGGTGCTGACGGCGGTCACCGCTAAGAGCCCGGCACCGCGCTATGCCGTGGTCAAGGGATGGTTCGAGAACTGGTTCATGCCGATGATCCTTCCCCGCCGGATGGTCGACCGCCTCATCGCCAGGGATATCGGCCTGTTACCCGCCGCGCGCTGAGCCGCACCTTCCCTCCGGCGGTCATTGCGCCGCCGGAAGGACACCGAAGCGGGCAAGGACATTGCGGGTGATGCGCTCGACGTAGACGTTCCCTGCGGCCAAGCCGTGCGCCCATTCAGTGGTGCCGGCGTTGAACACCTCACCATTCCCGCGCGCGAAGGTAGCCATCACGGCGTGGCCATGCGTGAGCCGCGCACGGATCGCCGGCGTGTCTGCCCCATAGGCCATGCGGGCGAGCGTTGCCGCATCGCCCGGCGGGATCATCACCGGATAGCCTGCGTCGGGATCCTCATAGAGCGTGCCCGGCGCCGTTGCGATGATCGCAAGGTCCTGCGGTACGCCCACCCCGCCATCGGGTGCAGGCAGGCCCCTCTCGTCGATCCGGATCGGGCAGCCGTCGTTCTCGTAACCGATCAGCGGCACTTCGCCGCCGATCATGTCGCCGTAGAACAGGTCGCAGCCCTCAAGCGCCCAGTGCCGGTCATCATGGATGGTGAAAGCTGCAGAGCCGCGACCTACGCATCGGCCAAGGCGGTGGTAGCCGCCGTAGAGGAACGACAGTCCGGTCATCTCCGCCTCGGGCCTTGCGAGTTCCGGATGCGACCACAGGTGGGTCGCCTCCTTGCGGGTGGCAGGGTCCGCCCACAGCGGGTCGTCGGTTTCGCCGCGCCACTTGTGGACGACCATCGTCTGCCCCTCGTCCTCCCAACGCACCTTCCAGTAGGCGGTGTTCCCCGACAGGCAGACGAGATTGCCGCCGCTTTCCTGCAGGCTGTCGACCGCATCGCGGCCCTTGCCGGACCAGTACTCGCTATGCCCGACGAGAATGGCCGCCTTGTAGCCGTCGAGAATGCCCGTCCCTGCCTCGAGATCATGGTCTGTCAGATAATCGAAGACGATCCCTTGCGCCTCGGCCCATGCCACGAAGGCATGTTCCCACTTGCCGACAAAGCCCGCAGAGCCATCGTAGGGCGAGGGCCGGTTGGCCGCAAACCATGCGGGATCTCCGGGCACGGCCAGCGTCTTGAAACCGCGCGGCTGCGGATTGATCAGCCGCTCCTGCCCGTCGCGCACCAGCAGCAGGTTCTGCGCGAAGGGCCGCAGCCGCGAAAGCCGGCCCAGCGCCAGCGCTTCCGAGCCCGGCGCATCGACTTCGCCGGCCATCAGTTTCTCGACATGGGCATAGCTGTTCGCACCGCCCCAGTAATTGTAGGCGTGATAGGTGTTGGTATTCAGGATCAGCACGGCGTTCGCCTTCGGCTGGTCCTTGTGGCGGACGACCACACAATAGTGGTGGCTCGCCTCGCCATCGCCCTGCACCAGACGAAGATCATAGTAGCCCTGCGGCCAATCATTCCCGATCGTGAACCGGAATGCTGCAGGCCAGCTGCAGCCGAAAGTCTCGACATGCGCGGGCACAGGGTGATGGTCGATCGCGATTCCGTCGAAAGACGCCACCGGTTCGCGCTCCCGGCCCACCCGCGTCACCTCGAGCCGGCAAGGCGATTGATGCGCGCTGGCATGGATCGTCACGACATCGCCAGCGGACGCGCTTTCGCGATCAGTGTAGAACAATGGCTGCGGCATGCTAACTTCCTGAAGTTACTGCGACCCTAAGTGAACTTCTTGGCAAATGCTGCACTTCACGTGCGCGTCAAGAAGGTCGCTGCTTTGCCAGAAATTCTCTTGAACCAAAACAGGAATGGGCCAGACCGCCTCGTACTCTGTTGTTAGGCACGAGCAAATCAGCGTAACCGTGCAGTGGGCCAAGTACGTCGCATGGCGCGTAGCTGCCGCTTCCGTGCTTCCAGCATTCGGCCAAGTCTCTGTAAAAGCTGCCCTTCACGCTGCTTTCATTCAGCTCGGCCATTGCAAGTCCAGCATATGGTGCGCTACCTCCCTTCCGCCATCCAGCGCGAGCGCGCCTTCTCCAACATTGCCGAAACGCTAACCAGCGGTTCCTCGCCTTTCGCGAAGAAGCACGCCATGTTGGACCAAGGGGATGCTGGTGCGCGGCGGATCCGGCGGACGCCTACGCTGGATCCACCGAGGGAGATCCAGGCGCCGCTCCCGGCTTGTCCCTGCCATTGGTCAGCCATTATTCATCCGGCACCGCCGCTGGCAGGGCGTCCGTCACGCCAGATGCAGCGGGCGTGGGCAAACGATGGCCGCACGCGCCGAGGGCCAGCAGCGCAGAAATGGCCGCTTCATCGCAGTCCCCGCCTGTCTCCTTTGGTACCGCAGGCTGTTCTTTCGGCCTGTGCGGTGCGCCATCAGTCGATCGCCGCCTTGTAGAGGCCGCCGCGAGGGCGCTCGAACAGGCGCATGACCATCGGTTCGAAGAAGGACAGCGGAGCAGAATCGTAAGCAGGATCAAACGCCGGGCAATCGTAGAGTTCGACGAAATCGGCGGTGACCTCGAAATGCGGATGACCGCGGAAGGCCTCGCGCTTGTCGCGGTCGAGCCCGATGTAGTGGAAGAAGTTGTAGCCTTGGAAAATGGCGTGCTGCTCGGTGATCCAGTGCAGTTCCTCCGAAACGAACGGCTTGATCATGGCAGCGGCGATATCGGCGTGGTTGTAGGCGCCCAGCGTGTCGCCGATGTCGTGCAGCAGCGCCATCACCACATAGTCCTCGCTGCGACCGTCGCGGTGGGCGCGGGTGGCCGTCTGGAGGCAATGGGTGAGACGGTCGACGGCAAAACCGCCGCAGTCCCCGTCGAGCAGGCGCAGGTGATCGAGGATGCGCGCGCCCCCGCTTGCGGCAAAGGGCTTCATGTGGGTCATGATGATGTCCCAGTCCTGCTGGGTGCATTCGGCCATGGAATGGAACGTGGCGGTGCGATCGATCAGGGTGTCCATCGTGTGTTCCTCTGGTCAGGCGGCTGCCGGCGAGGCGCCGGGCACGGCGCGCCCCGTATCGGTGTTCTCGGGGAAGATCGGCCAGAGCAGCTGCTGGCCCAGCGTCGCATCGGGGAGGTTCTCCACGCCGTAGCTTTCGGGATAGCGGCGGGTGATCTTCGCAGTGCCGAACAGCACGTCCCAGAAGAACAGGAGGTTCCCGTAGTTGCCCTTGTAGTGGGTGGCAGGGTCGCTGAGGTGGCGGCCATGGTGCGCGTGGTGCGTTGCCGGGGTGGAGATCGTGCGCTCCACCACCCACATCACCGGGGAAAACCACTTGATCCGGTAGAGCGGCGCATCCCACGCCACATCGCTGTGCGCGCCGATGATCACCAGCATCTTGACGATGAGATAGCCGGCGTAGAACCAGCCAAGGCCAAAGTAGATGAGCACGCCCGAAAGCCAGATGCTGGGCATCATCGCATAGTAGATGATGTTGTTGCGGTAGACGAGCCGCACGCTCATGTAGCGGGCGTTGTGGTGCGCGCGGTGCAGGTTGTAGAGCCAGGCGAAGCTGTGCGAGGCGCGGTGCCACCAGTATTGCATCATGTCCTCGAACACGAGGAACAGCGGCAGCGCCGCCCAGAACCCGATGCCCGACAGCGCGCCCTGATACTGCGGGAACCAGCGCAATCCCAGCCAGTTCACGAAAAGGATGATCGAAGGCTGCGTCACCGTCAGCAGCAGCACGGTCGAGATCGTCTCGACGATACCGTCGTTGCGGCACTGCTCGCGCTTGGTGAACAGGTCTGAGCGGACCAGTTCGATGAGGCCGAAGGCCACGTAGATCCCCAGAACGATCCAGTTCGAAATCGGCACGGCCTCTCTCCTCGACACGTCGGCGCGGCCTTGTTGCGGCCGCTGCCCTGTTGCGCCTCGGGCTGTAACCGGGCATCAGGGGAAAGAATGCAAAGAACTTATCAATTGTCGGAAATTGCCCCGACCCGGGCCGAGGGCAAGCTTGCCGAACTGCTCCTGCACGAGGGCACGGTCTGCCACTTTGCGGCAGGCGCGATGATCCAGCAGCAAGGGGACGAAGGCGACGGCTTCTGGCTGATTCGGTCCGGCACTGTCACGCTGTGCCGGTTCACCCCTGACGGCACTGTGACTGTGTTCGGCGTTCTCGGGCCAAACGATCTGTTCGGCGAACTGGCCTATTTTGCGGGCGTATCGCGCCAGGCCGATGCCCTCGCCGACACCGACGCCACACTTGTCCGCATCGGCGCTCCGCTGATCGAGCGCCTGCTCGCCAGCGAGCCGGAGTTCGCGCAGTGGCTGCTGAAATCGCTGTCCAACCAGTTGCGCGCCGCACTGGACCGCATCGAGGAAAGTCGCCAGCTTTCGGCCGAACAGCGCATAGTCCGACTTCTGGCTGATATGGCGCGCAGGGATGGCACCACACTCACCGTGAGCCAGCAGGCGCTCGGCGAACTGGTCGGCGTCTCGCGGATCACGGCGGGCCACGTCCTGCGCCGCCTTGAGGCTTACGGGCTAATTCGGCTCGAGTACCGCCGCATCACTGTGCCTGACCCCGACAGCCTTGCCGCTCTGCTCTAGCTGGCTTGAGTGGCTGGCGCGGCAGAAGGAGCAAGCTTCCTATGAGGGTCAAAGGTTCACATCATCACAATCGGCCAAGAGGGGTAACATAAGTTTGGAAGCGTAAAAGTCGCGATTTTCCAGAATCCGCCATCTCGGTGCCAAACTTGTTACATCCGGCTCTGGTCGACCGCCGTCGCACCTGTTTCGACCTGGATCCCACCCCCGTCGGCTTGGCAATGCGCATCACGTTTTGCCGGTAAACTGCGCCACAAACGCAAGATTGTGACCGCGACAGGTGACCGACTGCTCTTGATCCTTTCGTCAACTCAACAGGTCCCACTGCGGGACCCACATTCGAGCGGAAAACAAGGACCTTTGAAACGCTGCCTGTCGCAATGGCGACAAAGTCCGCTCGAATCAGATATCTGATTTCGCCTGAGAATTACGCAAATCTCTGCGCTGTTGACTTGGGGGTATCGTACAAGGGCGCGGGTAGCGAAAAGTACCCCCAGAATACCCCCACGGAACGCTGGCTGCATGCGGACGCATGCAACTCGTTGCGGACGGGTAACTCACCAAAATCCGGCGGTATCCCAAGCATTCTTGCCGAGCGACCGGACGTCTACGGCGCCATGCAGAACCATATGGCTGCATACGGACGGTAGCGGAGGAGGGATCTAGAATTTCTCGATAAAATATTGATCTATTATATTTTTATCTGCAGGAAGTCTTCGATACCCCCACCAATACCCCCGACGATTTCAGCTTTGCGCCTACATGTTTCGGCAATCGGACGAACGGAGTTTGGCCAGCTCAACCAGCGCCCTTTCCTGATTGGATCCCGTCAGAAACAGTGGATGCTCGTGCTTTGACCAAGAAGGGGAGATCGGAGCACACGACCACCTTTCGGCGGCGAGGAACCAACCCCGACTGATTTTGGGACATACCAGTCATTCCAGAGCCCCTCAGGGAATGACTGGTTTCGGTATACTAGGCGTTTGCGAGGCGTTCGATTGCGACAAAGGAACGACGATGATGGGCCGGTTGCGGAGAGGTCGCTTTGGATGACGAATTGAACCGCCCCGGGATTGCCGGAGGCCAGTCGGCTTAAGTTATGCGGCCATTGGGGTGTCGTCCAGCATGGCGTAGTAGCGTTCCTCAGCTTCGGCCGGCGGGATATTGCCGATGGGCGCGAGCAGGCGGCGGTTGTTAAACCAGTCCACCCATTAGCTTCGCTGAACTTCGTTTCGAGCGTGGCGTATTCAACAGCTTCAAAGGATCGCCACGGTCCTCGCCGGTGGATCACCTCAGCCTTGTAAAGACCGTTGATCGTCTCGGCCAAGGCGTTGTCATAGCTGTCGCCAACGCTGCCCACCGATGGCTCGATCCCGGCCTCGGCAAGGCGCTCGGTATACTTGATCGACACGTATTGGCTGCCGCGGTCGCTGTGGTGGATCAGGCCACCACGATGAACTGGTCTCCGATCGTGGATCGCCTGCTCCAGGGCATCCAGCACGAAGCCGGCATGCGCCGTCCTGCTTACCCGCCAGCCCACGATATAGCGGGCGTAAACGTCGATCACTAAGGCCACGTAGACGAACCCCGACCACGTCGCGACGTAAGTGAAGTCCGACACCCACAGCATGTTCGGCGCCGGTGCATGGAACTGACGGTTGACTTGATCGAGCGGACACGGAGCCGTCTTATCGCTGATCGTCGTCTTCACCGGCTTGCCCCGGATCACGCCCTGCAGGCCCAGATCACGCATCAGCCGTTCCACCGTGCAGCGAGCAATATCGAAACCCTCCCGCTGCATCTGCCGCCACACCTTGCGCACGCCATAGACCTTGAAGTTGGCATCGAACACGCGCCGAACCTCGGGCTTCATCGCCTCGTCGCGCTGGGCACGTGCCGACAGGCGCGACGGATCGCGGCGCTGTGCCACTCGCTCATGGTAGGTGGATGGGGTGATCGGCAGAAGCCGGCAGATCGGCTCGATCCCATGCATGCCCCGATACTCATCAATGAAGCTGGTCATCGCTTGAACGGGGCGCAGGCGCGCAGCCCTGTCTGGGGGACAGGGCGAGCACCGAGCCGAGCTCCGCCTGGGCAAAATATGCGGAAGCCTTACGCAGGATCTCGTTGGCCTGCCGCAGTTCGCGGTTCTCGCGCTCCAGTGCCTTGAGGCGGTCTGCCAGCTCGGCAGGAACGCCAGCACGCTTGCCGCTGTTGACCTCAGCCTTCTTCACCCACTCCAGCAGCGTGTGCCCCGAGCAGCCAATCTTGGCAGCTATGGATGTGATCGCCGCCCAGCGAGATGGATGATCGCTCTCGTGGTCCAGCACCATGCGGACTGCCCGTTCACGAACCTCCGGTGCAAATTTGTTCGTCGTCTTGCTCATCTTAGACCCTTCCTCTCAGGAGTTAGGGCCTCCGGCAATCCCGGGGCGGTTCAGTAGCTGTTGCCAACTGCGGCGTTGTCCCTAGCCCCTGTGAAAAGCTGAATGTCCGCTGACAGTCGCGCAAATCATTTAGCCAAGCGCCCGGCTTGGGCCCCTCACTGACTGTCCGGTTCCAACCGTCCCATCGGAAGCTTCTGCCGGAAGCTGACGCTAGGGACGGCTGACATGAACGACCGGGTCTGGTCGTGAGCTGCCCGAAGGTCTTGGTCGGATGCGGCCGGAGGCTGAACGCCGTACCGTGGGACTTTCCCACCATTCCCTCCCGGCGCATTGGCTGGCAGGTTTTACGCCGCAATCAGACGTCCGAGATGGTACAATTCTTCGATTCTATCACTGCGTTCCATGCCAGGAACCAAGTGTGGTTCCCGTTGTCGCACAGGCCACTTGATTGCGTGAATGACGCGCTTCTCGAGAGTGAAGTGAAGCGTCCCGGGTTTTCCGGAGGCTCCTATTTGTGAGAAGGAGCCACGATGAGTGCTACAAGGAACAAGTTTTCGCCTGAGTTTCGTGACCGCGCGGTGCGTATGGTGGAGGAGCATCGGGGGGATTACCCCTCGGAGTGGGCGGCGATGAGTTCGATTGCTGCTAAGGTTGGCTGCACGACCGAGACGCTGCGCCGCTGGTGCCGCGAGGAGGCGAGCCGACGAGCGGGGCCAGCGGCGCAGGCCGCCAATGACCGGGAACGCCTCAAGCTGCTGGAACGCGAAGTCAAGGAACTGCGGCGGGCCAACGAGATACTGCGCAAGGCTTCCGCGTATTTTGCGCAGGCGGAGCTCGACCGCCACGGCAGATGATGATGGCGTTCATCGACGCCCATCGGGAGGACCTGGGTATCGAGCCGATCTGCCGTGAACTGGCGATCGCCCCGTCCTCCTACCACGAGCACGCCGCCCGCCTTGTCGATCCCGGCAGGCGTCCTGCCCGCGCCCAGCGCGACGACGAGATGCGTGAGCAGATCAAGCGCGTCCATGATGCCAGCTTCGGTCTCTATGGCACGCGCAAGGTCTGGCATCAGTTGCGGCGCGAAGGCATCGCCATCGCCAAGTGCACCGTGGAACGGCTGATGGCCGCCATGGGCCTGGCGGGCGTGCGGCGTGGGAAGAAGACGATCACGACCGTCAGCAACCCCAAGGCGCCGTGCCCGCTGGACAAGGTCAACCGCGAGTTCCGCGTCAGCCGGCCCAACGCCCTGTGGGTGGTCGACTTCACCTACGTCCATACCTGGGCCGGGTTCGTCTACGTCGCCTTCGTGATCGACGCCTATGCCCGCAGGATCGTAGGCTGGAAGGCCAGCACCTCGGCTACCGCTGGCTTCGTGCTGGATGCCTTGGAACAGGCGATCCACGCCAGAAGGCCCGGTCCCAATGATGGCCTGATCCACCACAGCGACAGAGGCGTTCAATACCTGGCCATGAACTACACCCAGCGTCTCGCCGAGGCCAACCTCGTGCCATCGGTTGGTAGCGTCGGCGACAGCTACGACAACGCCTTGGCCGAGACGATCAATGGCCTCTACAAGGCCGAGGTCATCTGGCGGCAGCGGTCATGGCCGAGCGCATCAGCAGTGGAAATGGCAACGCTGCGCTGGGTCGACTGGTTCAACCACCATCGCCTCTTTGGCCCCATCGGGCACATCCCGCCTGCCGAAGCCGAGGCCAACTACTATGCAGCCAACGAGACCCTCGATATGGTCGCATGACCCAAATGAACCCGCCTCCGGAAAACCCGGGACGCTTCAGTTACGATCTGGGCCGCCAGGGGGCGTGATGTTTGAGCGTGTTCCCGGCTCGTCG
>OFDC01001868.1_pt1 | contig 10361 bp, 10 predicted proteins | sample 1520941 | NCBI WGS metagenome assembly OFDC01 (sample SAMEA94258168, study PRJEB24077) | hot springs metagenome | biome: Aquatic biome; feature: Water | place: India | collected 2012-12-06 | depth 5 m | reverse complement strand
CCGAGGCCATGGTCGTGTCGACCGACGGCGTCGTCCTGGCGGCGACCGATCCCACCCGCGTCGGCGACCGCGCGGCCCTCGGTGGCAGCGACGCACTGGAGGGTCGCGGGTGGTCGGGCGACGTCGAGCAGGACGGCGGGCGGGCGGTCGCTGCGCACGCCCCGGTGATCTCCGAGGAGGACGGCGCCCTGCTCGGCATCGTCGCGGCCGAGGAGGCCTACCCGTCCGTCGGCGACCAGGTCGCGACGGCGGCTCCGGACCTCGCTCTCTTCCTCGGCCTCGGCGCGGTCCTCGGCCTGGCCGGCACCTGGGTGGTCTCCCGGATGGTCCGCAGGTCGACGCGCGGACTCGGCACGACCGAGCTCGCGAACCTCGCGGACCAGCGCGAGGCGCTCCTGCACGCCATCCGAGAGGGGGTCGTGGCTGTCGGCACCGACGGCCGGGTGACAGTCATGAACGACGCCGCGCTGGCCACCCTCGGGCTGGAGGACGCCGGCGACCCGGTGGGCCGGGACGTCTCGGACCTGGGCCTCGATCCCCGCGTCGTGGCGCTGCTGACCGGTGAGGACGCCGACGCCGTGGACGCTCTCGCCCTGGTGGGCGGCCGAGTGGTGGTCTTCAACCGAGGGCGGGCCTCGACCGGCGGCCGCGGCATCGGCACCGTCACCACCCTGCGCGACCGCACCGAGCTCGTGTCCCTGCAGGGCCAGCTCAGCTCGAACCTCTCGATCACCGACACGCTGCGGGCGCAGACCCACGAGTTCGACAACCGGCTGCACACCATCTCCGGACTGGTCCAGCTCGGCGAGTACGACGAGGTCGCGACCCTGGTCGGCACCTTGACCCGTCGCCGGGCCGAGGTGGAGGAGCGGGTCACCCAGCGCCTGGCCGATCCCGCGGTCGCCGCCCTCGTCGTCGCCAAGCATGCGGTCGCCGCCGAGCGCGGCGTCACCCTCGAGCTGGATCCCGGGTCCCGGCTGCCCGCGCTCGCCCCGGACGAGGTCGCCGACCTCACGGCTGTGCTGGGCAACCTCGTCGACAACGCGGTGGATGCCTGCGCGGGCGCGCCGGACCCGCTGGTCGAGCTGTGGATCCACGCCGAGCCCGACGCGGTGCACGTGCGGGTGCGGGACAACGGGCCAGGGGTACCGACCGAGCTGCGCGACGCCGTCTTCGTGCGGGGCTTCTCGACCAAGCAGGACGTGCTGGGCGGGCGCGGCATCGGTCTGCCCCTCGTGCGCCTGATCTGCTCCCAGCGCGGAGGTGACGTCGTCCTCGACGACGCCGACCCGGGCGGCGATCCGGGGGCCGAGTTCCGGGTGGTGCTGCCCCTCGGGACCACCCTGCGCCAGGCCCGGCAGACCGGGCAGGATGGTCTCTCGTGACCCTGCGCGTGCTCGTCGTCGACGACGACTTCATGGTGGCGCGCATCCACGCGCGCTTCGTGGAGCAGGTGGACGGCTTCGAGGTGGCGGGCACCGCCCGCTCCGGCGCCGAGGCCCTGGAGCTGACCACGACCCTGCGCCCCGACCTCCTGCTGCTCGACGTGCACCTGCCCGACATCACCGGGCTCGAGGTGCTCGAGCGACTCCGGGGCCGGGGGGAGGACGTGGCGGTCGTGATGGTCACGGCCGAGCGCGGGTCCGCCGCCGTCCGCTCCGCGCTCCACGGCGGCGCCCTGCAGTACCTCGTCAAGCCCTTCGAGCAGGAGGACCTCGCCGACCGCCTCCACCGCGTGGCCGCCACCCTCGCGAGCCTCGCCGGGGAGGCCGGGCGCGAGCAGGCGGGGGAGGTCGACCAGGAGACCATCGACCAGGTCTTCCGCACCGGCCGCCCGGGTGACGCGCCGGCGGTGCTGCCGAAGGGGCTGAGCCAGGAGACCGCCGGCCTCGTCGAGCGAGCCGCCCGCGAGGCCGTGGAGATCTCGGCGTCGGAGACCGCGGAGGTCGTCGGCCTCTCCCGGGTCACCGCGCGGCGCTACCTCGAGCACTTCGTCGACACCGGCGCCGCCGAGGTCCGGCTGAGGTACGGCGGCACCGGACGCCCCGAGCGTCGCTACCGCTTCGCCTCCGACTGAGCGCGGCCCCCGGTGGTCCGGGCCGGTCCCGGCAGCCGGGCCGATGCCCGTCGGGGGCTCCGGACGCAATACGCTGGAGCGCGTGCTGAGGATCGACCGGGCGACGTACGACGCGATCGTGGAGCACGCCAAGCGGGATCACCCCGTCGAGGCGTGCGGGATGGTCGCGGGCCCGGCCGGCAGCGACCGGCCCGAGCGGCTGATCGAGATGGTCAACGCCGCGGGCAGCCCGACGTTCTACGAGTACGACTCGACCGACCTGCTCCACCTCTACCGCGAGCTCGACGACCGGGACGAGGAGCCGGTGGTGATCTACCACTCCCACACGGCCACCGAGGCCTATCCCAGCGTCACCGACATCAAGCTCGCGGGGGAGCCCGGCGCGCACTACGTGCTGGTCAGCACGCAGGAGCACGGGAATAACCCGGGCCCGGTGGAGTTCAGGTCCTACAGAATCATCGACGGCGTCGTGACCGAGGAAGAGGTCGACGTCCTTGCCGCAGGCACCCCTGCAGAGGAGAGCAGCTGACATGGCCATCGAGGTCCGGATCCCGACCATCCTGCGCACCTACACCGGTGGCGAGAAGGCCGTCGACGCCGACGGCGCCACGCTGAGCGCGCTGATCGACTCCCTCGAGGCCAACCACCCCGGCATCAAGGACCGGCTGGTCGAGGACAAGGGCGCCGGCAACGAGCTGCGCCGCTTCGTGAACGTCTACGTCAACGACGAGGACGTCCGCTTCATCGGCAGCCTCCAGGCCGAGCTCTCCGACGGCGACCAGGTCGTGATCCTGCCGGCCGTCGCCGGCGGGGCCCGCTGATCTCCCCGGCTGCCTGACCCCATGGTGCGCTACGACAGTCTCCTCAGCTCCGTCGGCAACACGCCGCTCGTGGGGCTGCCGCGGCTGTCCGCGCCGTTCAACAGCGCCGACGGCCCCCAGATCCGGATCTGGGCCAAGCTGGAGGACCGCAACCCGACCGGCTCGATCAAGGACCGTCCGGCCCTGAGGATGATCGAGCAGGCGGAGAAGGACGGTCTGCTCCGACCGGGCTGCACCATCCTCGAGCCGACCTCGGGCAACACGGGGATCTCGATCGCGATGGCGGCCAAGCTCAAGGGCTATCGCACCGTGTTCGTGATGCCCGAGAACACCTCCGAGGAGCGCCGTCAGCTGCTGCGGATGTGGGGCGCGGAGATCGTCTCGAGCCCCGCCGCCGGTGGCTCGAACGAGGCCGTCCGCGTGGCCAAGCAGATCGCGCAGGAGCACCCCGACTGGGTGATGCTCTACCAGTACGGCAACGACGCCAACGCCCTCGCGCACGAGGAGGGCACCGGCCCGGAGATCCTGGCCGACCTGCCCTCGATCACGCACTTCGTCGCGGGCCTCGGCACCACCGGCACGCTGATGGGCGTCAGCCGGTTCTTCCGCGGTGCGAAGCCCGACGTGCGCATCGTCGCCGCCGAGCCCCGCTACGGCGAGCTGGTCTACGGCCTGCGCAACCTCGACGAGGGCTTCGTCCCCGAGCTGTACGACGCCGAGCTGATCGACAGCCGCTTCTCGGTCGGTCCCCGCGACGCCGTGCGCAGGGTGCGCGAGCTGCTGGAGCTGGAGGGCATCTTCGCCGGCATCTCCACGGGCGCGATCCTGCACGCCGCCCTGGGCCAGGCGGCCAAGGCCGCCAAGGCCGGCGAGGCCGCCGACATCGCCTTCGTCGTGTGCGACGGCGGCTGGAAGTACCTCTCCACGGGCGCCTACGAGGGCACGATCGACGAGGCCGAGGACCGGCTCGAGGGCCAGCTCTGGGCCTGAGCCCCGCTGGCCCGCTCGGTTGGACTCGCCCGGCCGGGCGTGTTCCGATGGATCCATGCGACGACTCCTTCTCGGCCCGGCCGTGCTGCTCGCCACGCTCGTCGCCCTCCCGGCGCTGCAGGTGGTCCAGGTCGTCCAGGCTCCGGCCGCAGCGGCGGACGACCGGCCGACCCTCACCCAGCTGACCGCACCTTCCGTCGACGGCACCCGCCGCTACGGGCACGCGCTGGTCGCGGACCCGGGCCGGTGGAGCCCCACGCCGGGCGCGACGGCCTACCAGTGGTTCCGCGGGTCCACGGCGATCACCGGCGCCACCGGGAGGCGCCACGTCATCCGGCCGGGCGACGTCGGTCACCAGCTCGCCGTGCGGGTCCGGGTCAACCGCCCCGGCTACGCCACCACCACCGTGCTGACCCGCACGGCCGTCATCCGGCACCGGGTCGACGCCCGCCGTACCGTCCGCTACGAGGTACGGGTCAAGGGCCAGGTCGGCTCCACCCTCGTGCGCCAGTTCCGGCAGCAGGCGCAGGAGACCTACCTCGACGCGCGCGGCTGGCGGGGCCGCGGCGTGGTCTTCGTCCCGGTCCGCAGCGGTGGCGCGTTCACGCTGTGGATCTCGCAGGCCCGTTACCTGCCGGGCTTCTCGTCGGTCTGCAGCACCCAGTGGTCGTGCCGGGTGGGCCGCAACGTCGTGATCAACGTCGAGCGCTGGAAGAACGCCTCGCCGGCGTGGAACCGCGCCGGTGGCTCGCTGCGCAACTACCGCCACATGGTGGTGAACCACGAGACCGGGCACTGGCTCGGCTTCGGCCATGCGGGCTGCTCGCGGCGCGGCGCCTCCGCGCCGGTGATGATGCAGCAGTCGAAGGGTCTCGACGGCTGCCGCTTCAACCCCTGGCCCACGCTCTCCGAGCTGCGCCGCTGACCGTTCGCCGACCCGGACCGGCTAGCGGTGCCAGTCGAGGCGCTGGTCGGCGTTCCACAGGCTGCCCGGCACCGGGCCCAGCCCGAGGATCCGGGTCGCGAGGTTGGCGAGATCGCCGTTGCGGACCGGCTGGCGGCCGGAGAACCCGGGCCGGCCGGTGCCCGGGTCGCGTCGGTCGGGGTTGAGGTCGTACAGACCCGCGTGGTCGACGCCCGGGCCCCACACGACGAACGGGACGCGGTAGTCGTCGAGCCTCGTCGGATCGTCGTGGGAGCGACTGCCCGGGATGCCGCCGTGGTCGGACGTGAGGATGACCACCGTCGAGCGGCGCAGCCGATCGGTGTCGCGGATGGTGGCCATCACCGAGCCCACGAGCGCGTCCAGTCGCACGACCGCGCGAAGGTACGCCGAGCTCATCCAGCCCGAGCTGTGCCCGACCTGGTCGGTCAGGCCCAGGTGCAGGAAGGCGAACGCGCGGGTGTTGCCGAGGATGTCGGTGCGGAAGAGGCGGGTCAGCGTCGTGTCGTCCTCCGCCCGGATGACCGTCTTCGTGATCGGCCAGGACCGGCTGAACAGGGTGAACTTCGACTTGGTCGAGAACAGTGTCGTCCTCCCACCGCCCGCGCGGACGGCGCTGAAGACCGAGGAGACGGGCTGGCCGGCCGCGCCGTGCACCGTCGTCCCGGACCGGTCGGTGTTCCAGGTGACGCCGTGACCGCCGCTGGCGGCCGCGATCCGGCGGCCGGTCACCATGCTCGTGTGGTTCGGCAGGGTCACCGTCATCTCCACCTGGGCGCGGGCGTTCGTCGTACCCGCGCCCTGGCGGAAGAGCTGGAAGAGGTGTGGCAGCCGCTGCGCGCCGAGCTGCAGGATCGCCCGGGGGTTGAGCCCGTCGAGGGAGATCGCCACGACGCGCAGCCGGTTGACCGCGGCGACCGGGGCGGTGTCCGAAGCGGTGTCCGGCGCGACGTCCGGCGCGGGCGCCCGCGCGAGCAGAGCCAGGATCAGGGTCGTCGCCAGGGCTGCGGCGAGCGCGGCCGCCCTCGTGACCCGGGTCGTGGTGATCACCCCTCGACGGTATCCCGCCGTCGTGTCCTCAGACGTGATCTCGGTCCCTGAATGACGCGCCCGGGTGGCTCCACGCCGTACTCTGGGCGCGTGTGGCACTCGGATCATCCTGACGTCGGCGTCGACGTCGACTCCCCGATCGGGATCTTCGACTCCGGGTTCGGTGGACTGACCGTCGCGCGCTCGGTGATCGACCAGCTGCCGCACGAGTCGATCACCTACGTCGGCGACACCGCACGCCAGCCCTACGGCCCCAAGCCGATCGGCGAGGTGCGCGAGTACGCCCTCGAGTGCCTCGACCACCTCGTCGAGCAGGGGGTCAAGGCTCTCGTCATCGCCTGCAACTCCGCCTCCGCCGCCATGCTGCGCGACGCCCGGGAGCGGTACGACGTCCCCGTGGTCGAGGTGATCTACCCCGCCACCCGCCGTGCGGTCGCGGCCTCGCGCAACGACCGGATCGGCGTCATCTGCACCCGCGCCACCGCGGAGTCGATGGCCTACGACGACGCCTTCGCCGCGGCGCCCCAGATCTCCCTGACGACCCGCGCCTGCCCCCGCTTCGTCGACTTCGTCGAGGCCGGCATCACCGGGGGGCCGGAGCTGCTCGCGGCCGCCCACGAGTACCTCGACCCGCTCACCGAGCTCGGCGTCGACACCTTGATCCTGGGGTGCACCCACTACCCCCTGCTGACCGGCGTCATCTCCTACGTGATGGGCGACGACGTGACCCTGGTGAGCAGCGCCGAGGAGTGCGCCAAGGACGTCTACCGGATGCTGGCCGACAGTGGACTGATGCGGCCCGGCGGCGTGCCGTCGTACTCCTTCGTGACGACCGGCTCGCCCGTCGAGTTCGAGACGATCGGGCGCCGCTTCCTCGGCCCCGAGCTCGTGGCTGCCGGACAGTTCGCGGGAGGACTGGCATGAGCGAGGACCTGCTGCCGGGCGGCTCCGTCGCCGACGAGCGGAGCGTCCGGGTCACCGTGGTGGGGTGCTCGGGCTCCTACCCCGGCCCCGACTCGCCGGCGAGCTGCTACCTCATCCAGGCCACCGACGCCCTGCGCACGTGGAGCATCGTGCTCGACATGGGCAATGGCGCGCTCGGGGTGCTCCAGCGCTATGTCGACCCGCTGCGCATCGACGCGGTCTTCCTGAGCCACCTGCACGCCGACCACTGCGTCGACATGACCAGCTACTACGTCCTGCGCAAGTACCACCCCACCGGCAACCAGCCGAAGATCCCGGTCTGGGGGCCCAAGGGCACGGCCAAGCGGCTGGCGAAGGCCTACGACCTGCCCCGCAAGCCCGGGATGCGCGAGGAGTTCGCCTTCCGCATCTACGGTCCGCCGGTGACGATCGGCCCGTTCACCGTCGAGTCGTGGAAGGTCGACCACCCCGTGCCGGCCTACGGTCTGCGCCTGACGGCCTTCGACAAGGTCATCGCCTACAGCGGTGACACCGGTCCGGTCGACAGCCTCGACGAGATCGCCCGCGACGCCGACCTCTTCCTCTGCGAGGCGTCCTTCCTGTCGTGCGACGACAACCCGCCGAGCCTGCACCTGACCGGCCAGGAGGCGGGGGAGTACGCCGCCCGCGCCGGCGTGAAGCGACTGATCGTCACCCACGTCCCGCCCTGGCACGACGCCGAGACGATCTTCGCTGAGGCGACGAAGGCCTTCGACGGCCCGGCCGAGCTGGCTGCGCAGGGCGCGGTCTACGAGCTCTAGCAGCGCCCATCGGGAGCGTCAGTCGACGGGGTGACCGGCGTCGCGCACGCACAGCGCGATCTGCACGCGGTTGGTGGTCTCCAGCTTCTCGAAGAGCCTCGAGACGTGACCCTTCACGGTCGGCACCGACAGGTGAAGCGCGGCGGCGATCTCCGCGTTCGAGAGCCCGCGACCGACGGCGGTGGCGACCTCGAGCTCGCGCTCGGTGAGCCGCTCGAGCCGGCGGCGGGCGTCGGCGCTCCGATGACCCGCGCTCTGGTCGTCGGCGGAGTCCGTGCGCACCCGGGCGATCAGGGTGCGGGTGACCGACGGCGACAGCATGGGGTCGCCGCCGGCGACCTTGCGGATGGCGGCGACGATCCCGGCCGGTGCCGTGTCCTTCAGCAGGAAGCCGTCGGCGCCGGCCACCAACGCCCCCACGACGTAGTCGTCGGCGTCGAAGGTGGTCAGCACGATCACCCGCGGCGGGCGGGGCTCGGCGTGCAGGAGGCGGGTCGCGGCCAGCCCGTCGAGCACCGGCATCCGGATGTCCATGAGGACGACGTCCGGTGCGAGCTCGCGCGCCACCCGGACCCCCTCGCGGCCGTCGGCCGCCTCGCCGACGACGGTGAGGTCCTGCTGGCCGCCCAGCATCAGGCCCAGCGCGGAGCGCACGAGCGGGTCGTCGTCGACGACCAGGACGCGGATCGCGTCGCTCACGCGGGCTCCTTCCGGGCGGTGGCCTCCTCGGACGACCACGGTAGCCAGGCCCGGAGCACGAAGGACGGCGGGCGGGACGCGCCCTGACCGGGGTCCTCGACGCCGTGGACCAGCCAGCCCCCGCGGAGCTCGGCCCGCTCGGCGAGGCCGACCAGCCCGAGGCCGGCGCCGGGGGTCCGGGTGGGGCCGAAGCCCAGCGCATTGCGCAGCACGACGTCCACGCCCGTCTCCGGCGAGCCACCGACCCACACGTGCAGGCCCGCGGCGGGAGCGTGCTTGGTGGCGTTCGTGATCCCCTCCTGCACGATCCGGTAGACCGTGCGGCCCACGGCGGGGGGAGGGGGCTCGTCGCCGACCAAACCCTCGTCGTACTCGATGGAGGCGCCGGCGGCCCGGGCGTCCGCGACCAGGGTCGCCAAGTCGCCGTACGTCGGCTGGGGTCCGGTCAGGGGCGCAGCGTCCGCCTCGTCGCGCAGGACGCCGAGCACCTCGCGCAGGTCGGTGAGCGCCTCGTGGGCCTTCGCCTGGATCACGGCGAGGCTGCTGCGCATCTGGTCCGCGGTCAGGTCTTCGCGGAAGGTCAGCGCTCCGGCGTGCATCGAGATCTGCGAGATCCGGTGGGCGAGGACGTCGTGCATCTCGCGGGCGATCCGCGCCCGCTCGTTGGAGCGCGCCTGGGTGGCGCGCAGGTCGCGCTCGGCCTCCGCGGTCTCCGCGCGCTGGCGCAGCGTCAGGAGCAGCTCGCGGCGCGAGCCGATGAACATGCCCCAGGCGAGCGTCCCGGAGACGGCGACCAGGGAGAAGACGCTGATCAACCAGACCGGCTCGTTGTCGCTGACGGGCTGGATGAGGTAGTAGACCCAGGTGCCGGCGAGGCTGAGCACCCCGACCGTGAGCACCTGCCACCACCGACGGTGCGTGGCCAGGGAGACCGTCGCGAGGGTGATCGGCCCGCCGGCCAGGGAGCTGAACGGCGTGGCCAGCACGGCCAGCACAGCGACCGCCATCGGCCACCGGCGTCGCCACCAGACCAGTACTCCGACGAGGAGGCCGAGGACGAGGTCGAGCCAGAAGAGCAGGGGACGCTGCTCGGCCTGTGCCTCCATCACCGGCAGCCACACCACGAGGCCGATGGCCAGCGCCAGGAGGTAGCGCCACAGGTGGCTGTACCAGCGCATCGGCGGCTGGCAGGGGGCCCGGCTCTCCATGTCCCGAGACTAGGGCGCCCGCGCTGGCCGGGGCAGCGACCCCCGATCCGGGCCACCCCCTACTTAGGTCGGGTACGACGCGCGCCGCGAGTCCGATGTGGCGAGGGCTCTCGTGCGGCAGGCTGGGCACATGATCACCGTCGATCGACTCACCGTCTCCTACGGCGCGTTCACCGCCGTCGACGACGTCAGCTTCGTCGCCCAACCGGGCCGGGTCACCGGCTTCCTCGGGCCCAACGGAGCCGGCAAGTCGACGACCATGCGCGTCATGGTCGGACTCACGCCCCCCACCCACGGCCAGGTCACCATCGGCGGCCTGCGCTACCACGACATCCCCAACCCGGGCCGCCACGTCGGCGTGCTGCTCGACGCGTCGGCGCAGCACGCCGGGCGCACCGGCCGCGAGATCCTCACCATGGGTGCGCAGACGATGGGTCTGCCCAAGGCCCGGGTGGACGAGATGCTCGCCCTCGTCGGGCTCGACGACACCGAGGCCAAGCGGCGCCTGCGCAACTACTCGCTCGGGATGAAGCAGCGCCTCGGCATCGCCCACGCCCTGCTCGGCGACCCGTCGGTGCTGATCCTCGACGAGCCGGCCAACGGTCTCGACCCGGCGGGCATCCGCTGGATGCGTGGCCTGCTCAAGGGCTACGCCGACCGGGGCGGGACCGTCCTGCTGTCCAGCCACCTCCTGCACGAGGTCGAGCAGATCGCCGACGAGATGATCCTCATCGGCCACGGGCGCATCGTCGCCCAGGGCGACAAGAAGTCGCTCCTGGCCGGCGCCGGTGGTGCCGCCACCGCCCTGGTCACCTCCCTCGACAACGCCGCCCTCGCCGCCGCCCTGGC
>OFDC01001867.1_pt1 | contig 10366 bp, 10 predicted proteins | sample 1520941 | NCBI WGS metagenome assembly OFDC01 (sample SAMEA94258168, study PRJEB24077) | hot springs metagenome | biome: Aquatic biome; feature: Water | place: India | collected 2012-12-06 | depth 5 m | reverse complement strand
CGCGCCAGTCGCCGGCCACCGCGGCGAGATGGGCCTCGCCGCGGGCGTCGCGCACCTGGGGCTCCATGCGCCGGGCGGCCAGGTTCACCCGCAAGCCGAAGGCCTCGTCGGTGCCGAAGCGCTGCGACACGTCGGCCTGCGCCTGCACGGTGCCGCGCTCGCGCGCCTCGATGCCGATGCTGCGCAGGGTGCGCGTCGGCCGCTTCACCACGAGGTTGACCATGCCGCCGGGCGCGCTGGTGCCGGCCTGCACGCCGGTGATGCCCTTGAGCACCTCCAGGCCGGACTTGTTGCCCAGCGGCACGACCGCTTCGGCATTCGTCGGCAGACCGTCGCGTCGGTAGTTGTAGCGGTTGTCGATGACGAAGCCGCGCACGGTGAGGCTCGTCCAGTAGCCTTCGGCGTTGTAGGCGTCGCTGATGGCCGCGTCGAGGCGGGTGAGGTCGCTCAAGCTCACTGCGCCTGCGTCGAGGAGCTGCTGCTCGGAGAGCAGGCTGGCGGCGAAGGGCGACTTCGAGAGCGGCACGTCGCCGAAGCCGCCGAGCTGCAGCGGCGAGCCGATGATGCGGCCGGTGACGGTGACCTGCTGCGGCTCCTGGGCCGCGGCGAGCGTGCACAGCAGGGACAGCGAGGAGTAGACGAAAACGGACTTTGCGAGAACGGGCTTTGCCATCGTGATTCCGGTTGCGATGGCAGGTCGGCGGAACCACACGGGCGCGGGCGCGTTGCACGCCCTCTCCAACACGGTCAGCTTCCCTGCGCGAGGATTACCTCAATCAGGTTCGAAGGGACTCTCTCAGTCGGACTCGTCTGGCGGATCCAACACCCCTAGCGGCAGCGGCGCACGAAGGCGCCGCTGTGACCATGATGATAACCGCGACCGGCTCCGTCGTCGCCGGTCTTCGTCGTCGTTCTTCGTGTTCAGTCGTCGTCGAAGTTCGGCGACTCCACCCCCAGCACCTTGTGCAGCTTGGGGCTGGTGGTGGTGTACTGCAGGAGCACGCGCTTGTCGGGGAACACGATGGGCGATGCGCCGAAGGCGGCGAGCGCGGCCTCGTGGAAGCCCGACAGGATGAGCTTCTTCTTGCCCGGATAGGTGTTGATGTCGCCTACCGCGAAGATGCCGGGGATGCTCGTTTCGAACTTCTCGGTGTCGACGACCACCTGCTTGCGTTCGAGCGCCAGGCCCCAGTGGGCGATGGGGCCGAGCTTGGGGCTCAGGCCGAAGAACACCAGCAGCATCTCCACCGGCACGACCCGGGTCACGCCGTCGGCGCCCGTGACCTTCAGGCCGGTGAGGCGACCACCGGCCTCGTCGAAGCCGGTGACCTGCCCGACCACGAACTGCATCTGCATCGCCTCGCACAGCTCGCGCATGCGCGCCACGCTGGCGGGCGCGGCACGAAAGCCGTCGCGGCGGTGGATGAGGATGACGCTGGCCGCCTGGTTCGGTCCTTCCTGGGCGAAGTTCAGCGCCCAGTCCAGGGCGGAATCGCCGCCGCCGACGATCACGAGTTCCTTGCCGGCGAAGTGGGAGGGATCCTTGACGCGGTAGAACAGCTGGGAGTCGTGGAAGCGCTCGATGCCGTCGACCTTCAGCAGCCGCGGTTGGAAGGCGCCCACGCCGGCGGCGATGAACACCGTGCGGGTGATGAAGCGCGTGCCCTTGCTGGTGGCCAGGTCGAAGCGGCCGTCCTCGCGCCGCTGCAGCTCGGTGACCTCCTGGCCCAGGTGGAAGGTCGCGCCGAAGGGCTCGATCTGTCGCAGCAGGTTGTCGGTGAGCTCCTTGCCGGTGCACACCGGCACGGCAGGGATGTCGTAGATGGGCTTGTCGGGGTACAGCTCGATGCACTGGCCGCCGGGGTAGGGCAGCGAGTCGATGATGTGGGCCTTGATCTCGAGCAGGCCCAGCTCGAAGACCTGGAACAGGCCGACCGGGCCGGCGCCGACGATGACCGCATCGGTCTCGATGGGCGCTGCGCCCGGGGCGTCCTGGGCTTCCATCATGGTCGTGGGGTCAGCGCGCCAGCTGGTCGAGCTTGCCGGTCTTGTCCTTCCACTCCTCGGCATCCGGCAGGGCCGCCTTGCGCTTGGTGATGCTGGGCCAGCCCTTGGCCAGCTCCGCGTTCAGCGCGATGAAGTGCTGCTGGTCCTGCGGCACGTCTTCCTCGGGGAGGATGGCGTTCACCGGGCACTCGGGGATGCACACCGCGCAGTCGATGCATTCGTCGGGGTCGATCGCGAGGAAGTTGGGGCCCTCGCGGAAGCAGTCCACCGGACAGACGTCGACGCAGTCGGTGTACTTGCAACGGATGCACGCTTCGGTGACAACGTGGGTCATGACCAGGCTCGGGGAAGGAAAGGATTGTCGTGAAGCCCGGGCTGCAGCGCAGCACAGGGCGAAACGGGGATTCTACGGCTTGGGGTGTGCCGGGGCCGGGGTCGCCGCGCTGGCGGTGCGGGTGGCCTTGAGGTCGCTCAACGGTGCCGCACCGGCGCCGACCGTGACCACGGTGGGCCGCCCCGCGTGCAGCACCGCGGCCTCCGCCAGCGTCGCCACGCGGTGGTCGCTGTGCAGCTGGTCCGGGTTGCCGGCGCGCGAAACCACCAGCACCGGCGTGTCGGCGGGCCAGCCTGCCTGCTGCAGCTGGCGCCCCAGTGCGGCCAGCTGACGACCGGCCATGTAGAACACCTCGGTGTCGGCACTGCGGCCGACCCGCAGCTCGCCGTCGCGGGTCATCGCGGTGGTCAGGCTCACGCTGCGGCCGCTGCCGCGGCGGGTCAGGGGACGCTGCACCTCAGCGGCGGCCGCAATGGCGGCGGTGACGCCAGGCACCACCTCGCTGGCGATGCCGGCCTGCGACAGGGCCTGCAGCTCTTCCTCCAGCCGGCCGAACACGCTGGGGTCGCCGCCCTTGAGGCGAACGACGCGTTCGTGCGAGCGGGCGTACCGCACCAGCAGCGCGTTGATCTTGGTCTGTGCCGTGGCGTGGCAGAAGCCGCGCTTGCCCACGTCCACCCATTCGGCCTGCGGCGCGAACTCGCGCAGCTGCGGGTCGGTGAGGGCATCGAACAGCACCACCTGCGCCTCGGCCAGCCGACGGGCACCGCGCAGGGTGATCAGGTCGGCCGCCCCGGGTCCGGCGCCGATGAAGACGACGATGCCGCTCATGCCGCTCATGCCGCCATGCCTGCCGTCAGTCCTGCACCAGCAAGGCTCCGCTGGTGCGGTTGTTGGTGGGGTCGACCACGATGAGGGCCCCGCCGACCCGGTTGTGGGCGTACGACTCCACCGGCAGCGGCGCCTGCACCTCGATCGTCACATGGCCGATCTCGTTGACGGCCAGCTCGTGGGCGTCGGTCGGCTGCAGGCTGTGGATGTCCAGTCGATGCGCGATCTCCGCGATGCGCGCCTGCACCCAGCGGTTGCCATGGCGCACCCAGTACTTGCGCCCGATCACCGCAGGCTCGGTGTCCAGCCACGCCAGCGTGGCGCCGAAGCGCTGCGAGGAGCGCACGGTGCCGGGCGTGGCGATCCAGTCGCCGCGGGAGACGTCCAACTGACGGTCCAGCACGATGCCGGCCGACTGCCCGGCCTTCACCTGCGTCGCGACCTCGCCGGCGTAGCGCACTTCGGCCACGACGGCGCGCTGACCGCTCGGGAACAGCTGCACCTCGTCACCGGCCTTCACGCTGCCGTGGGCAATGCGGCCCCACAGCGTGCGCGGCTGGTTGCCGGTGCCCTCGCCCTCGCGCGCCACGTACTGCACCGGCACGAGCAGGCTGCCTTCCACCCGCTCCTGCGTGGTGGGCAGGGCTTCGAGCACCTGCAGCAGGGACGGACCGTCGTACCAGTCGGCGTCCAGCGGCTGCGTCACGTTGTCGCCACGCAGGGCCGAGACCGGCACGATGGCCGCCACCTCGATGCCGGCGGCCGCCGCGAAGGACTGCAGCGACGCCTTCACCGCGGCGAAGGCCTGGCCAGGCTGCTCGACGGCGTCGATCTTGTTGACGGCGAACACGATGGACGGCACGCGCAGCAGTTGCGCCAGCAACGCATGGCGGCGCGTCTGCGCGAGCAGCGGCACCTGGGCCGCGCGCCAGTCGATCTTGGTGATGTCGACCAGCACCACGGCCGCGTCGCTGCCAGCCGCCGCCGTCACCATGTTGCGGGTGTACTGCTCGTGGCCGGGCGCGTCGGCGATGATGAACTTGCGGGTGCGGGTGGCGAAGTAGCGGTAGGCGACGTCGATGGTGATGCCCTGCTCGCGCTCGGCCTCCAGGCCGTCGGTCAGCAAGCTCAGGTCGATCGGTGCGCCGGCGGCCTTCTTCTCCAGCGTGTCGAGCTGGTCGGCCAGGATGGCGCGGCTGTCGAACAGCAGGCGGCCGATGAGGGTGCTCTTGCCGTCGTCGACGCTGCCGGCGGTGAGGAAACGCAGGGCGCGGTGGTCGGTCGTCGTCGTCACGGCTTCGTTGTCTTCCTGATGTTGCGCCAGGCCGCGCGCTGGGCCACTCCCGAGGGCGGCCTGCGCCCCCGTGGATGGCAGCGAACGGACGTGAGCGTGGGGGCTGACAGTCATCAGAAATACCCTTCCTTCTTGCGACGCTCCATCGACGCGTCGCTGGTACGGTCGTCCATGCGGGTGGCCCCACGCTCGCTCACCGTCACGGTGAGCGTCTCGGCCACGATCTCGGCGGCGCTGGTCGCATCGCTTTCCACCGGGCAGGTGCAGGTCATGTCGCCCACCGTGCGGAAGCGCACCGGCACGGTCTCGACCGTCTCGCCGGCTTCCACGGGCGTGACCTCGGTCACCGGCACCAGCAGCCCCTTGCGGCGCACCACCTGGCGGTCGTGTCGGTAGTACAGGTTGGGCAGCGGGATGTTCTCGCGGGCGATGTACAGCCACACGTCCAGCTCGGTCCAGTTGCTGATCGGGAAGCAGCGGAAGTGCTCGCCGGGCTTGTGCCGGGTGTTGAACAGCGTCCACAGCTCGGGCCGCTGCTCCTTGGGCTGCCATTGGCCGAAGCTGTCGCGGTGGCTGAAGATGCGCTCCTTGGCGCGCGCCTTCTCCTCGTCGCGGCGGGCGCCGCCGATGAGGGCGTCGAAGCGGTGTTCCTCGATGGCCTCCAGCAGCGTCACCGTCTGGTGGCCATTGCGCGACTCCAGCGGATGTGCCAGGCGGATCGTGCCCTTGCGGATGCTGTCCTCCAGGTGACCGACGACCAGGCGCTCGCCCATCTCGGCGACCCGGCGGTCGCGGAACTCGATCACCTCGGGGAAGTTGTGGCCCGTGTCCACATGCAGCAGCGGGAAGGGCAGCTTGCCCTTGAACTCGTTGCCGGCCACTCTCGTCTTGAACGCCTTCTCGGCCAGCCGCAGGACCACGCAGGAATCCTTGCCGCCCGAGAACAGCAGGGCAGGGCGCTCGAAGCTGGCCGCCACCTCGCGCAGGATGAAGATGGCTTCCTCTTCCAGCCAGTCGAGGTGGCTGTGGTCCAGCTCGGGCAGCAGCTGGTCGATGCTCACAGGGGCGTTCATGGTGTTCAACGGGTTCCGATCATCGAGACGGTGGGGGCTTCTTCGTCGTCGTGGTGCACGTGCAAGCCGCACTCTTTCGTCTCGTCTTGGTTCCGGCCGGACGCTGGTGCGTCCTTGACTTCGGCGGGGCCGAAGTCAGCCTGCACCGAACCGAGGATGGGCGCCGCTTCGCCGTCGCCGTGCGGCTTGACGTGCAAGCCGCACTCTTTCGCATCCTCGGATTCCCACCACCAGCGCCCGGCGCGGAAGTCCTCGCCGACCGCGATGGCGCGGGTGCAGGGCGCGCAGCCGATGCTGGGCATGAACTGGTCGTGCAGCGGGTTGTAGGGGACGTCGTGGGCCTGGATGTGGTGCCAGACCTCGTTCCAGGTCCAGTCGGCCAGCGGGTTCAGCTTCAGGCGGCCGGCGTCATCGCGGTCCTCGAAGGGCACCTCGCCGCGGTTCGTGCTCTGTTCGCGGCGCAGGCCGGTCACCCAGGCGCTGCGCTCGGCCAGCATGCGCGACAGGGGCTCCAGCTTGCGGATGCCGCAGCAGGCCTTGCGCAGGGCCAGGCTGCGGTACATCGCCTGGTCGCCGTGGTCGCGCACGAAGGTCACCACCGACTCCTGCTGCGGCCGGTACACCTCCACCGGCAGGCCGTAGCGCTGCTCGATGCGGCCGATCAAGGCCACGGTCTCGGGATGCAGGGCCCCGGTCTCCAACGTGCCGATGGCGATGGGCAGGCCGGCTCGGGCGATGAGGTCGGTCACCACCATGTCCTCGGCGCCCAGGCTGGTCGCCTGCACGATGCGCCCGGGGTGGGCCAGGGCCGCGGCGCGCAGCCGTTCCACCGCCTGCGCCACCTTGTGCTCGTAGGCGTCGGTGCGGCGCGCGTACAGGGCGATCGCGCTCATATGGCCGCGCCTTCCTGCAGGAACGGCGCGGGCCGCTCGCGCTCCTGCGGCGGGCGCTGGAACAGGGGCCGGGTCTGCTGCACGTCGCCCTGGTAGTGACCGGCGAAGAAATCCAGCGCGCGCTCGGCATGCTCGCGCTTCTGGTCGCCCCGCAGCACCACCGCGTCGAAGCCGGTGCGCTGGAGCAGCGGCATCATGTCCACCACCACGTCGCCCACCGCGCGCACCTCCCCGCCATAGCGGAAACGGCTGCGCAGCAGGTGCGCCTGGCTGTAGGCGCGACCGTCCACCCACTTGGGGAACTGCAGCACCACCAGCGACAGCCGCGGCAGGTCGGCCTGCAGCGTCTCGATGTCGGCGTCGTTGGGGAAGATGACACCGGTGGGCAGGCCCGCCGGCCAGTGCTCTCGTACCGCGTGCCATTGCTCCAGCGTCAGCAGCTGGTGCGGCACGGCCAGCGGGTGCGGGGTGGGGCCGTCCTCGCCGGTGGCCTGGCGCCAGGCGTCGTGCGCCTTGTCGATGAACTTCATGATCGGCTCCTTCAGGCGGCGGCGGTGGCGCGGCGCTCGGCGTCCGCGGCCTGCTTGAACGGCACGAGGCCGATGCGGCGCACCGTCTCGACGAAGCGTTCGCCGGCCTGGCGCTCGCGCTTGTAGGTGGTGATCAGGGCCTCGATGACGTCGGGCACCTCGTCGGCCGCGAAGCTGGGGCCGATCACCTTGCCCGGCACCGCCGCGCCGCTGAGGGCGGAACCGTCGCTGCCGCCCAGCGTGACCTGGTACCACTCGCTGCCGTCCTTGTCGACGCCGAGGATGCCGATGTGGCCGCTGTGGTGGTGGCCGCAGCTGTTGATGCAGCCGCTGATGTGCAGGTCGATGTCGCCGATGTCCAGCAGCTCGTCCAGGTCCTGGAAGCGCTCGGTGATCGCTTCGGCCACCGGGATGGAGCGGGCATTGGCCAACGCGCAGAAGTCGCCGCCGGGGCAGGCGATCATGTCGGTGAGGTGGCCGATGTTGGGCGTGGCGAAGCCGTGGGCCTTGGCCTCCTCCCACAGCGCCAGCAGCGCGTCCTCGCGCACCCAGGGCAGCAGCAGGTTCTGGTCGTGGGTGACGCGCAGCTCGCCCTGGCTGTAGCGGTCGGCCAGGTCGGCGGCCGCGTCCATCTGGGCATCGGTGGTGTCGCCGGGGGCCTGGCCCACGCGCTTGAGCGACAGCGTCACCGCCCGGTAGCCTGGCAGTCGATGGGCGTGCGTGTTGCGGTCCAGCCAGCGGCGCAGGGCCAACGGCGCGTCGGCCGGCAGCTCGAAGGGCGCGTGCGTGGGCTGCAGGCCCGCGGGGTCGACGAAGCACGCCGCCACGCGGTCGAGCTCGGCCTGGGGGATGAGGTGCGCATCGCCGTCGGTGTCGTGCGCGAGGATGGCCTGGAACTCGCGCTGCACCGCGTCGATGAACTTCTGGCCCTCGGCCTTCACCAGGATCTTGATGCGCGCCTTGTAGAGGTTGTCGCGCCGTCCGTAGCGGTTGTAGACCCGCACCACCGCTTCAATGAAGACGAGGATCTGGTGCCAGGGCACGAAGTCCGCCACCGTGGTCCCGATGATGGGCGTGCGGCCCATGCCGCCGCCCACCAGCACCTGGAACCCCACCTCGCCGGCGGCGTTCTTCTTCAGCTGCAGGCCGATGTCGTGCCAGCCGATCGCCGCGCGGTCTTCCTGGGCGCCCGACACTGCGATCTTGAACTTGCGCGGCAGGAAGGCGAACTCGGGGTGCAGCGTGCTCCACTGGCGCGTGATCTCCGCAAACGGGCGCGTGTCCACGATCTCGTCTGCCGCGATGCCGGCCAGCGCTTCGCAGGTGATGTTGCGGATGGCGTTGCCGCTGGTCTGGATGCCATGCATGTGCACGCTGGCCAGCAGGTCCATCACGTCGGCCGCCTTGGTGATGGGGATCCAGTTGAACTGCACGTTGGTGCGCGTGGTGAAGTGGCCGTAGCCGAACTTCAGCGGCGGCGCGGCCAGGGTCAAACCGGGCTGCGAGGCTTGCAGCTCGTCTTGCGTTTGCTGCGCGTGGGCCAGCAATTCGGGGTCGGGCCGGTCGTAGTCGCGCGCGATGCGGGCCAGCATGCGCAACTGCGTGCTGCTGATTTCGCCATACGGCACGGCGATGCGCGCCATGGGGGCATAGCGCTGGATGTACCAGCCGTTCTGCAGGCGCAGGGCGCGGAAGTCGTCGTCGGTCAGCTCACCGCGCAGGTTGCGCTCGAGCTGGTCACGGAACTGGGCGGCCCGGGCGTGGACGAACTGCCGGTCGAAAGGGGTGTACTGGTACATGGGAACACAGGAACGGAGCAGGCAGGCCCCGAGACCGGGGACTGTAGGGAGGGTCTATATATATGAGAAGAACAGATTAGTTGATTGAATATGTTCTTGAGGAATGAAGGGGTGTCCGGAGCGCGGCGGGCGGGCTCCCTAGAATCACGCCCGATGCAGTTCCCTCGATTGTCGCGTCGCCCGTCCAGGGCGCCGCGGGCCCTGCTGGCCACGCTCGCCGTGCTGGCGCCCGGGGGCGCCGTGTATTTCTGCACCAGCCACCCCCGCTTCGCCCCGCAGCTCGACGGCCTCGCCGCGCGGGAGCTCACCGCCGAGGTGATCCCCGAGGACTACCGCGACCGCGCCCCCCACCGCCTCTGGCGCGTCACGGCGTAGCGCCCGCCGCCTCGAGGGCGCGCAGCAGGGGGTGGTCGCGCTCGGTCACGAAATTGATCACCACACCCGCGCGCCCCGCGCGGGCGGTGCGCCCCACGCGGTGCAGGTACGCGTCGCGCTCCTGGGGGAGGTGGTAGTTGATCACCCGGGTGACGTGGGGCACGTCGATCCCCCGGGCGCCGAGGTCGGTGGCCACGAGCAGGTCGACCTCGCCGTCACGGAACGCGCGGAGGTTCTTTCGGCGCTCGAGGCGGTCCATCTCGCCGCGGTAGACCAGGCAGCGGCGCTCGAGGACCGCGAGCTGCGCGACGATCTCGTCGCACTGCGCGCGGGTGTTGGCGAAGATCAACGTGCTCCCGGTGAAGCGCTCCGCGAGCACCTCGCGCAGCAGCGGCGCGCGCTTGCCGTTGATCACCTCGCGGTTCACCGTGGTCAGCGTCGGCACCACCTTGTGGCTCCCCCCGCTGCGGATCACCTCCGCGCCCTCGAAGCGACGACGGATCAGCCCCTGGATCGCCGCGGGCACCGTGGCCGAGAACAGCGCGAGCTGCCGCGCGGGCGGGCACGCCGCGACGATGCGGTCGGCCGTGGGGAGGAAGCCCGGGTCGAGCATCTGGTCGACCTCGTCGAACACGAGCGTGCGCACGTCGCCGAGGTCCAGGTGCTCGCGCTCCAGCAGCATGAGCGCGCGCCCCGGCGTCGCCACCAGGACCTCGAAGGGCGCGGCGACGTTGCGGCGCGCCACGACCAGCGTGGAGCCGCCGAGCGCGGCGCGCACCCGCAGTCGCGTGGTGTGCGTGAGCTGCTTGAAGACCCGGCTCACCTGCTCGCCGAGCTCCCGCCCCGGCACGATCACCAGCGCCCGCGGCCGCGCCTCCTCGGTCACCGCCTCGCCCTTCGCCTCCAGCGACTTCAGCGTGTGCAGGATCGGCAGCACGTACGACAGGGTCTTGCCGCTGCCGGTCTCGGCGACGCCGACCACCGAGCGCCCCTCGCACAGCGCGGGGATCGCGCGCTGCTGGATCTCCGTGGGCCGCGTGTACCCGAGCTCGCGCAGCGCGCCGAGCAGCGAGGGCAGCAGGTGGAAGGCGGCGAACCCGTCGGCGGACGTCTCGGTCATGCGCGGACCATCGCACGAACCCGCGCCCCCACGACCGCGGATTCACCCCGCCGCTCAGAACCGCAGCGCGCAGCCTCCGCCGAGGAGCCCCGGCGCGCACACCAACGCGG
>OFDC01001866.1_pt1 | contig 10370 bp, 11 predicted proteins | sample 1520941 | NCBI WGS metagenome assembly OFDC01 (sample SAMEA94258168, study PRJEB24077) | hot springs metagenome | biome: Aquatic biome; feature: Water | place: India | collected 2012-12-06 | depth 5 m | reverse complement strand
CGCTGATGCAGCAGTCGCTGATGCTGGTGACCGCGCTGGTGCCGCACATCGGCTACGACCGCGCGGCGAAGATCGCCGCGCGTGCCCACCGCGAAGGCCTGACCTTGCGCGAGGCGGCAGTCGCCTCGGGCGACGTGAGCGGCGAGCAGTTCGACCTGTGGGTGACGCCCAGCGCAATGGTGGGCGAACGCGCGTCGGGCACGCAATGAACTTCGCACGCGTCACGCATTCGTACCTGAAGTACCCACTCAGTCAGGAGAACGTCATGGACATCAGCCCGCATTCGATGGAAACCCTGTTCGCCCAGCTCGGTCTGCCGAACGACGCACGGTCGATCGAGCGCTTCATCGCCACTTGTGGCCATCTCGACAATGGCGTCCCGCTGCACGAAGCCCGCTTCTGGAACCCCGCCCAGGCCGCCTTCCTGCGCGACGCCGTGGCCCAGGACGCCGACTGGGCGGAAACGGTTGATACGCTGAACACCCGGCTGCACACGCGGCCACTCATAGGCTGAAAGCCTTGCCTCCCACTCGTCACGCGGCTGGCGTAATCTGCCCTTTCATTCACTGAAGGAGAACGTCATGGGACTTTTCGACTCGATCGCCGGACAGGTTGCCGGCGCGCTCGGCGGACAATCCGGCGCCGGCGGCAACGCCGCACTGATCCAGGCCGCGATGAGCCTGATCAACAGTCCGCAGATCGGTGGCCTGCAGGGGCTGATCGCGAAGTTCCAGCAGGGCGGCCTGGGCGAAGTCATCGCCTCGTGGCTGGGTTCCGGCCCCAACCTGCCGATCTCCGGCGACCAGATCAAGGCCGTATTCGGCGCCGAACAGATCGGCGGTGTCGCCCAGCAGGTCGGCATGTCGTCCCAGGAAGTATCCTCCGGCCTCGCCGGCCTGCTGCCGCAACTGATCGACAAGCTGTCGCCCGACGGCAAGGCGCCCGAAGGAGATGTGCTGCAGGCCGCGATGGGGATGCTGGGTGGGTTGATGAAGTCGTAAGCGCCTCACCGGCGGTGCGGGGCCTGCCGCGGGCACCGCACCCACGCAGAATATTTCTCGGCTTATCCGACGAAGGCGCCGGTGGTATATAGTACGCGTATATCGCAAAAAGAGGACCGTCATGACCATCACGACCGTATTCACCAACAACCGCACTCAGGCTGTGCGTCTGCCAACGGAAGTCCGCTTCCCGGAAGACGTGAAAAAGGTGGTGGTCCGCATTGCCGGCCGGGAACGCATCATCGCGCCAGCGGATTCGGTCTGGGACAGCTTTTTCATGGAAGGCCAGTTCACCGTTACCGACGATTTCATGGCCGAGCGTGCAAGCCAGGGTCAGGCACCGCGCGAGCCGTTCTAAGCCCATCTCATGCTGCGATATCTGCTCGATACGAATATCGTCATCTACGTCATCAAACGCCGCCCGCCAGAAGTGCGCGAGATGTTCAACCAGCAGCACGGGCGCATGGCCATTTCGGCCATCACGCTCGCGGAACTGGCGCACGGCGCGGAGAAAAGCAGCGATCCGCAGCGGAATATGGCGGTGGTGGACGACTTCTGCAGCCGCCTCGAAGTGCTGCCCTACACCGCCAAAGCGGCCATGCATTTCGGCAGCATCCGCGCCACGCTCGAAACACGTGGTACGCCCATCGGCCTGAACGACCTTCACATCGCCGCCCATGCGCGCAGCGAAGGCCTGACTCTGGTCACGAACAATCTCCGCGAGTTCGAAAGGGTACCTGGCCTCATGAGCGAAAATTGGCTCACGGCCAAGGAGCAGCGCTGAAGATTCAGCCACCTGTCGGTGGATTGACCGGCAGCACCAACCCGGCCATGACCGGTACAGTCGTGCTCGCCGCCCGCCACGCGTGATTGGGCGTTCCGTCTTCCAGCCAGCGTCCGCGCTAGTCACAACCTAGGCTTCGACTGACCGGACAAATTCTGCGTCCCCTATCCGCTAAAAGTGGATGGTCTAGTAACCACCATAAGAATCGCAGGCAACTTTTTAGCCCCGAATAGTCACCTTTAGTTATTCACCTCATGCGTTGTACTTACTCAATCCGTTTAGATGAGCCGTCGATATGAAAAAGCAGAAACAGGTTCGAACGCTGCTGACCCCGACCACGCTGGAGAGGGTGATATCGATAACCGGACGGGGGCGTAGGTACAAGTCAATAGAGGAGCTTGCACTGGTCGCTATCCATCAGTCGCTGAGCCGGCAACCACTGGCTACCGCCGGGGGTAACGGGCAAGTGACCGACAGCCCAGGGATCAGCTGCGATATCCCGCTCTTCCAGATACTACGGTCACGGCTCGCACACGAATTGGCCTCGGCCACCGCACAAAACGCTGAGAAGGAATGCGAGGCGATCAGCCCGCGTTTCCCGGACCTGAGCATGGGGTTCATGGAGAAGGTCTCCAAGGCAACAGGGATACCCATGAGCAAAATCGTCGCTATCTCGATAGAGGAACTGCTGGAGCAGGAGGCAACCAACAGCTAACAGGCTGGCTGATTTCCGTGCACGCAATAGGTGCGCAGCAACAACTGGAAAACACGGTTTTCCCAGCCTTTAGGGCAACGTGTGATTCATACTCCCCCTCACCCGCAAACGTCGTCGGCCCGACCTCCTGGCAACTTGGCCGCCGATGGACGAAGCGCTGCCATCCGAGATAGCGGATCTGCCGCCCCAAGGGCAGATGGACTTCTGATAACGCAGCCGATGCGGATGCTGGACACCAACGCCTTGTCCGAATTGGTCCGTGCTCCGTGTGGCCCGGTGATGCAGCGCCCGATGGCGGTCGCACGCGATGCAGTGTGCGACCGCATCCTGACGGCCTGCGAGCTGCATTTCCGTGGCCTGAACTTGACCATCCGCAGACAAAGCTTCGCTCGTCGTGGCGACCGGGTTGTGACGGCTCTCGCCTGATTGGCAGGATACGATGTCGAGCAGCTTCGTCGGCGCCGGATTACTGATCCGTTCAACGCCGTGGTGAGCGGAAGCGGCGCCGGCCATCACCAACAGACGATGCGCGCGATTTTCCCCATGTCATCCATGAGCCGACCGCGATCCCGACGGATTCTGTTCCCCGGGATCGTTCTGCCGCTCGCGGCATCGCTGCCGTTCTTCTGGCTCTGGTACTCGCGTTACCTCAGGATCGACTTCAACGAACTCGGCCGCCACTACGACGCGACTACGCAGACCGTGCACACCGATGCGGCCTTCGTATGGTGCCTGCCGGCGCTGGGTTGCCTGCTGATCGCCTTAGTCAATCTGGTGCGTACCGCGAGACGCAGGGCCTCACGCTGACAGTGCGCCGTATAGACGAGTGAGGCGCCGCATCCGCCGCCATCCCCCGCAACGCCGTCAGTTCATCGCCTGGCGAAACTGAAATACCCGCACAGCCCCACCGGCACCGCGAGCAGCGCCCACGACACGGCGTCCCAGGCGTCGTCGCCGACCAGCGCCGACAGCAGGCCGACGGCGGTAAGTACGGCGATCAGCAGCGGCCAGCGGAAGATGGCGGCATTCGATTTCGCGCCCTTCATGCGCCACCTCGCGCAGTGGTCGCGGCCCGCGCGACGCTGGCGGGAACCGCAGCGGCATGCCTGTGCTTGCGCCACCACAGCACGAGCCCGCTCCACAGCACGACGACGGTGACCAGGTCGAGCAGCGCCCACAGGATTTTCAGCGGCAGGCCGCCGTAGTCGCCGAAATGCAGCGGCTGCGACAGCAGCAGCGCGGTCGCGTACCAGGGGCGCGGTTTCGTTTCGATCACCGCCGCACTGACCGGGTCGACCAGCGTGGCTTTCAACAGCTTGGCGGTCAGCGGCGTGTCGCCGTGCAGGAAGACGGCGTAATGCGACGGCGTCGATAGCAGCGTGCCGGGAAAGGCGACGGTGGCGACGGCCATGCCCGGCTCGGCGGCCAGTGCGGCGTCGACCAGCGACTGCAGCGGCGCCGCGCTGCCGCCCTGCGCGGCACCGGCTCCGGCGGTCTTCAGCGCGGCCACCTGTTCCGCCTGCCAGGCCTTCAGGATCAGGTCGGCCCAGGTGTTGATGACGCCGGTTCCACCCACGACCAGCGCCCAGGTGACGGTGACGATGCCCAGCATGTTGTGCATGTCCAGCCACCACAGCCTGGTCGAGCGGCTGCGACGCACCTCGCCGAAATCGAGCTTGCGCATGAAAGGGGCGTACAGCACGACACCACTGACCAGCGCGACCACCAGCAGCAGGCCCATGAAGCCGAGGAACAGCCGGCCGGCCAGACCGGCGAACAGATCGACGTGCAGCCGGTACATCAGGTGCATGAAACCTTCGTCGAAGCGGGGCTCGCCGAGGACTTCGCCGGTGCGCGCATCGACCACCGAGAACTTCGCCTGCGTCTCGTCGGTGTCGGGCCGGGTGTCCATCTTGACCACCCACATGTCCGGCTCGTCCTCTTCCTTGAACAGGTAGAGCGGCACCAGGTCCGGATGATGGCGGCGCGCCGATTCGACGATGCGGTCGACCGGCAGATGCGCGGTGCCGGCAGCCATTTCCGGCACCTCGATGTGCTTGCCGAGGGCGTGGTCGATCTCGTGATAGAACACCAGCGGCAGGCCGGTCAGGCACAGCAGCAGCATGAACAGCGTGCACACCAGACTGGACCATTTGTGCACCCACACCCATCGCTGCAGCGAGGTGACACGGGGTTGTGCGGCGGACGTACAGGAAGTCGTGGCGGTGTCGGACGTAAGGGATTTCATCGATGGACGGGGCTGGGCTCGGGTCACAGAGATACAGCAACGCTCTGCAATGGTGTGCAAAACAAATAAAAAAATACGACAATAAGAACGATTCGTACTACGATTCGTTACTCTCGATTCTACCTCAGCACGCCGTGCCCTCCGCTGCAATGAAAAACACCCCTGCCTTCCCGCGCCCTCCCCTCGCGCTCGCCATCTTGGCGGCGTTCGCCAGCAGCGTCGCTCACGCCCAGCAGACCGAAGATCCGTCGGCACCGATCACGCTGGCGCCGGTGGTGGTCGAAGCCAGTGCCGACGCGTCGGCCGCCGGCCTGCCGCCCGCCTTCGCCGGCGGTCAGGTGGCGAAGGGGGCGCGCATCGGCATACTCGGCAACCAGAGCACGCTGGACACCCCGTTCAGCACCACCGCCTATACGAGCCAGCTGATCGAGGACCAGCAGGCCTCGGGCGTCGCCGAAGTGCTGCGCAATGACCCGACCGTGCGCATTTCGCGCGGCTTCGGCAACTTCCAGGAGCTTTACGTCATCCGCGGCTTCCCGCTGTTCTCCGACGACATGGCCTACAACGGCCTGTATGGCGTGCTGCCACGGCAGTACGTGGCAACCGAGTTCCTCGAACGCGTCGAGGTGCTGCGCGGCGCCAATACCTTCGTGAACGGAGCCGCCCCCGGCGGCACGGCGGGAAGCGGTATCGGCGGCTCGATCAATCTGGTGCCCAAGCGCGCACCGAACGAGGACCTGACACGCCTGACCTACGGTCTGCAGACCGGCGGTCAGGACTACCTCGCAGCCGATGTGGCGCGCCGCTTCGGTGAAAACAAGGAACTGGGCCTGCGCGTGAACGCCGCTCGCCGCGTCGGCGGCACCGGCATCGACAACGAACGCAAGGACTTCGAAATGTTCTCGCTGGGCGCGGATTACCGCGGCCGCGACTTCCGGCTGTCGGCAGACGTCGGCATGCAGGACCAGAACCTGATCGAGGGCCGTCCGAGCCTTTTGCGCGGCGCCGGCCTCACATTCGTCCCGCGTCCGCCGAGCGCGTCGTCGAACTACTCGCAGCCGTGGATCTACTCCGGCGACCAGACCGTGTTCGGTACGGTGCGTGCAGAGTTCGATCTGAGCGAGGTCACCACCACCTGGCTGGCCGTCGGCGCGCGCCGTGGCAAGGAACGCAATTCGCTGCCCTTCCACTTCCTCGACTCGAACGGCACGATCAACTCGAGCCGCTTCGACAATTACCGCGACGAGACGGTGGTCACGGGCGAGGCCGGTATCCGTACCCAGGTGACGACGGGAACGGTCCAGCACCGTCTGACGGCGTCGATGGCCGGCCACTGGCGCACCGAGAAGAACGAGAACGAGTTCGGCGCCGCCTTCGTCGATAACCTCTACAACCCGCAGCCGGTTGCACGACCGGGCGGTGCCCCCAATCCCGAGCTGAACTCGCCGCAGACACAGCAGAAGACCCGCAGTTTCAGCCTGGCGCTCGCCGACACCATGGCCTTTGCCAACGACCGACTGCTGCTCACGCTCGGCGCGCGGCTGCAGAAGATCATCGACGTGCCCTACAACGACTACGCGGTGTTCGGCACCTCGTATGACAAGACCAAGCTCACACCGGCGGTCGGTGCGGTGTACAAGCTCACGCAGGAAATGTCGCTGTACGCCAACTACGCCGAAGCACTGACCCGTGGCGGCACCGCGCCGAACACCGCGGTCAATGCCAACGAGCGCCTGTCGCCCTTCGTGTCGAAGCAGACGGAAGCCGGCGTGAAGTACGAGGACAAGCGCTTCGGCGCCGGTCTGGCGGTGTTCTCGATCGAGTTGCCGAGTGCTTTCGTCGGCGCCGACAACGTGTTCCGCGCCAGCGGCGAGCAGCAGAACACCGGCATCGAGCTGACGCTGTACGGCGAACCGCTGCAGGGCCTGCGCCTGCTCGGCGGCGCCACCTGGATCGACGCCGAACTGGAGCGCACGGCCGGCGGCACCAGCGACGGCAACCGTGCGATCGGCGTGCCGTCCGCCCAATACACTTTCGGAGTCGAGTGGGATGTGCCGCTGCTGCGCGGCCTGAGCCTGGACGCACGCACCCTCTACACCGCCTCGCAGTACTTCGATGCGCAGAACGCCGCGTCCATCCCGAGCTGGACGCGCTTCGATCTCGGCGCGCGCTACATCACGCGAGTCGCCGGCAAGGACGTCACCTTCCGCGCCCGCATCGACAACGTGAGCGACCGCGCCTACTGGGCGGCGGCCGGCGGCTATCCCGGCTCGAGCTACCTGGTGCAGGGCGCGCCGCGTACCGCCATGCTCAGCGCCACAGTCGATTTCTGACGGTTATCCCCCGTTCGACCGCCACCCCGACAGCATGATCTGCCGGGGTGGCCGGGCAGCTTGACCGGCTGCAACATAAGCAATAGCGTGCGATCCGTGCTTAAGGCCCCGCCTGCGGCGGCCGTTTACCCTGGATCAACGCGAAGCCGGCCCGGTCACCGACTTGCCCACACCAAATGCCGAATCCGTCGACGGTGCCGCCGGCCTGCGTTCGCCGGCTGCCGTCTGCCTGATCGCCCTGCTGCTGATGGTGGCTGCGGCCCTGCTGCCGCCGATTCCGCTGTTCGAAGGCCGGCATGGCGCGATGCTGGCCTTTCATCTTCTGCTCGAAACCTTCTCGGTCGTGGTGTCGGCGCTGGTCGTCATCATGGCCTGGCACCGTTTCGACCAGTCCGGCGACTACGCCTCCAACACGCTCATTTTCGGTTTCTCGGTGGTTGCCGGCAGCGACCTGATACACGCGCTGACCTACGCCGGCATGCCGGCCCTGCTGACCGAGAGCAGCACCGCGAAAGCCATCTTCTTCTGGCTGGCCGGCCGCTCGTTCGAACTGCTCACCGTCGCACTGGTGGCGGCGCGCATCGCGCTGCCCGGGTCGCGTGGCGGCTGGCTGGGGTTCGGCCTCCTCGCCACCGGTGCGCTGTTCGTCGCCGGCACCTGGTTTCTCGACCTCTTTCCGGTGACTTTCGTGCCCGGCGTCGGCGTGACGGCGTTCAAGGCCGGCTTCGAGTACGTGCTGTGCATCGGCAATCTGGCGGTGGCTGGCTGGCTGTTCTGGCAGGACCGGGTCACGCCCGACCCGCGCACCCGCTACCTCGCCTGCGCCTGTTTCGTCATGGGTATCGGCGAACTGGCGTTCACCAATTACACGACGGCGTCGGATTTCATGAACATGTTCGGCCATCTGTACAAGATCGCCGCCTACGCCTTCGTCTATCGCGCCACCTTCGTCGTCGGCCTGCGCGAGCCCTATTACTTGCTGCAGCGCTCCGAACATGCGCTGCGCGAACGCGAGCGCGAACTGGACACGATACTGTCCAACGTGCCGGCAGACATCGCGCGCATCGACCGCGACCTGCGCTTCCGCTACGTGAACCCGATGCACGAGCTGCACCTGCGGCGCGCCGCCAGCGACATCGTCGGCCGCACGGTGGACGAGGTAATGCCGCCGCAGCTGGCCAGACAGATGCGGCCGCGACTGAGCGAGGCGCTGCAGGGGCAGCGCGTGGAGTTCGACTGCACTTTCACCGGAAGCGACGGCAACACCGTCCACCTGTCATCGACCCTGGTGCCGGAACGCAGTGCCGACGGCGGCATCGACAGCGTGGTGCTGATCCTGAGCGACACCACCGAGCGCGAGCGCGCGCAGCGCCGTGTGCTCGACTCGCTGCGCGAGGTCGGCGAGCTGAAGGCGGCGCTGGACGCGCATGCCATCGTCGCCGAAACCGATGCGCGCGGCGTCATCACGCGGGTGAATGACAAGTTCTGCGAGATTTCGCAGTACGCACGCGAAGAACTGGTCGGCCGCAGTCACCGCGTCGTCAACTCGGGCACGCACGCGCCCGGGTTCTTCGCCGACATGTGGACGACCATTTCAAACGGGCTGGTGTGGCACGGCGACATCTGCAACCGGGCCAAGGACGGCTCGCTGTACTGGGTGCACACCACCATCGTGCCGCTGGTCGATGTCACAGGCGTACCGCAGCGCTACATCGCGATACGCGCCGACATCACGACGCGCAAGAACGCCGAACAGGAGGCGCAGCGGCTGGCCTTCCACGACGAACTGACCGGCCTGCCCAACCGCCGCCTGATGAACGACCGCTTAGACCAGGCCATCGCCGGCGCTTCGCGCGACGCGCAGCACGGCGCGCTGCTGCTGATGGATCTCGACAACTTCAAGGAAATCAACGACACACTGGGCCACGCTCAGGGTGACGCGCTGCTGCAGCAGATGTCGGCGCGACTGCGCGGCTGTGTGCGCGACACCGACACCGTGGCGAGACTGGGCGGCGACGAGTTCGTCGTCATCCTGGGCAATCTCGGCATCGATCTGCAGGCTGCTTCGCTGCACGTCGGCGAGATCGGCGACAAGCTGCGCGAGGCACTGGCGGGCGAATGCGACCTCGGCGGACAGATGGTCAGCTCCACCGCCAGCATCGGCGCCGTGCTGTTCAACTGCGCCGAAGACCGTGCCGACGAACTGCTGAAGCAGGCCGACATGGCGCTGTACAAGGCGAAGGAAAGCGGCCGCAACCGGCTGAGCTTCTTCGACCCCACGCTGCAGGAGAACACCACCGCCCGCGCCCAGTTGCTGCGCGACCTGCGCGGCGCGCTCGAGCGCGGCGAACTGCGGCTGCACTACCAGCCGGTGGCCGACGCCGAGCGGCGCATCACCGGTGTCGAGGCGCTGGTGCGCTGGCAGCACCCGGCGCGCGGCATGGTGTCGCCGGCGACCTTCATCCCGCTGGCCGAACAGAGCAACCACATCCTGCCGATCGGCCAGTGGGTGCTCGATACCGCCTGCGCCCAGCTGCGCGCCTGGGCTGACGACCCGCTGCGTGCGCAGTGGACGATCGCGGTGAACGTGAGCGAGCGGCAGTTCCATGAGTCCGGCTTCGTCGGCCGGGTCGAGCATGCCCTTGCCGACAGCGGCGCCGATCCGCGCCGGCTGCGCCTCGAACTGACCGAAAGCATGCTGCACCGCGACCTCGACATGACGCTGGCCACCATGCGCACGCTGCAGCAGCGCGGCGTGCGCTTCGCGCTGGACGACTTCGGCACCGGCTACTCCTCGCTCGCCTACCTGAAGAAGCTGCCGCTGGATCAGCTCAAGATAGACAAGAGCTTCGTCGACGAGGTGCTGAGCGACCCGCACTCGGCTGCCATCGTGCGCACCATCCTTTCGCTGGCCGGAAATCTCGGGCTGAACGTGGTGGCCGAGGGCGTCGAAACCGAGGCGCAGATGGCCTTCCTGTCCGCACACGGCTGCAACGCCTTCCAGGGCTATCTGCTGAGCAGACCGCTGCCGGTGGAACAACTGCCGCACTGCATCGCCGCCACCCCGGCGCTGGTCTGAACACGGCCGGACGGCCGCCGCGGCCGCGGTTCTGCCCACATAACCGCCCGCCGACGCCTGCGGCAGCTTGAGTGCTGCGCTGCAGTGCCGGATAATCCGTCGGTTACGCGGTGCATCCTGCGCCGCGGCCTGCGGAAAACATCCGGCGAATCCTCGCCCCGTCATGACGAGTTACCTGTTCATCCTGCTTGGCACCGCGCTGGTCAATAA
>OFDC01001865.1_pt1 | contig 10372 bp, 9 predicted proteins | sample 1520941 | NCBI WGS metagenome assembly OFDC01 (sample SAMEA94258168, study PRJEB24077) | hot springs metagenome | biome: Aquatic biome; feature: Water | place: India | collected 2012-12-06 | depth 5 m | reverse complement strand
TGGGCCAGAACGTCGCGAAGTTCTGCAGCAAGGGCCAGCTGGTGACGGTCGAGGGGCGCATCCACTACACCCAGTGGGAAGACCAGTCCGGCACCAAGCGCTACGGCTGCGAGATCATCGCGGACAAGGTCGACTTCCTGACCAAGGGCCGCAGCGCTTCCGGCGAAAGCGCCCCCGACATCGATGAAGACTGAGGGGCGCATCGCCTCTCGAACAAGGCCCCGGCAGGACGTCCTGCCGGGGCCTTCTTTGTGCTCGGGACGCAATCGGCGGCGCGGGGGCATCGAGCCCCGAACGCCGCCGTTTATGGTGCTCTGGCAGTATGGTTGGCGTACCATCAGGCCAGCGCCTGAGGGCAACCGGAGATCCCTCCGGTCCAATCGTTCGGAACCCGTTTGTCAGTCCCGATTCAAGCCTCGAGCGACCGCTCAGGAAAGGGGGAAGATAAGCACACCTTACCCCTCACCGGGATTGCTATCTCATTGAATTAAAATCGCTAAATGTCATGTTTACAGCCTGCGCCAAAACTGACCATTGGTGATCATGGTGACCGATGATCACCAGCTTTCCAAGCCTCTGGCGGCAAACAGCTTTTTTGCTTGCCCGACTCATCTGTTCCTTATATGTTCTTTTATGGAGGGTGAAACACCGTGGGGCGGAGTGCGCCCGTATGTCTCGCCGATATCACCTTGCCTGCTATGTAACCCCTGAGATTTTCGCGGCCTTTGGCAAGCTTGCCCATGACCGGCACATGACCGTGACCGGGCTTCTGCGCCGTCTGGTTGTCGCAGAAATCGAAGCCTCATCCATCCTCAATCCCGGCGATCTGGAGCGCAACATCGTGTTCCTGGTGAAGGCTGTGAACGCGCTGCTGGCGGCGCGCGATCCGCAGCTTCGCGACCGCGTTGTCGCCGAATGGCACCGCGCAGTCTTCGAGGAGAGCCGCGATGTGGACTAGCTACGACTACGAACACCGCGCGAGGCCGGAACCGGACTTCTATCTGCCCCGCATTCTCGGCGGAAAGCTCGCCGTCCTCGTCGCCCTTTTGCTGCTCTATCTGTGCAGCGACGATCAGCTGGCGAGGCATCTCAGGCCCAGCGTAGTGAACCTTGGGCTTGCCCATGCCAGGGCCAGTGTCACGCTCGCCGTGTTCGGCGGCGAGGACACCATCATCACCTTCCGGTACGGCCACAAGTACTACGATCTGACGCGCCACATGGTGGCTCATGGCCACCTGTTTGTCGCGTGCTGGCGGGCGGTGCTTTGGCAAATCGAGCGCGGCACGATCCTGGCGTGTGTGCTCATCTCTGCACCGCCGCTTCTCTGGCAGGGCGTGCTCATTCTGTTGGATCTCTGGAACCCGCCATTGCCCCAGCCGCGTCCGGCAGAGCCGGTGCAGCAGTGGCTTCCCGCGTACTATGTGCCGGCTCCTCCACCGCCGCCGGTTGTACCGTCATCACGGTCAGATGAGGCATTGGGGAGAGCTGATCCGACGGTTCAACCGCTGTCGGGGGATGCTCCTGCTTCGCCCGGTCCGGAGGTCCGCAAGCGGCCTCGCAAGGCGAAGAAGTCGAGCGCGCCGGAGGCAGAAACCACGCCGCCGCCATCGCCGCCCTCGCCCCCGATCGTGGAGCCGGGACAGGTCCGCAAGCGCCGCAAGCCGGAAGGTTGAGCCATGCTCTCCGTGGCAACGGTTCGCTCCGCCGGCGGCGCTGCCAGCTACTTCGCGGCCGACAACTACTACACCCGCGAACAAGGACAGGGTGAGTGGTTCGGCAAGGGCGCCGAGGCCCTCGGCCTTACGGGCAAAGTCGACCCCAAAGTCTTCGAGGCGCTACTCCAGGGCCGACTTCCCGACGGCACGCGCGTGGGCCGTGAAGGTATCCACCGCGCCGGGATCGACCTGACCTTCTCTATGCCCAAAAGCTGGTCCTTGATCGCGCTGGTCGGCGGCGACCGGCGCATCATCGAGGCTTACGGCGAAGCCGTCAAAGCAACGCTTGCCTGGGCAGAAAAGAACGCCGCGCAGGCACGGGTCGATACCGGGAGCGGGCAGCGTCTGGTGCAGACCGGCAATCTTGTGATCGGTCTGTTCGAGCACGACACGAGCCGCGCACAGGAGCCGCAGAGCCACTTCCATGCGGTGGTGGCGAATGTAACGCAGCTTCCGTCCGGGGAATGGCGGGCATTGCGCAATGACAAGCTGTGGTCGCTCAACACGCTGCTCAATACCATGACCATGGCGCACTTCCGGATGAGCGTCGAAGCCATGTGTTACAGGGTCGGTGACCGTTCGAAGCACGGCAACTTCGAGGCCGCCGGGATCGCGCGGAACATGATCATGGCGTTCAGCACCCGGCGGCAGCAGATCCTCGAGAAGATCGCGGGCATGGCCTCGCGGACGCCAGAGGCGTTCCACGCTGCGACGCTGATGACGCGCGAACACAAGGCGCAGATCGAGGACCGCGTAAGCCTCTATGCCGGGTGGAAAGAGACCGCCGCGGCGGTGGGGCTGAACCTCGATGCGGTGCGGGCCGAAGCTGATGCGAGGCTTGCTGCCCGGTCCGGAATCGGAGTGCGCGTCGGCCAGGCTATGGCACCCGTGGTGGCCAAAGCGCGCGATCTCGCAAGCAGCTTTGCCAGTGCGCTCGGGCTCCGCAGCGACGATCCTTATCTGCCCCGAACCTTTCCGAACAAGACAGGCTCGGAAGTCGCTGCCGCGCATGCTGTCGCATCGGCGATACGGCATCTGGAACAGCGCGAAGCCGGGTTCGCTCTGACCGATGTCTACAAGGCCGCGCTCGACTTCGGCTTGCCGACGACGATCGCCGAAGTGGACCGTGCCGTGGAGCGGCAGATCGCAAAAGGGAACCTGCAGCGCGGCGCGGACGAGCGTTCGGGTATGGTCACGACAGCGCAGGCGCTGGGCACCGAGCGGCGCATCCTCGCGGGCGTTGATGCAGGGCGCGGGGCTACTCAACCGATCCTCTCAGCGGACCTCGCAGCTGGGAGCTTGCAGGCCTTTGCGCAGGCCCGGAGTGGCTATGCACTGAACGCAGGACAGGAAGCGGCGGGCCGGATGATGTTCGCTTCGCGCGACCGGATTGTCGCGATTCAGGGCGTGGCAGGTGCGGGCAAGTCCAGCGTTCTCGCCCCCGCCGCCCGGCTGTTCGAAGCGCAGGGGCACAAGGTTATGGGCCTCGCGGTGCAGAACACGCTCGTGCGCATGCTGGAGCGCGATACCGGCATACCGTCGATGACGCTGGCCCGGTTCATCAGGGGTTATGGCCCTGATGCCAAGGCGCCCAATGCGGACAGCCTTAAGGGAGCGGTCCTGATCGTCGACGAAGCTTCGATGCTTCCCAATGCCGACCTCCTGAAACTGGTCGACATCGCCAACCGCCATGAGGCAGCGCGGCTCGTCTTTGTGGGCGACACTCGCCAGCTCGGCGCGGTCGATGCGGGCAAACCCTTTGCGCTGGTGCAGGAGGCTGGCATCGAGGCCGCGCGCGTGGAGACGAATGTGCGGGCACGCGATAACACGGTGCGGGCGGTCGCGGCGGCGGCGCAGGCGGGCAATGTATCGAAAGCTCTGCAATTGCTCGGCGGCAAGGTGATCGAAGCCGAGGGAACTGTTGTCGAGCAGGCGACAAGGCAGTGGCTCTCGCTTCCACGAGCAGAGCGCGATCGCACCATGATCTTCGCCTCGGGGCGAAGGTTGCGCGATGCGGTCAACACCAGTGTGCAGGACGGGCTTCTGAAGCAGGGCGAACTGGAACAGCAGGGCCTGCAGCTGCAGGTGCTCGACCGGGTGAACCTCACCAACGAGGAACTGCGCTACAGTCATCACTATCTCCCCGGCCGCGTGCTGGAGGTCACGCGCGCAATCCGTGAGCAGCGACTTGGCGCGGGCCGATATACAGTCAGCGAGGTCGATCAGAATGGTCGCGTCGAGCTACGCGATCAGCACGGCAAGGCGCATCGCTTTACGCCGGACCGGGTGCGGCCCGATGCCAAAGGCGCAGCCGACACGCGGCTTGCGCTCTACGACCCGAAGACGCGCACGATCCACCCCGGCGACCAGATCCGCTGGACTGCCAATGACCATGAGCGCGATCTGCTCAATGCCGACCGCGCGAAAGTCACCGCGATCGACAAGGGGCAAGTCCACGTCGAAACGTCCGGCGGTGTGAAGTTGGCGCTCCCCGCCAATGATTCTATGCTTGCCCGCATCGACCTCGCTTACGCCTTCAATGCCCACATGGCCCAGGGCGTGACCGCCGACCGCGCCATCGTCGTCATGGAAGCACACGACACCAGGCTGCTCACCAGGCAGAACTTCCTCGTCTCCGTCACCCGCGTGCGCGACGACCTAACCGTCTTTGTCGACCAGGCCGACAAGGCCAAGGCCAGGCTCGAGCTTCAGTCAGGCGAGAAGACCTCAGCGCTGCAGACACTCGGCGAGGAGGTCAGAACACCACCGGAGCTGGAGAAGACGCCCACCAAACCGTTCGAGTTCGGGATCGGGTGATTGATCAAACCTTCGGCGCCAAGACGATAATGGGGAACAGCAACCGAAGCGCGCGGGAATAGGCGAATCAGAATCGCGTCTTCGTTATGCAAAATCCTCTCGCGGATCTTTGGATGGCCGTGATTCGTTGGGTGCCGCGACCACTAGTCCACACCTTTCCCGCCATTACCTGTCCAATGTCCGAACGACGTACGGCATGGAGTCCGAGCTGACATTGATACCTTGCCGCACACGCACCCGCCAAGTGACCTTCCCGACGTCACCGCCGGTTTGCCAACCGATCTCTCTCAAGCTGTATCGAAGATGCTTCCACAAGCACCAGACATAGAAGAAAAGCAAGCTTCTCCGTACGAATTCCGTACAAGATGCGATTTGCAGGTCTAAGCAATTGAAAAATTGGCGCACCCGACAGGATTCGAACCTGTGACCTCTGCCTTCGGAGGGCAGCGCTCTATCCAGCTGAGCTACGGGTGCGTGGGATGCACCGCCTAGCAGCGCCGGACGCCGCTTGCCAGAGGTTTGTCGTTTAGGACTTTGGTAGGCGCCGCGGGGTTATGCGCTCGTACATGGCTGCCCGTCCCCCCTCTCACGACGCGAATCGCACGGGCGCTCGTCCGGCGGCGAGCCAGATGGCGGTGAAATGGACGGCGGTGCACGAGGCTGCGGCGGCTATCGGCGAGCTTGCTGGCATTGCGCCTGAACATCGCTCGCCGGAAGTGCGGAACTTCCCTGCGATCATGCGCGATACGGGGGGGTGGCGGATGCGGCTTGCCGAGCAGGGCGTGGACGATCTCGCCGCGATTCTCGAGCCGGGCCTTGCCGCCTTGCTGGCATTGCATGGCAGCGGGACGCCCGCGGGTGCGGCAGCTCTGGCGCTCTGGCAGGAGTTTCATACGGCACGTGCGGGGCTGCTGGCGCTGATCCCGCCGCTGGGAATCGAACGCTAGCGCCAAAGCGCGCTTTTCTTGTTCCATTTTTGTTCTTAAACTGCCGCCATGCTCGATTCGGCCATCCCTCCTGCTGCCACCGCCGAGCGCGAGGCGCAGGCCGTCGCGCGCGGGATCGGGCGGTTGTTCGCGCGAAACGGCATCTGGTGCCTGCCGGAAATGCCGCTCCGTTCAGGCCGCCGGGCCGATCTGATGGGGATCGACGGCAAGGGCCGGATCGTGATCGTGGAGATCAAGGTTGCGCGCGGCGATCTGCTCGGCGATTCGAAGTGGCCCGACTATCTGGAGTATTGCGACCGGTTCTACTGGGGCCTTGCCCCCCATCTCGACCGCGCATGTCTCGAGACGCCAGCGTTCAGGCCGGATCTGTGCGGCGTGATCGTGGCCGATGGTTATGATGCGGAGATCCTGCGCCCCGCCCCCAGCCTGCCGCTCGCGCCTGCGCGCCGCAAGGCGGAGACCGAGCGGCTTGCCCGTGCGGCGCTGCGGCGCCTCGTGGTGGCGGGCGATCCGCAATGCGCCGGGTGGGGCGAAGAGGCCTAGAGCCAGCCGGCCGTCGCCAGCAGCAGGACGATACCGAGCACCGCAAAGAACAGTGCCGCAATCAGGCGCACCACGCCGAGCGGCACGCGCTTGACGATCTCTCCGCCGAGCAACACCGCAGGCACATTGGCCAGCATCATGCCAAGCGTTGTGCCCATGGTGACCGCGACGGCATCGTGGAAGCGGGCACCCAGTGCGATGGTCGCGACCTGCGTCTTGTCGCCCATCTCGACGAGGAAGAAGGCGATCAGGGTCGTCAGGAATGCGCCGCCGCGCGAGACCGCAGGTGCTTCGTCGTCGTCGAACTTGTCCGGGACGAGGGTCCAAGCGGCCATGGCGATGAAGCCGATAGCGACGGCATAGCGGAAGGCAGGTCCGTCGAACCAGCCCGCTGCCAGCGATCCGACCAGCGCGGCAAGGAAATGGTTGGCAAGCGTGGCCACGAGAATGCCGAGGACGATCGGCGCGGGCCGCTTGAACCGCGCGGCGAGCACGATGGCAAGGAGCTGCGTCTTGTCCCCGATTTCTGCGAGGGCGACGATGGCAGTCGAGGTGAACAAGGCTTCGATCATGGACAGGTCCCAGGGCCGGGCGAGCAATCGAGACAACGGCACCGCACTCCCCCGCCCGGCCGGACGGGGAGAACAGGTGCCATTGGTCTCGCCCGGCAGCTGCAACCTCGAAGGTCCTTCGCTGCCGCCTGCGCCATGGCCTCTCGGCCAAGCATGTTGACGCGCCAGAGAAGTCTGGCAGGGGACTGCGCATGGACGCGCAGCGGCTACTCCCCAAGTGACGGCGCGGGCACTAGTCCGCAACGGACCACTCTGCAAGGCGCTTCACGCGCGTCATCACTGGACCGCCCGCGTAATTGCTGTATTCAACAATGCATAGCACCATTGATCCGACCCGGCTGCGGGAGGCGGTGCGCCCTGAACAGTGGAAGCGACTTTGACCAGAAGAGCGACCCTTGCCCTCAGCGCGGCCTGCGCCGTGCTGGCAATCTCCACGCCCGCGATGGCGAAACAGGGGCCGCTCGCGGAGGCCTTGGGCGCGCCGGACGATCTTGCGATCAGCGCTACCGTCCGCGCGCGGGTCGAGGGGATCGACGGGCAGTTCCGCCCGAGCCCTGCCTCAGCGGACGCGATGTTCTCGCTCCGCACAACGGTGGCGGTGGATTACGATGCTGGCCCGGTTCGCTTCGGCGGCGAGCTCTGGGATGCGCGCGCCTATGGCGAGGGGCCGAATTCCAGCATCACGACATCGGACGTCAACACCGTGGAGCTCGTGCAGGCCTATGCCAAAGTTGAACTGGGCGATTGGCGCAAGGGTGCAAAGGGCGGGAAAGGCCTGCTGACTTTAGGCCGCCAGACCATGGACATCGGCTCGCGCCGTCTGGTTGCCCGCAACCGGTTTCGCCAGACCACCAACGGCTTCACCGGCGCGGACCTCGAATGGACAACGCACGGCGGCACGCGGCTGCAGGCGTTCTGGACAATGCCGCAGATCCGCAGGCCCGACGATTTACCGAGCCTCAGGGACAACGCGGTCAAGTTCGATCTCGAGACAACGCGGGTGCAGTTCTTCGGCGCGCATGCCACTCTGCCGCATGTGCTCGGCGGCGTGCTGGAGACCTATGGCTACCGGCTGGCCGAGCAGGACGGCGACAACCGGCCGACGCGCAACCGCCGGTTGTGGACTTTGGGCGCGCGGGCCTTCGCGCGGCCGGCGACGGGCAAATGGGACCACGACGTCGAGGGCGCCTGGCAGTTCGGCACGGCGCGGCGCAGCGCAGGCGCGGCCGATGTGACCGACCTCGATGTCTCCGCCTGGTTCCTCCACGCCGAGGCCGGCTACACCCTGAAAGGCGGATGGAAGCCGCGTGTGGCGGCGCTGTTCGATACGGCGAGCGGGGATGGCGGCAGGGCCGGGCACTACGGGCGCTTCGACACGCTCTACGGCGCCCGCCGCTTCGATTTCGGGCCGACCGCGCTTTATGGCGCCTTGCAGCGGACCAACATCATCTCACCGGGTGTGCGACTGGAAGCGGTGCCAGACAAGCGCACCGATGTGATGGTCTCGTACCGCGCGATGTGGCTGGAGAACCCGCGTGACAGCTTTGCGACCACAGGCGTGCGCGATGCGAGGGGCGCATCGGGACGCTTTGCCGGACATCAGGCCGAAGCGCGGCTGCGGCACTGGCTGGTGCCCGAGGTGCTGCAGGCAGAGACCGGCGGCGCGGTGCTGTTCAAGCAGGGCTTCCTGCGCAATGCGCCCAATGCGCCGACCAGCGGCGACAGTATCTACGGCTACTTCGACCTGACACTGACGCTTTGACCAAGCTCGGCGAGGCGAGCAAGGATCGCGTGCTTCTCGGCTGCTGTGGCGGTGGGCCAGGCCATGATCTCCTCGATCGTGCGCGCGCACCCGCGGCACAGGCGGGTAAGCGGATCGAGCGTACAAGTGCCAGTGCAGGGGCTGACCGGCTCGCCGCTCATCGCTTCTCGGCGGCCAGACGGCTCATCAGCAGTGCGGCGCGCTTGGCCTGCAGATTGAGGCTGGAGAGGTCCACCGTCTCGTTGGGCGTGTGGTCGCCCCTGCTGGCCGGGCCCAGGCCGACGAGGCCGGGCACATCGGCGGCGACGAAGCTGATATCGCCCGCGCCGCGCTTGAGCGGATCGAGCGGCGGCATCGCGGGCAGGCCGAGCGCGGCGTTCACGTCGTTGAGCCGGGCCAGCAGCGCGCGGTTGGCATCGGTCGGCGCCATCGGCGGGTAACCGTCCTCGAACGTGATCCTGGCCGTAGCACCGGGGAAAGCGCGCGCGACGATGGCCGCCATCCTTTCCTGCGCGCGGGTGTTCTGTTCGGGCGAAAGCGTGCGCAAGTCGCCGCGCGCGATGGCCTTGGCCGGGATGATGTTGGTCTTGCCGGTCGCGCTGGCGTGCGCCTGGTCGGCGGCCAGCGCGGCTTCGGCCCCGCCCGCGATCATGCCAACGTTGAGCGTCAGATTGGGTTCGGGCACTTCGGCGCGGATCGCCGCCAGCATGCGCGACAAGGCGTAGATCGCGCCATCGCCATCGGCGCCGAACACGCCGCTCGAATGGCCGGACTTCGCGGTGACCTCGATCGTCCAGCTATATGCCGAGCGGCGGGCGATCGAGCCCATGTCGATCAGCTTGCCGTCCGGCCCCACATCGCGGGCGAGGCCCTCGAAATCGAGCGCGATGTCTGCCTTCTTGCCTTCGGCGATAAGGTCGGCGCGGGCGGCGGACTGCGGGTCGCCGGCGTCTTCCTCGTCGCCCGTCAGGTACGCAACCACGTTGGCGTTCCTGAGCGTGCCGGCCGCTGCCATTGCCCGCAATGCGGCGAGCATGGCGACCACGCCGCCCTTGTCGTCGGCAACACCGGGGCCGGTGGCAAATGCGCCATTGCGGGTGAACTTCTGGAACGGCGAATCCGCTTCGAACACCGTATCGAGGTGACCGATCAGCAGAAGGCGTTTTGTGCCCGGCTTACCGCTATGCGTGGCGACAAGGTGCCCCGCGCGGCCCGTCTGCTCCATCGGCAGCCACTTCACCGTGAAGCCCAGCGCCTCGAATTCGGGACGCAGCATGTCTGCCACAGCCTTGACCCCGGCGAGATTGCGCGAGCCAGAGTTCTGGTTCACCAGCTTTTCGAGCAAGGCGAGATCGCGAGGTTCGTTCGCTTCGACCGCCGCGACCATGCGCTTTTCCGGCGTGGTGAGCGCGGGCGCGGCAAGTGCGCTGGCAGGAAGCAGAAGCGAGGCGGCGAGGAACGCAGAGGCGAGGCGGTTTTGCATCGGGAGGTGATAGAACCACAGCCCCTTGCTTGGGAAGCCCGCTGGCACTTCGCGTAATTTCCTTGCTTTCACGCGCAATTGCATATAGGCGCACTTTCAGCAGGACTGGCGAGCGGACGTTCCGCCGCAGGCCCGAGCTAGCGTGAGGTTGCGCCGTTCAGGGCGTGAACCCGCCCCGGTCGAACAGCTGCTTCGCTTGGCTTCCCCTTCACGCATGGGTCGCATGGACGACCCTTTGCCTGCGCGCCGCATGAAGCCGCGCGCGCCATTCAACGATTGGATTCCCATGTCTTATTTCAGCGATCTCGGCCTTGCCGAGCCGATCCTCCACGCGCTTGCCAGCAAGGGCTACACCGACCCGACGCCGATCCAGCGCCAGTCCATCCCCGCGCTGCTTGAGGGGCGCGACCTTCTTGGCATCGCGCAGACCGGCACAGGCAAGACCGCAGCCTTCGCGCTGCCTTCGCTCCACCGCCTCGCCGCCAATCCGCAGCCGCGCAAGCCCGCCTCGTGCCGCATGCTGGTGCTTTCGC
>OFDC01001864.1_pt1 | contig 10383 bp, 8 predicted proteins | sample 1520941 | NCBI WGS metagenome assembly OFDC01 (sample SAMEA94258168, study PRJEB24077) | hot springs metagenome | biome: Aquatic biome; feature: Water | place: India | collected 2012-12-06 | depth 5 m | reverse complement strand
CGGTAGCGCACCGTGCTCCGGGACACCCCGAGCGCCCGGGCCGTCGCGGAGATGTTGCCGCCGTGGGCCTCCAGCGCCGCGACGACGACGGCCACGTTGCGGGGGTCCGGGGCGCGGTCCACCGCAGCCTCAAGGGCCGCGATCACCGCCTCCCCCTCGTCGGACACCGACCGCAGACCCGCGGCGGCGGCGGCGAGGAAGTCGTTGGGGGAGAGGTTCGAGGAGATGAACAGCGTGATCTTCATGCCCAAGAAGATACGCATTAGATATACAACGTCAATCACGTCGCGACACAGTATGTCACTCGCCGCGCTGGATATTGACGTGAGCAGCACACTGGATATCTTCGGGCCATGGCAACCACTCGACGCACCGCCGCGAAGACCACCAGCAAGCCCGCGAAGGCCCCCCTCGAGCCCCGCACCGCCCCCGTGATGATCCGCATGGAGGTTGACCTGCAAGAGCGGCTCGACGCCTGGGTGGATCAGCTCAACGCCTCCTCCGAGGGTCCGCGCTGGACCCGCACCGACGTGATCCGCGTGACCCTCCAGCGCGCCCTGCGGGAACGCGGGGCGAAGGGCGAAGCTCCGTGAGGCGCGGCGTCATCCACCCCGAGGTGGAGGAGATCCTGCGGCCGCTCCGCAACGCGGCCGCGCGGGCGATCCTCGCGGATGGGCGCGCGGACCTGGCGGTGGTGGTGATTGCCGGCCGCGAGGGGCTCACCCTGCCCGATCTCGTCCAGGGACAGCCCGGGGTGAGCTGGACGCTCATGCCGCGCGAGGATGCCCTGGCGCTCGGGCGCGCACACACCCTGCAGTGCGGGGAGCTCCTCGCCGAGCGCCTCGACGGCCCCGAGGCGTGGGCGCCGCTCGTTCAATCTCTCTGCGCCGCAAGGGTCTACGCGCCCTCGCGGACCGTGCCCGACGGCGCCGCGGAGGCCCTGGCCGAGGCCATCGCGCGGCACCCCCACGGGGTGGTGAGCTGCGGCCCGTGCGACGGCGCGGTGTTCCACCACGCGCGGGCGCTCGCGGAGAGGGTGGGGTATCCGTTGCTCGCCGAGGCCACGAGCGGCGTGCGCTTCGCCCCGGGGAGCCCCCCCGACGCGCTGGACCTCGCGCTGCGCAGCCGACGCTTTCGCGCGGCGCACGCGCCCACGTTGTTCCTCGAGCTCGGCCTGCCCCCCACCGCGGCGTCGTACGCGAGCTGGATCACCGAGCACCCCGACGCCGAGCGCTGGGTGATCGCTCCGCACGGCTGGCCCGACCCCGCAGGCGGATGCACCACGCGGGTCTTCGCCGACGACGCGTTGCTGCACGCGGCGCTCCCGCTCCTCCCGCACCGCGCGCCCGGCCCGTGGCCGGAGGACTTCGCGCGGGCCTCCACCCTCGCCCTCGCCCGCGCGCGGCGTGAGCGCGACGACGACGCCCTCCACGAGCTCAACGTCGCGGGTGACCTCGTCGACGCGCTCGACGACGGTGATGTGTTGGTCGCGGGCAACAGCATGCCCGTGCGCGACCTCGACGTGTTCGCCCACCGCGCCGCGGCCGTGGAGGTCGTGCACCAGCGCGGCGCCAGCGGCATCGACGGGACCGTGGCCGGAGCCGCCGGCCTGCGCGCCTGCCTCGACGCCCGGCGACGCGTCGCGGTGCTGCTGGGCGACATCACCCTGCTGCACGATCTTGGCGGGCTCAACGCCGCCCGGGGGGCCACGGCGCCACTGGTGATCGTCGCGGTGCAGAACGACGGCGGGAGGATCTTCGCGCAGCTCCCGCTGGGCCGACAGGGCGCCGAAGGCCCTCTGGCGCAAGCGTTTCAGACGCACTTCATCACCGCCCAGGGGGTGCATTTCGAGGGCGCCGCGGCGATGTTCGGGGTGGCCTACCGCCGCGTCGAGACCCGCGCGGACTACCGCGAGGCCCTGCGCGAGGCCCTGCAGCACCCGGGGGCGACGCTCGTCGAAGCGGTGGTCCCGGGGGAGGACGCCACGCGACGGCGCGCGGCCGTGACCCGTGACGTCTGCGCCGAGCTCGACGCGCGATGGTGACCCTCGCGTTCCACGGCTTTCTCGGCGCGCCCGCGATGTGGGCGGGGGTCGCGGGGGAGGTGCTCGCGCCGTGGGTGCCGGGTCACGGCCCCACGCCGTGGTGCCCGCCCGAGATGGACTTCACCGCCGTGGTCGACCACCTCGCGGATGAGCTCCTGCCCGCGGAGGGCGCGACGCTGGTGGGCTACTCCCTCGGGGCGCGCCTCGCGCTGTGCATGGCCCTGCGCCACCCCGCGCGGGTGCGCGCGGCCGTGCTCGTGGGGGGCACCCCCGGGCTGCGCACAGAGGACGAACGCGCCGCCCGCCGCCGCGACGACGCGCGCCTCGCCGACGATCTCTTGCGCGAGGGCCTCACGGCCTTCGTCGACCGCTGGGAGGCTCTTGCCCTCTTCGCGACGCAGCGCGCGTTGCCCGACGAGGCACAGCGACGGCGGCGGGCGCAGCGCGAGGCTCACACCCCCGCGGGGCTCGCGTGGTCGCTGCGCACGCTGGGCACGGGCGCGATGCCGTCGCTGTGGGACGCGCTGCCGGGGTGCGAGGTCCCGCTGCGGTGGATCACCGGCGCGCGGGACGAGAAGTTCACCGACATCGCGCGCGCGGTGCGCGCGGTGTGCCCGGCGGCGACGCACGCGGTGATTGACGACGCGGGGCACGACGTGGTGCTGGAGCGGGGTGTGGGCGTGCTGGGCCTCGGCTGAGCGGGCGGGGAGTCAGTCCCAGGTCACGCGAACCGGGACGAGCGAGCGCTCCAGGGTGGTGCTTGGGCGCCCGAGCTGCCCCTCACGGTTGTCACCCCAGCACCAGACCTGCCCCGAGCGCGTGCGGGCGCAGCAGAACTCCCGGCCGCAGCGCACCTGCTCGGCGGCCTCGGGGAGGGAGAGCGGCTGAAACGGAACCCATGTTGCTGTGGAGCCGACCCCGACCTGCCCTCGTTCGTTGTTCCCGCCACACCAGACCCGGCCGTCGACGTCGACCGTGCAGAGTGGGCCACCGATTGTGAGATCGGTCATCCGAGGGACCCCCTGCATCTCGACACGCGTTCGTGCCCACATGATCGCCTGCGGTTGGAACTCCCCCGACACGGCGTCGAACTGGCCTCCCGCACACCCCAGCGCCCCCCGCAGATCGAGGCTGCACGTTCCTTGCGCAAGACGCGTGGCGCCCTGCCACGCCGGGAGGAGCTGCGGCGTCGATCCACCCGGGGCACCCCGCCAGTTCAGATTGCGGGGCTGGGGCCCCCAACACCAGATCGCGCTGTCGGTAAGGGCGCAATAGGTTGTGCTCACGCCGATTCCTTCGGACAGCCTTCTGACGCCCGAGACGCCGAAGGCGCGGACCGGCATGCTGGAGTGGCTTTGCTGCTGCGTGGCCTCACTCGCCCACCCCGCCTCACTGCCCAGGCAGTCGACGTGACCGCTGAGACGGAGTGCGCAGAGCCCTGAATTCGACAGCGCGACTTCTCGGACTTCAGCCAACACCCATCGTGCTGTATCTGGCCCATGCCGAGAAGAACGAGTAAGCGTCGTACCGAGCAATTCGTACCCATCCACACCCCAACACCAGAGCGAGTGTTCGGGGTCGACTCGACAGTGGATCGTTTGACCGACGTACAGGCGCCCTCCCGCGGGCACGGCGACAGCACGTGGACCGAGACGGAAATCTTCAGACCCCATTGCACGACCGACGTGCAGGCCCCACCCCAGGGTGCGACCGTCCGCGAGACGGACCATCACGGACTCAGAGGTAGCATGCAGCTCGATCGCCCGTTGCCGACACGCTGGTGTCTCGCAAGGGACGAAGACGTCTGCCGAGACACTCGCCTCCGTTGCCACGACACCATCCGCCGCCGTGTCCTGGGAAGCGGCGTCAACAAGCCCGGAACTCCCAAGATCGTGCCCCGCATCGACCGCGGCATCACCGTCTACCGAGGTGATGGTCTGCGCGCAAGCGGGAATGAGTGCGAACAGCAAGGCCGCCGTCAGCCAACGCAGGGCACACCTGGAAGTGTTCATCGCGCGCCTCAGAAGCCGAGCACGGACACCGGGGTGGTTGACATCGCGGTGGGTGAGCCGTTGCCGAGTGACCCGTTGCTGTCACTCCCCCAACAGCGTACCGATCCGTTCGCGAGCATCGCGCAGGAGACATTGCAGTCAGAGGTGACGCTCACCACCTCCGAGAGCCCGGTCACGGTGGTTGGCATCGTGACCGTCGCGCCTGAGAAGCCGTTGCCCACGGTTCCTGACGCATTCACCCCCCAACACTGCGCGGTCCCATCAGACTTCACGGCACAGAGTGTGCTCCCGCTCCCCTGAAGCCCAACAACCCCCGTCAGTCCCGGCACGCTCTGAGGTGATTCGATCTCCCCGTCTCCACTGACTGCAAGCCGGTCCCCAGCGTTCCCTCCCCAACACGCGACGCTCCCGTTGTCAGACAGCGCGCAGGTGTGCATCTCTCCAGCGCTCAGACGAACCGGGCGAAAACCTGAGGGGAATGCGAGCGCATCACCCGCGAAGAGAAGGTCCTTGCCGGTCGGGTGTCCGTTTCGAGAGAAGCTGCCTTCGCCCCAGCACCGCACCTCGCCGTTCACCCTTCGCGCACAGGTGTGGCCCCACCCCGCGGAGAGGCTCGTGATGTCGGTCATCGGCGTGTTGGCGCTGATCAACACCTCCACGGGAACGTTCGAGTCGGTGCTGATGCCGCGCCCGAGTTGACCATCGGCGCCGCGCCCCCAACACCATGCATGCCCGTTCACAAGAACTGCGCAGGTGTGAGACTGTCCGGTCGTGATCTGCACGACCTCCGTCAGAGTACTGACGATCTGAGGGGTGGAGGAACGAACGTCAACACCGCTGACACCATTGCCCAACTGTCCAAACGCGTTGGCCCCCCAGCACCAGACGCGCCCGCCCGAGGTGAGGGCACACGAATGGTCGCCTCCGGCCGAGAGGGCCACGACTGGCTCCGAGATGCCCCCAACCGTCACGGGGCTCGGGCTATCAACCCCCGTAACACCATTCCCCAACTGCCCCTCGCCGTTGCGTCCCCAACACACGACCTCCCGCTGGGTCGTGAAGCTTGTCCAGGAGAACTTGTTGCGGATCGCACACACATGGCACTGCCCCGCGTCGACCACGCCGCCCGCGGTGAACGCGGTCTCCATCTGCTGGAAGTAACCGAAGGGGAATGCCCCGACAAGACCAAGCTCCCCAAGCTGCACGTTGACCGGCGTGCTCTGCGACGCGTGGGTGGGATCGCCGTTCCCGAGCTGACCGTGGTTGTTCGCACCGGCGCACGCCAGCGACTCGGTGTTCGCGCGGAGCCAGCACGTCTGCGCGTTGCCGCCGCCACCGCCCACGACCTGCGACAGCGTCGGGACCGTCGTGGGACTCAGCACCGGGTTGGTGTTCCCCACCCCGAGTTGCCCCGAGCCATTGTCGCCCCAGCAGCGCGTCGAGCCGTCCGCCCGCACCCCGCAAACGTGATGGTTCCCCCCAAAGATCGACGCAAACTCGTTTCCCGTCCCAGCGATCGTCACGACGCCCGCCACCGGGGTCTGGTTCCCCTGCCCGAGCTGCCCGAAGGCGTTGCTGCCCATGCACTGCACCCTTCCGTCGGCACGGCGGCCGCAGAGGTGGTTGCCGCCGCCGACGATGGCGGTGATGTTCGTGAAGCCACCCATCACCTGCGCCGTGGTCGTCGACAGCGTGGTGGCGCCCTGGTTCACCTGGCCCCAGCACGAGACGTCGCCCGTCGAACTCAGCGCGCAGGTCGCGGACCACTGCGCCTCGACGGCGACGATCTCCCCCAGGGCGACGATCATTCCCGGTGTGCCAGTCATCTTCGTCACGGACGAGGGGACGTGTGAGCTGGTCGTCGTCCCGTTGCCGAGCTCACCGCCCGAGTTTGCGCCCCAACACACCACGCTGCCGTCGCTCTTGAGCGCGCACGAGTGGTTGTCCCCCGTGGTGACCGCGACCGCGCCGGTGATGCCCACATCGGCGGGCGTCAACACCTCGGTGCTCACGGCGGGCGACACCCCACACTGGCCCTGATTGTTGAGCCCCCAGCAGAACACCCGGCCGTCGGAGCGCACCGCGCAGCTGTGGTTGAACGCGGTGCTCAGCGAGATCGCGCGATTGCCGACCGTGCCATTGAGCGCGGTCACCCGCGTGGCCGCGTTGAGGTTCTCGACGTTGTTCGTGTTCCCGGTGCCCAGTCGCCCGTTCGCGCCCAGCCCCCAACACACCACCCCCCCGTCGGAGAGGATCACACATCCGTGGTTCTCCCCGAGGTCCACGGCCTTCACCCCCCGGGCCCCCTCGGCACTGATGGCGCTCACCCGCCGCTCCACCGCCTCAGGATCTGCCGTGACGCACGACAGCAGGGAGGCGGCACTGATCAGAAGTACCCCCCCCCGATGACGTCCGCGTGAACTTCTTCGTTCGTCGCATGTTCTTCACCTTCACTTCAGGATCTCGGGCGCACCGCGCGCCTCGGAAGCGGAGATGAACTCCGCTTCTACGCTTCGTCAACACAAATGGACGCACATCGAGCCACGTTTCAGTGACATCCCAGCACATCCCCAAAACGAAGGCATCGCATCCCCGTCATAATCCCTCAACTTGAGTCATTTTTCAGAGGTACGTAGCCCTGTACACCGCACAGCACGGCCTTGACGGTCCAATCACCCCCTCAACACGCTGCGCAGCCCCCTCGTGCGCGGGGGTTTCACCGTGCGACACGATGGCCCGGGGGGCCGTTGACGCCCCCGCGATGCCTCGACCCGTCCTCCCAGACTCCCCTGCGCCCCCCCTTGCGCCCATGAGTTCGCTGCGCAGGACCCCCTTGCGCACCTTGTCGACGCTCACCCTCCCGCGGGCGGTGCGACCTCGGCCTTGCGCGCGGCGCGGACCCTGGGAAAGAAGCGCTCGGCCGGGGCCTTCCCAAGCTCGGCGACCAGCGCGCCATACGTGCGCTCCAACTGTCGCTCCAGGCTCCGCAGGGCGCTGCGGGCGCGGGTGGCCGCGAGGCGGTCGGCCGAGTTCGCGGTGTCGAGCGCGCGCGCTGCGGCCGCGAAGTCCTTCACGCCCTTCTGCAGGGCGGGGATCGTGAGCTTGCGCGCCGGGTCGGAGGCCGGGAGATGGGCCTCGACCCGCGCCCGGAGTTCGTCGTAGCGCCGCACGTTCTCGTCCAGGGGCGCGGCGAGGTACCACGCCACCCCCTGCGGGAAGATCTGGGTGTACGGCGCCTCGCGATCGGCCCCCACGCCACGCCCCGCGAGGGTGTTTCGGAGCGTCTGCGCGGTGAGGTCAAGGTCGTCGTCGGCCCCGTCACGGTCGGCGAGGGCCATCTGGATCGCGTCGTCGGCGTCTTCCCAGGCGCGTCCGGTCTCGCGCGCCGCGAGCACCTCGCGCTCCACGCTCGCCGCGAGGTCGCTGAGCCCACGCTGGCGCAGTCGCCGAACGACGTAGAGCCCGTAGCGAACGAAGGTGGTGTACGATGATGACGGCGGGGGAAGGCGCATGGATCTCCTCCTGGTGGATGAGCCAACTCTCCAGAATCGAAAGGACCCTGGCAAGGGGCAGCGTGCGGGCGGTGTGCCCGGCGGTGACGCACGCGGTGATCGACGACGCGGGGCACGACGTGGTGCTGGAGCGGGGTGTGGCGGTGCTGGGCCTCGGCTGAGCGGGCGCAGCGGCCTCACGGATGCGACGCGCGCAACCCACCGAGGTGCACGGGGCCGAAGTCGACGCCGCCGATCACGAGGGGCGGTCCGGTGAGCGCGGGGGACGGCGCGACGGGCGCGGGACGTCCGAAGCGATGCGTGAGGGTAACGTGCGCGACCTCGTCGCCGTCGCGGGCGTCGAGCTCGACGACGAGGTCCTTCGTGGGTGTGCTCGGGTACACCACCTCGATGACCTCGGCGAGCGCGGTGCCGGGCGAAGGGTGTCCGAGGTCGCGCGTGTCGGCCCCCACGAGCGACGCGCCCTCGGGCGCTTGGACCGTCAGTCGCAGCGGCGCGGGGATGCGCCCGGGCACGTCGATGTGCAGGTCGAGCCGCAGCCGCGTCTGCGTGCCCGTGGGATGCTTGTGCTCGGCCGTCCACCGCGCGGTGATCGGCGCGGCGGCGCAGGCGCTCGCGCGGGCCGTGACCGGGGCGAGGCGCTCGGGCGCCCGGGCGCACCCGAGGAGCGCGCCCACCAGGATCGTGCAGAAGTGCTTGCAGCGCATGGCGTTTCTCACCGTCGGCACAGCGGGTTGGCGCTGGGGTAGGGGTAATGGGTCGAGGGCACGAGCACCCCGTCGAGGTCCGTCGCGGGAAAGCCGTTGCAGCGCAGGGCGTCGAGGAAGTCGGCGAACATCGGCACGGGCTCGCCCGTGTAGATGGGGGTGCGATCGGCGCGTCGGAGGACTCGCGTGTAGCCACGCTCCCAGACACCGCCGGTGTTCGGCAGGCGGGCGCGCGGCGCGCTCATGGCCTGATAGATCGGGTTCGCGCCGCGGGTCCCTCGCGAGAGCCGCCAGAGCAGCGACGCGACCTCGTTCTCGTCCATGCGTTGAAGCAGTCCCTGGGACGCCTGGGGGCGGGTCCAGATGGCGCCCCGGTCAGAGTAGCTCCGCGCGTCGAGGTTGAGGCTCCACATCGAGAACGCGAGGCTGGCGTCGTCGGCCGAGCTGACGGAGAGGTAGACCGGATCCTGCCGCGCCTCGGCGTTGTGAAAGGTCGCCCACCCTTCGGCCCAGGCCATGCCAGGGAACACCAGCTCCCCGATCGAGTGCGGACCGCCCTCCCCCGGGCTGCGTCCGTAGCTCGTCATCATCCAGTGGCCGAGCTCGTGGGTGGTGACCGCGTCGGCCCACGCGAGCTGCTCCGGTCCGCCCGAGAACCAGATCTGGGACTCGAAGAGCAGGGGCGCGCCGCTCGCGGTGGCGAAGGTGTAGCGCGTGTTGTTCGCGCAGTTGCCGCACCCCCACTTCACGCCGGGGATGAACCACATCACCAGGCTGTCGCCGTCGCGGCCGAAGAGGCTCGTTCGCGCGCGGTTGTAGACGTAGCGCGCCCAGTCGAAGAGCCGCGCGGGCTCCGAGTAGTCCGGACGGATCTCGATCTCCCCGTCGGGCGGGAGGTCGGCGCCGCGCATCGACCAGTTCCACACCGCAGGGCGCTGCGCGGGGTTCTCGGCGCTCGTCTGGCAGAGGCGCGTGGTGCTCCCGAGGGCGGTGCATCCCCCGGGCAGCCCCGGGCTGTTCTGCGCGTCGAGCCCGCGGTACGCCAGCGCGAGCTGCGCCTCGCCGCGGGCGTCTTGTTGCGCGGCGAGAAAGACCAGGAGGTCGTCGGGGCCGGGCGTCGCGAAGACCGGCACGCTGAAGCGGCCGCCGTCGGTGGTGCCGGTGCCGGTCACGGTCGTGCCGAGCACCTGCGTGCCGCGCAGGGAGATCACCAGAAAGCCCTGCGCCGCCGCGAGGGTGGTGGTGCTCTGCCATCCCGTGCGCGCGGGGTTCGGCGCGCGGAGGTGATACTGCAGCCGCCCGCTGTAGGTGCGCGTGCCCGTGGTGCGCGCGACGCACTCCGCGCCGAGGGCGGTCTGCTGACACGTCCCGTTGCACGCCACCGCGGACCACTGCCCGCCCGCGCACCGCTGGTACGCGCCGCTCGCGCAGCGGGTCGCGCCCTCGCGACACACCGCGGTGAGCACGCAGCGGGCCTCGCCCCCCGCGGCCATGCACTGCTCCCCCGCGCCGCAGGTCAGGGTCACCCGCTGCGGGGTGCCGAAGCCCGAGTTCACCACGCAGCGCTCGAGGGTGCTCGCGCTCAGGCAACGTCCGCCGGCGGTGACGCCGCCGCACGGGTCCTCGGCCTGGGATCGGGTGCAGGTGCCGCTCGCGCAGACGAACCCGCTCGCGCAGGTCCCGCAGTTCCCGCCGCAGCCGTCGTCGCCGCAGGTGCGCCCGCCGCACGCCGGCGCGCAGCTCGGCGCGCGGGAGATGGAGAGCGCGTAGAGCCCCACCGCCCGCCCGTCGAAGCCGTCGACGACGACCGAGACGCGCTGTCCTGCAACGAGATCGACGCTCACCCGGGACTGCTGCATGAGCCCGGCGGAGTCGTCCTCGCAGGCGAGCGACGCGCCGTCACAGCCCCCGTCGCGCACCGTGAGCACGGTGTCGAAGCCCGACGACTCGGTGGAGAACACGTAGCGCCCGGTCGACGGCGCGGTCCACGCGAAGGTGACCTCGTAGGCGTCTTGCGACGACATCACGCAGGGCGCGGTGTGCGCGAGGGTGCCCGCCGCGTTGCTGCCCGTGGCGACGGAGGGGCCGAGGCGCGACCCGAGTTCCAC
>OFDC01001863.1_pt1 | contig 10386 bp, 8 predicted proteins | sample 1520941 | NCBI WGS metagenome assembly OFDC01 (sample SAMEA94258168, study PRJEB24077) | hot springs metagenome | biome: Aquatic biome; feature: Water | place: India | collected 2012-12-06 | depth 5 m | reverse complement strand
TCAGCGACATCCTGCTCGCCGAATACGGCGTCTACGTCCAGCCGATCAACTTCCCCACCGTGCCCCGCGGCACCGAGCGCCTGCGCTTCACCCCGGGCCCACACCACACCGAGCCGATGATGGACGAGCTGACGGCGGCGCTGGTCGAGATCTGGGACCGGCTCGAGCTGGAGCTGGCCGAGGCGGCGTGAGCAGCTCGGGCATCTTCCCGTCCGATCAATGGACTGTGGCCAGCGGTGAGACCGAAAGCGGCCTGATGATCGCGCGGTTCCGGTCCGGAGAGCCGTCGGACGCGGATCGGGAATTGTTCGGCAAGCTGGTGCTGGTTCGCTGGCCGTTCGAGCAACGCGAAGGCTCGGGCCTCCCCACGAACCAAGCCATGGCGGCGATGGACGAATTCGAGGATCGCATTCTCGAAGCGAGCGATGCCGACAGGTGGTGGGGCAGCGGAGTCGCGGTCATCACGCATGAGGGAACACGCGAATGGCGGTTCTACACGCCGGATGTCGATTCATTCGTGCAAGAGTTCAGCGCGGCCCTGCGGGGATTGGGCCCCTATCCGCTCGAGTTGCAGGCCTTCGACGATCCCGACTGGAACGGCTTTGCCGAGATTCGCGCGATGGCGAAGGCTGCATGATGGCAGTCACTCGCGCCGCACAGCGCTGAGTGGGGTCGGCTATGGCGCGACCTCGCCAGGCGCGCCTGAGGCGGTGTGTCGCGAGGGCAACAGTGCCCTGCTTTTCCGCGCCTGCCAATCGCGTCACCGGGGCTCCTGACACGTGCCCGCAAGGCGCGGAATTCCGTGCTTGGCCGGGCGTGTGATGTCGATTTCATACAATTGAAAATTCGTCGATTTTCCGCGCAAGATTGCTTGCACTCGGACATCGCCGAGATAGATTTCTGGCTCTGCGCCGCAAGTCGCTGCGGCGAAATCCGAGGGGGTCTTTCATGCTTTCGTCGCGTCGTCTTGCCTTTATTGTCGGCTGTGCGCTGCTTGCCTCATGTGGCGGCGGTGATGGCGGCGGCTCCCCGCCCCCGACCGGCGGTGGCGGCGGCACTCCGACGCCTACACCGACACCCACGCCCAGCCCGAGTCCGACGCCGACCTATCTGACCTTCGCCGAGCTTACCGGCACCCAGACCTTCGCCACCACCTGCGGAGGCACCTATAATGGCCTGCAGCGCCAATATATCGGCGGCGAGCCGCTGGGCGGGCAGAGCTCGGTCACGATCGTCTCGGATCGCAGCCAGCCCACCTACCAGCTTTCGGCGGGGCCCAACGGGGCCTTCCCGGGCCTCAACACAACCTTCACCCAGGCCGACCGCGACACCACCGCCACTGGAGAAGCCTATCGCAGGACCACCGCCGGAGGCTTCACCGAACGGCTCTCGATCATCTCGCTCACCCAGGGCGGTGTCGCGCTGCCCTATATCCGCGTCACGTCCTTCGTGGCGGAAACGCCGCCCGGTTCCACTATCCAGAACTGTGTCTTCGGGGTGCCGACCCTTGTGACCGACCGTCCAGCGTCGACCGTCACCTACGGCAATCTGGCGACCTTCGGGCAGGCGGACATTACCCGCTCGACACCCGGCGGGCCGGTGACGGAAAACTACCGCATCAACGCCTCGACCTATTCGATGACCGCCAATCCCGCGACCGGTGCGGTGAACTTCACCCTCACCTTGCGCGGCCAACTGGTCACCGCCGGGGTCGTTTCACCTACCATCACCGATCTCGGCGTGTTCACCGGCACCGCCCAGCTTGATGGCACTACGCCGAGCTTCGTCGACATTCTGGTCAATGATCGCAACACCGTGGCCGGCACCTTCGGCGGCGGATTCTTCGGGCCGCAGGGGCGGACCACCGGCCTTTCGGTCAGCATCCGCAGCACGAATGTCGACGGCAGCGACCTTGCGGTCGGCGCGCTGCTGATCCTCGTGCCGCCCGCCGCCTAGCGCCGCTTCACATCGCCTCTCCCTTGCGCTAGCCGCTTGCGGTCAGTTGCAAGGGAGAGACTTAAAATGGGCGGCACGCCTGACCAGACCTATGCCGAGGTCGTCCTCGGGCGGCGCAGCATCCGGGGCTATCTCGACAAGCCCGTGCCGCGCGCGCTGATCGAGGAAATCCTTGCGATGGCGATGCGCTCGCCCTCGTCGATGAACACCCAGCCCTATCACTTCCACGTCATCACCGGCGAGCCGCTCGACCGCATCCGCAAGGGCAACACCGAGCGCATCCTCGCAGGCGAGCCCGACAGCCGCGAGTTCCGCAAGGGCCACCCCTTTCAGGGCGTCCACCGCGACCGGCAGGTGGGCTGCGCGATCCAGCTGTTCGAAGCGATGGGCATCGGCCGCGACGACAAGGCAGCCCGCCAGGACTGGGTGCTGCGCGGCTTCCGCCAGTTCGACGCGCCGGTGTGCGTGATCGTCACCTATGACAAGGAACTCTCCGAAGCCGACGACACCGTGTTCGATTGCGGCGCGGTGACGACCGCGCTGGTCAACGCGGCGTGGTCCAAGGGCCTCGGCTGCGTCATCAATTCGCAAGGGATCATGCAATCGCCGGTGGTGCGCGAACACGCCGGCATCCCTGATGATCAGGTGATCATGAAAGCGGTCGCGATGGGCTGGCCCGATCCGGACTTCCCCGCGAACCCCGTCCGCATCACCCGCCGGACGGTCGACGAGGCCGCGCGGTTCGTGGGGTTCGAGTGATGCAACAAGGACTTGCTGGACGGGTGATGTCGTTCTGACGTATTGACCCGATCGCTCCATTTGTGACGCTCTGAGCAAGGATCGAAACCGATGGCACGCGCCTTTCCTATCTGCACGAGCGAGCTTCCCCGGTGATCGGCGTAGCAGCGATTGCGCTTGTCGCCACGATGGCCATGGCGACACAGGCGCGCGGCGCACCTGCACCGCCGCCGACCGCCGATGCCCCGGCATCGCAGCCGCGCGGACCGGTGCCCAAGGACATTCGCGTATGGGCCGGCCAGATTCAGCAAGACTACCCGAACGGCATATTAAGCGCCGGTCAGAAAGCAACGGTAATGGTTCGCGCGATTGTCGACTCCCTTGGCCGGGTCGCGGACTGCGTCATTGTTCAATCGAGCGGCTATACCCCTATCGATGAGGCGGCGTGCGCCGGAATGCAACGCTATGCGACATTCCAGCCCGCCATCGATGCTTCGGGCGCGCCGACGACGGGAACGTGGTCGACGAGGATCACGTATTGGGACAGGAGCCCTGTGCCTGTGGAGCCCGCTGGTCCGGGCAAGAATATGACGACCTGAACCGGGCCGATAGGCTGCGTGGTTCTTGGAACTGGATCAGACTTAGGGTGCAGCGTCCCGCGAAAACTCCGCCGCACGCTCGAGATAGGGCATGGCTTCGACCAGCTCGAAGCCCGGCATGCGTTCGACGAAATGCCTGAGCCAAGTGGCATGACCGCTCCCCGCCAGGACAAGCACCCGGTCCCCTGGCTGCGCCACCATGGCGATCTTGGCGAACATCTTCGCGTTGCGCATGTACCAGTAGGCGTTGAGCTCCGCGCCCGGCTGGCTGTTTCCGTCACCAAAGCGCAGCAGCCCGTAGTAGATCCGGTCGTGCATCCGCGCCAAGGCCTCGCCGTCATTGTGTTCGAAGAGCGACTCGGCAATCGACTGCTTTGCCAGTCGCCCCTGTTGCGCGGTCGAAATGGTCTGAACTTCGGCAAATAGCGCCGCAAGATCATCCGCCATTCCGTTGGCCTCGGCGTAGGCTTGCACTTCGCCTATCGGAAAGTAGTCGGGCTCGCCGTCCCCGCCTCGCTCGTCATAGCCGTAGACTTCCACGTGCCCGAGCTGCCGCGCGAGACGAAAGCCGATCTGCACGCTCTCGCTGCGCGATGTCGTCAACAGCGCGTCCGTTTGCGCAAAGGCGGGCAAGGCGAGCGTCGGCGGCGCAGCCTCGTCCTCGACCATGATCCTGGTGGGGGCCCATGCGGCAAGACTGTTCACCAGATCGACAATCTCCGCCTGTCGCTTGGGCGCGAGGACATCGTCGACTTCCATGCTAGCCACATCGAGCCCGGGATTGGCGAAATGGTAGGTGCCGAGGATCATGACCTGCACAGGCTCGGAAGCGCGATCGGACGCTGCTTGCGCTCCTGGCGCGTCTTCAGCCCAGACCGGCGCAGCAAACAGCGCCGCGATCCCGGCCAACATTGTCAGACGCTTCATGTTCCGCCCTCCGTTGGTGCATTGCTGCATTAATACACCAAGATGGACCGAGAACAAGGACGCGCCTCGCGGAACCGGTGAAGTCAGCGCCTAGTCTGGTCCCTCGAGCGGCGCGTTCGCGGTCTGCCAGCGCGTCATCCACGTTCCCGGCGGGGCACCCCGGCATTCGTCGAGCGCGGCGAAGGACGCGCGGCGGGGAGGCGGAGACGGGCGGCTGGGCAATGCGCGGCGGGGGCGGCACCGCGGGGACAGCGCTCGCCGCAGTGCTCCCGCGAGCGACGAGCGCGGTGACAGTGCCCGCGCGCTTCTGCCGGTCGTCGATCCAGCGTAGGCCCGCGCTCGCGCCGCTGGTGGGGAGCGTACCGATGACCGCGCCCCCTTGCGCGACGACCTGGACCTTGCGCGCCCGTGCAAGCGCGGCGAGGAAGGCGGCGGGATCGCCGGTCAGCAGGCCGTCAGCATCGAAACCGAAGGGCGCCGCCTTTCCGTCGACCAACACCCGGACTGCCGCCACAGGATCACCGAAGATAGAAGTGGCCTCGACCACGGGGACGGCGTCGGCAGCCGCGCCGCGCACCACGTGGATCACCCAGTTGTCGCCGGTCTCGTCCGCTTCGACGGCGGCCACCGCTTCGCAGCGCCGGGTGTTGTCGCAGGCCACGCTCCAGTCCTTGAATTGGGCTGCGGGCGGTACGGGCGCACGCGGCAGGAGAGCGGCGGATGCGGCAGCAAGGAGCGGGGCGAGGAGCATGAGGCCAATGTGCCATTGCGCCCGGCCTGCGGCAACCGCGCAGCACGGCGGGGAGCATGGCCTCGCCAGTCCCCGCCCCCTCATTTCTGGCGCGCATCACTTTTGACAGGCCAAGCGGCGCATTTGTCGCTATGGCGCGCGCTTGATTGTGCGGGGTGACAGCCGCATCGGCTCCTCCCCCCTCGGCAATCCGCCAGATTCAGCGCCCCTGCGCAGGCCGCGTGCCGTTCCAAGAAAAGTACCCTCCCCATGACCTTCCCCGCCCTTCCCGCCCCCATCGCCGCCGCCCTTGAAGAGCGCGGCTACGAGGCTGCCACCAGCGTGCAGGCCGCCGTTCTTCAGCCCGAAGCGACGGGGCGCGACCTTGTCGTCTCGGCGCAGACCGGCTCGGGCAAGACCGTTGCCTTCGGCCTTGCGATGGTGCCCGAGCTGCTCGGGGATGCGGAGCGGATCGGCTACCTTGAGGCCCCGCGCGCGCTGGTCATCACCCCGACGCGCGAGCTTGCCTTGCAAGTCAGCCGCGAGCTCGAATGGCTCTACGCCCGCACCGGCGCCCGCGTCGCGACCTGCGTGGGCGGCATGAACCCCTCGGCCGAGCGCAAGGTGCTGAACTCTGGGCCCGCGATCGTCGTCGGCACCCCCGGCCGCCTGCGCGACCATTTCGAGCGCGGAGCCCTGAACCTTTCGGGCCTTGCCGTCGCGGTGCTCGACGAGGCCGACGAGATGCTCGACATGGGCTTTCGCGAGGAACTGGAAGCGATCCTTGACGGCACGCCGGACAGCCGCCGCACGCTGCTGTTCTCGGCCACCATGCCGCGCCCGATCGAGGCGCTCGCGCGGCGCTACCAGCACGATGCGCTGCGCATCGCCACGATCGGCGAGGGCGGCGCGCGCGGGCACGGCGACATCGCCTACCAGGCGGTCACCGTCTCCCCACCCGAGGTCGAGAACGCGGTGGTCAACCTGCTGCGCTTCCACGAGGCAGAAACCGCGATCCTGTTCTGCGCCACGCGCGAGAAGGTGCGCCACCTCCACGCAACGCTGCAGGAGCGCGGCTTCGCTGTCGTGGCGCTGTCGGGCGAGCATTCGCAGAACGAGCGCAACCACGCGCTGCAGGCGCTGCGCGATGGCCGCGCGCGGGTGTGCGTCGCGACCGATGTCGCCGCGCGCGGGATCGATCTGCCGACGCTGAGCCTCGTCGTCCATGTCGAGCTGCCGCGCGATGCCGAGACGCTCCAGCACCGCTCGGGCCGCACGGGGCGTGCGGGGCGCAAGGGGATCGCGGTGCTGATCGTGCCCTTCTCCGCCCGCCGCCGGACCGAGGCGATGCTGGGCCGCGCGCAGATCGCCGCCGAATGGCAGGACGTGCCGGGCCCCGAGATGATCGCGACGCGCGACCGCGACCGGCTGCTGGATAAGCTGCTCGCCCCGACCGAGTTCGACGAGGCCGACCGCGAGCTGGCCCAGCGCCTGCTCGCCGAACGCAGCCCCGAGGACATTGCCGCGATGCTCGTCCATGCCCACCGCGCGAGGCTGCCCGAGCCCGAGGAGATCAGCGCCAACGCGCGCGAGGCGCAGAAGGAACGCCACCGCCCCGGCTTCGAGGACACGGTGTGGTTCCGGATGGAGATCGGCCGCAGCGAGGGCGCCGATCCGCGCTGGCTGCTCCCCCTGATCTGCCGCCGCGGGCACGTGACCCGCGGCGAGATCGGCGCGATCCGCATCGGGCAGGCCGAGACCTATTTCCAGATTCCGCGCGCGCTCGCCGACAAGTATGCCGCCACTGCCGCGCGCACCGGAGAGGGTGAGGGTGACGAGGAATCGGTGCGGATCGAACGCTCGGACGCCGGCCCGCGCGAAGCGGCGCGCAGCAACCGTCAGCTGCGCCCCTCGCGCAGCAATGCCGACAATGCCTTCGTCAAGGCAAAGCCGCCAGCACGCGGCTTCGCCAAGCCCGGCAAGCCCGCCCACAAGAACAAGCGCAAGTTCAAGCAGTCCTAGACACTGCCGCGCGTCTCAGCGCGGGAGTTCGGAGACCCCCATCAGCGCCTCGTCGACCGCGCGCGCGGCCTGGCGGCCCTCGCGGATTGCCCAGACGACAAGGCTCTGCCCGCGCCGCATGTCGCCGCAGGCGAAGACATTAGGTTCGCTGGTCGCATAGCTGTTCGTGTCCGCCGCGACATTGCCCCGCGCATCGAGCGTAACGCCCGCCTGTTCGAGCAGCCCCGCCTTGCGCGGGCCGACGAAGCCCATGGCGAGCAGGATCAGGTCGGCCGGGATGGTGAACTCGCTGCCCGCGATTTCCTGCATCTGGCGGTCGATCCATTCGACCCGCACGCATTCGAGGCCCGTCACCTTCTCGCCATCGCCGATCACGCGCTTGGCGAGCACCGCCCAGTCGCGCTCGACGCCCTCCTGGTGCGAGGACGAGGTGCGCAGCTTCATCGGCCAGTCGGGCCAGGTCAGCGCCTTGTCTTCCTTCTCGGGCGGCTTGGGCATGATCTCGAGCTGGGTGACGCTCTTGGCACCCTGCCGGTTCGAGGTGCCCACGCAGTCCGAGCCGGTATCGCCGCCGCCGAGCACGACGACATGCTTGCCGGTTGCCGTCAGGCTGCCGCGCGGGGCGGCGCGCAGTTCATCGTCACCCGCGACGCGCTTGTTCTGCTGGGTGAGGAACTCCATCGCGAGGCGCACGCCCGGCATCTCGGCACCCGGGATCTGGAGCTGGCGCGCATCCTCGGCGCCGCCTGCCAGCACCACCGCGTCGAAGTTCTCCTGCAAGGACTTGAACGAGATGTCGACGCCGACTTCCTTCGAGGTTTTGAAGGTGACGCCCTCGGCCTCCATCTGCACGCAGCGGCGGTTGATGAGGTGCTTCTCCATCTTGAAGTCGGGAATGCCGTAGCGCAGCAACCCGCCGACGCGGTCGGCCTTCTCGAAGACCGTGACCGAATGCCCCGCGCGCGCCAGCTGCTGCGCGCAGGCCAGCCCCGCCGGGCCCGAACCGACGATGGCGACCGACTTGCCGGTCTTCTTTTCGGGGACCTGCGGCGTGATCCAGCCTTCCTTCCACCCGCGGTCGACGATGGCGCATTCGATCGACTTGATGGTCACCGGCTGGTCGATGATGTTCAATGTGCACGCCGCCTCGCAAGGCGCCGGGCAGATGCGGCCGGTGAACTCCGGAAAATTGTTGGTGGAGTGGAGATTGGCGAGCGCGCGCTGCCAGTCCGCCTCGTAGACGAGGTGGTTCCAGTCCGGGATCATGTTGTTCACCGGACAGCCGTTGTGGCAGTAGGGGATGCCGCAATTCATGCAGCGCGAGGCCTGCCCCGTCAGCGTGGCATCATCCGGCTGGATGACGAACTCGCGGTAGTTCTTCAGCCGCTCTTTCGGATCGAGATAGTCCCGCTCGCGGCGGTCCAGCTCGAGAAATCCGGTTTCCTTGCCCATACTTACATCTCGTTCCTGAAATCTATTCTGCAGCGACGCTGGCAGCTTCGTGGCGCTCGGCTTCGAGCTTCTTGAGCGCCGCCGCATAGTCGCGCGGCATCACCTTGACGAACTTGCCCAGCGCCGCGTCCCAGTCGGCGAGCAGCGCGCCCGCCAGCTTGGAGCCGGTGTGGAGCTGGTGGCGCTCGACAAGGATGCGCAGCCGCTCGGCATCGTGGCGCAGCATGTCGCCCATGCCGAAGTCGTGGACCGAGCGCGGACGCTGGGCCGGGCGGCCCGTGCCCTCGTCGGCGTCCGGCGTAGCCGAAATCGGCAGCAGGTCGACCTGCGCGTGGTTGACGAGCTTCTCGAAGGCGCCCTCGGGATCATAGACATAGGCGACCCCGCCGCTCATGCCCGCAGCGAAGTTGCGCCCGGTCTTGCCGAGCACGACCACCACGCCGCCGGTCATGTATTCGCAGCCGTGATCGCCGGTGCCCTCGACCACCGCGATGGCGCCCGAGTTCCTGACCGCGAAGCGCTCGCCCGCGACACCGTTGAAATAGGCCTCGCCCGCGATCGCGCCGTAGAGGACGGTGTTGCCGACGATGATGTTCTCGTTCGACGCGCGCGCGGCCTCGGCAGGCTGGCGCACGATGATGCGCCCGCCCGACAGCCCCTTGCCGACATAGTCGTTGGCATCGCCGACGAGATCGAGCGTCACCCCGTGGGCGAGCCAAGCGCCGAAGCTCTGCCCGGCCACGCCCGCCAGGTTGATGCGGATCGTGTCGGTCGGCAGGCCCTCGTGCCCGTGCGCCTTGGCGATCTCGCCCGAAAGCATCGCGCCGACCGTGCGGTTGACGTTCCTCACCGCGTATTCGAGCTGCACCGGCTGCTTGGTGTCGATCGCGGTGCGGCAATTGGCGATCAGCTTGTTGTCGAGCGCGCCTTCGAGACCGTGGTCCTGCACTCCGACCTGGCGCAGCGAAGCCCCGTCCTTGAGTGGCACCTGGTGGAGGATGCGGCCAAGATCGATTCCGCGCGCCTTCCAGTGGCGCTCCATCCGGCGGGTGTCGAGCCGGTCGACCCTGCCGACCATCTCGGCGACGGTGCGGAAGCCCATCTCGGCCATGATCTGGCGGAGCTCCTCGGCGACGAAGAACATGTAGTTGACCACGTGTTCGGGCTGGCCGGTGAAGCGCGCGCGCAGCACCGGGTCCTGCGTGGCGACGCCGACGGGGCAGGTGTTGAGGTGGCACTTCCTCATCATGATGCAGCCCGCTGCAATCAGAGGGGCAGTGGCAAAGCCGAACTCGTCCGCGCCCAGCAAGGCGCCGATGGCGACATCGCGGCCCGTGCGCAGCCCGCCGTCGACCTGCACCGCGATCCGCTCGCGCAGATCGTTGAGGAGCAGGGTCTGCTGGGTCTCGGCGAGACCAATTTCCCACGGGCTGCCCGCATGGGTCAGCGAGGTCAGCGGCGACGCACCCGTGCCCCCGTCGTAGCCGGCGATGGTGACATGGTCCGCGCGCGCCTTGGAGACGCCCGCCGCCACCGTGCCGACGCCGACTTCCGACACCAGCTTGACCGAAATCCGCGCGACCGGGTTCACGTTCTTGAGGTCGTGGATCAGCTGCGCGAGATCCTCGATCGAATAGATATCGTGGTGCGGCGGAGGCGAGATCAGGCCCACACCCGGGGTCGAATGCCGCACCGCGCCGATGCGCTTGTCGACCTTGTGCCCGGGCAGCTGTCCGCCCTCGCCGGGCTTCGCGCCCTGCGCCATCTTGATCTGGATGTCGTCCGAATTGACGAGGTATTCGGTGGTGACGCCGAAGCGGCCCGAGGCGACCTGCTTGATGCGGCTCCGCATCGAATCGCCGTTCGCCAGCGGCTTGAAGCGGAACGGCTCCTCCCCGCCCTCGCCCGTGTTCGAGCGCCCGCCGATGCGGTTCATCGCGATCGCCATGGTCGAGTGCGCCT
>OFDC01001862.1_pt1 | contig 10391 bp, 6 predicted proteins | sample 1520941 | NCBI WGS metagenome assembly OFDC01 (sample SAMEA94258168, study PRJEB24077) | hot springs metagenome | biome: Aquatic biome; feature: Water | place: India | collected 2012-12-06 | depth 5 m | reverse complement strand
AGCCCTTGCCCCCGCTCGGCGGGGGTGAGGGCGCGCGGCAGCGGGGTGAGGGGGCACAGCCAGCCCGAGGTGCCCGCATGAGGCGCATGAAGCGTCCCGCCGAGAGCACCCCCGCGTGCCTCACGGACCCCGAGCTCACCCGCTTCAGCCAGCTCACGGGCCCCGAGAAGCAGGCGATCCGCGATGCGCTGCTCGACCTCCAACAGGAGTGTTGCGCCTACTGCGAACGCGCCATCGGGCGCGACCGCGACGACGGCCACATCGAGCACCTCTGGCGCCAGAAGGACTACCCCGAGCTCGAAGTGCAGTGGTCCAACCTCTTCTTCTCGTGCATGGACCCTCGGACCTGCGGGAAGTCCAAGGACGGTCGCCTCGTCGACATGAAGGATCCCGTCACGCGACGGGCCACCAACGAACAGGTGCTCGCCCCCGATCGCGTCGACGTCGACCACTTCCTGCGCTTCCTCGACGACGGCGCCGTCGTCGTGCGCGATGGTCTCGATGCGGACGACGCGGCGCGTGCCGCGACAACCCTGGAACTCTTCAACCTCAACAGCGACACCCTCGTCACCGGTCGTCGCAAGGCGATCGGCCTGCTGGTCAGCGTGCTCGACTCCGTCGCCGCGCTCGGCCCCGAGATCACCCTCACCTTCGCCGAGCAGCAACGCGCGAAGCTCGCACACGCCGTGCACGCCACGGCGATCCGCCAGTTCCTCACCGCCGTGATCGGTAGCCCATGACCCACCCCGTGATCGCGCCCAAGAAGCTCATCGAGGTCGCCCTCCCCCTCGACGACATCAACGAAGCCTCGGCGCGGGAGAAGTCCATCCGACACGGACACCCGAGCACCCTCCACCTCTGGTGGGCACGCCGTCCCCTGGCCGCCGCGCGGGCCGTCATCTTCGCGCAGCTCGTGAACGACCCCGCGAGCCTCTGGGAGGCCCAGCACCCCGGCGAGACACCCAACAAGCAGCAGAAGAGCGCCTTTACGAAGCGGCGCAATGAGCTCTTCGACCTCATCCGGCAGCTCGTGAAGTGGGAGAACACCACCAACGAGACCGTGCTCAACAAGGCACGGGAGGAGATCCGCAAATCGTGGAAGGAGGTCTGCGCGCTCAACAAGCATCACCCCGACGCCGCGACGCTCTTTGATCCCGACAAGATGCCGGGGCTCCATGACCCCTTTGCGGGCGGAGGGACCATCCCCCTGGAGGCGCAGCGCCTGGGGCTGGAGGCCCACGCCTCGGACCTCAACCCCGTCGCGGTGCTCATCAACAAGGCGATGATCGAGATCCCGCCGAAGTTCGCGGGACAGCCGCCCATCGGTCCGCTGCCCCCGGGGGAGAAGCAGCAGGAGATGCCCAAGGCGTGGCCTGGCGCCACGGGCCTCGCGGAGGATGTGCGCCGCTACGGGGCCTGGATGCGCGACGAGGCCTTCAAGCGCATCGGGCATCTCTACCCGCCGGTCGAGATCACCGCGGAGATGGCGAATGATCGGCCGGATCTCAAGAAGTACGTCGGGCAGAAGCTCACGGTGATCGCGTGGCTGTGGGCGCGCACGGTGCGGAGCCCGAACCCCGCGTTCTCGCATGTGCACGTGCCCCTCGTGTCGAGCTTCGTGCTTGCACAGAAGGACGGCAAGGAGGCGTGGGTCGAGCCCGTGGTCGAGGGCGAATCGTATCGGTTCGTCGTGCGCATGGGGAAACCAGCCAAGGGGGCGGAGGATGGGACCAAGCTTGGCCGGGGTGCCAGCTTTCGTTGCCTCCTTTCAGGGGCTGCGATCGAACCGAAGCACATCTACTCCGAGGCGAAGGAAGGAAAACTCGGTTCACGAATGTTGGCCATCGTCACGGAAGGAGATCGCTCGCGAGTGTACGTAGACCCCAGTTCAATGCATTCAGATACCGCATCGCTCGCACTCCCGGCTTGGCGCCCTGAGCAGAAGATGCCAGAGAACCCAAGATGGTTCTCACCACCGATGTATGGCCTTTACGAATACGCAGACCTGTTCTCTGCCCGTCAACTGGCTGCGTTGAACGCATTCTCGGACCTCGCGCGAGACGCCGCAAAACAATCTATACCCACTCAAAATGGTTCTGCACATGGCGAAGCCGAAACCCGCGACAGCACCAGCCGAAACCTTGCGCTAACGGTATATCTGAGTTTCGCAGTAAGCAGAATGGCTGACCGTCATTCGACACTGTGCCGTTGGGATCCGAACCCGAGCGGTTACGCACCAAAAATCGCCAACACATTCGGACGTCAGGCTCTTCCGATGGTGTGGGACTACGCCGAAGGCAACCCATTCAGTGATTCATCCGGCAACTTGTCCGACGCGGTGGACTGGGTCGCCAAAGTCCTTGAGGTTGCTTTAAGCCCAGTGCAACGTGGCACGTCATACCAGCTAGACGCCAGAAACCTGAAGCCTCATGCTCCCGTGTACTTTTCGACGGACCCACCATACTACGACAACATTGGCTACGCCGACCTATCGGACTACTTCTACGTCTGGCTACGCCGAACACTTACCGGTCATTTCCCCGACCTCCTTTCAACCCTAGTAACCCCAAAGAGCGACGAGCTTATCGCCAGCCCGTATCGTCATGGATCCAGGGAGAATGCAGAGAGGTTCTTTCTCGACGGCATGACGACTGCCATTCGACTCCTTGCTGCGTTCTCTCACCCATCTGCTCCAGTCACAATCTACTACGCTTTCAAGCAGGCTGACTCCAAGCGCGAGGGTTCAGTTTCTTCAACTGGCTGGGAGACATTCTTGAGCGCTGTTCTGAAGGCTGGTTTCGCTCTAACAGGAACCTGGCCGATGCGAACGGAACTGAGCAACCGAATGGTCGGCTCGGGTACCAACGCCCTCGCCTCCAGCATCGTCCTCGTCTGCCGCCGTCGCCCGGACGACGCCCCGACCGTCTCTCGTCGTGAGTTCCTCCGCGAGCTCAACGCCGCGCTCCCGATCGCGCTCGACGAGATGACGAAGGGCGCGGGCGAAGACCGCTCGCCGGTCGCACCGGTGGACCTCTCGCAGGCGATCATCGGGCCGGGCATGGCGATCTTCTCGAAGTACGCCGCGGTGCTCGAAGCCGACGGCAAACCCATGACCGTGAAGACCGCGTTGCAGCTCATCAACCGCTTCCTCGCGGAGGACGACTTTGACGCCGACACGCAGTTCTGCCTGCACTGGTTCGAGCAGTACGGTTGGTCCGAGGGCCCGTATGGCGAAGCGGACGTGCTGGCGCGGGCGAAGGCGACGGCGGTTGGTGGGCTCGTCGAGGCGGGGGTGCTGGTGAGCGCCACGGGCAAGGCGCGTCTGCGGCGCGGCCCCGAGTACCCCGCGGACTGGGACCCGACGAAGGACGACCGCATCCCGGTGTGGGAGGCGCTGCACCAGCTCGTGCGGGCGTTCCGCACGTCGGGGGAGCACGGCGCGGCGACGCTGCTGGGGCCGCTGGCGGGGCGCTCGGAGGCGATCCGTCAGTTGGGATATCGCCTGTACACGCTGTGTGAGCGGCGGGGGATGGCGGACGAGGCGCGCGGGTACAACGAACTCGTGGCGGCGTGGGCGCAGGTGGAGGCGGCGGCGGAGAAGCTGCCCAAGACCGCGGCGCAGCTCAAGCTCGCGTTGGAGTGAGGGATGATCGGATCGCTGCACGTCAAGGGCTTCACGGTCTTCAAGGACGCGAAGTTCACGCTCAGCCCAGGGCTCAACGTGATCATCGGGGAGAACGGGACGGGGAAGACGCAACTGCTGAAGTTGGTCTACACACTCCTTGCCACGAGCCACGAGATGTCCCGGCGTCCAACCTCGGGCGACGCGGCGCACGCAGCGTTTCAGGTTCACTGCAGCGACCGACTCTTCGGTGTGTTCCGCCCCGAGGCACTCGGGCATCTGGTTCACCGCCGCGTCGGTCACGCCACCATCAGCATGGAAGGGATCAGCCAGACGGGTCCCATCGGTCTTGAGATTCATGCCGATGGCGATGGCTCGGTGAAGGTCACACGAACCCCACCGTCATGGGAGGCAACTGCGCCGGTGTTCTTTCCGACGAGGGAGCTTCTTTCGATCTATCCCGGCTTCGTCGCGATGTACGAGAGCCACATTCTCGAGTTGGAGGAGACCTGGCGAGACACCTGTGCGCTCCTCGGCGCGCCGTTGCGTCGCGTGCCGAGTCTGGTTCGCATGCCAGACCGAACCGGCCGTGGCTCCTCGTCATCGAATTCGAGGTCGACCAGTGGCAAACTGCTGAAGCCGCTGGGCTACGACGCCCTCGTGGCGCAGATTGCGGCTGCTCGGACGTTGATCGAGCCGTTGGAGTCGGTCCTGGGCGGAAAGCTCGTGCTCGACAAGCGAGGCCGTTTCTACCTCGAAACGGCAGATGTGCGCCAGGAGATGCCGTTGATCGCCGAGGGTCATCGAAAGGTGGCCATGCTTGCGCGACTGATCGCGAACGGAAGCCTCGTGCCGGGCACCACCCTGGTGTGGGACGAACCCGAGGCGAACCTCAACCCGCGCGTAATGAAGGATGTGGCGAAGGCGATCGTGGGCCTCGTCGCCAACGGCGTTCAGGTGATCGCCGCAACGCACTCCCTCTTCATGATGCGGGAGTTCGAGATCCTCCTGGGCGCAGCGAAGCCCGAGCTCGTCGCGCGATGGATCGGTCTTCAGCCCGGGTCCGACGGCGTTGTTGTCGAACAGGGAGACTCGGCGCTGGACCTCGGTGCCGTGGCCGCCCTTGACGAGAACCTCGCCCAGTCTGACCGCTTCCTGGAGATGGAGGCGAAGCGGTGAAGGAGATCGTCGTCGGGGCGCTGACCTTCTCCTTCCCCGAGCCCTGGCTCCCGAGCGCGCTGGACACGTGGCGGTTCTACCTCCGACACTTCCAGGGGATGTTCGCGGGGATCAAGGCGGTCGACATCGTCGCGGTCGACGGGCGCGACGCGACGTGGCTCATCGAGGTGAAGGACTACCGCCGTCACCGCCGCGAGAAGGCCATCGACCTCGTCGAGGAGGTCGCGAAGAAGGCTGCCGACTCCCTGGGGTGCCTTCGGGCAGCGGCGGTTCGGGCCACCGTCTCCGACGAGCAGACGGTCGCCGCGGCCTCGCTGACGACCGCCACGCTTCGCGTGGTGCTCCACCTGGAGCAGCCGCGCACGCACTCGAAGTTCTTCCCCCGGGTGTTCGATCCCCGTGAGGTCGAGCAGAAGCTCCGTAAGTTCGTGCGGCCCATCGACCCCCATGCGCGCGTCGCCGAGACGGGCGCGATGCACAACCTCCCTTGGAGCGTGACATGACCGCCCTGAAGCCCTGGCGTGAGGTGATCGTCCCCCACCCCGACGTGCTCAAGCGCACGTTTCAGCAGTCCGAGTTCGCCGCGGACATCTCGGCGGGGCGCAACAAGAAGGCCCCGCTGGAGTACCGCGAGGCCGCGCCCTTCTTCGCCCGGACCTACGTCACCGAGGGCATGCGTCTGTTGCTCACGCAGGTCGCGCAGCGGCTCGCAGGCGCGGGCGGCGAGCCGGTGATCCAGCTCCAGACCGCGTTCGGCGGCGGCAAGACCCACACGATGCTCGCGGTCTATCACCTCGCGACGCGCAGCGTGCCGGTGGCGGAACTCCCAGGGGTCGCGGCGATCCTCGACCGCGCGGGGCTGATGGAGCTGCCGACGGCGAGGGTCGCGATCCTCGACGGCACCGCGCGCGGGCCGAACGAGACGGTGAAGTACGGCAAGCGCGAGGTGCACACGCTCTGGGGTGACCTCGCGTGGCAGCTCGGCGGCGCCGACGCCTACGCGCGGGTCGAGGCCTCTGACCGCGCGGGCACTTCGCCCGGCAAGGACGTGCTCCGCGAGGTGCTCGCCGAGGCCGCGCCCTGCGTGGTGCTCATCGACGAGCTCGTCGCCTACGTGCGGCAGTTCCCCGAGAACCAGCAGCTCTCGGGGGGCAGCTACAACAGCAACCTCTCGTTTGTGCAGGCGCTCACCGAGGCGGCGAAGCAGGTGCCCAACGCGGTGATCCTCGCGTCGCTGCCCGAGTCGGACAACGAGGTGGGCGACTCGCGCGGCAAGATCGCGCTGGGTGCTCTGGAGAAGGTCTTCGGGCGGGTGCAGGCGCTCTGGAAGCCCATCACCCCCCACGAGGGCTTCGAGATCGTGCGCCGTCGTCTCTTCGAGCCCGTGCGCGACGAGGCCGCCCGGGAGGCGGTGTGCCGGGCGTTCTTCGACCTCTACAAGGCCGAAGACACCCGCATCCCCTCCGAGACGCGGGAGAGCCGCTACCTCGACGAGTTGCGCGCGGCGTACCCCATTCACCCCGAGGTCTTCGAGCGGCTCTACGCCGACTGGAGCTCGCTGCCGCAGTTCCAGCGCACGCGCGGTGTGCTCAAGCTCATGGCCCACGTCATCGCCCACCTGTGGAGCGACGGCAGCAAGGACTTGATGATCCTGCCGGGGAACATCCCCCTGAAGGACGCGGCGACGCGCAACGAGCTGACCGCGCTGCTGCCGGCGGGCTGGGATCCGGTGATCGAGCGAGACATCGACGGCGACCGCGCCGACGCCGTGGGCGTGGACGCCAACGAGACGCGCTTCGGCACGCTGCAGGCCGCGCGGCGCGTGGCGCGCACGGTGTTCCTCGGCAGCGCGCCCTCGTCGAGCCCCACGGTGCAGGGGCAGCGCGGCATCGACCGCGCGCGTTTGCTCCTGGGCTGCCTCCAACCCGGCGAGAGCTCGGCGGTCTTCTCCGACGCGCTGAACCGCCTCGCCGACCGGCTGCACTACCTCAACGCCTCGGGGGAGCGCGACGGCGAGGGCACGCGCTACTGGTTCGACGTGCGCGCGAACCTCCGCCGCGAGATGGAGGAGCGCAAGGCCCGCCTCGACGAGCGCAATGACCTGCGCCCGCGCATGGCGCAGATCCTCGCCATTCTTCTCCAGTCCCGGGGCAGCTTCGACGCCCTGCACGTGTTCACCGCGCACGCCGACATCCCCGACGATGGCGCGCTGCGGCTCGTGGTCCTGTCGCCCGACACGCCCTACAGCAAGCAGGACCCGAGCATCGCCGCCGAGGCGGTGGAGGCGTACACCCGTCAGAACGGCCTGAAGTCGCGCTTCCGCGGCAACCGTCTGGTCTTTCTCGCGCCCGACGCGGGCTCCCTCGGGCGCTTTCGCGACGCGGTGCGGACCGAGATCGCGTGGCGCTCGATCGTCGACGACGTGAAGCACGGGCGTCTGAACATCGACCAGCTCCAGCAGCGACAGGCCGAGCGCGAGGTGGAGTCGTCGGAGACGGTCTCGCGACGCGCCGCCCGGGACAGCTTTCGCTGGGTGCTCGCCCCCACGCAGGCGACGCCCGCGGCGCCGATCACCCTCGACGCATACCCCATCAGCGCCTCGGCCACGTCGTCGAACGGCGAGATCGACCGGGTCTGCATCGAGAACGAGCTGGTGATCCCGCGGTGGTCCCCGATGCACCTGCGGAGCCGACTGCGTGAGCTCTACTGGCGCGAAGGCAGCACCGCGGTGCTCGCGAAGACGGTCTGGGATGACTTTCAGAAGTACCTCTACCTCCCGCGGCTGAAGAGCCGTGAGGTGCTGGAGGCGACCATCCGCGAGGGCGCGCGGGGCACGGACCTCTTCGGCACCGCCCTCGGTCGTGACGGTGATCGCTTCGAGGGTCTGCGCCTCGGCACCGGCGCCGAGGGCGTGTCGCTCCACGACACCCTGCTCCTCGTGGAGCCCGCCGCGGCGAAGGCGATCCTCGACGCGGAGGCAGAGGCCGCGCGTCAGCCTCCGCCCGGCGAGACACCCGACGAGCCACGCGAGCCTGGCAGGGATCGCTTCCCCCCGCCGGGGTTGCCCCCGGGCCGCCCGGGCGGTGACGACCCTCCCGAGAAGCGCCCGCAGGCCGCGATGCGCTTTCACGGCGCCGTGGAGGTGTCTGCCACGGCCGCGCGGATGAAGCTCATGACCCTCGCCGACGAGATCATCGCGCTGCTCGCGCAGGATCCGAACGCGACGGTGACGGTGACCCTGGAGATCGACGCGGAGTTCCCGGGAGGTGCGAAGGAGCACATCAAGCGCGCGGTGAGCGAGAACGCCGCGCAGCTCGGGTTCAAGGTCCGCGAGTGGGAGTGAGGCCATGGCGACGACGAAGAAGAAGACGAAGCGCACGCCCAAGCCCGACGTGGCGGTGAAGGTGCAGCGCGCCACCGCGGCGATGCGCAAGGAGTTCACGGCCGCGAAGACGCGGATGACGAAGCTCCAGGCGCAGGGGATGCTGGCCTTCGACGCCTACTGGGAGACCGTGGCGTCGCTCATCGAGGGCGAGCGACCGCTCTACCTGGGCGGCGGATACCCGACGCTGAAGGCGTTCATCACCTCGGAGCTCCCTGACGAGAACGAGCGCACCGTGCGCCGCAACGTGCTCGTCGCGCGCTGCTTCACGCCGCAGGACGAGGCGCGTCACGGCATCAATTTTCTCGAAGAGGTCGCGCTCTTCGCGCAGGCGCAGGCCGGCGCCGCCGAGGCACCTCGGGCGATCGACCTCGACCGCTTGAAGATCCCCGTGGTGACCAAGGACGGCGATCGACGCACCAAGCCCGCGCGCGACGCGACCATCGCGGAGATTCGCGCGGCCCGACGCGGCGCGACGAAGGGCACGTCCCGCAAGCGGAGCTCTCCCACCGAGACCGCGATTCGCAAGTCGCTGTCGTCCAACCCCGCGCTGCGCGGGGTGAGCGTTCGACTCGCGGGCGACAAGCTCTCCCTCGGCGGGATCCCGCTGGAGGCGCTGTCGTCACTCCTCAAGTCGCTCACCCGCCTCAAGCTCCCAGCAGCGTCCTGAACCGTCGCGGGTCGTGACGGCGAATCTCGCCGTTGCGACGGCGAATCTCGCCGCCCGGTGCCGTGCTCACCCCGCCCTGATTCGGCCCTGCGCCCTCACGGGTCGTCGAGGTCGAGGCAGCCGTACTCCAGCGTCGCGAGGTAGCGCCACCAGGCGTCCTCGGGCACGTGCGCCCGCGCCTCGGCCACGAGCCCCTGCGCGCCCGCGCGGTCCCCTTGCAGCGAGGCGTCCCACGCGCGCATCCCGAGGCGCTCGGCGCGGGACCAGCGATCCCTCGGGGCGCCCGCGTGGCGCAGCACGTCGTCGACGCGAAAGACCCGGTCGCGGGCCGCGCGGTAGAAGGCCACCGCGGGCAGGTCGTCGCGCATCGGCGCGGTCCCCCCGACCCACGCGCGCACGGCCGGGTCGTCGAGCACGAGGGTCCCCTGCAGCGCGTCGGGCCCCGCGAAGCCCGCCTCGCGCAGCTCCTCGGCCACGAGTCCCTGCCACCGCGCGCGCCAGCGCGACGCGTCCAGCGGGAGGTCTGACGCCAGCACCACGCCCTCGTTGCGCGCGGGGATCCAGAGCTGCACGTGGCGAAAGCGCGTGGTGATCGCCGCCATCATCGCGCGGTTGAGCGAGTCGGCCTGCTGGTCCAGCGGGATCCACTGCGCGACCACCCCGCCGGGTCGCAGGCGCGCGCGGGCGGCGTCGTAGAACTCCGCGGTGTAGAGCACCTCGGCGCCGTCGGCGGTGGGCGGCGGCGGCTCCAGGGAGATCAGGTCGAAGCGGCGGGGGGTGCTCGCGAGAAAGCGCCGCCCGTCGTCGACCCGGGGGTGCACCCGGGGGTCGCGCAGCACGCCGCGGTGGGCCCGCTCGAAGTGCCGCGCGAGCTCGAACACGTCGGGGTTGATGTCGACCACCGTGAGCGAGCGCAGGGTGGGATGCGACGCGAAGGCCGCGGCGGTGGTGCCGGTGCCGAAGCAGATCTGCAGCGCGTCTACCGCGTCGGGGCCCGAGAGCATGGGCAGGTGCGCGAGCGCGCGCATGTACCGCCGCGCGGGGGGGATGGTGCTCGCGTACGAGACCGTGCCGAAGATCAATTGCCGCCACCCGAAGTCACCCGAACACCTTGCAGCGCAATGGTTTCGAGACGCGCCGCACACCGTCGCGCGGTCGTAGTGGAGCACCGCCGCGGTGCCGTCGCGCCCCTCGTGCACGGCCAGCACCCGCGCGCGAGGGAAGCGCGTGACCGCGTCGCGGAGGTACCCCCGCGGGACCATCGCGAGCGCGAGCAGCGAGAGCAGCGCGACGCGGAGGGCGAAGCCGTCGTCGCCGCGGAGGGTGGCGCACCCGTCGGCGCGGGCGGCGGTGAGGGCCGCGAGGGCGTAGGCGAGCACCACCACGCCGAAGGCCCCGAGCACGCCCAGGGAGGGCACGAGGAGCAGCGGTCCGAGGAGCACGCCGAGGGCGCCGCCGAGGGTGTTCCAGGCGGCGAGGGCGCCCACCGCGGCCCCGGTCTGCGCGGGCGCGAGGTGTCGGGCGGCGGCGTCGACCAC
>OFDC01001861.1_pt1 | contig 10394 bp, 9 predicted proteins | sample 1520941 | NCBI WGS metagenome assembly OFDC01 (sample SAMEA94258168, study PRJEB24077) | hot springs metagenome | biome: Aquatic biome; feature: Water | place: India | collected 2012-12-06 | depth 5 m | reverse complement strand
CCGCCGCGCTGGATCGCCATCGTCAGCTGGAAATAGGCGTTGATGCGGTAATCAACGCCTTGATCGCGACCGAAGCCGATCTGCGCCAAGCGGAACATCGCCCCCGGATGGCCGCGCGCGGCGGCGAGCCCGACGATACGGGCTGGCCGACCGGCCCGCGCATGGACTACCTCGGCTGGTATCCGGAGCGATCGCTCACCCCGCACCCGCACGATCCCGGCGTGCTGCTCGGCTCGATCGTTGACCTCGATGAGGTTCTGGCTTCCGGCGAGGGCGCGGGTGTCGACGCCGTCGTCTCGCTCTGCCGCATCGGCACCGAGCAGCGACGGGTCACGACGTCAGGAGCCGCCGACCACGTCGAGGTGTGGCTCATCGACCGCGACGAGCCCGAGGCCAACCCCAACCTCGACCTCGTGCTCCGCGACACTGCCGACGCGATTGCGGCGTTCCGCGCAGAGGGCAAGACCGTGTTGCTGCACTGCGTCGCCGCCCAGAGCCGAACGCCGTCGGTCGCCGCGCTCTACGCGGCCCTCCACCGCGGCGTTCCGGTCGAGCAGGCGCTCGCCGACGTCGTGGCGGCGCTTCCCGCCGCGTCACCGAAGCGCTTCCTGCGCGAGGCCCTCACCCGCATCACCGAACAGGCCGCACGCGCGACCCCTGACCCGGCCAACACCGACGACACGACCACCGACGACACGGAGGCATCATGACCGACCCCACCTACACCGCCCTGCTGCTCATCATCGACCGCAGCGGATCCATGCAGGCGATCCGTGACGACATGGTCGGCGGGCTCGAGAGCCTGCTCGCCCAGCAGGCCGCCCTGCCCGGTCGACTCACGGTCGACATCGTCGCGTTCGACGACGAGGTCGAGCACCAGGCCACCTTCGCCGACCCCGCCGCGGTGCGCGTGCAGCTCGAACCGCGCGGCATGACCGCCCTGCTGGATGCCCTCGGCGACTCGCTCGAAGGCTTCCGCTCGGCGCTCTCGGCCATGCCCGCGCACGCCCAGCCCGCGACCGTGCAGGTCGTCGTCGTCACCGACGGCCACGAGAACGCCAGCAAGCGATGGACGGGGCAGCGGGTCAACCAGCTCATCACCGGGCTCGCCGATGAGCTCGGCTGGGACTTCGTCTACCTCGGTGCGGGGCAGGACGCGATCGCCGTCGGCCGCGACCTCGGCTTCGACCCCGGCAGCTCGATGGCGTGGGACGTCGATGCCGACGCCGTCCACGCCAGCAGCCTCTCCGTCGGCCGCTACCTCAGCAACGTGCGCCGGGGTGCGAAGAAGGAGTTCGACCGCAGCGAGCGAGTCATGGCGGCACCGAGTCGTGGAGCGGTCGACGCCGACAGGGTCAGCGCCGAGAAGCCAGGCGGGCAGAAGCCCGGCTCCGAGCCCGGGGCCTAGAAGCGCACCACCGAGAGCTCGCGGCCGCCCGGGCCGTGCAGCGAGATCGACTGCAGCTGCGCATCCGGCCCGATGCGGTTCTCGGGGCGCTCGTAGGTCGAGACGAGACCGCGGAAGGCCCACAGAGCCGACTGCTCGTCAGCGAGCACGCGCGCCACTGCCCCGGCAGGACCGCGGTCGAGGCGGATCGTGTGGCGCGCATCCGCCGGAACCTTCTCGAGCGGCATCCAGCCGTCGCGCGACTTGCGCTGCACCGAGCTCGTGAGTCGCCGATCGGTGGGAACCTCTTCACTGCGGGAACGCGACGTTCGTCGCGCCCCGTCGCGCACCGCCTCGACGTGCTTCGCCCGGCGTGCGGCGACCTCGGCGGCCGTCGGCTTGCGGAACAGGCGCGACGGCTTGCCGACCGTGCCCGAGGTGTACTCGCCGGTCTCGATGAGCAGGGGCTCCATCATGCGGCGGAAGGTGTCGCGCTGCGGGGTGGAAGGGTCGACGGCGGTGTGCAGCAGCAGCAGCTCGCGTAGGGTGAAGGCGGGCGGCATGAGGTTCCACGGGTCGGGCATCGTCGCGTAGTCGGTGCGGATGCGCTCCACCGCGATCGCGAGGATGCGCGCGTGGTCGAAGTCGAGCGGGTCGGCGAGGTCGATCGGAACACCCGCCTCGTCCGGGAGGCGCTCGGCGGGCAAGGCCATTGCGTGCGCGACCGAGAGCACCCAGCCGCGGTCGTCCCGGTGCGGCTCGTCGAACACCTGCAGCTGCCGCGGCTCGCCGCCGCCGATGCTGGCCTTCGCGGCGAGCGACCGCCGCACCGCGTCGACGAGGCGCTCGCCCTCGTGCAGGAAGGTTCCGGGCAGGCGCCGCCGGCCGTCGCGGCCCTCGACCAGAACCACGCACAGCTCGTCGCCGCGCACCGTGAAGACCGCGGTATCGACGGCGACCGAGGGGCGCGGGTAGTCGGTCAGTGGGCGCGAGGGCTGAGCATCCATGCGTCATATTCTCGCACGATCGCGCTAATGTCGCGCGCGTCGGCACGGTCAGAACGACGACCCCATAGCCAGCAGCCGCTCGACCCGCTCGGTGACGGGCGGGTGCGTGCCGAGCAGCCGCTCGAGCCACGAGGCGCCGTCGCCCGCGTGGATGAACAGCGCCCGCACCTCTCCGGTCACCGTCGAGGCGCCTGCGGGGTGGGCGGCGAGCTTCTCGAGCGCGCGCACGAGGCCGTCGGGAAAGCGGGTGAGCTCGACGCCGCTCGCGTCGGCGAGAAACTCGCGGCGGCGCGAGACCGCCGCGCTGATCACCGGGCCGAGCACCATCGCCACGAGCCAGAAGACGCCGCCCAGCAGCATGAGCCCCACCCCGAGCAGACCCATCAGCAGGCCCAGCCCCATACGGAACTCACTGAGCGTCGCCCGCGTCAGCGCCCACCCGATGCCGAGCAGGAACATCGCGACCGCCGCGATCGACCCCACGAGGGCGAACGTCGTGAGGGTCACGCGGCCGTCTTGGTTGACGATGTGGGCAACCTCGTGGGCGATCACCGCCTCGAGCTCGCTGTCGTCGAGCAGGTCGAGCGCGCCGCGCGTCACGCCGATCACGGCCTTGTCGGGGCGCAGCGACGCCGCGAAGGCGTTCGGCGCGGCATCCTCGATGACGCCGACCTGGGGCATCGGGATGCCCGCACGAATGGCCGTGGTCTCGACGATGCGGTGCAGCCGCGGCTCCGCATCCGGGCCCACCGCCACCCAGCCGGCCGCCTTCGCGGCGTGCTCGGTCGCGTGGCTCAGCTGCCACCACACGTAGAGCGGGCAGAACAGCATCAGCAGCACGAGCGGCCACCAGTCTTCGAACACCCACGACGAGAACAGGCCGAGCCCGACCACCGCCACGCAGAACAGCACGATCAGCAGGATGCTGAACCGCTTGTTGCGCGCGATCTGCCGGTACATGCGGCGAATCTACCTCGGGTCTCTGACGGCGGCTCCTCCCCACGCGCGGGGTGGGGGCACCGACCCCGCCGCCGCGGGATGCTCGGGCGCCGCCGCGCCGGGACCCCACCATGCTCGCCGCATGACCGGAACCTTCCGCACCTACCGTCCTGCCCCGCCCGCCGCCGCCTCCGCGCACCGCACCGGCCGCACGCGCGTGATCACGCCCGAGCATCCGCTGACCGAGGCCGAGCTGCAGTCGCCCGAGGCGCAGCTGGCGTACGCGCTCGGCCCGGCGCTGCGCTGGCAGCTCTGGCTATTTCTGCCGCCCACCGACGACGGGTTCACCGGCCTGGCGATGCCGAGCGACGACCTGCCCCGACGCTGCCCGGCCGACGCCGGCGCGGTTCTCGCGCCCCTGCTGCACGGCCTGCACGAGGCCGGAGCCCGCACGCTCATCGTCGGCCTCGAACGCACGGGCGGCCCCGACCCCACGCGATTCGACCGCGAGTGGATGCTCGCCCTCAGCACCGCCGCCCACGACGCCGACCTCACCCTGCGGTCGGTGCTCATCAGCCACACGCGCGGCGTGCGCGAGCATCCCGCCCCCAGCCCGGCGCTGCCGCTCGAACTGTGACCTGGTCGCCGGTGACAGGTCATGGTTAGTCCACTATGGTTAGTTTACATGGGTGAGCAGGTGAACGTGCACGAGGCGAAGACGCGGCTCTCGGAACTGCTCGCGCGGGTCGAGCGTGGTGAAGAGATCGTCATCGCGCGCGGTGGGGCGCCCGTCGCCCGCTTGACGGCGGTGTCTGCGGTGCCCGAGCGCGAGCTCGGCTTCCTGCCGGGGCTCGACACGCCGCCCTCCTTCTTCGAGCCGCTGCCGGAGGACGAGCTCGTGGCCTGGGACGGCCGCGCGGGCGATGCCTTGTGACGCTGCTGCTCGACACGCACGTTCTGCTCTGGGCGCTCGGCGCTCCTCATCGGTTACCCGAGACAGTGCGCGCTGCGCTGGCAGACCGCCGCACGCCCCTGCTGGTCTCGGCGGCGAGCGCCTTCGAGATCGCGACCAAGCACCGGCTCGGGCGGCTACCCGAGGCCTCGGCGCTCGTGCACCAGTTCGACCAGCAGGTCGAGCGACTCGGGGCCGATCCGTTGCCGATCAGCGCGCAGCATGCCATCGCGGCGGGCTCGCTCGACTGGGCGCATCGCGACCCCTTCGACCGCATGCTGGCCGCACAGGCGATGAGCGACGGCCTCGAGCTCGTGACTGCCGATCCGGCGTTCTCGGGGGTGGCCGGGCTCTCGACGCGATGGGGCTGACGTCGGGTGTTCTGATGTCGGTGCTCCCCGTCATGCTGGAGCCATGAGCCGCCGAGAAGCTCCCACGATCGAGCCCCGTCTCGCGCTCGACGTCCGCCCGGCTGCCGAGCCCTTCCCCTACCGGTACCGCATGAGCGGCAACCCCACCCGGCCGCTGCCGTCGTGGGAGGCGCTCCACGACCTCCTGCACCTGCTCGGCCTCGATCGCAGCTACTACTTCCTGATCATCGACCGGTCTGACGGGTGCGAGCGGTGGGCGCAGGTGATCGGGCATCCCGATCAGATGGCGGTCGAGCTCGGCCTGCCCGACGAACCGATGCGGGTCTATCGCACGGAGGGCGACCAGAGCGGCCACACGCTCACCTCTGCCCTCGGCTACCTCGTCGATGCGCGCCGCTCTGACCTCTTCACTGCGGCTGAGGCGCACGTGCTCATTCGCACGTGGCTCGAGCGCGGCCTGCTCGGCCTCGACGGCACGGCCCTGCGCACGCCCGACGATTGGGACTAGCCGCCCGCATCAGCGCGCGACCGCGAGGGCTCGTGCCGCCCCGGAGCACGAGCCCGCATCCACCGCACTCAGTTGTCGAGAACGAACGTGACCTCCATCGTCACCTGGTAGGCCGTGACCTGGCCGTTCTCGATCGCGATCTTCTGCTCCTTGATCCACGCGCCGCTCACGCCGCGCAGCGTGCTGTTCGCGCGGTTGATGCCGACGTGCACGGCATCCTCGAAACTTGTCGAAGAACGGGCGGTGATCGTGGTGATGCGGGCGACGCTCGACATGGTGGTCTCCTTCGGGGTGCGCGGTCGATCGTGGCGGCCAGTCAACTCCCTCCGGCGGCTGGTGTCGAGAGGCGGGGTGCGCAACCGGACGGCCTCCGGGCCGCGCGGCGCGGGCTCACCGCAACACGACTCGCGAATCCACGGAATGCTCTCGCCTGATCGTGACTCGCGAATCCACGGAACGGGGAGGGCTCGTGGCGACTCGAGAATCCACGGATCGTTCCCGCACCGGAGTTCCGTGGATTCACGAGTGTCTCTCGGCGTCCCTCCCGGAGCACCGTCGAGAGCGCCTCCGCGAGTGTCGGTGGTGCGCCCTACGCTGAAGGAAGCCTCAGTTGCGAGGCAGCGAGTTCGCGCCGCCGTGAGGGAGGGCCATGTACCTGACGACGACCGAGATCGGCGAGCGCCTGCTCGTCACCTCGGCGAGCGACCTCACGCGCGCGGCCGCGTGCGAGTTCGCCGTCGCGCGCGACCTCGACGCCAAGCTCGGGCGGGTGCCCGCCGTCGACGACGAGCCCGACGCGATGCTCGCGCGCACCGCCACGCTCGGCGACGCCCACGAGGCCGCCATCATCGCCGACTACCGCGCACGGCTCGCCGCGGCCGGCATCACGGGCCCGGCGGGCACGCCGTTCGCGGGCACGGATGCTCTGCTCGAGATCCCGCGCATCCACGGCGACCTCGCCGAGGTCGAGCAGGCGCAGCAGCAGACGGTCGCGGCCCTGCAGGCCGGAGTGCCCGTCATCGTGCAGGGCACCTTCGTCGACCGCGACCACAGCCCCGCATCCACCGGCTCTGATGCGGCAGCTGGCGCGCCCGGCGCCGACGTCGCGATCGCCTTCGTCGGCTACGCCGACTTCCTCGAGCGGATGCCCTCCGGCGCCTACCGCGTGCTCGACAGCAAGCTCGCACGCCGTGCGAAGGTCACCGCGCTGCTGCAGCTCGCCGCTTACGCCGAGCAGCTCGAGCGGCTCGGCGTCGCCGTCGACCCCGAGGTCGCGCTGATTCTCGGAACCCGCGAGCCGAGCATCCACCGCCTCGACGACATCGCGCCCGTGCTGCGCGCCCGACGCAACCGCCTGCACCGCCTGCTGCGCGAGCGCATGGCCGCCGACGCGCCCCTCGCATGGCGCAGCGCCGGCATCGTGCACTGCCGCAGCTGCGCGTGGTGCGCGAGCGAGATCGCCGCGCATGACGATGTCAGCCAGGTCGCCGGGCTCACCGGCACGCAGTGGCAGAAGCTCGGTGTTGCCGGCATCACCGCCCTCGGGCAGCTCGCCGCCCTCGACGACGCCGGGGCGGCCACCGTGGCGAGCGAGTCGGGCATCCCGCGCTCAACACTCGACGCGCTGCGACTGCAGGGCGGCCTGCAGGCTCAGGCCGCCGGAGCCCCCGCCGGTACCCCACCGCCCGTGCACGTGCGCGACGCCGCAGCCCTGCACGCGCTGCCCGCGCCGAGCCCCGGCGACGTGTACTTCGACTTCGAAGGAGACCCGCTCTACACCGAAGACGATCCGACGCGCTGGGGGCTCGACTATCTGTTCGGGCTCACCGATGCGCAGGGCGCCTTCACGCCGTACTGGGCGCACTCCTTCGCCGAGGAGCGCACGGCGCTGCTCGCATTCCTCGCCGACATCGACGCCCGCCGCCGCGAGCACCCCGGCATGCACGTCTACCACTACGCCGCCTACGAGCGCACCCACCTGCGCTCGCTCACCGCCCGGCACGGGGTGGGGGAGGACATCGTCGACGACTGGCTGCGCTCGGGCCTGCTCGTCGACCTGTACCCGGTGGTCACGAAAGCCCTGCGCATCGGCAGCCCCAGCTATTCGATCAAGTACCTCGAGCCGCTCTACTGGCGCGAGGCCCGCGACGGTGCCGCCGTCGCGCGCGGCGACGACTCCGTCGCCGAGTACGTGCGCGCCCGCGAGCTGCGCGAGCAGGGCGACACCGCTGGCTGGCAGCAGATCATCGACGACATCGGCGACTACAACCGGGTCGACTGCGAGAGCACGGCCCGCCTCGCCGCGTGGCTTCGAGGGCTCGCGGCCGAGCATCCGGCGCCCGCGCACCTCGGGAACGGCAGCGACGGCAGCGACGGTGACGACAGCGGCGGCGCGGATGCGGAGGCCGACCCGCGCGGCCCCGAGATCGACGACTCACCCCTGCGCGCCGCACTGCTCGCGCTCGCCGCCGGCCCCGACGGGCTGCCCGTCGCCGACACCGAGCGCACCCCCGAGCAGCGCGCCTACGCCTACGCCGCCGCCGCCATCGACTACCACCGGCGCGAGCACAAGACCTTCTGGTGGGAGCACTTCGACCGCCTCGTCGCACCCCTCGACCAGTGGGCCGAGGTCCGCGACGTCTTCGTCGTCGATGCGGATGCCCACCACGAGCAGTCCCCGTGGGGCAAGACCGGCCGCCAGCGGTCGTTGCGCCGCACGGTGCGGCTGTTTGGCCAGTGGGCCGCCGGCTCGCGGCCGAGCGTCGGGGGCCGCAGCGGCCCCTACGCCGTCTACGAGCAGCCCGCGCCGATCCCCACCGGCAGTCGCGACCCGCTGGCCCGCGCCGCGCGGTCGGTGACCCTCGAGGCGGTGCACGACGACCACGTCGTGCTCAGCGAGACCCTGCACTCCGAGGCCGACGAGTACACGGCGCTGCCGGTCGCCCTCACCCCGAGCAGTCCGCCCGACCCCGGCCAGCAGAAGCCCGCCATCGAGGAGTGGGGAGCCGCCCTCGTCACCGCCCACCCTGAGTGGCCGCGCGAACCCGTCGGCGACCTCCTGCGCCGCGTGCCGCCGCGCACGCGCAGCGGCGGCCCGCTCACGCCCGTCACGCTCGACGCTGATGGCGAGCCCGACAGAATCAGCGCCGTCACCGCGAGCCTGCTCGACCTCGACCGCTCGTATCTCGCCGTGCAGGGCCCGCCCGGAACCGGCAAGACGCACCTCGGCGCGCACGTCATCGCTGCGCTCGTCCGCGACCACGGCTGGAAGATCGGCGTTGTCGCCCAGAGCCACACCACCGTCGAGCACGTGCTCGCGAGCGTCATTGAGAAGGCCGGGCTCGACCCGCGCCTCGTCGCCAAAGCACCCAAGACCGGGGCCGACCCCGCCGACTACGCCACCGCGCCCTACACCGTGCTCGGCAAAGCCGACCAGCTCGCCGCGTTCGCCGCCGAACGGGCGGCCGATCGCACCGGGCCCGGCCGATCTGGTGCCGGCCGCGGCGGCTACGTCATCGGCGGCACGGCGTGGGACTTCGCGCATCCGCAGCGCGTCGGCCGCCGCAGCCTCGACCTGCTCGTCATCGACGAAGCCGGCCAGTTCTCTCTCGCCGCCACCATCGCCGCGAGCGTCAGCGCGCAGAACCTGCTGCTGCTCGGCGACCCGCAGCAGCTGCCGCAGGTCAGCCAGGGCACGCATCCCGAACCGATCGACGGCTCCGCGCTCGGCTACCTCAGCGAGGGGCACGACGTGCTGCCCGCCGAGCTCGGCTACTTCCTCGCCGAGACCCGCCGCCTGCACCCCGCGCTCGCCGAGCCCGTGTCGCGGCTCAGCTACGAGGGCCGGCTGCACGCCCACCCCAGCACGTCGGCGCGGCGGCTCGACGGCGTCGCGCCCGGGCTGCACCCCGTGCCCGTGCCGCACACCGGCAATGCGACCGAGTCGGTGGAGGAGGCGGCCGAGGTCGTGGCGATCATCCGTCGCCTCATCGGCACCGCCTGGCAGCCCGGCGCCGACCGCGACGCCCGCCCGCTCGCCGACCGCGACGTCATCGTCGTCACCCCATACAACGCGCAGCAGCAGACCATCCGGCACGCGCTCGACGCGGCCGGTCTGCACGGCACCCGCGTCGGAACGGTCGACAAGTTCCAAGGGCAGGAGGCCGCGATCGCGATCGTGTCGCTCGCCGCCTCCAGCGCGCACGAGGTGCCGCGCGGCCTCGACTTCCTGCTCAACCGCAACCGGCTCAATGTCGCGATCTCCCGCGCGCAGTGGGCCGCCTATCTCGTGCACTCGCCCGGCCTCACCGACGCGCTGCCGCACACGCCGCAGGGGGTCGCCGAGCTCAGCGCGTTCATCCGCCTCACCGAGGAGGGCGGCATCGCGAACTGAGCACGCCGCCAGGCTCAGCCCGTGACGGCCACCGTCGACTCGAAGGCATAGCTGAAGTCGCCGACACCCGTCCACGCCACCCGGATCAGCGCGGCCGGCCCGACATCGTCCGACGCCGTGCACACGAACGAGCTGCCCAGCGACGCCGAGGCCTGCGAGGGGCACAGCACCGAGTAGGCGATGCCCTGCGCCTGCAGCTCCTGCTCCAGCCGCTGCTCGACCTGCCGCAGGTCGGCCGCCGAGGCCTCGCGCGGCAGCGCCAGCGCGCCCAGGCTCGCCGCCGCGCCGACCGTGACCGCGAGCGCCAGGTAGACCCAGGTCGGTGCGGTGCCGCGCCGCGTCGTGCGGTACACGTGGATCGCCCGCGCCATCAGGTAGAAGAACGGCCCCAGCAGAATCCACGCCACCGAGGGCCGGAACTCGTGCCCCAGTGCGCCCAGGCGCCGGTAGTCGAGGATCGTCGCCAGCACGATCCACACCAGCGCGACGACGCCGAGAACGGTGCCGATGACGCCGCTCAACGGGGATGCTCCGCCCTCGGTGATCGCCCACCCGAGCACGACCAGCCCCAGCTGCAGCACGGGGGAGAGCGCGAGCATCCAGCCGCCCGCCGTCGTCACCCCGCTCACCGTGCGCTGCGGCGTCGACCCGCGGCCAGAACCCCAGGAGCGCGTCATCGGCTCATAGTCGACGCTCGCCAGGTCGACGCTGCCCGTCGGCTGCGCGAACGTTCCCGTCGACGTCCACGGCGTGCTCGCCGACGCGGGCTGCGGCGCCCGCACGACCGCTCCGGGGGGCACGGCAAGGGGTGCGACGCCGCCCAGCGGGGCGCCCGTC
>OFDC01001859.1_pt1 | contig 10411 bp, 9 predicted proteins | sample 1520941 | NCBI WGS metagenome assembly OFDC01 (sample SAMEA94258168, study PRJEB24077) | hot springs metagenome | biome: Aquatic biome; feature: Water | place: India | collected 2012-12-06 | depth 5 m | reverse complement strand
CCGCCGCCGGTGATGACCGGCGGGCGGCGCACGATGGCCATCCAGGCACTGTAGACGATCAGCAGGGCGCCGACACCGACCTTGAGCGGCTCGGGTTCTAGGTGATGGAGCAGGAGCGTGCCCATCGGCACCCCGACAATGCCGGCCGACAGCATCGGCCAGAGGCGGGACCCGTGCACGCCGCTCCAGATGCGGGGCAATGACTGGATATGGCCGGCGACGCCGCAGAGCGCGGTGAGGGGAGCGGCCGTGATGGGCGACATGGCCTGCAGCCAGAAGCCCAGCGCCACCAGCGCGTAGCCGGTGCCGCTCAATCCGTTGACGAAACCCGCGGCCAGCGCCCCGGCGACGACGATCGCGATGTCGCCGGGGGGAGGCAGGGGCACGCCGCTCAGGCTCCGGCGCTGAACGCCTGCATGCCGGTGATGGCACGGCCGAGGATCAGCGCATGGACGTCATGCGTGCCCTCGTAGGTGTTCACAGCTTCCAGGTTCATGGCGTGACGGATCACGTGATACTCGTCCGACACGCCGTTGCCGCCGTGCATGTCGCGGGCGACGCGGGCGATGTCGAGCGCCTTGCCGCAGTTGTTGCGTTTGATCAGCGAGATCATCTCAGGCTGGGCGTGGCCCTTGTCCTTGAGGCGGCCAACGCGCAGGCAGGCCTGCAGGCCAAGCGTGATCTCGGTCTGCATGTCGGCCAGCTTCTTCTGGATGAGCTGCGTCGCGGCCAGCGGCCGGCCGAACTGCTTGCGCTCCATCGTGTAGTTGCGCGCCTGCTTCCAGCAAAACTCCGCGGCGCCCATCGCGCCCCAGGCGATGCCGTAACGGGCGTTGTTCAGGCAGCCGAACGGGCCGCCGAGGCCCGCGACGTTGGGCATCATGTTCTCGACCGGGACGAACACCTCGTCGAGCATGATGGCGCCAGTCACCGACGCGCGCAGGCTGAACTTGCCCTCGATCTTCGGCGTCTCGATGCCCTTCCAGCCGCGCTCCAGGATGAAGCCGCGGATCGCGCCGCCGTCGAGCTTGGCCCAGATGACCAGCACGTCGGCGATCGGCGAGTTGGTGATCCACATCTTGGAACCCGACAGGCTGTAGCCACCGGGGACGGTCGTGGCGCGGGTCTTCATGCCGCCGGGGTCGGAGCCGTGATCGGGCTCGGTCAGGCCGAAGCAGCCGACCCATTCGCCGGTGGCGAGCTTGGGCAGGTACTTCATGCGCTGCTCTTCGCTGCCGTAGGCGTAGATCGGATGCATGACCAGCGAGGACTGGACGCTCATCGCCGAGCGGTAGCCCGAATCGACGCGCTCGACCTCGCGCGCGACGAGCCCATAGGAGGTGTAGTTGGCGCCGGCGCAGCCGTACTTCTCCGGCAGGGTGGAGCCGAGGAGGCCCAGCGCGCCGAACTCGTTCATGATCTCGCGGTGGAACTTCTCGTGGCGGTTGGCCTCGAGAACGCGCGACATCAGCTTGTCCTGGCAGTAGTCGCGGGCGACGTCGCGGATCGCGATCTCTTCCTCGGTCAACTGGTCGTCGAGGAAGAACGGGTCCTCCCAGTCGAAGGGCTTGGCATCGGCGGTGATGCCCTTGGCGGCGCTCTTGATCGGGGTGGCGGCGTTGGCCATGTCTGCTCCTGGCTATTTCGCCCGCGTCTTATCAGGCAGGGCGTGCCGCGCCAACGGCCTAAAGAGTCGTACCGCCGCCGGTTTTGCCCGTCAGGGCCCGGAAAAGCTCCAGGTTCAGCTTGCCGAACGCTTCCGTGGCCCGCAGTTCGACGGTGCGCGGGCGCGGCAGGTCGATGCGGAGGTCTGCCGCTATGCGGCCCGGGCGGGCCGACATGACGATCACGCGGTCGGACAGGAAGACCGCTTCGGGGATCGAGTGGGTGACGAAGAGCACCGTCTTGCGGGCTTCCCGGGCGAGATCCTGCTCGCCCCAGATGCGCAGCAGCTCGAGCGCCATGTCGTCCCGGGTCATGGCGTCCAGGGCGCCGAACGGCTCGTCCATCAGGAGGAGCGGCGGGTCGAGGAGCAGGGCGCGGCAGAGCGCGGCGCGCTGCTGCATCCCGCCCGACAGTTCACGCGGCAGCTTGGGCCCGAAGCCGGCGAGCCCGGCCATCTCCAGGAGCTGCTCGGCGCGCGGCCGCAGCTTCGCGGGATCCTTGCCGGCCAGTTCAGCCGGCAGCAGCACGTTCTCCAGGATGGAGCGCCACTTCAGCAGGATGGGCGCCTGGAACACCATGCCGATGTCGGGGATCGGCTGCGTCACGGTCCGGCCCGCCACCGTGATCGTGCCGCGGGTGGCGGGACGCAGCCCCGCCACGATGCGCAGCAGGGTCGACTTTCCGCAGCCGCTCGGGCCGACCAGCGAGACGAACTCGCCGGCCCCGATCGACGCGGAAATGCCGGCGAGGGCCTCCACCGGGCCGCTCGCCGCCTGATACGTCATGCCGACCTGGTCGAGGTCGATCAGTCCCTTTGCCACGCGACGCGACTGCCCTTGATCAGTTCGGCATGCCGACCTTGGTGAAGAACTCGGTCGAGTAGACGTCCTTGCACTCGACCTTCTTCGGCAGGCCCATGTAGCTGTTCACCAGATCGACCGAGTCGCACATCTTCTTCTCGTCGATCCAGCCGATGCCGTTCTTGGCATAGCGGTCGGTCTTCATCAGGCCGAGGCCGATCAGCATGTTCGGGGTCATCACCTCGACGTCCACCTCTGGCACGCGCTTCTTCAGGATCTCCATCGCGGCCTTCGGGTCGGCCATGACGTCGCGCCAGCCCATGTAGGAGGCTTCCAGGAAGTCCTTCAGAGCCTTCGGCTTGTCCTTCATCGTCTTGGCGCTGGCGATGATCGACATCGAGTACATGTCGAAGCCGAAATCCGCCCACGGCATCATCACGACGTTGCCCTTGCCGGCGGCCTTTTCATAGAGCGGGAGGCCGGTGCTGTAGTCGCCGACGCCGTCGACACGCTTCTCGGCGACGGCGGCGATCTTGGCGGCGGGCTCGATGTTCACCCACGCGACCTTGGACGGGTCGATGCCGTTCACTTTGGCGAAGGCGGGGAACATCTGGCGCTGCGAATCGCCCGGAGGCGCCGCGAGCGTCTTGCCCTCCAGGTCCTTGGGCTTCGAGAGCGGCTTTTCCTTGAGGCTGAAGATGTTGAGCGGCGTCTTGTCGAACACCATGCCGACCGTCTTGACGGTCGTGCCGCGGCCGACCGAGGCGATGACGACGGCGGCATCGGCGAGGCCCGCATCGGCGCGACCGGTGTCGACCTTGGCGATCGAATCGCCGGAGCCCTTGGAGTTTTCGAGAGTCACGTCCAGGCCCTTGGCCTTGTAGTAGCCCTTGTCCAGCGCGACCCAGTAGGCGGCATGGTCGCCGACCGCGAACCAGTTGAGCGCGAAGGTGAACTTCTCCTGCGCCGAGGCGGCGCCGGAGGTGGCCAGAAGCGCGGCCAGTGCGAGCGATAGTGTGCGCGTCATAACGGTCTCCCTTTTCCCATCCCCGAACTCAGTCGACGCCCTCGGCCCACGGGGCCCAGAGATGCGCCAGCAAGACGACGGCGCCGTAGAGCACGAGGCCCACGACGGAAATCCAGACCAGGGCTGCGAACGCCACGGAGGTGTTCATGCTGCTCTGCGTGGTGACGATGACGTAGCCCAGGCCGCGCTGCGAGGCCACGAACTCGCCGACGATGGCGCCCACCACGGCGGCGGTCGCGGTGATCTTCAGCGCGCTCAGGATGTACGGCAGCGCGTTGGGAATGCGGATCTTGACGAAGATCTTCCATTTCGGCGCGTTGAAGACGCGGCCGAGATCGAGCATGTCCGGCTCGACCTGCGAGAGGCCGACGGCGGTGTTGATGACCACCGGGAAGAAGCCGATCAGCGCGCCCATCAGCATGTTGGGGAAGATGCCGTAGCCCATCCAGATCAGGAACAGCGGCGCGATCGCCACCTTCGGCAGCGTGTTCACGAACACGAGGAACGGCACGAGCGCGTTGGCGAGGATCGGCGACCAGGCGATGGCCACGCCCAGCGCGACGCCGACGACGGCGGCCATCAGGAACGCGCCGATGATCTCCAGCGTCGTCGTCCAGAGATGCCCGGCCCAGGCGGTTTCGCCATGCCAGAGCGCGTTCCAGACCGAAAGCGGGGAGGGGAGAAGATACTCGCGGATGCCACCGAAGGTGACGGCGGCCTGCCAACTCGCGAGCAGGAAGGCGAACAGAGCGAGGGTCGGCCAGTATTGCCGGCTGAGCGCACCGAGTTTCCTCATGCGCGCGGTGCGATGAATCGCTTCACCGCTTTCGTCCCGCTGATATCATGTGGCCCCATGCGATGAGACTGGCGAACGCGCATTTGCCCGTCAAGGCGAGGTTCGTCCGTGAAGCTTTCCCTCTGCAACGAAGTCATCCGCGAACTCCCGTTCGAGCGCCAATGCGCGCTGGCGGCGGCGCTCGGCTACACGGGTCTCGAAGTCGCGCCCTTCACCCTGGGCGACGATGCATGGCGCATGCCGGCGGCGCGGCGCGCCGAAGTCCGGCGGACCTGCATCGATGCTGGTATCGAGGTGAGCGGCTTGCACTGGCTGCTGGCGGCACCTGCCGGACTGTCGATCGCGAGCGCCGACCGTGCGCTCTGGCAACGCAGTCTCGACGTCATGCTGGCGTCGGTCGATCTTTGCGCCGAACTGGGCGGTGCCTATCTAGTCCACGGTTCTCCCGGCCAGCGCCGCGTCGCCCGGCCTGACGATGCGAAGCGCGTGGAGGAAGCCTGGACCGCCGCCGCAGCCGCGTCGGAGAAAGCGGGCGTCGTCTATTGCCTCGAGCCGCTCGCGCGGCCGGATTGCAACTTCATAAACACACTTGCCGAAGCCGAGGCCATAGTCCGACGGATCGGCAGCCCAGCCTTCCGTTTGATGGTGGACACTCTGGCGTCGAGCCTGGAGGAGAAGGAGCCGGTCGCCGATGCCATCCGCCGCTGGATGCCGACCGGTCTCATGGCCCACGTCCAGTTCAACGATCGCAACAAGCGCGGACCGGGCGAGGGCGCCGACAAGTTCGCGCCCGTGGTCCAGGCGTTGCGCGACACCGGCTATGAGGGCTGGGTCGCGATGGAGCCTTTCAATTACGAGCCCGACGGTCCGACCTGTGCTGCGCGCATGATCGGCTACGTTCAGGGCCTGCTGGAGCAAAACCCATGAAAGTGAAGGTAGAGGCGGTCGACCGCTTCGAGCGAGACCATCGCCTGCGCCTGCCGTTCCGATTCGGCGTCATCACGGTGACACAGGGCATCCAGGCGATCATCCGCGTGCGGATCGCCTTGGAAGACGGTCGCAAGAGCGAGGGCGTCGCCGCCGAGGCGCTGGGCGCCAAGTGGTTCGAGAAGAGTCCGGACTTCTCCGATGCGCAGAATCTCGACCAACTCCGTCAGGCGCTGCAACTCGCCATCGACCACTACACGGCGCGCGGCTTCGACACGCCGTTCGGCCTTTATGCCAGCAGCTATCGCCAGCAGATCGCGCGCGGCGCCGAGCTTGGCCTCAATCCTCTGGTCGCCTCCTATGGTCCGGCACTGCTCGACCGCGCGATCATCGATGCGGTGGGCAAGTCGACGGGGCAGTCCTTCGCACAGATGATCGCCGCCAACGTGCCGGGGATCGCCGCGACGGACCTGACGCCCGACATCGAGGCGGGGCATCTCGCAGGTTTCCTTGCTGGATTGAAGCCGCGATCCTCGATCGATCTTCGTCATACGGTGGGCCTGGTCGATCCGCTGACGACGGCGGAACGGCCGGCGTCGGAGCGGGTGAACGACGGGCTGCCGGAGACCCTGGAGGAGGTCGTTTCCTACTATCGCGGCCGCTACTACAAGCTGAAGGTCGGCGGCAACATCGAGGCCGACCTCGACCGGCTGACGCGCATCGCCTCGGTGCTGGATGCAGCGGCCGGAGACTACAAGGTCACGTTCGACGGCAACGAGCAGTATGATGATGTCGACGGGATCGTCGAACTCTGGCGTAAGGTCGAAGAAACGCCGGCGCTGGCGAAGATGGTCAAGGCGACGCTGTTCATCGAGCAGCCGATCAAGCGGCAGGCGGCGCTCAGCCGGCCCGTGACGGCGCTCGCCAAATATCGCCCCGTCATCATCGACGAATCCGACGGAGAGCTGTCGACGTTCCCCGAGGCGTTGAAGCTCGGCTATGCCGGTGTTTCGAGCAAGAACTGCAAGGGCTTCTACAAGTCGATCCTGAACGCCGCGCGTGTCGCCAAGCTCGGTCCCGGCTACTTCATGTCGGCCGAGGACCTGACGACGCAGCCCGGCGTCAGCGTCCAGCAGGACCTCGCGCTGGTCTCGTTGCTCGGCCTCACCCATGTCGAGCGCAATGCCCATCACTTCATCGACGGCATGTCGTCGGCTTCCGAGGCTGAGCAGAAGGCCTTCGTGGCGGCGCATCCCGATCTCTACGAGAGGCAGCCCGGCAAGCCGGCGCGTCTCAAGGTCCGCGACGGTGCGCTCTCTTTGGGATCGCTGGGCTGTCCGGGCTTCGCCGTGGGCGTCGATCTCGATTTCGCGGCGCTGCGGTCCATGCAAGCCGCGCCGCCTGAGCGACTGACGCCGGCCCATCCTGGAGGCAAGAAATGAGCGCCAACCTTCCGGCCCGCTTCGAGAGCGTCGAAGCCGTCGAGGACTTCATGACTGCCCCGTCGGCTGAGCTGGTGGCCGACCTGGCAGCGACACCGGGCGACATCCTCGTGCTGGGCGTCGGCGGCAAGATGGGCCCGACGCTTGCCCGCATGGCCAAGCGGGCCGCGCCGACCAAGAGGATCATGGGTGTCGCGCGCTTCAGTGAACCCGGTGTGAGGGAAGCGTTGGAGAAGGCCGGCGTCGAGCCGATCTCGGCCGACCTGCTGGACCGCACGGCGCTTGAGAATCTTCCCGGAGCCGCGAACGTCGTATTCATGGCCGGGCGCAAGTTCGGCGCGACGGGCGACGTGCCGTTGACCTGGGCGATGAACGTGCAGGTCCCGGCGATGGTCGCGGAGGTGTTCAAGGAATCGCGTATCGTCGCCTTCTCGACGGGTTGCGTTTATCCCTTCGTTCCCGTCGAGAGCGGCGGCGCGACGGAGGAGGTGGCGCCGGTGCCGCCGTCCGGCGACTACGCCAACTCCTGCGTCGGTCGCGAGCGCATGTTCGAATATTTCTCGGCACGGCACGGCACGCCTGGCCGGCTGTTCCGGCTGAACTATGCGATCGACATGCGCTACGGCGTCCTGCACGACGTTGGCCGCAAGGTGCGCGACGGCGAGCCGATCGACCTGTCGATGGGCCATGTGAATGTCATCTGGCAGGGTGACGCCAACTCCGTCGCGTTGCGCTGCCTGGCACGGGCGACGACACCCACGACCCCGATCAACGTCACCGGTCTGGAGACGATCGAGATCCGCAAACTGGCAGCCGAGTTCGGCAAACTACTGGGCAAGACGCCGACCCTCATCGGCAAGGAAGCGCCGACCGGCTGGCTGAACAACGCCAGGAAAATGGAAAAGGAGTTCGGGCCGCCCAGCGTGCCGCTTTCCAAGATGATCGAGTGGACGACCGACTGGCTGCAGCGCGACATGGTCACGCTGAACAAGCCCACGCACTACGAGGTGCGCGATGGCAAGTACTGAGCCGCTCGACGTCCGGCCGATAGACCCGGAGCAGAGCGACGCAGTCTGGCCGCTGTCGATCGAGGCGGGCTGGAACCAGAATGTCGCCGACTGGCGCTTCATGCTGGGCGCCGGCCGCGGCTTCGGCTGCACGGCACCGGACGGAACATGGCAGGCCAGCTCGCTGATCCTGCCGCTCGGTCAGAAGCTCGCCTGGATCAGCATGGTACTGGTGACGAAAGACCGGCGGCGCGGCGGCGTCGGCACCGGCCTGCTGAAGCGCTGCATCGAGGAAGTGAGTTCGGCCGACGCCGTCGCGGGCCTCGATGCGACCGAGCAGGGACGCCCGATCTATCTGTCGCTCGGCTTTCGCGATCTCTACAGGATCGCCCGCTGGCATTTCGACGAGGCGAAAGGTGGCGCCGTTGCGCCGCCGGCCGGCGTTACGATCCGGCCGATCACCCCGGCCGACCTGCCGCGTCTCGCCATCTACGACCGGCCGCTGACTGGGATGGAACGTCCCTCGATCCTGATGCACCTGGCGCTGCGCCAGCCCGGCCGCGCCTGGCTGGCCGAGGATGTGGGCGGCAAGATCGTCGGCTTCGTGCTGGGCCGCGAGGGAAGGGTCGCGACGTCGCTCGGCCCGGTGGTCGCCGACCGCGAGGCGATTGCCCTCGCGCTGATCTCGCAGGCCGCGGCGGCTGCGCCGGGACCATTCATCATCGACGTGCCGGAGGCACACGAGGCGGTGCGTGCGTGGCTCCAGGAGCGGGGGGCGACCTCACCGCGCGGCTACATGCGCATGACCCTGGGGACGGCGAAGGGGCTGGACGATCCCTTGCATGTCTTTGCCCTCGCAGGCCCGGAACTGGGCTAGGATGACAGAATGAGCACCGACAAGGCCCTTCACTGGCGCGATCTTCCGGCGCCCGTCCTGTCCCTGCTGCGGCAGGGCACCGTCATCCCCGCGCATCCGCTTGCGCTCGATACCGAACGGAACTTCGACGAGCAGTCGCAGCGCGCGCTGAGTCGCTACTACCTCGATGCCGGTTCGGGTGGTCTTGCCGTTGGCGTTCACTCCACGCAGTTCGCCATCCGCGAGGTCGGGCTCTACCGCCCCGTCCTCGAACTCGCCATCGAGACGGCGCGCGACTGGACCGACCGGCCGCTGGTCATGATCGCGGGCGCGGTCGGCAAGACGGCGCAGGCGGTCGAGGAAGCGCGCACCGCCCGGTCGCTCGGCTATCACGCCGTGCTGCTGTCGCTGGCCGCGCTGAAAGGCGCGAGCGAGGACGAGCTGATCGAGCATTGCTCTTCGGTGGCGAAGGAGATGCCGCTGATCGGCTTCTACCTTCAGACGGCGGTGGGCGGCATCAGGCTGTCGCGCGAATTCTGGACGCGCTTCGCTGCCATCGACAATGTCGTGGCGATCAAGGTGGCGCCGTTCAACCGCTACCGCACACTCGACGTCTGCTTCGGCATCGCCGCCGCGCACGCCGAGGACCGCATCACACTCTATACCGGTAACGACGATCACATCGTGGCCGACCTCGTCACGCCGATGGTCGTGCGCACCGGCAATCGTGAGGTGACCCTCCGATTCCAGGGCGGACTGCTCGGCCACTGGAGCGTCTGGACACGCGGCGCAGTGAACATGCTGGAACGCCTCAAGCTCTCGGTCTCCAACGGCGCGATCCCGCCCGAAGTGTTGGCGCTGGATTCGTTCGTGACCGACTGCAACAGCGTCGTGTTCGACGTGGACCACGATTTCGCCGGCTGCATCCCGGGCTGCCACGAGATCCTGCGGCGGCAGGGGCTGCTCAAGTCGGTCGAGTGCCTCGACCCGCACGAGAAGCTGAGCCCCGGCCAGAGCGAGGGCATCGACAGGCTCTACGCAACCTATCCCGAACTGCACGACGACGCCTTCGTGGCGGCCAATCTCGAGCGCTGGCGGAACTGACACATTGGAAGACCTGTTCGAGACGCATGATGCGCTGGCTGTCGCCGAACTGATCCGTGGGCGTAAGATCGGCGCGCGCGAAGTCCTCGATGGCAGCCTGAAGCGGCTGCCGGCGGTCAACGGTACGCTGAATGCCATCACGGATTTCTACGAGGGTGACCTGCTGGAGAAGTCCGTCGCGGCGGCGGGCGAGGGACCTTTCCAGGGCATTCCCTTCGTCGTGAAGCAGCTCATGGCCGATTGCGCCGGCACGCCGACCACGGTCGGTTCGCGCTTCTTCGCCAAGGAGCCGGTCGCGGCACACGACAGCGCTGCGGTGGCGCGCATGCGCCGCGCCGGCCTGGTGATCGTGGGACGCAGCAACACCAGCGAGTTCGGGCTCGCGCCGACGACCGAGCCCGCGTTCGGCGGTGCGACGGTCAATCCGTGGCGTGCCGACCTGTCGCCGGGTGGTTCCTCCGGCGGTTCGGCGGCAGTCGTTGCGGCACGGGCGCTGCCGATGGCGCATGCGACGGACGGCGGCGGCTCGATCCGCATCCCGGCCTCCCTGTGCGCCCTGTTCGGCCTGAAGCCCTCGCGCGGCCGCATCAGCCTGGCGCCGATCGGCGAGACGCTGGCGGGAGCCGGTGCGCAGCTCTGCGTGTCGATCTCGGTTCGCGACAGTGCGGCGTTGCTCGACGCGCTGGCCGGCTGTGAAGCCGGCGATCCCTACCGCGCACCCGAGGTCGCGGGCACGTTCCTCGACGCGACCAGGCGGGCGCCGGGCAGGCTCCGCGTGGCCTTCCTG
>OFDC01001858.1_pt1 | contig 10413 bp, 6 predicted proteins | sample 1520941 | NCBI WGS metagenome assembly OFDC01 (sample SAMEA94258168, study PRJEB24077) | hot springs metagenome | biome: Aquatic biome; feature: Water | place: India | collected 2012-12-06 | depth 5 m | reverse complement strand
ACCGCTACGGCTGCGAGATCATCGCCGAGAAGGTCGACTTCCTGAGCCGCCCGAAGTCGGCCGAAAACGAAAACCCCGAGCTGGTCGACCGCGACGACGAGATCCCGTTCTGAGAGGAACGGGGTCTCCCCTCGGGCCCGGCGGGGAAACCCGCCGGGTACTGGGCTTCGATCCAGTCGAATGCCCCTCCCGTCCAACCGGTCATTTCGATAGCTGGGCCGCCCCAGAAATCGAAGGATGGAAAATGAAATCAACATCTTCTGCACTCACGCCGCGCAAGATCGCCGAGTTTTGCAAGAGCCGGTTCACGACGAACTTCACCGAAGGTGAGGTGCGCTTGCTCTACAGCTGCTTGGTCGATTTGCTCGAGCGAAATGAGTACCCGCCCTATCGCGGCAGTGGCCTGGACCTGCCGACTCTGTCTGCCATGCTCGACATCGATGTCGAGCGGCTCCGCGCCCATCGGACGCACTTGCAGCCGATCTTCGACGCTGTGGCACGAGAAGTTTCGAATGTGGCCTTGCGCCCGGCTCGCACGGCGAGCCTATCAGTACGCTCCAAGGCCAACACGCCTTCTTCGAGCCCCGCCGACGTTCCAGCGACCAGCACCGAGAAGGCTCGCAAGAAGCCAGGCGTCCGGCCAAGAGCGATCGTCGAATTGCCCGAGCCGCTGGACACGACATGGAATGACCCCGCGACCTTTGGTGAAGCCCTTCAACTGCATGCCCGCCGTCATGGCGAAACCATCTACCACCTCTACAACGCAGTGGTGAGACCCGAGGACGGCGTCAATCGCAGCACGCTGATCAGCTGGGGGCGCGGCAAGAAGGTCCCGCGCGCCGCGATCAGCCTGGAAATCCTGGGACGCATCGAACGGCGCTATCGGCTGCCGGCGGGCTACTTCTTGAGCCTGTCGGGTACCCCTGATCGAGCACCAGGCGATTTTGATCTGGACGACATCTCGCCATCCGAGCGGCGACGTCTGGCGTGGCACCTTCCCGAAGATTTCAACAGACGGCCAAGCCAGGAAAAGGCAGAAATCCTGAACTGGGTCCGCACCGTGATAATCAGCGGGTCAACGGACTATCGCAGGTATCAGGCGGCGGCCATTCGCCAGCGCTATGCGGTTCGCTTCAGCTGTGCCTCGGGGCCGGTCCGCAAGTCTTCACCCGCACGGACGCCGGAAGAGTCTGGCATCGTCATCGCGCCCAAACGCCTGAACGACGAGATGGCCGACCTTCTTCGTTTCAAGACGTCGACCTTCGCTGCCTTCGGCATGCAGCGGAATGGGGTCTGGGGCACAGAGACAGCTTCCCAGAAGGTGGAGCATTTCGGGCTGTGGTTCGGGGCGTTCGTGGCCCCACCCGAGAGCGAAGTACAGGGTCTCGGCGTCGATCCAAAGCTTCTGACCTTTACCATGATGATCTTCCCCCAGGTCTGGGATTGGTACCTTCATTGGCGCGAGCGTCGTCGCGGCTTTTACACCAAATGGGAGATCGACCTCCTATCGATCGCTGCAGCGATCTGCCGAGAAGAGACCGGTTGGCTGCGTCAATCGCCCCGCATGGGGAGCAGCCTTCGGCCGGTTGAGGGCTTGGTTACCGATGCTGACATCAGCGCGGTGCAGTCGGATTGGCCTGCCGCCTGCGACCGCATGTACAAACACGCCCGTCGCAGGATCAAGGAGATCGACCGCGTTGCCCGCATTCATCGAGACCCTTTCGAGCCCATCCTGCCGGTGCTCGAAGCGCAAAGTCCGGTCGGCGAGTACCGCAAGATCACCGAAGAAATCCTGCGGCGGATGCCAGACGAACGTCACAACGCCCGTGCGGCGGCTGAAGCTGTGCGCACTTTTCTGATGCTCCGCATCGGTCTTCACACGGGGCTGCGGCAGAAGAATTTGCGCGAACTGATGCTGTGCCGGCCGGGGACTTTGCCGACCTCGGAGCGAAAACTGGAGGACCTCAAACGGGGCGAATTGCGTTGGAGCAGCCGCGACCAGGGTTGGGAAATCCTGATCCCATCGGTGGCATTCAAAAATGCCAACTCGTCGTTCTTCGGCTCAAAACCGTTTCGCCTAATCCTGCCCGACCTCGGGCGGCTCTACGAGTTGATCGAAGCCTGGATCGAGCGTCATCGCGCGCGCCTGATCGGCGAGGCGGCTGATCCGGGCACGTTCTTCGTAAAGACGGCGAAGATGACCAGCACCAATGCGGCTTACTGCCAGAACACATTCTATGAGGCATGGCGCACAGCGATACAGCGCTACGGGATCTATAATCCTTGGACCAAGCGCGGGGCGATTGAAGGCCTGTTGCCGCACGGGCCACACAATGTGCGGGACGTCTTAGCCACGCATATCCTCAAGCGGACCGGGTCCTATGAGCAAGCGAGCTATGCCATTCAGGACACCCCGGACATGGTCGCACAGCACTACGGTCGGTTCTTGCCGCAGGACAAATCAGAGATCGCGGCCCGGATCCTGAACCAGGTCTGGGAAGCGGCCTAGCCAGCTTCATCATAAGGCGAGGATGAGACCCCGATTCTAGAACCGGGGCCTCATCAGTTGTCTTGGAGTTTGTCCGACCCGCCGGATGAAGAAGCTGCTCGACCGAGACTGCCCGAAGTGTTGGCGGTCCGACGCCCCGGCGCTACTAGTCTTTGTTCATTTCTTCGACGATGCCGTGACTGCGATAGGCATCAAGCATCATGCGGGTATAGTCGGCCGTGCTCTGGGTCACTGTGGCCAAACCGGGCCACGCGAACAGCGGATCCGACCACATAACTTCCAAATCCAGTTCGATCCCGAGCACTGCAGCCACGTCGATCGCGGCTGTCGGCTCCTTTTCTTCGGGCCAGTAGTGATCCTCGAAGGAAACAACGACGTCGAGATCGTCATGGTGATCGACGCCCAGATGCCTGTCCGTGCGAAGCGGATCCAGTACTTCGATGACCGGCTCTTCAAGGCAATCCATGCAGCACAGACGGGCGAGTTGCCGTTTCCGAAGCCTGGGAGCGGGGGGGCGCAGGGGAACCTGCCGCTCAGTGTGCGCGCCATGCCAATGACACCGCCGGCGAACGGGTTCCGTGGGGCTGAAGCTGATGTGGAGAGGGCACATCAGGTAGCTGGCGGTCGACCGTCAGGGCAAACCCATTTTGTCCCCAAGAAGACCGCGCCCGTCGTTCAAGCCGTCGTCGCAGAGGAGCAGCGTCAGATGGTGATGGATTTCGGGAGCCCGGTCGCAGATGTTAAGTCCGTGACCGACCTTGATGAGACGCAGATTCGCTCTGCTGTCGACGGCTTGGACGCGATGGAAGCGATGTTGCGTGAGCGGGTAGGCGAAAACTGACATTTGCTGCAAGAAACGAGAAGGGGATGTCGCGGACACAAGCGCCCCCTTCCCGCTAGTACATCCTTAACTTGCACCCACCAGACCGAGGCTATGCCGATCTGGAGCTTCTGCAGAGCCGACGACCTTGGCCTTCCTGACCTGGGTAGAGGCTTATGCGCGATGCCTCATCCAAGGAAGTGCTCACGCTGATCGGGAATGTCTAGGCTAAGGTTTCACCATGCATGGACGATCTAGACCTCGCAGTCGACGGACAGGTACACAGCGTCGTCCGCTTAACGGAGCGCCTGCAAAGCTGAGCGGACGCACTGCACAATGCAGCGCACAATAAGTTACGTCTTTTTCCTTTTCCACTGCCGCGGTCGCTTTTCGCAAACGTGCGAGAAGAGGCTTTGGCGGTCCATGAGGAGGAAGGGCTAACTTGGGCAATGACGCCGAACGTTCGCTTCGGTCCGTGTTTGGGTCGACGCAGGCCGGGAGGCGGACATGTTGCAGAACAACTTGGTTAGCTCAGCGAAACCGAAAGAGCGGTTATTCAAGCAACGCTCAGTAAGCCGGTTAAGTAGAGAATCTTCGAGCCAGAACTAAAGCCGCAGCGCGGGTGCGACCTTCCCAAAAGTGGCCCGCCCAAATTATTTGCTGCAGTGGGCAATCATCTCAATAGGCCTTAAAGAAAGACAGTGGGAATAGATAAAGATCTCCACTTGGCTGAGAATACGCAGCTTCATTATACTCATCAACCGCAGCATAACAGATTTGAATCTTTGAGTTGTTCAGGGCGACGGCCCCTGCGGCCAGTGTAGATATCTTGGTATGGAGAGGTGCTAAAACGATGTTGTCTTGTTCGCACGTTGCAACCACCTCAGTAAGGTCCGAAAGAGCCCTAGATGGGTCGTTGGCCGAAAAATCAAACGTCCTAGCGATTATAGGAGAATAATCTTCAGATACACGCTTAATGATCTCCTGATTTCTCTCGAAGAGGTCCCTGTTAATGGAGCCTTCGAGGGCCGGCATTCCAAGGAGGACTTTCGAAGGTTCATAAGACTCGATTATTGCTCTAGCTCTGTTGATCTCGAACCCCATAAGCGCAATAAGCGTCGTGGAGCGTGCTGGTGAGATTTCGCCCGGATAACCAACAACGGAGCGTATATCAACAACGTCACCTGAGAGCCAGTCACCCATTCTCTCGGCCGACACATAGAGCCCGAACACCCTCGAGAGGCCTTCACGGTCGTAGCGCTCGACCAAGAGTCGAACTAGAATCAGCAGTTCCTCTCGTCGTAGAGCTGTGAAATCGATCCAAAGTTCTCCTCCGTGCCAGTGCGGTTCGATCGCGCTCAGTGCTCGGCTAATCGAAATCTCCACGTCTAGTGGATCTGTCTCTTTCAGTTCAGCGATGAGTTTTAAGGAACTTCCCCGCTTCTGAAGAGAGCTATCCAAGGCTTCGAGATTGGCTTGCGCTTTCTCACTCCGCCCAGTTGACGCAAGCGTTAGCACTTCGGTCCATTGAAGGTCGGGGTGTTCAACAACGCTTGAGATAGAGCGTTCCTCAAAGCCCACTTTGTTAAGAAGTATGGGCTTTCTTGCATCTATGATCGGCCTCAGCGTCTCGAAGGAGTGTTTGCTCATCGGATCACTTCCTAGAATTCAATCGAAAGCTGGTCGGTATCGTTAGTTCTTCGTTCTCGGGCAATCAGGAAGCGTTTCGGACTAGACATTGCAATTTCTAAGTCGGCAGCCGTAACTGAGGGATGCGCAGCATAACCAGAGATATCGAGTTTATAATGCGGCCCAAGCCGTCTAGCCAGGATGTAGCGAGGTCGGCGCTGGCCAATCCGCTCCTTGGGAGCGCTAGAGGTCAATTGGAGGTAACCTAGACGTACCGCCAAGCCGAGAACAATTTTAAGCCTCTCGGATGGCTCACCGGCAAGCACGAAAGAAAATACACGTCTCTCACCATGACTTGGATCCAGGAGTCTGTGGCGAAACCAGTCGCCAAGCGCATCAAGGAGGTTTCGAAGATCTTCATACTGGCGACCTTCGTGACCCGATGCGTGAAGGCTTGCGTCGTCATCTTCGTCTGAGAAGTGATCATCTTGGCTGTTTGCCGTTGGTGCAAGCTTCCTGATAAACTCTTCCGACCAGTCCTTTATAACCTTGTCCTGGATGCTGGTCGTGATTCCGACTATGTCGGCCGCGGAAGATATCGCGAGCATTTCATCGTACATCCGGCTAGCCGGATCTAGAAACCACCGAATAACTCCTGATGAAAGATTAACTATCGAGTCAAAGCCTGAATAGCTGAAGGTATGAGAAGAGCGCGAGGTTCCAGCGAGTTCCGACATAAGAATCGGAACAGCAAACCTCGTTACAGCATCACTAACTTTAGTAGCGCCACCGTAGGACTCGATGTTCCCTTTCGAGAAGTCATCCCTAATGCGAGTCTTGATCGCACTCAATCGGTTTGCTTGCTCTTCATCGCTAGGGAAAAACTCCTCAACTGTTGAAGCAATACCTGCTAATTCGAGGCGGCGTTTTGCTATGCTCTCAATCTTCTTGAAGTATCTAGCCGTATCATTGGTGTATAGTGTGCTAATGTTAACTTCCGAAAAATCGTGAGGTGCTTCGATAACCCGCCCGTCTAGTGTCCGGTACGTTCCATAACCCAGTTGCGTGCTGATCTTCAAGCAAACCGTATCGGTACTTCTAGTCGAAACCCAAGTATTCAGCACCCTTTGCAGAGAAAGAGGCAAGTTGTCTGCATCATCCATCATGATGAAGATATTTGGTTTGCTGAGTTCAGGCGATCGGGCGAGAACTTTGCAGATCGGTACAACGTAATCTAGAAATCCAGTCAAAGCCCCTTGGTACTCCGGCGTGTCTGGCTTTAGCGTTGCTCGAGTATAATATTGCCTTACCTTTATTATCTCTTGCTCAACGTGGCTCATGGCCGTCAATAATGAGGAACTTTCGCCGACCGCGCCGGTATAGTTTCCTCCGGAGAGGTCAGTATATCTGGAGAAAGCGTTCTGTATGGTCTCCAAGCTTTCTCTCGAGAAACTGTGTTCGACTGAGTGAATGAATTGGAGTACACGATACATGACTTGTTGTGACAGGAGATGTTCGCCTATCGCGACTGAAGCATATCCTTTGAGCTTGCGAAATTCAGGTGGAGCGAACTCTGCCTTTTTCAAAGGAACATGAATTCCCAGAAAGCCTAACTGAGCAAGGCTGGACGCTTTACCTGATGCGATTTGCACTCCCGGTTCCAAGCTCCTGAGCAACATGCTCTTGCCTGTTCCTCGAGCACCCGAAATGAACGTGTTGTTTTGCTCACTGATACTTGGCAGATCTGTGTAGATATCGACAAAATATCGGGCAATATAATCGTGGTCGAGCTGCTCAGGATTCCTTACGCCGAAGGGATTGTCAGTCATGTTCGGCTCCGCAGTATTTGCGCTGCATATCTGCGCCTGTGAAGGGCGCAGGTTTCAGTGTGCTAGGGTACCCAGTGTCGGACAGCGTTGCCATTGTGTCGCCGACGTGTATGTCATCGTCATGAATGACTATGGTCGACCGAAAGACGTCTAGTGGGCACCACCCAGCAAGGTATCGGTTGCAGTAACGCCTTTCGAGATCGGCCTTTTGAAGCCGCTTCGATATGTAGTCAACGATCAGAGTTTCCTTATTGTCGTTTTCTGGATCTGGGTGTTCACCCGTGAGATCCGAACGATCAAGGTGAAAGTCCATACTCGCAGATCTGGATGATGCATCAATTCGGACGTTGATTGTTCTGCAGAAGAAGTTCGGCAAGAATGCTCCTGGTGGCTCTCGCTTTTCGATAGCAACGTCATCAGCTCTTCGGCTACGTTCACTAAACTCGTCTGCGAGGCGCACAAGCGCCGCTAAGCGACGACCAAAAACCTTGTGCCCGTCAACTTCCGTTACGTCTTGCGACACACGTTCCTCGATTGTGTCTCGCCCGCCCGTTGGACTTTTTCCGCCGTGGGCGCTGGCAATACCAGCGACGAGGCGACGCTCTAGGTCATTCAAGGGCGATGAAGAGCCAAGGTCGCGCAAGATCTTTGCTGCCTGTATTTCGTGCCCACTTCTCTCGTATGCGTTGCCAGCGTCATGAATAAGGATTGCGAGAAGAAGAACAAATAGCTCGTAGCCTGAAATTTCAGTCGTTATTGCTCCTTTCCTATCGATCCCCATTATTCGGCCCGCTGTATCGATTACATCATCCACGTGAGTAATATCATGCTTTGTGAAACGATGTCCGCCTTGAGCAAGAGACGCGCCAGTGACCTGGTAATATTTGTTGGCTAGATGCTCTTTTATTGCTTTGTACGATGCGACGTAATCCTTATGGCGGCTCGGGAAGCCAGCCGGATTTGCTTTTGCCTCTTGCACAAAGAGCTTCTCAAGTGCACTATCAATGGAAACGGGAATGGTCATCAGTCGGCTTGACCCATAATATATGTGAACACTGCTTCTGCTAGTCTCGGAGGCACTGCATTCCCAACCTGTTGCTGTTGAAGTCCAATAGACCCGCAAAACTTATAACTATCTGGAAAAGACTGAATACGAGCCGCCTCTCTAACTGAGAGGCCGCGGTCCTCAAAGGGATGTATCAGCATGTTTTTTCGAAAGTTGCCGAGCACAATAGATGGGCGATCAGGCTCTAGGCGATGGTAAATGCCGGAGTGGCATCGAGTTCTGTCCTTGTATGATCCCATTAGACGCTCCGGTATATTACTCCAGTTTCCACCTGCTGGGATATACTTGTATCGCTCTATAATGTGCGGTGCATTCCTCGTTACTATATGACCTTCGCAGCTATTCAACGCTCCTCGTAGAGATTGGGCGTAACTACTTGGGGCATCGCATCGATAGGGGAGTGTGCCTGCCGCTTCTCCATTCTGGAGTTCTGGCAGATCAGATATAGCGTCCCTCACAGAGAATTCGCTGTGGTTCCGTGGAACATTCGTGAAATTTCGGATCGAGCCATTCTTTCGGGCAACCAGGAAGAAACGTTCCCGCCTCTGAGCGACGCCATGCTCCGAAGCTTGAAGAAGTCCTGATGTGAATTGATATCCTCGTGAATCTAGTTGTTCGTAGATGTGACGAAGAAAGTCACCGTTGGCTGTATGGGTAATGCCAGCAACATTTTCTATTACCAGCCAATCCGGACATATCAGATCGGATATACGAAAGAATTCCAAGAATAGCCAGTTTGTGGCGTTTTCCTTATTCCGAGTTCTTTGATTGGATGTCGAAAAGCCTTGGCACGGAGGGCCCCCAAAAAGAATCACTGGAGCGTCCCTGCTTCCCACGTCGAGCTGCTGAACCGCTCTTACATCTCCATTTATTACATGTGCTGATGGGTGGTTCGCAGTGTAGGTTGCGCAGGCGGTGCAGTTAATCTCGATTGCGACGCGCACTTGCACTCCAGCGGCTTTTGCGCCGTGCGACATTCCTCCGGCGCCGGCGAAGACTTCAACACCAATCATAGCATTTCTTCTTACTTCAGAGTCGCCTACCGTACTGGATCGATCCCCAGCTACTCCGATAGCCCAGAAGGAGATGTTTTTACAAGGAAAACCCCATCGCCGCAACGGAGTTTTCGACAATCAACTGGCGGTCGGAAAGAGTCATACAGACTGATGCCCAAGCCGTTGAACGCGGTGGGGACGTCGCTTGTCTAGAGACGGCCGTCACCCACAGCACTGCCGCTCGTACACCACATGGGCCGATCTCCAGGTAGGGTCGATCGGCAGTCAACCCTCAGTACGGCGCTGCAGCTAGATTTCTGCCCTCTTCGACAGCATCTGGGCGTCTGTTGCCCATGGTGGTGCGGTTGAGCAAAAGCTGACGCCCCGCAGGTTGCGGTTCCTCTTTCAGAACCGGGCTACCTAGTGCGCCACATCGAATTATTCCGATAGCCGTTCATCGGCTTCTGCTGGATCTGGCTACGGAGCCTCTAATGAAGCTGACTGGCATCTCAAGGCCGTCACCTTCGCCCAAGCCGCGCTAGTCTCTCCAACTGGGCCAGCATTTTTGACCCAGTGTCTCCGGGCCCTGCGCCGCCTGTGGAACCCGTCTGCCCCGTGCCTTGCCGCGCCGGCATCTGCTGCACCCCGAAGAACTGTCGTGCCCTGAGGGCTGCGTATTCTGCGCCGCTCGCGCCCCCAACCTGGTAGCGGTTGTAGGCTTGCTGGCTGCCCAGGGCGGCGCGGGCGAAGCTGTAGGTTCCGCCAATGCCCCCGGAAAGAGCGGGCATCATGATGTTGCCCGAGATCGCCCGGACGATGAATGGCGTCGCGATGATGAAGCCCTTCGCCATCAGCACCATCATGAAGAAGGGCAGGAGGGCCCCGATGTTGGAGGCCCCTTCCGGGTCGCCCAACTCGGCGATGAGCGCTGAGGATACCCCGGTGATGGTCGCAAAGACTCCCGCGATCACGATCGGGTATATCGCAAAAGAAATGAGCGCGGAGAGCCACCGTGCAAAATAGTCCTTGGTCACCTCGAAGAGCGTCAGGAAGATCATCACCGGGGCGATCCCGATCAGCAGCGCGATCATCAGGCGGGAGGCCACGAGGATGAAGGCCGCCAGCCCGCCGAGGATGGAGAGCAGAAGCACACCGACGATGTCGAGCATAGCGCCGGCCATCCAGTTCAGCTCGGACCCGGCGGCATTCAGGTAGGCGCCGAGCTCCGCGATCAGCCGGTCGAATTCTTCGGCGAAGGTGCCGGAGGGACCCGGACTGCCGCCACCGACGGAGGCCACAAGCGCGCCTGCGATGCTGTCGATCCCAGAGAGGATGGCAGAGGAGAAGGCGTTGAACTGCACCCAGTTGGTCGCGAATATCCCGATGAGCCCGATCTTGACCGCAAGCCAGAAAGCCGTGCGGCCATCCATGGCCCGGTACTGGAAGATCATGTTGATGAAGACGAGGAGCACCACAAGCGTTGTCGCGACCACGAGGAGCGTGCCTACGGTCGCCGCCACGGATCCGAACTGGGTCTCGGCCGCGCTATCGAGGTAGGTCTGAGA
>OFDC01001856.1_pt1 | contig 10417 bp, 8 predicted proteins | sample 1520941 | NCBI WGS metagenome assembly OFDC01 (sample SAMEA94258168, study PRJEB24077) | hot springs metagenome | biome: Aquatic biome; feature: Water | place: India | collected 2012-12-06 | depth 5 m | reverse complement strand
CGGCGAGGAAGCGCGCGCTGCTGCTGCATTTCGGCACCGCGAGCAAGGTGCGCGCGGCGGCCTTGGAAGATCTGCAACGCGCCCCCGGCGTCAGCGCCACGGTGGCGCGCAAGGTTTACGATTTCTACCACGCTGGCGGGTAAAAGGGGCGGCATGACGCAGTTCGCCTTTTCCATGATTTCGCTGTTCGGCGTTCCGGCGATGATCGTCGCCATGCTGATTGTCGCGCATAAGCTGACCCCGGCCAAGGTCTGGAAAACATGGCCCGTGCAGACCGCTGCGACGCTGGCGTTTCTGGGGTGCATCGGCGTGCCCCTCGCGATCACGCAGATCGATAGCCAGGGCGATTTTTTCGACGACGAGACCGCGCTGGTCAGCGAGGCTTTCGGGCTGCCCGCGGGCGTGACGGTTGATCATCAGCGCGACAAGACCCTGCGGCTCGGCGATTGCTGGCGCAATGCGGTCAACTGGCGGTCGGAGGTGACCTTCCCCAATGCCGATGCGTTCAATCAGTGGTTCTATGGCAAGGGGTACAGTCAGGGGATCATTACGCAGGTTGCCCAATATTTCGGGCAACCGCCCGTGCGGGTGAGCGTCGCGCCGGGAGCGCTCGACCTGCTGCCACGCGATCCGCAATATGTATTGTCCGACAAGGCCGGTTCCTACGACCGAAACGTGCGCATCCTGCAGCATATGAAGCCCTTCGTCTGCACCGCGATCGACCGGGCCGATGATGGCAGCATCGCCTTGCGCCGCTGCGATCCGATCGCCGAGGGTGGAGATGTGGGCAATGCCGGGCAGGTGATCCTGCGGCCCGATCCGGGCAAGCAGACGCTCGAAGGGCGGATCTACTATGCGCGCGGGCCGTCCATCTGCACCAACCCGCTGCGCCGCGCCCTGAACAACGCGCTGGGCCTGCCCCATCCCGAAGGCGACAAGCCCAACACCCAGATCGCGAGCAGTCTACCGATCTGGTGAGGCGGGGCATGCTGCGGCGACCCGTGGGGCCGCCGCAGTCGATAGGCTTACTGCCCGTCGAGCGCCCGGCTCACCAGCACATTGACCGAGACGCGGCGGTTCTGCGCCCGGCCGGCTGCGGTGGAGTTGTCGGCGGCCGGATCGGCGGTCGCCAAGCCGGTCGGGGTCAGCATGCGGTAGGGCTTCCACTTGCACACCTGCTGCAGGTAATTGACCACCGCTGCGGCGCGCTTTTCCGACAGGGCCTGGTTCACTTCTTCCGAGCCGGTCGAGTCGGTGTAACCCAGCACCAGCATCAGCGAATTTTCGTTCTGCCCGGCCTGCTGCGCTGCGGCGCACAGTTCGGCCTTGGCCGAGGGCGAGATCACCGCCTTGCCAGTGTCGAAATAGACGTTGGTGGTGCTCTTGAGGTTGTACTTGTCGATATCGCCGAGGCGCCCGCGCAGCGCCTCGGTGGCGGCGGCGTTCTGCTGGATCGCCGCGCCCTGCTCGCCGAACTGCTGCTGGGTGCCGCCGCGGATCATGCGCGCAATCTGCGCGTCGTCAGCGGTAAAGCGCACCTCGCTCGCGACCAGACCTTCGCCATAGCGGGTGGTCTTCACGACCACCGTGAGGCCATTGATCAGCGCGTTCTGGTCAAGCGTCTTGTTGCCAATGCCGAGGAACCCGCCGCGGGTGCGGATTTCGGTGTCGGGGTGGAGCGTGACGAGCTGCACCGAGCCGTCATCGGTGGTGACTTGCAGGCGCGAGCCCTTGCGCGCGGTGATGATCCCCGTGACGCGCGGGCCTTCTTCCAGTTCGGACAGCGGGGGCAGGGCACCGTAGACGGTGGTGGTGGTCACCCCGTCCTGTTCGCTGATGGTGGGAGCAGGCAAGGTCTGGGCAGCAAGACCGGTTGCACTCGCCGCGCCCAGAAGGGCCAGCAAAGCGAGACTGCCGTGCTTTTGAGAAATTGTCGTCACGGTGGTTATGCTCCTGTGTTTCGGGCCCGTCATTGCGACTTTGACCCGTTATGGGCCCGTGTTGGCGTTCTGCGCGAGGGCGGGGTTGTTGCGCGGCACCTTGCTGCCAGATGAACGGCTTCGTGCCGATGCCTCCAGGAGGGGGCAATCGGGGCAGGGAGTGCGACGAGTTGACGCAGCCGAGCTTGCCGCGCGGCGGATTACATCGCGGCTTGCGCTGCAATCCAGCGATCGATCTTGGCTTCGAGCACCGCCAGCGGCAGGCCGCCGGTGCCCAGCACTTCCTCGTGGAAGGCCTTGATGTCGAACTTCGCGCCCAGCTTGTCGGCCGCGCGCTTGCGCAGCTCCTGGATCTTGAGCGCGCCGATCTTGTAGGCGAGCGCCTGGCTGGGAATGGCGATATAGCGATCGACCTCGGCGACCACCTCGGTGCGGGTCATGCCGGAATTCTCGAGCATGTAATCGATCGCCTGATCGCGGCTCCAGCCCTTGGCGTGGATGCCGGTATCGACCACCAGCCGCATCGCGCGCAGCTGTTCGTCCTGCAAGGTGCCGTAGCGGTTCCACGGGTCCTTGTAGAAGCCCATCTCGTGGCCCAGCGTTTCGGCATAGAGCGCCCAGCCTTCGACATAGGCGGTTGTCCCGCCATAGCGCATGAAGGCGGGCAGCGCCTCGTTCTCCTGCGCAAGGCTGATCTGGAAGTGGTGCCCGGGCGCGCCTTCGTGGAGGTAGAGCGTGACATTGCCGGGCGTCAGGCGGCTCGGCAGGTCATAGGCGTTGAAGTAGAACACGCCGGGCCGCTCGCCATCGGGCGAGCCCGACTGGTAGGAGCCGCCGGCCTCGAACTCTTCGGTCGAGGGGTCATAGGGGCGGATTTCCAGCTTCGACTTGGGCAGCTTGGAAAACAGCGCGCCGATCTTGCCGTCGACCGCCTTGCCGATGTCGTAGAAGCTCTGCGTCAGCCCCTCGCGGGTCTTGGGCTGGAACTTGGGATCCTTGCGGACATAGTCGAAGAACTGTGTGAGCGTGCCCCTGAACTTCACCTCGCGCTGGAGCTTGACCAGCTCGCCCTTGATCCGTGCGACTTCGCTGAGGCCGAGCTGGTGAATCGTCTCGGGATCGAGCGGCAGGGTGGTCGAATCCTCGACCAGCCGGGCATAGAGCTTGGCGCCGCCCTTCATCTGGCTGAGGCCGATGCTCTCGCGCGCGGCGGGCTGATACTCGTCACGCAGGAAGTCCCGCAGGCGGGTGGTGGCGGCGTAGATTTCGGCGGTCTTGGCGTCATAGGCCTTGGTCAGCCGTGCCTTGTCCGCATCGGAAATCCCCTCGGGGAAGGCCTTGGTGGGGGCCATGAATTGCGAGTCCGCAACCTTTGTGGCCAGCTGCGTGTCGAGCTGGGTGATCATGATCCCGACCGTCAGCTTGGTCTCCACCACGCCGCTCTTCATGCCCTGCCGGAATTTGGCGATCGCGCGGTCGATGAAGGCGATGTAATCGTCGTGGCGGCTGAGATTGTCCTCGTAATGGGCGAGGGTCTTGAACTGCGCGACCCCGGTGCCGCTGGCGAACTGCGGGTAGAAGGTGTGCAGCCCGAAGAAGTGGTTGAGCGGGCGCACCTCGGTCAGCGCGCGCATCTCGTCGGTCACCCCGCCGAGCGCGCGTTCCTGCGTGTATTTGAACACGTCGTAAGCGAGCGCGTCGGTTTCATCGAGCTTGCTGCGGTCGATCTGGGCGAGCAGCGCGAGGTTCAGTTTGATGTCGGTGCGCCCGGCAAGGAAGCTCGAATCGGTCAGGAAATCGCCGAGGCGTCCGGCGTTCTCGTCATCGCCGCGGAACAGGCGATTGAGCGGGTTGAGCGCAAGCTCGCGCGCGTCGGCATCCTCGAACAGGGCGAAGAGCTTGTCGTGTTCGGACTGGGGAGCGGTGGCGGTTGCGGCAGTGGCCTCGGCTGCGGTGGCGGTTTCTGCCAGCGCGGGCGCGGCGGCGGAGAGAAGCAGCGCGGTCGACGCAGCAAGGGCAAGGCGCAAGGTCATGATCAGTCGTCCCCCGGGGCAAAATGCAAGTCAGGGGCGCTAGGCGCGGGCGCGCGGGCGCGCAAGCGCGCGGGCGACGAGCGCCCGAGCCGCATCGACCGGCGGCGTGACGCCGTGACGTCAGGCGCCCCAATCAGGCAGCGGCGAAACGCTCCCGGTGGAAGGCGGCATCCTTGCGCAGCCGGTCATGCTCGACCCACACCGAATGGGTGCCAGAGCAGATCTTGTGCGGCAGCGCGAGGCGGCAGATCGGGCCTTTCGCCACGTCACTCGCATCGAGAATCGCGCATTCCGAGGTGCCGCTGTTCTCGTCGATCAGGAAAGTGACGAGATATCCTTCGTCTTCTGCCGTGGCCCCTTTTCGGGGTATCATCGGGCTCTCGCTGGCATAGACGCCCTCGGGCAGACGATAGACCTGTTCCGCGCCGGTTGCAGTGTCGTGGCGGACATAGCCGTTGAACAGGAACCAGCCGGGCCGCGTCGTGGTCGACCACACGTAGCGGCTCTTGTGCATCGCGTAGGCGGGGTTGATCATCCCGAACTCGACGATGCGCTCACCGAGCCGCTCCTCGCGGGTCGCGCCGGTGCGCAAGTTGAAGCGCCAGCGGTGGAGGCGCGACTGGAACGAGTGTTCGTCCACATAGGCCATCATGTGGCTGAAGCGGCCCATCTCCTCGAGCGGATCGGGCATGGGCTTGGCCTGATGATAGCCTTCGAGGATGACCTCGTCGCCCTCTTCCCACGCATTGGTCCAGTGGAGGACATAGGTCGGCGCGGCCTCGAACCAGCGGATATCTTCGGGCTGGCCCCGGCGCGGGATCAGGGCGAAGCGGGTGGGGACGCCGGGATGCAGGCGGGCAGCGTGGATGTTGCGCTCCAGCAGTTCCCCGTCCCAATACAAGGGCATGTCGTTGAGGATCGACCAGTTCGGGGTGATCGCCATGTCATGCGGCAGGCGCGGGCCGGGCAGGGGGATGGGCACATAGTGCACCAGCGCCCCGGTGCGGTCGACCACCCCGTAATGCATGAAAGGGGCGTGTTTCGAATAGTTGAAGAACATCAGCTCGCCGGTCGCCTCATCGACCTTGGGGTGGGCCGAGATGCCGTCCAGCGGCACCCACGGCGCCTTGCCGCGACTGCCGAGCGTGACGGGATCGAGCATCCACGCCTCGCCGCATTGATACAGCGTCGCGTAAGCCGTGCCCGCGTGAACGATGATGTCGGTCGATCCGGTGTCCTTCAGCCCCCCATGCGCGCCGAAACCGGGCCGCACGCTCGTGCCCCACGGGTCCATCAGCCCGCCCCACAGACTGCGGCCCGCGATCTGCTCGGCCTCGAAGCAATGGGTGCGCACGAAGCGGTTGCGGTAGCTCGCCTTGCCGCCCGAGATATTGACCTGATGGATCATCGCGTCGCCATCGAAGGGATGATGGCGCCCCAAGGGCTGATGCACCTGGTTCTCGGTGTTGCGCAGGTAGATCCCGTCGATGTCCGCCGGGATCGCGCCCTCGATCACCCGCAGTTCGGCCACGTCGACCTCTTCGTGCAAGGGCGTCCACGGCCCCGTGAGATAGGGGTGGTTCGACGGCTCGAGGCTGGTCTTTACCGGCGGGTGGCGCATGATCTGCATTGGTCTCTCCCTCGCCTCCCAGAATGAGCGCGCGCCTTATCTCTGGCAAGGTGCTATGATTGGACGACGTGGACCCGCTGCGAAAATTGATCCGGGTCAAAGCCAGACGCGACGTAAGGGGCGATCATCCTCACCATGAATGGGAGATCCGCTATGAAATCGATCCTGCTGCATATCGACCACGACCCCGCGATGACCGCGCGCCTGCAAGTCGCGCTCGACATGGCGCGCGCCACCAATGGTCACATCACCTGCCTGCAGGCGGTGAGCTACGACGTGTTCATGCCCGGCGATGTCTACGGCTCGGCGATGGCTGCCGCGCTCCCCGTGATCCGCGAGAACGCCGACAAGCTGCGCGCCAAGATCGAGGCCGAGCTCGAGCATGAAGGCGTGCCCTTCGACTGGCGCTTCGAATATGGCGTGGCAGGCCAGCGCCTGATCGAGGCCTCGCCGCTGGCCGATATCGTCATCATGGGCCCGGTCGAGGCGGGGATGGACCGGTCTGGGCCCTCGGCTCTGGTCGGCGATGTGGTCACCCGCGCGCCCGTGCCGGTGCTGGTGGTGCCAGAGGGGACGCAAAGCTTTGATGTCGGCGCGCCGATGCTGGTCGCGTGGAACGGCTCGGCCGAAAGCGCCCACGCCCTGCGCGCGGCGGTGCCTCTGCTGGCGTGTTCGGTGAAGGTAACGCTCGCCTGCGTGGTCGAGGAGGCGGACGCGGGGAAGGTCTTCGATCTGCCATCGACCGAGGGCGCAAAATATCTCGCCCGCCACGACATTCCTTGCGAGATCGTTGAAATCCCGCGCGGGGAGGCGAAGATCGCCGACACGCTGTTCTCGGCGGCGCAGCTGCGCGAGTGCGCGCTGCTGGTGATGGGCGCCTATGGCCACACGCGGCTTGCCGAAATGGTGCTGGGCGGCGTCACGCGCCACATGCTGCGCGAGCCGCAGATGCCCGTTTTATTGGCTCACTAGGCGCGCGGGGCCTCCTCCGGCGCGGTTTCGTAGGCCTCGGACAGCAGCCGGTAGGAGCGCGAGGCGAAGGCGGCGAGCGTCAGCACCACGCCGAGCGCGCCGGTGATGCAGAACACCAGCGCCATCCCGCGATCCGCCCCGGTGCCGAACCAGCCGCCGATCAGCTCCGCGCCCGCGCCTGTGGTCATGAAGGGGATCGCCGCGAACTGCGTCACCGGCCCGATCAGGAAGGCAGTGAGCGGCGAGGCGGCCTGCTCGACCGATTGGGCAAAACCGAACACGCGCCCCTGCCGCTCGAAGGGTACGACCCGTTGCAGCGTGGTCTGCTCGGCGGCTTCCGCAAAGGGGCCGAAGAACATCCAGATCACGCAGCCTGCCGCCAGCAGGAGGATGGATGCCTGGATGGTGAACAGGCTCGCCGCGGCCCAGGCGATCAGGTCGACCAGCAGCAGCAGGCGCAGCGGCTTGCTACCGAGCCCGAACCGGGCGATCACCACGCCGCTGACGATGAAGGCGCTGGAGGCGAGCGCCCACAGCAGGCCCCAATCCTCGACGCTCATCAGCGACAGGCCATAGCCGTCCATCAGCGCCATGAACACGCCGCCGAGCAGGTTGTTGAAGGTGGCGAACAGGATCAGCGCGAACAGCCCCGGCACCGCCGACACCACCCGGATCGTGCCGCGCAGGTCGATCTCCTTGCGCCCGTTCTGCGAGTTTGTCTCGGGCACCGGATCGTCGAAGCGCACCAGCGGCAGATGGATAATCGCCAGCGCGCTGAAGCCGATCGCCAGCACCAGCGGGCCGCGAATGCCGTCCCACGCGACCAGGAAGCCGCTGATCGCCGAGGTCACCAGAAATCCCAGCCCGCCGACCATCCCGACCAGCCCGTTGGCCTTGTCGCGCCGCTCGGGCGGGATCAGCAGGGTGACCAGCGTGGCGAGCGCAATCATGCGGATATTGCCCGCGATCACCGCGAGCATCACCAGCACGATGAACCCCCACAGCGGCCAGCTTGCGGTCCGCGCCAGAGCCTCTTCGGGCGTGACCACATAGACACCGAGCGCCGCCGCATAGAGCGCCAGCGAGGCCGCGCTCGATCCGAGCATGATCGGCTTCTTGCGGTGGTGATCGACCAGGCTGCCGAACCATATCGCGAAGCCGCCGGTGAAGGCCAGGTGGATGCCGCCGATCATTCCGGTGACGAACACCGACCGGGTTTCGAGATAGGCCCAGAACACGAGCGCGAACCAGACCGTGAAATTGATCACGTTCTGCAAGAGGTTGTTGGCGAGAATCGCGTGGAACGGGTCGATCCGGGGCATCGCCCGCTTATCCGTCAGCGCCTGCGCCGGGGCAAGGCGTGGACCGTCACTTCGGCGCGGGCGCGGCCTTGCTAACCCTTTTTCTCATCATGCCTTCCTGCGCGACGCTCGCCACGAGTTCGCCCGCGAGGTTGAAGATCCGCCCGCGGTTGAACCCGCGCCCGCCGCCTGACCACGGCGCATCGGTGGCGTAGAGCAGCCACTCGTCCGCCCGCGCATCGCGGTGGAACCACTGGGCATGGTCAAGGCTCGCGCCGACCAGTTCGTTGCGCATCCAGCTGAGGCCATGTGGCAGCGCGCTGGTGCCGAGCAGCGTGTAATCGCTGGCATAGGTGATGATCGCGCGGTGCAGCTCCGGCGTGTCGGCCTCGCCCGTGATCGGGGCGCAGACCTTGAACCAGGTATGCGCGCGCGGCTCCCTCGGCTCGCGGCTCATCCAGTGCAGGCGATCGATGGTGCGCATCTCGATCGGGCGGGGGCGCAGCATCATGCGGCGCTGGGTCTCGGAGAGCCTGTCGCCCCATTGCGCGGCGATCTCGCGGCGCAGCTCCATGTCGGGGCGCAGATCATCGGGACGGGCGACATCGGGCATAGGGGAATCGCAGTGTTCGAGGCCTTCCTCGGGCAGCTGGAAGCTGGCCGTGAGGTTGAGGATCGGGACGGGCATCCCGTCCTCGCCTTCCTGGCTGGCGACAACACGGCGGTTGGCGAAGCTCCTCCCGTCGAAATCGCGCTCGATGCGGTATTCTATTCCCGCCCCCTCGCGCCCGCCGCGCAGGAAATAGGCGTGGAGCGAATGGGCCGCCTTGCCGTCGGTGACGCTCGCCTGCGCGGCCTGGAGCGCCTGCGCCAGCACCTGTCCGCCGAACACGCGCCCGATCCCGTCCTTCTGCGGCGGCCCGGCATAGACGTCGGCGGCGCGCTTCTCGACCGTGAGCAGCCGGACGAGGCCGGCGACCAGTTCTTCGTTCGTGGGATCGTCAGTCATGGCGCAGGGCCATGCGGCGACCTTACGAACCCGTCAAGCCGAGCTTGCGCATCACGCGGAAGGCATAGGCCTTGGCATAGTTTTGCTGCGGGAACCGGCCCGGGGCCTTCGGCGTCAGGCCCCGCGCGCGCAGGATCGCGTTGAAGATGCGCGCATCGCTCTCGCGATAGCTCCACTCCGAGCGCCAGGTGATCGACAGTGAGACGGACGGGGCGGGGCCGTTCTTTACGAAATGCGGCGCCATCACCGGCACGAACAGCGCCTCGCCGGGGGAGAGCGCGAATTCGGTGCCGTGTGGGAGCATCGCATCATCCCACCGCAATTCGCGCGGGCCGCCCGAATGGTAGGTCTCGTGGGCCTCATCGGGCACGAAGCGGGTGTCGCCCGCGGGGAACTGGGTCATCGCCTTTCGCCCACGGATCTGGAGCAGGATATTGTGCTCCGGATCGAAGTGATAGGGGGTCACCGAGTTGGGGCTGGAGACGAAGATGAACCCCTGCGGGGTCAGCATCGCGCCGGTCGCGGCCTCGATCTCGGGGCGGATTTCCTCGAGCAGGCCCCGCAGCAGCTCTTCGTAAGCGGGCACTTGCTCGATGTTCTTGAGCACCGCCCAGCTCTCCGCCTCGGCAACCTTGCGGATGGTCTCGGCGATGGTGAGGCCGTTCGAGCCCGGCTTGCCATCGACTCCGATGGGGAGGTCGCCGCGGTTGTATTCGACCGAGGCGGACGGGAGCTGCTCGGCCAGTGCGGCAAGCGCCTCGATCTCCAGTAGCGGGTGGCTGGTGAGGCCGTGGGTGAGGACATGCGGCTTTTCGGGATAGTGCCGGGCGAATTTTGCGCGCGCAGAGGCGTCGAAGACGGTCGCGGGCAGGGCATCGGCGAAGCGGGCAGGGGCGTTCATGCGGCTTTCTTCCCTTGAGGGTTTCGGGGTCGGGTCTCGTAGGCCTGGAGCAGGCGGAAGGCGGTGCGGCGCGCGCGGCCGCCGATGGCGATGTTGAGGCTCGCCATGCGGCGCGCATCGCGCCACAGGCGTTCGATCATCGGGTGGCCCTCCACCGCGCAGCTATCGGCCCATTGGATACCGTCGCGCTCAAGCAGGGCGAGGTTCTCCAGCTGCAGCAGCATCCCCGGAGAGAAGCGCGCAAAGGCCTCGTCGAAGGCGGTCTTGTAGCTGTAGGCGCCGGGTGCGGTGAGGAAATTGGCGAGCATGGCGATGGCGCGCCCGTCGAGCCGGAGCGCGAGGCGTTCGAGCCGCCCGGCCGCCGCTGCGCCCGTCAGCGCGGCTTCGAACAGGGCGCGGGTGTCGGGGGCGGAGGCGAGGGCCGAGCCTGCCGCGCCCTTCCATCCGGCGGCTTCCAGCGCGAGGAACTCGGCGGTCCATTCGGCGATGCCCTCGGCGCCCTCGATCCGCTCGAAGGCGAGCGGGCCTTCCTCGGTCAAGCGATTGTGCTGGCGGCGCAGCTCCTTGCGCTTCTTGGCGCTCATCGCCGCTTCGAGATAGGCGGCCGCCGAGGTCTCGCCCGCCAGCATCG
>OFDC01001855.1_pt1 | contig 10422 bp, 9 predicted proteins | sample 1520941 | NCBI WGS metagenome assembly OFDC01 (sample SAMEA94258168, study PRJEB24077) | hot springs metagenome | biome: Aquatic biome; feature: Water | place: India | collected 2012-12-06 | depth 5 m | reverse complement strand
ATAGCGGGCGATAGGTTTGAGGTGGATGTGCTAATAAAAGGCCAATCGGACCCACACCACTATGAATTAAAGCCGGGAGACATAAAAAGGATACAAAAGGCAAAGGCCTTTTTCTACCTTGGAGTGGAAAGCTGGGAGAAAAGGTTGGCAAACAGACTTCCTAAGGGAAAGGCCTATTCCCTTGAAAGAAATATAAGCTTTATAAAAGTAGGCAACAGCCTTGACCCGCACCTTTGGCTATCACCAAGGGCCTATTCTCAACTTGTGGAAAATATAAAAAAGGCTTTGATTAGCATTGACCCTTCTGGTGCGGAAGAATACAAAAAAAGGTCTGAGGAGTTCTTAAAAGACCTAAAGGTACTTGACGAGGAGTATAAAAAAACGCTTTCTAAGTGCCAAAGCAGGGCGATTGTCATTACCCACCTGTCTGTTCTTTACCTTGGAAGGGATTATGGCCTTGAGGTTATAGGCCTAAGAGGCTTGCATGCGGAGGAGGAACCAAAGCCTTCGGAGATAAGGAATATGGTGGAAAGGATGAAGAAAAGCAAAGTCAAAACACTCTTTCACGAGCTTGGCTATGATGAGGCCTTGGCAAAAAGGATAGCCCAAGAGGTGGGAGCCAAGATAGTTCCCTTTAACACCTCCCTCTTCCCAGAAAAGGCGCAGGATGACTACTTCTCTATAATGAAAAGGAATTTGGAAAGACTTTCTGAGGGTCTAAGTTGTCCGACAAGGTAATAGAGGTAATAAACCTTAGCTTTAGGTATAAAAGGGATGAACCACTTATAGAAAATTTAAGCTTTGAGGTAAGAAAGGGAGAGTTCTTTGGCATCCTTGGCCCTAACGGCGCTGGTAAAAGTACACTCCTCAGGCTCATCCTTGGCTTTTTAAAACCACAAAGTGGTGAGGTTAGGCTCTTTGGCCAAAGGCTTGATAGCTTTTCCCAATGGCAAAGGGTAGGCTATGTGCCCCAAAGGTTTGCAGTGGAGAGGGCCTTTACGGGCAACGTGGAAGAATTGCTCAGAGCTTCTGCTCCAAAAGAGAAGGTAGGCTGGATCATAGCCTTCCTACACCTTGAAAACGTGCTTAAAAGGCCCTTTACAAAGCTCTCCGGCGGAGAACAGCAAAAGGTCTTGCTTGCCATGGCACTTGCCACAAACCCAGACCTAATACTATTGGATGAGCCAATGACAGGGCTGGATATACACGCCCAAGAGCATATAGAGTATGTGCTAAAAGAGATAGCTAAAGACAGGACGGTGGTAGTGGTCTCTCACGATATTGGCTTTGTTTTGAGAAATGCCACCAAAATCCTATGCCTTGGCATGCCCTTCTGCAAAGTAATCAAGCCCCAAGAGTTTGAAAGTTTGATTAGAGAACTCTACCGGTTGCATTAAAATATAATCTCCATGATAAAGTTTTTAATCCTTCTTTTCCTTATCTTCTCCTGCCAGCCTCTGCCTAAGGATGTGCCTTTGGAAAAGTATAGGAACCAGTTTATAGAAGGGCAGGTGTTTTTGGATGATAGCCTACGAGGCAAAGTGCCAAAGGGTGATCACTTCCTTATAATCTCTGTAAGGGACTTGGAGAATCCTATGCCTATAGCGGTTTTAAGGGTGAAAAATCCTAAGCTTCCTTACCACTTTAAGATAACCGGCAAACACAAGCTAAGCCACGATAGGATAATGGAGGGTCAAGTGGTGCTAACGGCACGCATAAGTCCATCGGATAAGGCGGAGGTCCAAAAGGGAGACCTTATTGGCTCTACAAACGCCTTGGTGGGAACAAGGGGTGTAAAGATAATAATAAATACAGAGGTGAAGTGATGGAGAGGTTGATTAGATTCTTTGTGGAAAGAGGTAAGGCTATAGCTATACTTCCTGCTCTTAGCCTTTTTATAAGCGCCGTTTTCCTTGGCTTTTACGGTGTTTACCTTTCCTTTGAAGCCATCTATAAGGTTTTTACAAGTCCAGAATATCTTGATACGGCTGTGCTTTCTACCAAGTTTATAGCCGTAATGGACATACACCTACTTTCCGTTATCCTGTATATCTTTGCCGTAGGCCTTTACGAGCTCTTTGTGGGTAAGCTAAACGTGCCAGACTGGCTAAAGATTGAGAGCATAGACCAGCTAAAGGCCAAGCTAGCAAGCGTGGTCATCCTCATCCTTGCCATAACCTTTACAAAGAATGTGGTAAAGTGGAAAGAGCCTATGGAGACTCTCCTTTTTGGTGTGGCCATTGCTGTGGTGATAGGAGTGCTTATCTTTTATTATAAGGTGAAAGAAGAGCACTGATGGAAAGGAGTTTAAACCTAAGAGAGCTTACCATAATAAACGAAGTTGCCAAAATACTCAGTAAGGGCTTTGAGTTTACCAAAAGCTTGGAAGAGCTTTTGAAGGTTTTATACTCCTTTTGGGATGTAAGGTATAGCTATGTGGCCCTATATTCGCCAGAGATAAGAGCCCTAAATATAGTTAAAGCCTTTGGGCTAACGGAGGAGGAAGTAGAGAGAGGCATCTTTAGAAGGGGTGAGGGAGTGGTAGGAAAGGTCTATAAGGATGGTGTGCCCGTATTCCTTTCCGATATAAGGGTAAATGCCTACCTTAACAAAACGGGTTTGAGGGAGAGGCTTGAGGGTAATATGAGCTTTGTGGCCGTGCCTATTAGGTTGGGTGGAGAGCCATTGGGCGTGCTTGCAGTGTTCAAAGACTTTGGTGAGGAGAGTGTAGAAAGGGGTGTGGAGCTTCTTATGATAGTGGGGACTATGATAGGTATGCTGTATAAGTTGGATGAGAAGATGAATCAGGAGAGGCAAGAATGGGAGGAGGAAAGAAGGCTATTAACAAAGGCTTTGAGCGAAAGGCATAATGTGGAGGGCATAGTTGGCAAAAGCCTTGCCATAAGGAAGCTACTTGACCTTATAGAGAGGGTGGCGCAGACGGATGTTAACGTGCTTATAACTGGCGAGAGCGGAACGGGCAAAAGCCTTGTGGCAAAGGCCATACACTTTATGAGCAAAAGAAAGGAAAAGCCCTTTATAACCATAAACTGTAGCGCCATACCAGAGACCTTACTTGAGGCGGAACTCTTTGGCTATGAAAAAGGGTCCTTTACGGGAGCTTACACTTCAAAGAAGGGCAAGTTTGAGCTGGCAAACGGTGGAACCATATTTTTGGATGAGATAGGAGATATGCCCCTTGCCCTACAGCCCAAAATACTCAGAGTCATACAGGACAAGGAGATAGAGAGGCTTGGCAGTGAAAAGACCATAAAGGTGGATGTGCGCATAATATCCGCCACAAACAAAGATTTGAGAGAACTTGTAGCTCAAGGGCATTTTAGAGAGGACCTCTACTACAGGCTCAACGTGCTACCCATACACATACCACCCCTTAGAGAAAGAAAGGAGGATATTCCCATACTCGTGGACCACTTCCTTGAGGTATTTAACCAAAGGTATAACAAAAAGGTAAAGTTCCATCCAAAGGTGATTGAGATCTTTATGGAATACCCTTGGTATGGAAACGTTAGAGAGCTTGAGAATGCGGTGGAAAGGTTGGTTATATTGAGGGATGGCCTAATTAGGGAATCGGACCTACCACCCTACTTCTTTACAAGGCTTGATACTTCTGAGCCAAGGAACATACCGCAGGTCATAGAAAGCACAGAAAGGGAAGAGATACTAAAGGCCCTTGAAAAAACAGGTTATGTAAAATCAAGAGCAGCAAGGCTTCTTGGATACACACTAAGACAGCTTGACTACAGGATACGAAAGTACAAGATTGAAATAAAGAGGTATTGAGGTGAAGGTAAGGATAAAAAGAAGTCCTCTCGCAAGGGAGGAGTTTGAAATAGATGTAGAAAAGGACCTTACCCTTCTTGAGGTCCTATACAAGATAAAGGAAGTAGACCCCACCCTCTCCTTTAGAAGCATGTGTAGGGCTGGCATATGCGGGACTTGTGCAGTAAAGCTAAACGGAAAGCCTGTGCTTGCATGCTCCACAAGGGTATTACCTTCAGAGGAAGAGATTTTTATAGAACCCCTTGACGGCTTTAGAGTCATAAAGGACCTTGTGGTGGACCACGAAGAGATGTATTTGAAATTAAAGAGGTCAAAGGTTTGGCTCTATCCATCCGAATCAAATGTAAGAGTTGATGAGAGGATAAACCTTAAAAGCTCAAGAAGTTGGGAGTGTATCCTTTGTGGCATATGCGACAGCGTTTGTCCTGTGCTTTCCACATCATCCCTTTTTGGAGGGCCCATAATCTTGACAAGGCTTTATAAACATCTCATAGACCCGAGGAACGCAAACCAAGAGGCCACCGTAAAGACCTTACACTCCCTCAAGCCAGACCTTTGCACCCATTGTATGAACTGCTCTTATGCATGTCCCAAAAGGCTTATGCCAGAGGGCCTTATAAGAGAGGAAGAAAATCTTTTGGTGGAAAAGGGGCTTTTGCAAAAACAAGCAGGCTTTGACTTTTTGAGCTTCTAAAGGAGGAAAATATGAAAGAGTTTTTGGACCTAAAACTTTCAGACCTTGGAGTAGGCACATACCTTGGAGAACTTGACCAAAAGACTTCCGAAGGTTATAAGGAAGTTATCAGGCTTGCCGTAAGGGAAGGGATAAATGTGATAGACACGGCCATAGTTTACAGGTATATGAAAAGCGAAAGGGATATAGGGGATGTGCTTGAAGAGGTAGGAAGGGAAAGGGTGATCCTTTCTACAAAGGGAGGGTATATTCCCTACGATGTGGACTCTAAGGTTGACCCAAAGGACTACTTTTATGAGAACTTTATAAACACAGGCATAGTAGACATACAGGAGATGACGCCACAGGGCCATTACCTTTCCGCAAAGTTTATAAACTGGTGCTTGGAAAAGAGCCTTGAGAATATGAAAACTTCTTACGTAGATGTGTATTTTCTCCATAACCCAGAGGAACAGTTAAACTTCATAAGTAGAGAGGCCTTCAACAGGAAGATAAGGGAGTGCTTTGAATACCTTGAGGAAGAAGTAAAGAGAGGCAGGGTAAAATACTATGGTCTTGCCACTTGGTCTGGCTTTAGAGTGTCGCCCGCAAGCAGGCAGTACCTTAACTTAAAAGAGCTATTAAGCATAGCAAAAGAGGTGGCTGGTGAGGACCACCACTTCAAGTTCATACAGCTTCCTTATAGCCTTGGTATGCCAGAGGCCTATACTATGAAAAATCAAGAGATAGACGGAGAAAAGCTTTCCACCATTGAAGCTTGCCAAAGGCTTGGCCTTTATGTATATACGAGCGCCAGCATATACCAAGGTAGGGTGATAGGCAGGGTGCCAAAGGAGCTAAAGGAAAAGCTAAAAGTAGATAGCGATGTGCTATCAAGTCTTCAGTTTGTGCTTAGCACACCGGGCGTGGGTACAGCCCTTGTGGGCATGAGTAAGGTGGACCACCTTAGAGAGAACTTAAGAATAATGCATATTCCAAGGCTAAGTCCTACGGAGTTTATAAGCCTTTTTAAATAGACACAAAGTAGGCATTACTTAGGTCAAGCAATGGCAGAGCCTTGTCTTATAAAGCTTTTTGAGTTTGGAATACCATAGCCTTTGGCTTTACTATTTATAAAACCCATTGAGGGGCGTAAAAGGTCATAGAAAGTAGTTATAAAGATTGAGCCATGAGGGATTTTTTACTTTTTTTGGAAAACAGAGATAGGTTTGCGGTGGGGCTTTTTAGGCAGTTTAGCATTGAAGAAACCCCAAGCAAAGTTATCATAATCACGCCCACCCTTGAACACAAGAGGTGGGTCTTGGAGTATATAAAAGCAAGGCTATCCGATTATGGTAAGGAGATATTTGTAAAATCAAAGGAAGAAGAGGAAAGGGAAGATATAAAGGATGGCATTCAGCCCAAGTTCAGCTTTGAAAACTTTGTGGTGGGTAAGTCCAACGAGCTTGCCTATAGGGTATGCTTTGAAGTGGCTTCAAACCCCGGTAGCTACAGCCCCCTATTTATCTATGGTGGTGTGGGTCTTGGTAAAACCCATCTCCTTCATGCCATAGGGAACAGGTCCAAGTCTTTGGGCTACAAGGTAGTATATAGGCAGGCCAGCGACTTCTCGGAGGAGATGATAAAAAGCCTAAGGCAGGACAAAATGGAGGAATTTAGAAAGTTATACTCCAACGTGGACCTTTTGCTTTTGGATGATGTGCAGTTCCTTTCGGGAAAAGAAAGGACCCAGGTGGAGCTTTTTAGGATTTTTGAAAGCCTTCAGGCAAAGGAAAAGCAGATAGTCTTTGTAAGCGATAGGCATCCAAGGGACATAAAGGATGTTTCCGAAAGGCTTCTTAGCAGGTTTGCCAGCGGTCTCATACTGGAAATAGGTCTGGATGAGGATACAAAGCTTTCCATAGTCAAAAACAAGCTTTTGCTTTTTGGTCTTCCTTTGGACAAAAGGTATATAGACTACGTTATGGAAAATACGGGCTTTAGCGTAAGGGAGATAGAAGGCTTTATAAAAACCCTTAAGCTTACAGGCATAAGGGAAGAAGTAAAGAAAAGTCCAAAGAGGGAAGAGGAGCTTCTGGCCCTTATTGCCAAGCACTTTATGCTAAGGGTGGAGGACCTAAAAAGGGAAACAAAGGAAAGGAAGATAATTAGGGCAAGGCAGATAGCCATGTACTTTTGCAAGGTGTTGCTACGAATGAGCTACTCAGAAATAAGCAAACTTTTTGGTAAATCAGACCACACTTCGGCCCTTTATGCCATTAAAAAGGTAGAAGAAAAAAGACAAACAGACAAGAAGTTTGACTACATGCTTCAGGTTTTGGAAAAGAATTTAAGAAGGTTTATAAAGGAGTAAATTTTATATCCATGCTGGTAAGGTTAACCCTTGAAAACTTTTTTCTTATAAAGGGTGAAGAGCTTTACTTTGATAAGGGGCTAAACGTGATAACTGGAGAGACTGGAACGGGGAAATCTCTCACCATATCTTCACTTCTATTCCTAATGGGTGAAGATGGTGATTACCCGGAAGGCACATGCGTGGAGGCAGAGCTTTTTTCCGAGGGTGAAAGCGTAGTCCTAAGAAGGGAGGTAGTAAAAGGAAGGAGCAGGTATTACCTTGATGGAAGGGGTAGCAACAGAAGGGTGGTAGAAGAAATCCTTTCTTCTCAGGTGCTTCTCCAAGGTCAAAACGATAGGACAAAGATAACGCGATCGGACTTTCAAAGGGATGTTTATGATAGATTTGTGAAGGCTCTTGAAGCAAGGAGCAGGGTGGAGAAGGTTTATGAGGAGGTTTTGGACCTAAGGGAAAGGCTAAGGAATATAAGAGAAAGGAGGATTGAAAGGGAGATAAGGAGAAGACTTATTGAGGAGGAGATAAAAGAGATAGAAGGCATAGGCCTTTCTCCAGAGTTTTATGACCAGGTCAAAAAAAGGCTTGAAGAGATAAACTTGGCGGAAAGGATAAACAACCTTGTGCTTTCGGCCCTTTCTGGCCTTGAGGCAAGCGCAGAAGGCCTAAAGGTGGCAAGCAAGGCCCTAAGGGAGCTTTCAAGCTTTAAGGATGTAAAGGAGCAACTGGAAAGTCTTGAGCCAATAAGGGATGTGCTTTTTGAGATAGAGAGGTCTTTAAGGACTATGCTTGTCTCCTACAGCCAAGAGGAGCTTGATAGCCTAAATGAGAAGGTCTTTAAGGTTCAAAGGCTTGAAAGAAAGTATGGTATGAGCTATAGAGAGCTTTGGGACCACATGCAAAGGCTAAAGGAAGAGCTTAAAAGATTTGAAGAGGAAGAAAGTCCAGAGAAGCTGGAAGAAGAACTAAAAAGGAAGGAGGAGGAGCTTGAAAGGTTATACGATGAGCTAAGCCAGATAAGGCAGAGGGGGAAGGAGGAGTTTGAAAGGAGGGTTTTGGAATATTTGAAGGATATGGGGCTTGAGAAGGCAAGCTTTAAGGTGCATTTTGAGGAGAAGGTGGGAAGGTATGGTAAAGAGCAGGTAAAGTTTTTATTCTCTTCCTATGGTAGGGATGAAAAAGAGGTCTCCGATGTGGCCTCTGGTGGTGAGGTCTCAAGACTTTCCCTTGCCCTTTTTATGCTTTCGCCACCAGCCCAGACCTACGTTTTGGATGAGGTGGATGCTGGCATAAGCGGTATTACTTCCATAAGGCTTGCAAAGCTTTTGAGGGAGCTTTCAAAAAACACCCAGCTTATAGTTATAACTCATCAGCCAGCGGTGGCCTGTGCAGGAGACAAGCACTTTACTACAAAAAAAGAATACATGGGGGACATTCCCTTTATCAAAGTGGTTGAACTGCAAGAAGAGGAGCGCCTTGAGGAGATAGCAAGGCTTATGGGAAAGGTGAATGAAAACACCTTAAGGGGTGCAAAGGACCTAATAAAGGAGGTTTGCGGTGTTTGAGGAGATATTAAAGATAAAGGAAAAGGTCAAGCCTTATGTGGATAAAAGACTATCTGAGTTCAAAGAACTGGGGGAGAAGGGAAAGACCACCTTTGATTTTAGACCCTTTGCGGACAATGTGTATGAGGCAGACCTTTTTTCCGAGCTTTGCTTTTGCATACTTACAGCCAACTCTTCTGCGTTGATGGGCATAAAACTGCAAAAGGCCATAGGCATAGAGGGCTTCAAAAGCATGAGCTTGGAAGAGCTTGAAAAGGCCATCTCTTCCGCAGGCCACAGGTTTGCCCGCCAAAGGGCAGAGAGGATAGTCAAGGCAAGGGAGAATTTTCATAGAGTTATGGAGCTTTTAAAGAACTCTAAGAATGCCAAGGAGATAAGAGAGCTTTTGAGCGATAGCTGTTCCAAGTATAAGGTGGAAGGCTTTGGCCTAAAGGAGGCTTCCCATTTTCTCAGAAACATAGGCTATGAGAACCTTGCCATAGTGGACAGGCACGTGTTCCGATACCTCAAAGAAAAGGGCCTTTTGCCAGACTATAAGACCATCACAAGGAAGATATACCTTGAGGCGGAAAAAAGGCTTGAAGAGGTATGCGAAAGGCTTGGCATGACCCAAGCAGAGCTTGACCTTTATGTTTTTTACTATAAAACGGGAAAAGTGTTGAAGTAATTTACATCACTTTACATCCTTTACATCCCACATAGTTCAGATAAAACGGCAAAGAGGTGCAAAGTGTGAGCCTGCAGGTGCCCTACTTTACATCCCACATAGTTCAGATAAAACCGGTCCAAAGCTCATAAAACTTCCCAGACTTTCCAGCCTTTACATCCCACATAGTTCAGATAAAACCTATTACATTCCAATCGTTAACGGCTCATTTGATGCTCTTTACATCCCACATAGTTCAGATAAAACTCAATACTTGCAAGTTGAAATGTTCTGACTGCTTGTTCCTTTACATCCCACATAGTTCAGATAAAACGTTTTAAAGAAGCGCTTGAAGTAATTTTATCTTAAACTTTACATCCCACATAGTTCAGATAAAACAATTTCAAGCATCATTGCCATCTTTTGCGCTTGCGTACTTTACATCCCACATAGTTCAGATAAAACAGACATACTGATGGCATGGTTTTACGTTTCTTTTTTGCTTTACATCCCACATAGTTCAGATAAAACTATTACATCCTTAACAAAATTTTCCACATGCTTCACAGGTTCTATAAGAACAAAACTCCCATCTTGGTTTTGTTCCCCAGATGGAGGCTTTACTCCCACATCACCCACATAAGCCCTTATCAAAAGAGCCAACTGGTCTTGAGAAATCCCAAGAAGGCTTGCCATAGTAGGAGGCATTTCTTTAACACTCATATCCACAAAGCTAAATGGCTCTCCCTTGTTTAGAAGAAGTCCAGCAAGACAATTACCCCCTGGACACCACTGAGCTATAGTTTGCCTTGCCTGATTTACTAATCCTGATAAGTTGGTTATGAAATCATTAAAGGTCTTAAAGGCGTCAGATTGTTGCTGAGAACCACCGCTTGAATCTGTCCGTCCTAACTTATCTACAATCATCTCACCTACCTTTGTGGCAAAAGCTATTGAGGCACACTTGCTATGTGATATCTGATTTATCTGATTAGCTAATGCGGTTAGGTTTTTAAGAAGTTGCTCACACTGAGGGCATAGAGTATGCAGTGCAAGGTCAAAGGCTACGACAGGTGCGGCACTCAAAACATTTTGAAGAAACTGTCCTAAGTATTCCATGTTGAAGTAGGAAAAAGCTCCAAAGGTAGCATCTATACCACCACAGCCAGACCTTATGGAAGGTGGTACTACATTGAAGGGTCTAAAAGTCTCATCCTTTATCCTCCACCTGATACCACCACCATATATGGTAGTCATTTCCTTTCCTTTGACCGTTGTAGGGGGAGATACCTCTAAAATAGCACTGTCAGTTATTCCAGCATAGGAAGGCATGGTGGTGCCAAAACCTATAATAAGAGCAGAA
>OFDC01001853.1_pt1 | contig 10424 bp, 8 predicted proteins | sample 1520941 | NCBI WGS metagenome assembly OFDC01 (sample SAMEA94258168, study PRJEB24077) | hot springs metagenome | biome: Aquatic biome; feature: Water | place: India | collected 2012-12-06 | depth 5 m | reverse complement strand
CGCCCTTGACCACCTGCTGCCACCGCTGCAGGGCAGCGTCGCTGGGGAAGAAGCGCCCCTCCTCGCCCAGAGCGTGCTCGCTCGATCCGTGGGGAGCAGGTCGAACGCGCCCGCCTTGAGCTGCGCCTCGACCACCCGCTTGTTGATGCTCTTGCGGTCGACGCGGGGCAAGAAGCGCGACTCCTGCTTTAGCAAGCATTCATGCGGGTACCGATCGTTGTTCAGGGCCGACTCGTTAAGGCGCTTCGCGCCCCCCTTCACAGTTGACGTGGACCGCCCGTCCTTCGAAGGCCGGCGTACCGTTGGTGGCGTGCGTGCAGGTTCGCCTTCAGCTCGGCGTGGGCTGTGCGTCCTACGGCGGCCACCAGCGCACCGTCTGCGCACTTCGCCGGCAACCGGGTCGTCGTCAACATCAGCAGCAAGCAGTCCAAGACAGGACAAGACTCTGGCTTGATGGACACCTCATCGCGAGATACCTTGCGGCCCTGCACTACTTGAACGTAGGGAGGCCAAGTGCACGGTGCTGCGGAACGCCTGCAATGCACGAGCGGGTCGACGCTGAATTGGTTCCTGCATTGCCTCAAGGTCGTATTCAATCTTTGCATTTGGATCGGATTTGCTGTCGCTTCCGCCGGCGACGGCGACTACAACTACGCGCCGCTTGGCTATGCGGAGAACGGAGGCTGGGTTCCGACACAGGACACGCCACGGCAGTCGTGCGATCAGTACGCTGCGATATGGGGATGGAACAGGAGCCCGTATTCGTACACACTTGAGGCGGATCTGCCCGGCCGTTGGCGGTGCCAGCGGTTTTACAACGGTACCCGCGAACCGAGCAATTTCACATACATCTGGGGGGTGTGTCAGCGTAACGCGGCGCCAATCCTGACGGGTTCTGATTGGTCCTATCCGAGATTCGAGGCGAACTATCCACCGCCGTGCAGCTGCTACAGCCCCAAGGTGTTTGACCGCTCTGTCGAATGGTGCACAGGATCTCCTTCGTGCCTTTGGTACCCGGACAACAAAGCCACCGAGTGCGGCAGGACGGTCGACGCTCTGGTCAAGATCACCAAATCGTCAACGGATCCGACTCGACTCTTCCATCAGAATCAAATCTGCATTGCGCGCAGTTCGTGCGATCTCCGTTGCAAGATGGACAACTGCAATTGGCTGAAAGCAGTGTTGCCTGACTTCGTGAAACCGTACTTGTTGAAGCAGGGGCGATGGAAGACTATCGAGGCGGAGTGCGCAAGATCATTGGGGTGGCTGGCCGACCGTCGGTGTGCGAGCGCGATGGCCGCCTACCACATTGAGACGGACCTCTCGCAAGCGCTTTCGAAGTCTGGATGCGGGTCAGACCGAGACTGGCAGAGGGTTTTCGACGTCATCAATACGTGCACTGCGCAGACATTCAACAATGCGGCTGAGACGTGGGTTGCGTCTGCGGCAGTTCGCATTCAGCGGGACCGGACGAGAGCGGCATGCACCGCCGCGAGAACCGCGGAGGGAGTGGATGTCTACATCAACACAGAGCTGAAGGGGACCACGTGCAGTCCATGAAATTCACTGCAGCGTTAGCCGCCGGGTGCGTTGCGACCGGTGTCGTCGCTCAATCCACTCCGGCGGGGCCCGACAATCGCTATCAGATCCGCCTTACCGTCGATGGAGTACCGGTAAAGGGGTCTCAAGAGCTCGAGGCCATGATGGCTGGGAAATCGAAGGACGAGCGAGACACCATTCAACGGGAACCCATTCCAGAAGTAGCGCGAGGCCAGGTTGCACAGCTGATCGTAACAGTCACCGATCCGAACGGCGTCACGACGACGTTTACAAAGGAGAAGCGAATCTCATATGAGACCTTTGGCTGCTTGAGCATTAGTGCAAACAGCGTCATGACCGTGACGAGCGGACCGGACTGTTCACTTCCTGACTATCCTCGTGTGTTTGTTGTCTACAACGATCAGGGAGGAAAGCCACTGTCATACAGCGAGTTTGTTTTCAAGGTCCGGCAGTAAGAGCCGAGGTCCCGGTCTACCGATTCGAGCCTGCATTGCGAACGCCGTACAGATCGCGGGATCTCTCCAAGCTCTGAACGACCAGGGCCGCCCTACACCGAGCCTCCCCGCCTTCACCCCGCCTCGTACACCAGCTTCGCCTCGCCCTTGACCACCTGCTGCCACCGCTGCAGGGCAGCGTCGCTGGGGAAGAAGCGGCCGTCGTCGCCGAGGTCCAGTTCGCCCACCGCGCCGTCGCGCTGCACCAGCAGCCGCACCGGCAGGCCCTGCAGCAGCTCGCCGTGCTCGGTGGCCTCGCGCTTCGGCGGGAACTCCTTGAGCAGCTGCTGCACCGGCGGCACATGGCCATTGACCGGCACGCGCAGGAAGCGTGCGAAGCGGCAGCGCGCGGTGGCCAGGTCCCACACCGCCTGCAGGTTCAGCCGCAGCCCGCCGGAAAAGCGGTCGGGCTGCACCTTGCCCTGCACCACGATCAACTCGTCGTCCTTCAGCAGCTCGCGGTTCGCGTCGAGCAGCTTCTCGTCGGCCACCGCCTCGATGACCTCGGTCTTGTCGTCGAGCTTGAAGATCGCCACCCGTCCGCGCTGGCCGTTGACGATGCGCAGGTCGCTGACGATGCCCGCCAGCATCACCGGCTCGCGGCTGTCGACGAGGTCGGCGATCTTGCGCCGCGCGAACTGCCGCACCTCGGCCTCGCACTGGTCGAAGAGGTGACCGGAGAGATAGAAGCCGATGGCCGTCTTCTCCAGCGTCAACCGCTCCTTGATGCTCCAGGGCTCCACCGGCACCAGCGCGGGCTCCTGGGTGGAGGCGGCGTGCGAATCGCCGAAGTCGAACAGCCCGCCCTGGTCGGCGTGCGCAGCCTGTGAATCCGCCCATTCGAACGCGAGGGACACGGACGCAAGGGTGCTCGCGCGATCCGGATGCAGCAAGTCGAAGGCGCCCGCCTTGACCAGCGCTTCGACCACCCGCTTGTTGATGCTCTTGCGGTCGACGCGCGCGCAGAAGTCGAACAGCGAGCGGAACGGTCCGCCGCCCGCGCCGTCGCTGCCCTCGCGCGCCGCGACGATGGCCTCGATGGCGCCCTGCCCCGTGCCCTTGACCGCGCCGAGGCCGTAGCGGATGAGCTTGTCGGTCACCGGCTCGAAGCGGTAGCGGCCGCGGTTCACATCGGGCGGCTCGAACTCGATGCCGAACTGCTTGGCGTCGTTGAGCAACACCTTCAGCTTGTCGGTGTCGTCCATCTCGATGGTCATGTTCGCGGCGAAGAACTCGGCCGTGAAATGCACCTTGAGCCAGGCGGTGTGATAGGCCAGCAGCGAGTAGGCGGCCGCGTGCGACTTGTTGAAGCCGTAGCCCGCGAACTTCTCCATCAGGTCGAAGACCTCGTCGGCCTTGTCCTGGCTGATGCCCTTCTGGGCCGCGCCCTCGCGGAAGATCTCGCGGTGCTTGGCCATCTCCTCGGGCTTCTTCTTGCCCATGGCCCGGCGCAGCATGTCGGCGCCACCGAGCGAGTAGCCGCCCAGCACCTGCGCCGTCTGCATCACCTGTTCCTGGTAGACCATGATCCCGTAGGTCTCGGCCAGCACGGGCTCGGTCAGCGGATGCGGGTACTCCACCGGCTCCTTGCCGTGCTTGCGCGCGACGAAGGTGGGGATGAGGTCCATCGGGCCCGGCCGGTACAGCGCGTTCAGGGCGATGAGGTCTTCCAGGCGGCTGGGCTTGGCGTCGCGCAGCATGCCCTGCATGCCGCGGCTTTCGAACTGGAACACCGCCTCGGTGAGCCCGTCGCTGAACAGCTTGTAGACCCTGCGGTCGTCCAGCGGGATGGTCTCGAACGCGAAGTCCTTCTGGTCCGGGTGCCGCGCGAGGATGAATTCCTTGGCGGTCTCCAGGATGGTGAGGGTGGCCAGGCCCAGGAAGTCGAACTTCACCAGGCCGATGGCCTCGACGTCGTCCTTGTCGTACTGGCTCACCGCGCTGTCGCTGCCGGGCTGCTGGTACAGCGGGCAGAAGTCGGTGATCTTGCCGGGCGCAATGAGCACGCCGCCAGCGTGCATGCCGATGTTGCGCACCATGCCCTCCACCCGGGCGGCCAGTTCCAGCAGCGCGGCCACTTCCTCTTCGGCGGCCTCGCGCTGCTCCAGCTCGGGGGCTTCCTTGCGGGCGTAGATGACGCTGGCGTCCGGCTTCTCGGGCACCTTGGCCAGGGTCACCGTCTTGCCCGGCGGCGCGGGGATGAGCTTGGCAATGCTGTCGACGTGGCCGTAGCCCATGCCCAGCACGCGGCCCACGTCGCGCAGCGCCGCCTTGGCCGCCATGGTGCCGAAGGTGGCGATCTGGCTGACCGCCTCGCGGCCGTACTTGTCCTTGACGTACTCGATGACCCGGTCGCGGTTGCCCTGGCAGAAGTCGACGTCGAAGTCGGGCATCGACACCCGCTCCGGGTTGAGGAAGCGCTCGAACAGCAGGTTGTACTGCAGCGGGTCGAGGTCGGTGATCTTGAGCACGTAGGCCACCAGCGAGCCGGCGCCCGAGCCCCGGCCCGGGCCCACCGGGCAGCCGTTGTCCTTGGCCCACTTGATGAAGTCCGACACGATCAGGAAGTAGCCGGGGAAACCCATCTTGAGGATGGTCCCGATCTCGAACTCCAGCCGCTCGACGTACTGCGGGCGCACCGCCTCGCGCTTGGCCGGGTCGGGGAACAGCAGCTGCAGGCGCTCTTCCAGGCCTTTGAAGGATTCCTCGCGGAAGAACTGCTCGATCGGCATGCGCGTGCCGTCGGCCAGCATCGGCGTGGGGAAGTCGGGCAGTTGGGGCTTGCCCAGCACCAGCGTGAGGTTGCAGCGCTTGGCGATCTCCACGGTGTTGGCGATGGCCGAGGGCACGTCGGCGAACAGCGCCTCCATCTGCGCCTGGGTTTTGAAGTACTGCTCCCGCGTGAAGCGCTTGACCCGGCGCGGATCGGCCAGGGTCTCGCCGTTGGCGATGCACACCCGCGCCTCATGGGCCTCGAAATCCTCCGGCGCGAGGAACTGCACCGGGTGCGTGGCCACCACCGGCAGCTGCAGCTGCGCGGCCAGCGGCACGGCGGCGCGCACATGCGCCTCGTGGGTGGGCAGGCCCGCGCGTTGCACCTCGATGTAGAAGCGTCCCGGGAACAGCTCGGCCAGCCGGCGCGCGCACTCGGCGGCCCGCTTGCGGTCGCCCGCCAGCAGCGCCTGCCCCACCGTGCCCTGGTCGGCACCGCTCAGCGCGATCAGGCCCGCGCCGAGTTCCTGCAGCCAGTCCCACTTGATCCAGGCCTGCGCGCGCTGCGCGTTGCGCGTCCAGCCGCGCGCCAGGATCTCGCTGAGGTTGTGGTAGCCGCCGACGTCCTGCACCAGCAGCATCAGACGGCTGGGGTGCTTGTCGCCCGGCTCCGGCTCCATCCACACGTCCACGCCCAGGATGGGCTTGACGCCCTTCTTGCGGCAGGCGTTGTAGAACTTGACGCCGCCGAAGAGGTTGTTGAGGTCGGTGATGGCCAGCGCCACCTGGCCGTCCTCGCGCGCCGCCGCAGCGGCATCGTCGATGCGAAGGGTGCCGTCGACGACGGAGAACTCGGTGTGGGTGCGCAGGTGGACGAACGACATCGGGCGATTTTACGAAGCGGCACCTGCATGCCCGCCCAGGCCGCGGGCACTTCCGCACATCCCGGGTCCGCGCGCGCACCGGCAGGAACCTCGCTTGCCGCCCACCCTCTTCGAGGCACCGCCGCGCGCGGCGCCCGATCCCCCTGCCGGCCGCTCCCCGGGCGGCCGGACCCCGCACACCTCACCGGAGGCCCCCCATGGCATTGAATGTCTTCGACCACAAGGGCACGCCGATCGAGCAGCAGCGCTTCACCTGGCGCGACATGGTGCAGCAGCCCATCAGCAAGCTCGACGACGACGCCTACACCCGCATCCGCATCATCCTGATGAACGGACTGGAGCTGGAGGCGCTGAACTTCTCGCACGCCTGTGCCCGCATGAACGCCGCGCTGCAGCCCTCGCTGGCCATCCTGCGCCGGGTGGAGCAGCACCAGGCCACCACCATCAACTGGCTGCTGGGCGCCGACCACTCGCCGCTGGAGACCACCATCGCCTACGAGCACGTGGCCATCGACATCACGGCCGGCGTGGCGCTGCGCGAGCCCGACCCCTACCTGGCGCAGGTGTACCGCTTCGGCCTGCTGGAGGACTTCGACCACCTCTACCGCTACAGCGCGCTGCTGGACCGGCTGGAGGGCAAGGACGCGAACAACATCCTGCAGAGCTACGCGGACATCCTGCCCGGCCGCCCCACCGTGGTCGAGCACCGCGCGCCCGAGGACGACCTGCGCCAGCCCTACGACCGCACCACCGCCGACCCGCTGTCGAAGCTGCATGCGCTGACCATCATGGCCAGCGAACAGCAGACCCACAACTACTACATGAACGTCGGCCCGCTGTTCAGCGATCCGCTGGCGCGGCAGCTGTATGCCGAGATCGCGAGCATCGAGGAGCAGCACGTCACCCAGTACGAATCCATCATCGACCCCGACGAGTCGTGGCTGGAGAAGTGGGTGCTGCACGAGGCCAACGAGGTCTACAACTACCACGGCTGCATGGAGCAGGAGACGAACCCGCGCATCAAGGCGATCTGGGAGCGCTTCCTGGACTACGAGCTGGGCCACCTGCACCACGCCATCCAGATGTTCCAGAAGTACGAGCGGCGCGACGCGGCGGAGATCCTGCCGCAGCTGCTGCCCGACCCGATCCCGCACGCCTCGCAGCGCGAGTTCGTGCGCGCCACCCTGGCCGACGAGGTGGACCTGCGCGCACTGGGCACGCAGTTCGTCGACAAGGCGCAGGAAAGCCCGCAGTCGTTGCAGTACCGCCAGCACATCAATTCCGAGGGCTCGCCGTCCGAGATGGTGTCCGCCGGCTACCGCTGGATGCCCGGCACCGAGCTCAACCAGATGAAGCATCTACGAAAGGTGGCATGACATGCAGCAACACACCCCCCTGGGCATGAACCGCACCGGCGTGCAGATGTCGCCGAAGGACACCAAGGACATGCTGGAGGTCACCGACCTGCCCGCCGCCGACCTCGAAGCGGCGCAGGCCAGTCTGGCCAGCGCGCGCCGGCCCTACATCGAGCAGGCCGAAGGCGTGGGCTCCGTGCCCTTGCCCGGCACGTTGAAGGGCACGGCGGCCTCGGTCAAGCACATGATCACCGGCAAGCACCCGCAGGTGCTGATCGACAAGCTGGGTGAGCGCCTGGCCTTCGAGCGCAGCGGCGTGCGGCTGTACGACGCGCTGCTGATGAAGTGCGAGGCCGCGCCGCAGTCGCTGCCCGCGGGTGCGCTGGACCGCTTGCGGCACTTCCGCGACGAGGAGGCGCAGCACTTCGCGCTGGTGGCCGAGTGCATCGAGTCCATCGGCGCCGACCCCACCGCGCAGACACCCTGCGCCGACCTGGTGGGCGTGGAAGGCATGGGGCTGATGCAGGCCATCAACGACCCGCGCACCACCGTGCCGCAGAGCCTGCACGTCATCCTCGATGCGGAGCTGATCGACAACGCCGGCTGGGAGATGCTCATCGGCCTGTCGCGCTCGCTGGGCCACGACGACATGGCCGACCGCTTCGAGCATGCGCTGCGGCAGGAGAACGAGCACCTGCAGACGGTGCGCACCCTGGTCGAGCAGATGACCATGGACGACGCGAAGAAGCGCGCGCTGGATGCCGGCGCCGACACCTCCGGCGTGACCCGGCACTGACGCCGCACGGGCTGGCGGGCCCGCGGGAGCCATGCGCGAAAATCCGCGCATGACTGCCCGCGGCCCCATCCTCAACCTCTCCGCCTACAAGTTCGTCACCCTCGCCGACCTGCCGGCGCTGCGCGAGCGCCTGTTCGCGATGGCGCAGGCGCACGGCCTGAAGGGCACGGTGCTGCTGGCCGAAGAGGGCATCAACCTGTTCGTGGCAGGACCCGAGGCCGGAGCACGGGCCTGGCTGCAGGCCCTGCACGCCGACGAGCGCTTCGCCGATGTCGTCGCCAAGGAGAGCTTCAGCGACGCCCTGCCCTTCCGGCGCCTGCTGGTGAAGGTCAAGCGCGAAATCATCCGCATGAACCATCCCGCCATCCGTCCCGAGGGCGGCCGCGCGCCCTCGGTGGACGCGCTCACCCTGCAGCGCTGGCTGGACCGCGGCCACGACGACCAGGGCCGGCCGGTGGTGATGCTGGACACCCGCAACGGCTTCGAGGTCGACGAGGGCGCCTTCGACGGCGCGATCGACTGGCGGCTGACGAAGTTCAGCGAGTTCCCGCAGGCCCTGGCCGAGCACCTCGACGAGCTGAAGGACAAGACGGTGGTCAGCTACTGCACCGGCGGCCTCCGCTGTGAGAAGGCCGCGCTGGTGATGCAGCAGCAGGGGCTGGACCATGTGTTCCAGCTCGAAGGCGGCATCCTCACCTACTTCGAGCGCACGCAGGGCGCACCGCACTGGCACGGCGGGTGTTTCGTGTTCGACGAGCGGGTGGCGCTGGATGCAGGCCTTGCTCCCGCCCCCGCACCTTCGCCCGCACCCGAGGTGCAGCCCGTCTGCGCCGCGTGACGCCGTGGGCGTGTCGCCGCTGCAGCGCCTGATCGGCCTGCTCATCGTTCTGCTGTCGCTGGCCGTGGGCTTCAGCTACACGCCCGAGCGGCCGGTGCAGACCCTGGTCGCCCGCTGGGCGCCGCCGCCCTCGGATTTCCTCGACATCGACGGACAGCTGGTGCACCTGCGCGACGAAGGCCCGCGTGCCGACCCGCTGCCCATCGTGCTGGTGCACGGCACCGCCTCCAGCCTGCACACCTGGGACGGCTGGGCAAAGGAACTCGCACGCACCCGGCGCGTCATCCGCTTCGACCTGCCGGGCTTCGGCCTCACCGGGCCGAGCGTGCGCAACGACTATTCGCGCGACGCGGACGCGCGCTTCACCCTGCAGCTGCTGGACCGCCTGGGCGTCGGCCGCTTCGTCATCGGTGGCAACTCGCTCGGCGGCGAAGTGGCATGGCGCACCGCCCTGCTCGCGCCGGCCCGTGTCGACAGGGTGGTGCTGGTCGACGCGGCGGGCTATCCGTTCGAGCCGCAGGAGATCCCGCTGGCCTTCCGCCTCGCCCGCCTGCCCGGGGCGGCGTGGCTGTCCTCGCTGTCGCCGCGCGGGCTGACCGAGGCGAGCGTGAAGTCGGTGTACGCCCGGCCCGAGCGGGTGACGCCCGAGCTGGTGGACCGCTACCGCGAGCTGACTCTGCGCGAAGGCAACCGGCGCGCGCTGATCGAGCGCGTGCGCCAGTTCGACGCGGCTCGCGGCCGTGACGTCGAGGGCCTGAAGTCCCTGCCCATGCCGGTGCTCATCCTGTGGGGTCGCGAGGACCGCCTGATCCCGCCGGACAACGGCGAACGCTTCCAGCGCGACATCCCGCGCAGCACGCTGGTGGTGCTGGACGACCTCGGCCATGTGCCGCAGGAGGAAGACCCGCGTCGCAGCGTGCAGCCGGTGCTGTCCTTCCTCGGGATGCGCTGACTCGCCGGGGAAGGCTTTGCGAGCCGAAGATCAGCCCCGGTTCAACGCCCCCAGCACATCCGACTGGAACTCGCGCTGGTACAGCACGTACACCACCACCGCAGTGGCGATGGCGAAGACCAGCGGCGAGAAGAACCAGGCGATGAGGGCGAAGGACAGGTAGTAGGCCCGCAACCCGTCGTTGAAGGTCTCGGCGGCCAGCGCCATCACCCCGCCTGCGCGGTCGGCGAAGGCCTCGCGCGAGACTTTCCCCTCGTCGAAGGCCTTGGGCTCGGGCGCGGAGCCGATCAGCAGCGCGCCGAAGGTGTACTGCCGCATGCTCCAGGTGAAGCGGAAGAAGGCGTAGATGAACACCATGAGCATCACCAGCAGCTTGAGGTCGAACACCAGGGTGCTGGTGCGCGCGGCGAAGGGCAGCTCCTGCACCAGCTCGCTGGCCTTGTCGGTGGTGCCGAGGATGGCCAGCAGGCCGCCGATGATCAGGATGGTGGTGGAGGCGAAGAAGCTGGGGCTGGTGGACAGGCTCTGCACCACCACCCCGTCGACCACCCGCACGTCGCGGTAGGTGGTCTGCAGCATCCACTCGCGCCGCACCCGGTTGGTGGAGGCGAGGATGGACGGCTGCCGCGTCGCGCGCCGCTTGGCGAAGCGCGCGTAGCCGGTCCAGGCGGCGAAGAACCACACGAGCGCTGCCCATTCGTACCAGGGCAGCACCGCCAGCAGGGTGAGCAGCGCTTTCATCGCCGCCCAGTGTAGGCCGGGCGGCGAGGCCTCACGACAGGTCCGCGAGGTCGAACACCAGCACCTCGGCGTCGCGGCCCTGCCCCAGCCGC
>OFDC01001852.1_pt1 | contig 10430 bp, 10 predicted proteins | sample 1520941 | NCBI WGS metagenome assembly OFDC01 (sample SAMEA94258168, study PRJEB24077) | hot springs metagenome | biome: Aquatic biome; feature: Water | place: India | collected 2012-12-06 | depth 5 m | reverse complement strand
ATCGGGGATCAGCACGGTCTTCTCCGGGCTCAGGATCTTCGACGTCTCGGCCATGAAGTGCACGCCCGCCTGGACGATCACCTTCGCATCCGACCGGGCGGCCTCCTTGGCCAGGCCCAGGCTGTCGCCGACATAGTCGCCGACCCCGTGGAAGATTTCGGGCGTCATATAGTTGTGGGCCAGGATCACGGCGTCGCGCTCGCGCTTCAGCCGGTTGATCGCGCTGATCAGCCGCGCCTGTTCGGGCCACTCCAGCGGCGTGACGTGGTCCTTGACCTTCGCCCACACCCCGGCGGTCTCCCGCTCCAGTTCCTGCGTCAGACCAAAGGCGCCGTCGGCCATGATCCTCTCCCATCGACCCTTATGCTCAAAGTTAGCATAAGCGGAACCAATGTAGGCCGATGGGGGACGGGCGCAAGCGGATTGTTCAGTCGATCAGCTCGAACAGATCGCCCAGCGGGACATTCAAGGCCTTCGCCAGGGCCAGGGCCACCACCACGGACGGGGTGAAGACTCGGTTTTCAATCGTGTTCACCGTCTTGCGCGACAGCCCGGCCCTGTCCGCCAGCTCCTGCTGCGTCAGACCGGCGCCCGTCCGCACCTCCTTCAGCCGCACGGCCAGCCGAGGCTCAGCCAAGCTCGGCCTCGCGGTCCAGCCACCAATAGCGCACCACCGCCGCCGTGCCGGTCAGGTAAAGCAGGGCCGGCAAGGCCGCGACCGCCGCAGCCGGTCGCCAAAGCCCCAGGGCAAAAACGCCGACCATCCCGACGGCGGCGACGCCCAGGGCCGTAGCCAGCGCCCTGTGCCGGAACGACAATGTCAGTTCGTCGTCCAGCAGTCGTTTCATCCGCTTGTCGCGCCGATTGTCCAAACCGGCCACCATCAGCAGCATGAGGCCGCCGATCATGGGCCCCATCACGACCATTAGGTAATCCACGCCCCCCGGCGCGCCCGACGCCAAGCCCCAACCGGCCTTGACCGACAGGAAGGTCAGATAGGCGCCGGTGATCGGCATGACGGCCATGGAATGCGCCCGCTGGCGTTGAACCTTGTCGCGATAGGCGGAGCCGGTCTGTAGCTTGTAGGTGTCAGCATTCGGCAGGAAACGCCGCGCGAAGAAGGCGCTCGCAATGATGGCGGCGACGCCCGCCACCATCGTCACGCCGCCGATTAGACGCCCCTTCTCGGGGTTCGCCGGCCACTCCTCCATGACCAGAAGGCCGGTCACCAGCAGGGCCAGTCCAACTCCGCCCAGGCCTGCGCAGATCGCGAGACGCTGTGTGCGCCTCCGCTCTCGCGCCCGTACCTCACGTCTTTCCCGATCGTCCATCATGGCCCCGCGTCACCTACAGGTGACATATAACCCATAGGTTACTCGGCGCGTCAAGCGGCCCCGGTTGCTCCGCCTCCGACGGGAGCCTTCTGCGCGCTTCGGCCGCCTGACGCCCGCGATGCCGGGGCGCCGCCGGGCTATTTCAACACCTCGCCACCTGGTCTTGCGCCGATAACCGTCGCCGCAGACGGCAAGAACCGTTCCCAAACCCGGCAGGTTCGCCTAGACAACGGCCGACTTCATTCCGCAGAATACCGACTTCCCGGCATTTCCATGCAAGACACCATCCGCCGCATCCTGACCGCCCGCGTCTATGACGTGGCGGAGGAGACGCCCCTCGATCCGCTGCGTCGCCTTTCGGCGCGTCTCGAACGGCCCGTCCTGCTGAAGCGCGAAGATCTGCAGCCGGTGTTTTCGTTCAAGATTCGCGGCGCCTACAACAAGATCGCCGGCCTGTCCCAGGCCGAACTGTCAAAGGGTGTGATCTGCGCCTCGGCCGGCAATCACGCGCAAGGGGTGGCCCTGGCCGCCGCCCGCCGCAACATCCCCTCGACCATCGTCATGCCGACCACCACCCCCGGCATCAAGGTGGCCGCCGTGCGCGCCCTGGGCGGCGAAGTGGTCCTGCACGGCGACAGTTTCGACGAGGCCTACGCCCACGCCCGCCATTTGGAGAGCCGGACCGGCGCCGCCTTCATCCACCCCTTCGACGACCCCGACGTCATCGCCGGCCAGGGGACGGTCGGGCTGGAGATCGCCCGTCAGCACGCCGACCCCATAGAGGCTGTCTTCGTCCCCATCGGCGGCGGAGGGCTGGCCGCCGGCGTTGCGTCCATCCTCAAATTCCTGCGCCCCGAGACCCGTGTCATCGGCGTGGAGCCCGTCGACGCCCCCACGATGAAGGCCGCCGTCGACGCCGGCGAGGTCGTCACCCTGAACGAGGTCGGCCTGTTCGCCGACGGGGTGGCCGTGCGCCGCGCCGGGACCGAGACCTTCCGCCTGTGCAGGGATCTGTTGGACGAGATCGTCCTGGTGGACACCGACGCCATCTGCGCCGCCATCAAGGACATCTTCGACGACAGCCGCGCCGTCGCCGAGCCCTCGGGCGCGGTGGCGCTTGCGGGCCTCAAGGCCTGGGCCGCAGCCCATCCCGGATCCGGCGCCCTGATCGCCGTCAACTCCGGCGCCAATGTCAATTTCGACCGGCTGCGCCATGTCGCCGAACGGGCTGAGATCGGCGAGGGCGCCGAGGCCCTGCTGGCCGTGGCCATGAAGGACGACCGCGACGACTACCGCCGTTTCCTCGACAGCCTGGACGGCCGCTCGGTCACCGAGTTCAACTACCGCTGGTCCGGCGACGGCCAGGCCCAGATCTTCGTCGGCGTGGCCCTTCGCAACGGCCCTCACGAGCGCGACGACCTGATCGCGACCCTCCGCGCCGGCGGCTACGCCGTCGAGGACATGAGCGACAACGAGACCGCCAAGCTGCACGTCCGCTACATGGTCGGCGGCCGCACCGTCGGCCTGCCCCACGAACGCATCCTGCGCTTCCAGTTCCCCGAGCGGCCGGGCGCCTTCTTGCGCTTCCTCAACAGCCTCCAGCCCGCCTGGGCCCTGACCCTGTTCCACTATCGCAACCACGGCGACGACGTCGGCCGGGTCCTGGCCGGCCTCAGCGTCCCGCCCGAAGAACAGGCTCAACTGACCGCCGCCCTCGCCGACCTCGGCTATCCCTACGTCGATGAAACCACCAACCCCGCCTGCCGCCTCTTCCTTGACGGGACCTGACCCAGAGGGGAAGACGGTCGCCATGTCTGATCCCGCCCCTCCCCATCGCCGCGCCGTCCTGTCGGGTGCGGGCGCCCTGGCCCTCAGCGGCTGCGCCACCCTGTCGGGGGCGCCGGCCCGGCAGACGGTCTGGACCTTCGACCGGCTGGCCGGCATCGGCGGCGAGCGGACGACGGTGGAAGGTGCGCCGGCCCTGATCGACAGCCCCTATGGCCGGGCTGTGCGGTTCGACGGCGTGGACGACGCCTTGTTCATCGACAGCCATCCGCTGGCCGGAGCCGAGACCTTCACCTTCGAGGCCCTGTTCCGTCCCGACGGCGGCGCCTTCGAACAGCGGTGGTTCCATCTGGCGGAAGAGGCGCCGGCGGGCCAGCCCCCGTCCCAGACCCGCTTCCTGTTCGAAATCCGCGTCGTGCGCGACCGCTGGTACCTGGACGCCTTCACCCGCGGCCCCGGCTACAACCACACCCTGATCTTCCCGGAGCGGCTGCACCCCTGCGGACAGTGGTTCCATGTGGCCCAGACCTTCGACGGAACGATGTACCGGTCCTATGTCGACGGCGTTTTGCAGGGCGAACATCCGATCGCCTTCAAGCCCCAGGGTCCGGGACGGGCCTCCGTCGGCTGCCGGATCAATCGGCTGAACTATTTCAACGGGGCGGTGCGTCAGGCCCGCTTCACCCCCGCCGCCTTGGCGCCGGACCGGTTCACGCCACGCTGAACCGGTCGGCGCCCCGCTCATGCGCCAGAAGCCAGCGTTTGCGCTCCACCCCGCCGGCATAGCCGGTCAGGGCGCCGTTCGCGCCGATCACCCGGTGGCACGGCACGATGATCGCCACCGGATTGGCGCCGTTGGCCAGCCCCACGGCCCGCGCCGCCCTGGGCGATCCAACCGCCGCCGCCAGCCGACCATAGGTCCAGGTCTCGCCCGCCGGAATGGTGCGCAGCGCCGCCCATACCGATCTTTGGAAGGCTCCGCCGCCGGTCCGCACCTCCAATCCCTCGAAGGCGCTCAGTTCGCCGGCGAACCAGGCGTCGGCCGCCCGCCGCACCCCCTCCGCTCGTCCCGTCCTCAGGGAGACCGGCCCGTAATGGCGGTGCAGCAGCCGCCGCATCCGGTCTTCATAGTCGTGAAAGTCCAAGGCCCGCACCGCCCCGTCCGCGTCCGTCACCACCAGAATCTCGCCCAGAGGCGAAGCGAACCGATCCAGCGTCAGGTCCGAGGCCGCCGTCGCGGGTTCAGTCATGGCTCATCTCCTTGATCATGTTCCAATACAGGGCCCCATAGGCGCGCCACGGCCGCCACCGCTCGGCCCGCGCCGTCAGGGCGGCGTCGACGCCGGTCAGCCGGTCGCTGGGCGCGTCCTCTCCGTCGTCGATCCAGTCGCCGACGGGGCGCAGACCTGGCCGCGCGGCCAAGACCGGCGCCAGCTCGGGGTCAGCGGACAGGTCGCGGGTGATCGCCTCCGGATCGGCCGCCAGGTCGAACACGCGCCGCACCCGCGCCAAAACGCCCGGCAGGGCCTTCAGCTCGTCTATGCGGGCCTGGACCACAGCCTTGCCGAGCGCGCCGGGGCGTACCGTCACCGCGCCCTCGGTCCCATCCACCGACTTGCGCAGCCGCCGCGTCCAGGCGCCGTCCGCCGTGGTTTCGTCGGCCGCCCCACGGGCCGCCAAGGCCGCCGACACGAAGTCCCAGTCATAGGGCGGGCGATAGGCCAGGTTCAGGCTCACGCGCCCGCCGCCCTCCTCCGCCGCCCTGCGCCGCCGCAGGGCCGAGGGCGGGCGCCCGTACAGGGCCTGGAAGGTTTCATTGAACCGGCGCACGCTGCCGAAGCCCGACGCCATCGCCACCTCGACCATGGTCAGTTCGGTCTCATGGATCAGCTGTTTGGCCAGAAGCACCCGCCGGGTCTGGGCCACGCTGACGGGGGCGGCGCCCAGATGCTGGCGAAACAGCCGCCGCAGGTGCCGCTCCCCCACCCCCAGCCGCTCGGCCAGGGCCTCGGCGTCCCCGTCGTCCAGCGCGCCCGCCTCGATCAGGGCCAGGGCGCGGCTGACGGTGTTGGACGTGCCGCGCCAGGCGCCCATCTCCGGCGCCGTCTCGGGCCGACAGCGCAGACAGGCCCGAAACCCCGCCGCCTCGGCCGAGGCCGCAGTCGGGTGGAACACCACATTCTCTCGCCGCGGCGTCCGCGCCGGACAGACCGGCCGACAGTAGATGCCGGTCGAGGTGACCCCCGTGAAGAACCGCCCGTCGAACCGGGCGTCGCGGGCGCTCAGCGCCCGCCAGCAGGCTTCCGAATCCAGGGTCTGTTCCATCGGCGCAGAATGGGCGTTTCAGCCGCACCTGTCTCGCGGTTTTCGGCCATGGATGAGCGTGAGAATTCTATCCGAGAACGGGGGGTTTCGCTGAGACCCCATGCGACATAACCTCTCACCTGCGCACGCAGAGGCGCAGTTATAAAACAATGGGAGTCACGCCTTGGTTCGCCTACCTTTTTCCACGCTCGCCGTCCTGGGGGCCGGCGCCGTCCTCGTCGCCTTCACCGCCGCCGCCCAGGACAGGGTCAGCCCGGAACCCGCCGCCTCAGGGCGGGCCCTGCCCGTCGGCGCCTATCGTGAGACCTGCCGGGGCATCAGCCTGAACGGCGATCGGCTGCGCGCCCGCTGCATCGCCAGGAACGGTCAGTCCGTTTCGTCGACCCTCAGCGTCCGCAGCTGCCGGGGCGCGGCGATCCGCAATGACGACGGCCGCCTGAGCTGCACGCCGGCCGCGGCGCCCCGTTCGGCCTGACGCAGGATGAGGCGGCCGGTCGGACCGGCCGCCTCTCGCCCGAACCTACATGGGCCAGAACAGCAGAATGGCCGGCGGACCGATGATCAGCACCAGCAGGCTGAGCGGCGCCCCCAGCTTGGGATAGTCCGAGAACTTGTAGCCGCCCGGCCCCATGACCAGGGTGTTGCACTGGTGTCCGATGGGGGTCAGGAAGTCGCACGCCGCCCCCACGGCCACGGCCATCAGGAAGGGATCGGGGCGATAGCCCAGCTGCTGGGCCAGGGTCGCGGCGATGGGCGCCACCACCAGAACCGTCGCGGCGTTGTTCAGGAAGGGCGTCACCGCCATGGCCGCAAACATCATTCCCGCCACCGCGATCACGGGCGGAATGCCCTGGAACACCGACCGCAGTCCGCCGGCGATCAGATCGGCTCCGCCCGTCTGCTGGATCGCGTCCGAGACGGGGATCAGGGCGGCGATCAGCACCAGCAGCGGTCCGTCCAGCGCCGCATAGGCTTCGCGCATCTTCAAGCCCCCCAGGGCCACGATGATCACCGCCGCGCCGAAGAAGGCGATGGAGACCGGGATCAGGCCGAAGCCGACCATCACCATCGCCGCCGTCAGGACCAGGGCGGGCAGGAATTTTCGCCTCTGTCCGCCCAGGCGCATCTCCCGTTCGGCCAACGGCAGCAGGCCCAGGTCCGCCAGTCTCCCCGGCAGGCCCGATTCCGACCCCTGGAGCAAAAGGACGTCCCCGGCCTGGAGCTTGGCCGTCCGCAGATGCTGCGTCAGCTCATAGCCGCTGCGCGACACGCCCAGCAGATTCAGCCCGTGCTGACCGTACAGATCCAGCGACCGCACCGACTGCCCCACCAGCTTCGAATCCGCCCCGATCACCGCCTCGGCCAGACTGACCTCGTCCTTGGCCTCCTCCAGCAACACCGGCCGGTCGCCGCGCACCAGCTTCAGCTTGGCGGCGTCGATGAAGCCCTCCAGCGCCTCCTGGTCGCCCTTGATCAACAGGGTGTCGCCGGGGCGGACGATGGTGTTGCCGCGCGGGCGCGTCTTGCGCTTGCCGTCGCGGATCAGGGCCATGACCTGGATGTCGTCCACAGCCAGGGCCTTCAGAGCGTTGATCGGCCGCGGCTCCATCACCCAATCCTCGGGAACGCGGGCCTCGGTCAGATAGGCGTTCGCCGACAGGGCCGCCGACAGGCCGATGGTCCCGGTCCGGTCCTTGGGCAGCAGCCTGTAGCCGAAGGCCAGAAACACCAGGGCCGCCGCCGTCAGGATCAGGCCGACGGGCGCATAGTCGAACATGCGAAACGGCTCGCCGGTCATGGTCTCGCGCACCTCGGCGACCAGGATGTTGGGGGCGGTGCCCACCAGGGTGACCATTCCCCCCGCCATGGCGCCGAAGGCCATGGGCATCAGCAGGCGCGACTGTTTGGTCCCGGTGCGTCGGCTGACCTGCAACGCCACCGGCATCATGATGGCCAGGGCGCCGACGTTCTTGGTGACCATCGACAGCAGGGTCACGGCCGCCGTCAGCACCGGCGCCTGAGACCGCTCGGTCTTCAGGTACGGCATGATCCGCTTCAGGGCCGTTTCGACGATGCCCGACTTGGCGAAGGCGGCCGAGACCACCAGGGCGCAGGCGATGATCACCGTGACGTCGTTGGAAAAGCCTTCGAAGGCCGCGTCCGCCGGAATGACCCCGATCGCCAGCCCCGCGACCAGGGCCGCCAAGGCGACCAGATCATAGCGGAACCTTCCCCAGATGAAGGCTGCGACCGTCAGCCCCACCAGGCCGAAGGCCAAACCCTGTTGTAACGTCACGCTTAAGCCCCGACCCGGCCGCCCGTCGCCGCCGTTTCAACTGCAACGGCGAAGGCGGCCGGAGGTTCAACACCGTCCGACGATCATCCGCCCCACGCCGCGCAGGACGCGCCAGACCTCGCCGACGAAGGCCCAGACCACGATGATCATCAACAGGGTGGCCAGTTCGCCGCCGTGGTCCCCGGTCCGGTCGAACAGGCTCCGCACCCGGTCGAAGAAATCGGTCGCCGTCCCGACCCAGATCACCGGGCTCAGCGGCGACCAGAACCACAGCCACGACAGGCCCCAGGCCGCCGCCGCCCCAAAGCTGATGTCGCCCACGGCCGTCAGCCGCGCATTGCCGCCCGAGGCGGCTCGCATCAGGTCGAACACCACCCGCGCCGCCGCGAACAGGGTCACGGGCCAATAGGCGGCGTCGATGATCTGGACCAGGATGCGGCCGTAATCGACCCCGTCCAGACTGCCGGCCAGGTCTTCCGGCCGGATCGAGGCCATGGGCAACAGGCCGGTCCACCACAGCAGCAGAACCGCCCAGGCGATGGCGCTGGCGACGGCGGTGCCCCAGGTCTGCGCGGCCGTGAGGGAGCTCTCCCCGAGCACGGCCTTCACGTTGAGCTTGAGGTCCTTGGCCGCCTCCGGGAGGCGTTCGAGCAATGCGTCGAGGTCGCTCATGGTGTCACCTCAGAGGGTCGCGTCGCCCTTCTGCCAGTTGCACGGGCAGAGCTCGTCGGTCTGCAGGCCGTCGAGCACGCGCAGCACCTCGGGCACGCTGCGGCCCACCGAGAGGTCGTTCACGCTCGCCCAGCGGATCGTGCCCGTGGGGTCGACGATGAAGGTCGCGCGCAGGCAGACGCCGTCGGTCTTGTGCAGGATGCCCAGCGCGTTCGACAGCTCGTGCTTGGTGTCGGCGAGCATCGGGTAGGGCAGGTTCGTGAGCCCCTCGTGGTGGCGGCGCCACGCGAGGTGCACGTGGTGGGTGTCGGTGCTCATCCCCAGGACCTGCGCGTCGCGGTCCTTGAAGTCACCGTTGGCCTTGCCGAACTCGATGATCTCCGTCGGGCAGATGAACGTGAAGTCCATGGGCCACGCGAAGAGCACGAGCCACTTGCCCTCGTAGCTCTTGTCGGTGATGTCGGCGAACTCCTTGCCCTTCTCCAGGCTCACGGCAGCCTTGAGGGCGAACGACGGAAGACGGTCTCCAACAGTCAGCATGGTCTCTTCTCCTTGGAACACGCCCCGCGGGCTCGCGGGGATGGCCGGTCTTATCGCAGGGCCCGTGCCACCGGGAAAGCGCTGATTTTTCTGCGGTTCCAAGGGGTGTCCCCCCACCGAGATGTCGGTGCCACCGAAATGTCGGTGCCTCTGCACTGGTATTTCGGTGCCGCCCGTGGGACATCGCGCAGGGTCTATGGAGCACGAGATCATCCCTGCCCCGGCGGTGGCCCGTGACCTTCGGGCGATGACGGTGGGCGCGGGCGCGGGGGACCCCGACGAGCTGGTGCGACGGGGCCTGGAGTGGCTCTCGCGGGTGGCGCCGTACGACCTCGCGACGGTCTTCGACCTCGTGGGCGAGCGCCTCGTGGTGCGCGCCGCGCGGGGCCCCCTGGCGGACCAGCGGGTGCGGGAGATGTCCCTCGACCTCGCGCGCTTCCCCAGCATTCGAGAGGCCATCGCGTCGCGCCGGGCGCGGGCCTTCACCGAGCACGACCACAAGGACGGCGACGGCGACCCCTTCGACGGCGTGCTCGATCTCCCCGCGGGGCACGCGTGCATGGTGGTCCCGCTGTTCACCAGCGAGGGGCCGCTGGGGCTGCTCACCCTCGACCGCTCGCGCTGCGAGGTCTTTCCGCCCGCGGTGGTGGACCTCGTGGAGGTCTACGCCCAGGTGCTCGCCCTCGCGCTGGAGAACGCCGCGCAGCGCGAGGCCCTCGGTCGCCTCCACGCGCAGCAGCGGGAGCACGCCCGGCTCCTCGACGAGGAGGTGCACGGCGACGACGACGGGGTGCTCTCGCGCTCGGGGTCACCGCGCGTGCGGCTGCTCGCCGAGCGCGCGCGGCAGGTGGCGCGCACCGACACCCCCGTGCTGGTGCTGGGCGAGACCGGCACGGGCAAGGAGCACCTCGCGCGGGCCATCCACCGCTGGAGCGCCCGGGCCGAGCGCCCCTTCGTGAAGATCAACTGCGCGGCGATCCCCAGCACGCTGCTGGAGAGCGAGCTCTTCGGGCACCTCCGCGGGAGCTTCACGGGCGCCACCCGCGACCGCGCGGGGCGGTTCCAGACGGCCGACGGCGGCACCCTGCTGCTCGACGAGATCGGCGAGCTCCCGCTGGACCTCCAGGCCAAGCTCCTGCGGGTGCTGCAAGAAGGCACCTTCGAGGCCGTGGGCAGCGACCGCACCACCCGGGTCGACGTGCGGGTCATCGCGGCGACGCACGTGGACCTCGCGCGCGCCGTCACCGAGGGGCGCTTTCGCGCGGACCTCTTCTACCGCCTCGACGTGTTCCCGCTCACGGTGCCTCCGCTGCGAGACCGCCTCGAAGACCTCCCCGCCCTGTGCGACGTGCTCCTGCGCGAGCTCGGGCGGCGCACGGGGCGGCGCGGCGCGACGGTGACCCCCGCGGGGTTGGACAAGCTCCGCGGGCACCACTGGCCGGGGAACATCCGCGAGCTCGGCAACGTGCTCGAGCGCG
>OFDC01001851.1_pt1 | contig 10434 bp, 7 predicted proteins | sample 1520941 | NCBI WGS metagenome assembly OFDC01 (sample SAMEA94258168, study PRJEB24077) | hot springs metagenome | biome: Aquatic biome; feature: Water | place: India | collected 2012-12-06 | depth 5 m | reverse complement strand
CGCTGCTGCTCACCGTCGCCAGCGCCGTCGCCGCGAAGATCAGCACGACGGTGGCGAACAGGTCGCCGAACACCGAGGCGTAGAGGCTCATCTCCAGGGCCTTGCGCGCTTGTCCCCGCCGCGCCAGCCAATGCCCGTCGATGGCGGTTGCCGCGGCGGCGGCGGTGCCCGGCGTGTTGATCGTCACCGCCGGAATCGACCCGGCGTAGATCGCGGCCTTGTAGACGCCCAGCAGGAACGGGATGCCGATGGCGGCGTCCATGAAGAAGGTGAAGGGCGACAGCACCGCCACCGCCATGGTGGCGGTCAGCCCCGGCAGGGCGCCGACGACGATGCCGACCACCAGACCGAACCCGGCGGCCAGGATGGTGTAGGGATTCGCCAGGAAGGCGAGCCCGGCGAGCAGGCTGTCGATCACCACAGCGTCACCTTCGGCACGGGGAAGACGATCAGGAGCAGATGGCCGAACAGGTAGAGCACCAGCGCGATGGTCCCGACCGCCACCAGCAGCATCGGCACTGCAAAGCTTGCAGTCGGAGGAACCCCCAGCTGCCGCTCGATCAGTCTCGCCCCAGCGGCCAGATCATGCGAGACCGCCGCAATCACCGGCGACATGGGCTCTCCACGTCAGGCCAGCAGGCGCACACGGGGCTCGCGCGCCCAGTGGCGTGCTGGGGCGATATGCGGAAAGGTCTGCAGGTCGGTCACGCCGTCGTCTGCCGGAATGCCCCATTCGCCAAGCAGCCGCTGCGTGGCGGGGCAGGCGCCGATGGTCTTGCAGTGGACAAAAGCGTCAGAGAACCATTCGCGCACCGCATGATCGGCGCGCAGTGCGCCCAGGGCTTCAGGCGGAATGATCGAGACCACGGCATCGAACAGCACCGAGGGACTGCCTTCCAGCTTCGCATCCGCCTTCAGGGTGCCGTCGCGCACGTCATGGAGGCCCACCTTCTGCGCCACCAGCACCACGCGCCCCTGCTGCGCTTCGATCGCATCGCGCATCCGTTCAATGCTGTCGCGGCTGGAACCTTCGGCAAAGAGCAGCCCGACGGTTCGCCCGGCCATCTTCGGTTGCCCTTTGGCGAGGATCGAAAGTGCGGGCGAAGGCTCCATCTCCACCACAGGCGCAGCGCCCTCCGCAGGGGCTGGCAGCGGTATGGCGAGGCCCATGGCGACGCGGTGGGCAAGGTCCATGTCGGCTGACGCGAGCAGCGCCAGCATGCGCTGCCGCACGTGTTCGAGGCCCACCTTGGAAAGCTCGAACACGAATGCGCTGGCGAGATGCGCCTGCTCAACCGGCGTCTGCGAACGATAAAACAGCCGCGCCTGCGACTGGTGATCGGCGAACAATTCCGGCCGGACACGCAGGCGCGTCGCGCTGTCGTCACGCTGCGCCGCATCGGGGTACGTAACAAAGCCGGTCTCCGGGCATTCGCGCGGGCCGGTCGGCTCGCCGCGTTCATGGAGGCTGTTTGGCTCGTAGTTGGCGCGGCCCTGGGGCAGGCCCATCTGCATCATCCCGTCGCGCTGGAAGTTGTGGAACGGGCAGCGCGGCGCGTTGATCGGCAGCTGGTGGAAATTGGTCGTGCCAAGCCGCGACTTCTGTGTATCGAGGTAGGAGAACAGCCGCCCCTGCAACAGCGGATCGGCGGTGAAATCGATCCCCGGCACGGCATTGGCGGGGCAGAACGCCGATTGCTCGGTCTCGGCGAAGAAATTGTCCGGATTGCGGTCCAGCGTCATCCGCCCGACGATGGTGACGGGCACCAGCTCCTCCGGGATCAGCTTCGTCGCATCGAGCACGTCGAAGGGCTGCTCCATCGCCCAGGCATCATCGAACACCTGCAAGCCGAGCTCCCATTGCGGAAACGCGCCGCTCTCGATGCTCTCGTAGAGGTCGCGGCGGTGGTAGTCAGGGTCCGCCCCGGCAATCTTGACTGCCTCGTCCCACGTCGTCGATTGCACGCCGAGCAGCGGCTTCCAGTGGAACTTCACCAGCTTCCCCTCGCCCGACGCGTTGACCAGCCGGAAGGTGTGAATGCCGAAGCCTTCCATGAAACGCGGCGAACGCGGCAGGGTGCGGTCGCTCATCTGCCACATCAGCATATGCAGCGATTCCGGCATGAGGCTGACGAAGTCCCAGAACGTGTCGTGCGCGCTGGCAGCCTGTGGATAGCCCTTGTCGGCCTCCATCTTCACCGCGTGCACGAGGTCGGGGAACTTGATCGCATCCTGGATGAAGAACACCGGGATGTTGTTGCCGACGAGGTCCCAGTTGCCTTCGTCGGTGTAGAACTTGACCGCGAAGCCGCGCACGTCGCGCGGGGTGTCGATGCTCCCGGCGCCGCCCGCGACAGTGGAGAAACGAGCAAAGACCGGCGTCCTCTTGCCCGCTTCGACGAACGGCGCTGCCTTGGTCAGCTCGGGAATCGCGCGGGTGCACTCGAACACGCCGTGTGCGCCGTGCCCTCGGGCATGCACCACACGCTCCGGAATGCGTTCGTGGTCGAAGTGGAAGATCTTCTCCCGCAGAACGAAGTCTTCCAGCAGGACCGGACCGCCCGCTCCCACCTTGAGGCTGTTCTGGTTGTCGCTGATGCGCATGCCCTGGTTGGTGGTGAGATGCGCGGTGGCGGCATCGTGCGGACCGCCGGACGGCACGTGCTGATGCGTTTCGCCCCCGGTGCCGGGCGTGGTCTCAAAGCGGAGATGATCCTGCGACATGGGGGGCCTTTCCGGTTCAGCAGACCCGGCGCGGTGCGCGCGGGGACAAGCCGGATAACGCGGCCGGGACGAGCAAGGTTCCGCCGAGCGGGCTCAACCCAACCCATGTTGGCCCCCGGGAACCGCGGCTTTGCTGGCCCGTTCTAGAGGCGCCTCCTCCAGAAGGACCCGCAATGACCATGACCCCCTACACCGCCACGGCGTCCGACGCGCCGAAAACGTCGTTGCCCCCGGCGGAAAAGCCTGCTCAGCTGCTCTCGCTGCTTGCGCGGCCGGCGCAGGGCCAGCAGTCCGCGCTGCGCGTTGCCGTGATCGGCACCTATGCCCCGCGCAATTGCGGCATTGCGACATTCACGACCGACCTGTGCGAGCAGCTCGGCACGCACTTCCCGGATGTCGGCATGGATATCTATGCGCTGGAAGCCGAAGGCACCCGGCTGGCCTATTCCGACGGCATCTCGGTGATCGCGGCCCAGGAGGTCGAAAGCTATGCCTGTGCCGCGCGCGCGATCAACCGCAGCGGCGTGAACGTCGTCTGGCTCCAGCACGAATTCGGCATCTTCGGCGGCAACGATGGCTGTCTGATCACCGAACTGGTGGACGGCATCGCGGCACCGCTCGTGGTGACGTTCCACACCGTTCTGGCCGATCCCGGCGAGGGCCAGCGTGCGGTCATGGACCATCTGATCCGCCGCTCGTCACGCATCATGGTCATGTCGCAGCAGAGCCGCGAAATCCTCGTCTCGGTCTACAAGGTGCGCCGCGAGATCGTCGACATTATCGAGCATGGCGCGCCGGATCGGCCGTTCGGCACGGCGGAAGCCGCCAAGCGGCGGATGGGGCTGGAAGGGCGCAAGGTGCTCACGACGTTCGGTCTGATCGGGCCGGGCAAGGGCATCGATGTCGCCATTGCGGCGCTGCCGGCGATCCTCGAGCAGCATCCCGATGCGGTCTACCGCATCCTCGGTGCGACGCACCCGGTGCTCGCCGCCCGCGAGGGCGAGAGCTACCGCGCGATGCTCGAAGATCTGGCCGAGCGGCTCGGCGTTGCGAGCCACATCGAGTGGGACAACCGCTTCCTCGATATCGACGAATTGCTGGGCCAGCTGGAGGCGAGCGACATCTACCTCACGCCCTATCGCGGCCTCGGCCAGACCACATCGGGCACGCTGAGCTATGCGGTCGCACTCGGCAAGGCAGTGGTTTCCACACCCTATGTCCATGCGCGCGAACTGCTGGCAGATGAGGTCGGCTGTCTGATCGAACCGGACTCGCCAGAAGCCATTGCAGAAGCGGTAAACGGCCTGCTTTCCAGCCCGCAGCGGCTACTCGCCATGCAGCGCCGCGCCTATGAACGGGGCCGCCGCACGATCTGGCCGAACTTTGCGCGCGCCAGCATGCAGCTCTTGCGCAAGACACAGGCGCCCCGCCCGCGCCCGGTTTTCCACCACGGCGATCCCGCGCCCACGGCGGTGTGGCACATGAGCGATGCCACCGGCATGCTCCAGCACGGCATCGGCGCCATTCCCGACCGCCGCCATGGCTATTGCATCGACGACAACGCCCGCGCGCTGATGCTGATGAATGCGGCGCATTCGCTCGACGATGCACAGCGCCACCGCTGGAGCGTGACATACGCCGCATTCGTGCAATACGCGTGGAATGCGGACCTCCAGCGTTTCCGCAACTTCATGGCCTATGATCGCAGCTGGTGCGAAGACGTGGGATCGCAGGATTCCAATGGACGCGCGCTCTGGGCGCTGGGCCACACGGCCGAGAACAGCCCGTTCAAACCGCTGCGCCGCTGGGCAGAAGAGCTTTTTGCCGTCGCCACGCCCACACTCGAAGGCCTGAACGCGCCGCGTGCGACCGCCTTCGCTTCGCTGGGCGCCTGCGCGGTCCTGCGCAGCGGCGTGGCCAATCCGGCCGTGGAGGCGCGCATCACCAGCACCTGCGAAACGCTCACGCGGCTGCTGCCGCATCACCGCCGGCCGGGCTGGGACTGGTTCGAACCCGTCCTTTCCTATGACAACGCGCGGCTGTGCCAGGCCTTGATCGAGGGCGGACTGCTGCTCGGCCGACAGGACTGGCTCGATGCAGGCCTCACCGCGCTGCGCTGGCTGGCAAAACTGCAGACCGCAGCATCGGGCCATTTCCGCCCGGTCGGCTCCGAAACCTTTGGCCGTGTCGGCACGTGGCTGCCGTTCGATCAGCAGCCGCTCGAAGCGCAAGCGGCGATCGACGCGGCCCGCGCCGCCGCGCTGGCAACGCGCGATCCGTTCTGGCTGCGCCATGCCGAGCGCGCCTACCAGTGGTTCCTCGGGGCCAACGACCGCGGGATCGCGCTTGCCAATCCGACGAGCGGCGCGTGTTGCGACGGGGTCACCCCGCGCGGGCGCAACGAGAACTGCGGCGCGGAATCGATCCTGGCCTACCACCTCGGGCACTACAGCCTGAAGGCGCTGCGGCAGTCGGAAGAGCGGCGGGCGGAAGAGCGGCGGTCGGAAGAGCAGCAGATGGAAGACCGGAGGACGGGCCGTTCCTCGCAAAGCGACAGCAAGACCCTGCTCGGCTGACCAGCCGGATGGCCTAACCCGCCCCAGCGCAAAGGATCCCATGCCCGATACGCCAACGCCCGCAGGCCCGGTCAGTCCCCTGCGCATCCTCGACCAGCGGCTCCATGCCGATCCCTCGCGCACTGTGCTGCGCCCGTTCCACCTCGGCTGGCAGGCCACCAGCGCGCCGGAGGGGCGGGCGCTGCGGCTCGTGCGCGACGTGATGAACCTGACCGAGGATCAGGTGGAAGGCGAATACGTGTCGGTGCTGCGCGATTTCGGCGACCGGCATTGGCAGACCGAGCACATGTTCGAGGCGCGCTACCGCGAGGTCGCAGAGAGCCTGCATCTCGATGGCAGCGAGCTTTCGGACGCGCGGCGCCGCCTGCTCGGCGCCTACTTCTGCCAGGAGTACACCTATGCCGCCGCGGCGCTGATGAACCCCAGCATCGTGCCCGCGCCGAACCAGACGGACATGGAGGGCGGCGCGGTGCGCTTCATCCTTTCGCTGCGCGCGGTGGGCGAAGGGCACATCAGCTCGATCGCCTTTCGCGACGGCATCGTCGAGGCGGATGGAACGATGATCCTCTGGCCCCAATCCGCTTTTGCCACCAGCGTCCAGCGCACGGACAACAACCCGCGCGATGATGCCGGAGCTGTCGTGACCGTGCAGTGCCACCCGGAAAGCACGCTTTCCAACACGGTGATCTTTCCCATCACGGAGCAGCAAGCCAACGGCCTCGAAGACCTGCGGCTGACCCGCTTCGATCACGGCGAAGGCCGCTACGAATGGCTGGGAACCTACACCGCCTACTCGGGTCGCTCGATCCGGTCGGAGCTTCTGCGCACGGCCGACTTTCGCACCTTCGATCTCACCCCGATCAAGGGAAAGGCAGGGCGAAACAAGGGCATGGCGCTGTTTCCGCAGCTGATCGGCGAGGAATACTGCATGCTCGGCCGGCAGGATGGCAAGAACCTCTACCTGCTGCGCTCGCGCGAGCTCGATACCTGGGATGATGACGGCGTGCTCCTGATGGAGCCCAAGTTTCCGTGGGAATTCATTCAGATCGGCAATTGCGGGAGCCCGCTCCTGATCCCGGAGGGGTGGCTTGTCATTACCCACGGTGTCGGTCCGGTACGCAAGTATGCGCTGGGCTGCGCATTGCTCGACAGAGACGATCCGAGCCGGGTTCTGGCCCGCTCGGCATCCCCGATCCTGACGGCGGAGAACGCGGACCGCGCCGGCTACGTTCCCAATGTCGTCTACAGCTGCGGCGGCATGCTGGTGGGCGAGGACCGGCTGCTCCTGCCCTACGGGATATCCGATATCGCGGTCGGCTTCGGCGTGGCGCGGCTGAAGGACATTCTGGCGACCATGGTATGAAATCGGCACGCCGCGCGGGAACCTTGAGCGACGCCGTGCGTTACTGCCGGACGAATTCTATCTGGGGCCCATGACGGCTTTCGGGTCGACACCGGACGAATGCCCCTTCGCCCCCTGCCGCGCCTGCGCCCGCATCCCAACCGCATCCGACAAGCGGACATAGACGTTTATGGCGCATTTTTCCGAAAATGAGCGCAGGTTCCGGGTGCGGCAGATGCGCAATATCATCTTCGGCTTCATTGCGCTTGCCGGCCTGATCGCCCTCGCCGTCGGCCTGACCGCGATGAGCGAGCAGCAGATGGGCTGGGTAGCGCATACGTTCCAGACCAAGCGGCAAATCTCGCAGATCAGCCTTGCCGTGGCGCGGCTTGACAGCGGACGCACCGCCGACCGGGCACAGCTCGACCGGACAATCGACGACTTCACCCGGATGACGCTCGACAATCCGTCACAGCAGGCGCGGGCGGGTCAGCTGAGCGGACTGGCGCCGCAGCTTCTTGCTCACAAGGCGGACGCGCTGGCAGCCTCGGACCGGTTGATCAATGACATGCAGCAGGAAGAGGACCTGCTGCTGAAAGGACGGAGCAAGCGGCTGCGCGACCTGCAGTTCACCTTCTATGCGCTTCTCGGCCTCACCGCGACGGCGCTCTGCGTGCTGGCGGCGCTGATCTACGCCAGCCTGTGGAACTTCACGCAGGACATCATCGTCTCGCGCCAGGCGCTGCAGACGGCGAACCTCGGTCTCGAACGCGCGGTCGAGGAGCGCACGCTTGAACTGACCCGCGCCAATGGCGAGCTCAGGCGCTTTGCCTATATCGTTTCGCACGATCTGCGCGCGCCGCTGGTCAACATCATGGGCTTTACCGCCGAGCTCGAGACCGTGGCGCGCCGCCTGACCGAAATCCTCAACAGCGCGCGCGCGGTTCGGCCCGAAACGATCTATCCCGAAACGGATACCCTGGTGGAGCAGGACCTCCCCGAAGCGATCCACTTCATCAGCGCCTCCACGCGCAAGATGGACCGCCTGATCCACGCGATCCTCCAGCTTTCGCGCCAGAACAGCCGCCGGCTGACTCCGCAGCACCTCGACATGGGCAAGGTGCTGACCGGCATCACCGAATACATGCACACCCTGATCGAGCAGGCCGGGGCGACAGTCGAGATCGCGGGGCACCTGCCGGAGATCGTCTGCGACCGCATGGTGGTCGAGCAGATCTTCTCGAACCTGATCGAAAACGCCGTGAAATACGCGCAGCCCGGCCGCGCGCCGGTCGTGCGGATCACCGGTCGGCGCATCCACGAATTCGCGGAGTTCCGGGTGATCGACAATGGCCGCGGTATTGCCCGTGCCGATCACGACCGGGTGTTCGACCTGTTCCGCCGGTCCGGCCCGCAGGACCAGCCCGGTGAAGGGATCGGCCTCGCCCACGTCCGCGCCGCGATCTACCGGCTGGGCGGTTCGATCCGGCTCGAATCCGATCCCGGCCGCGGTTCGACGTTCATCGTGTCGATTCCTGCACGCTATCACGATGAAGAGGGGGAAACCTGATGACGACCGACCAATCCGGTCCTTGGATGTGCACCGGGGCGGCGGGCTGATGCCCCTGTCCGAATCCACCGTTCTCTACATCGATGATGATGAGGGCTTGTGCCGCCTTACCAAGCGCCACCTCGAACGGATGGGCTGCAGCCTGACTTATGCGCTGTCCGGCGCGGACGGCATCGCGCTGGCGCGGCAGCAGCAGTTCGATCTGGTCGCGCTCGATCATGTCATGCCGGGCATGGGCGGGATGGAGACGCTGGCGGAGCTCATGAGCCTGCCCTCCCCGCCTGCGATCATCTATGTGACGGGGTCGGACGATAGCAGCATCGCAGTCGCTGCGCTGAAAGCGGGTGCGGTCGACTATGTGGTGAAATCCGCGCCGGGCGACTTCTTCGAGCTGCTCACCAGCACGCTGCACCAGGCGCTCGATACCGCGCGGCTGCGCAAGCAGAAGGAACTGGTCGAGCACGAACTGCGCGAGACCAACCGCCAGCTTGCAGCGCTGCTGCATGAAGTGAACCACCGCGTGGCCAACAGCCTGCAGATGGTCTCGACGTTGGTGAACCTGCAGGGACGGCGTGCGCACGGGGTCGAGGCGAAAGCCATGCTGCAGGACGTGCAGAGCCGGATCCAGGCCATCGCGCGGATCCACCAGCAGCTCTATTCCGGCGCCAGCATCCACGACGTCAACATGGCCGACTATATCGAGGGCATGGCGCGCGATCTCTCGCGTACCTATTCGACGCCCAGCGTGCGGCGGGAAATCTCTGTCGATGCAGCGCCCGCGCGCATGCCGGCGGCCACTGCAGTGACATTGGGCATCCTGATCAACGAACTCGTCAGCAATGCCTGCAAGTACGCCTACGGCAAGGATGAGCCGGGCGAAGTGCGGATCACATTCCGCTCCGAAGGCGACGGCGGGTACCGGCTGCGTGTCGAGGACGACGGCGTGGGGCTCGGCAAGAGCCTGACGCCATCCGGAACCGGGCTCGGCTCGCAGATCATCCGCTCGATGGTGCTGTTTCTCGGCGCGCAATTCCGCCAGTTCAGCCCCGGCGTCGGGCTGTGCGTCGAGGTCCACCGGCCAGCCGGATCGCCGCCTTTCCCGCGCGTCACCCCGCGCGAGGGGCAGCGCTGACCTCCGGCGGCGCTGCCGGGAGCGCCGCCGGAGGATCCGCGGACGAAGCCACTCCGGTGGAGGGGGAAGAGCAGGCCTTGCCGCGGATAGCCGCCGCTGCACCTCTGCCCGGTCAGGCCGCGCGGTTCACGTAGTCGGGGGCGATGGCGCGAAACTTGACCAGAAAGGCATCGAAGACTTCGCCCTCCAGCACGAAGTCATGACGCGCATCCGGCAGGATGCCCTGTTCGAGAATGGCGGAGAGCGCGGCACGGGCGCGGGCGATGCGGCTCTTGATCGTGCCGACGGCAACGTTGCAGACCTGCGCGATCTCTTCGTAGCTCATCGAACCGATCGCCATCAGCACCAGCACTTCGCGCTGCGTTGCGGGCAGGCATTCGAGAGCACGGAGCACGTCGACCGCCTCGAGATGCGATTCCTGATCGCCCTTGCGATTGAGGACGCGCTCGGCGGTCGCTTCGTCGTAGTCGGCCGTGAATCGCTCCCGTCGCAGCTGGCCGAAGTAGTGGTGCCGCAGGATGGTGAAGGTCCATGCGCGGAAGCTCGTGCCGGCGCGGAAGCGGTCGCGCGCGGCCCACGCCTTGAGCATGGTTTCCTGCGCGAGGTCATCCGCGATATCGCGGTGGCCGCACAGGCTGCGGGCGAAGGCGCGCAGATGCGGTATAGATGCAACCAGCTCCTTGTGAAAATCCGCATCGGACAAGGCGCAGCTCTCCGCTGCGCCGGGATTGCGCTCGATCTGCTTGGTCATTGGATTTTCCTGACAAAGGGTTTGGGGCAACACTTCTCCAAGTACAGCGACCACATGCGGGCTGCGGATGCACAGTCCCGAAAAACATTGCCGAATCAGGGTTTACCTCGAAACTTTAGTTAGGGGACATCCTATGCGGCAAGGCGTGGCAATTGCCCCACCGATCGAACCGCCGCGGTTTTTTGTCGCCGGAGAGGAACATCCTGCGGGGTAACCGTTTATCTCGAAACCTCTCCACGCCCCGAGATCCACAAGGCATCCGGGCCAAATCGACATGGGGCCAGCAATGGGCATGCATTCCGATCCTTCATCCCGGCCCGGCCGCGGCGCGCCGGCCGG
>OFDC01001850.1_pt1 | contig 10436 bp, 9 predicted proteins | sample 1520941 | NCBI WGS metagenome assembly OFDC01 (sample SAMEA94258168, study PRJEB24077) | hot springs metagenome | biome: Aquatic biome; feature: Water | place: India | collected 2012-12-06 | depth 5 m | reverse complement strand
TCGAGGACAAGATCCACCGCTTCGGCGACCGCGAGGGGCATCAGGTGTTCCTCGAACCCGAGGGGTTGGATACGCCGCTGGTCTATCCTAACGGCATCAGCACCTCGCTTCCTGTGGACGTGCAGGAGGAGGTGGTGCGCACCATGCCGGGATGTGAGCGCGTGGAGATCGTGCAGCCGGGCTATGCGGTGGAGTATGATCACATCGATCCGCGTGCGTTGACTCGCGATTTGCAGGTGCGCGCGATCCCCGGGCTCTATTGCGCGGGGCAGATCAACGGCACCACGGGGTATGAGGAGGCGGCTGCGCAGGGGTTGGTCGCCGGGCTGGAGGCAGCAGCGGCCACGCTGGGCACTGCCGCGCCGCAGCTCGACCGGGCGAACAGCTATATTGCGGTGATGGTCGACGACTTGACCTTGCAGGGCGTCTCTGAGCCCTACCGAATGCTCACTGCCCGCGCCGAGTATCGCCTGCGGCTGCGGGCCAATAATGCCACAACACGTCTGACAGGGTTGGGCATCGAAGCCGGATGCATCGGGGCAGAGCGCAAGGCGTGGTGGGAGCGCCGTGAGGCGGTGCGCGAAATGTTTCACGTGAAACATTCGGAGAAGGTCCACGCCCGCGAGTTGGCGGATCTCGGCCTTCCCGTGCGCCGCGATCATGGCGAGAAGTCACTGGCAGAATGGCTGCGCTACGACGGCGTGACCCCCGAGGCGCTTGCCCCGTGGCTGGGCAACATTACCGCGCTCGATCCGCAGCTGGCCGAAGAAATGGCCGAGGATGCCGCCTATGCACCGTACCTTGCCCGGCAGGACGCTGAACTGCGCGACCTGCGCGCCAGTGAGGCCCTGCCGCTCGCGGTCGACTTCCCCTATGCCGAGGTGCCGGGTCTCTCCAACGAGATGGTCGAGCGGCTGAGCAAAGCCGCGCCGGCAACACTCGCGGCAGCAGGGCGAGTGTCGGGGGTGACCCCGGCGGCGCTCTCGGCCTTGCTGATTCACGCGCGCCGCCGCGCCAATAGGCAGCGTGCCGCATGATCGTTACCGAAGACGAGGCCCGCACCTATGTCGCCGGGCTGTCTGACGCAGCGGGAATGGCGCGGCTTGAGACCTTCGCCGCGCTGGTGTTGGAGGAGAACCAGCGCCAGAACCTGATCGCCAAAGCCACGGAACGGCACCTTTGGCAGCGCCACATCGCCGATTCGGCGCAGCTCCTTGAAAATGTTTCACGTGAAACATTGGGGCCGAATGCGAAGTGGCCGTGGCTCGATCTCGGCAGCGGTCCGGGCTTTCCCGGAGTGGTGATTGCTGCACTTCACCCCAATATGCCCGTGGTTCTGGTGGAATCGCGGGCGCGCCGGGTGGAGTTTCTGGAGCATGTCATTGTGACGCTTGGTCTCACCAAGTGCCGGGTTGAGGGGCAGCGTCTTGAGCGGGTTGCGCCGTTCCCAGCCCGCGCCATTTCGGCACGGGCCTTCGCGCCGCTCCCCAAACTTCTCGCCTTGTCCGCACCCTTCTCCACAAGGGACACGGTCTATGTCTTGCCCAAGGGGCGCTCGGCGGCGCAGGAGTTAGAGGCACTGAAGCCTTCGATTCGAGCAATGTTTCACGTGAAACATTCCTTGACCGATTCCGAGGCCGGGATCATCGTGAAGGCCTGACACGCGAATTGCCCTCGGATTCAACCGGAATCTGTGCGCAGGAAGGACGGATGCCCATGCTGACCATCGCGATTGCCAATCAGAAGGGCGGGGTGGGCAAGACCACCACCGCGATCAACATCGCCACCGCCATGGCCGCGACCGGTTGGCGCACGCTTCTGATTGACCTCGATCCGCAGGGCAATGCGTCGACCGGGCTGGGCGTGCATTCCGCCGCGCGCGAAGTGTCGAGCTATGATCTGCTGGTGGACGAGGTTGCGCTGAACACTGCAATCGTGCCGACCAGCATCCCGCGGCTCGATATCGTCCCGGCCACCGTCGATCTATCGGGCGCCGAGGTCGAGCTGGTCGCCGTGGAAGGCCGCACCCACCGTTTGCAACGCGCGCTGGCGAATCACGTGGGGCATGACATCTGCTTCATCGATTGCCCCCCGTCGCTTGGTCTGCTGACGCTCAACGCCTTGTGCGCCGCTGATACCCTGCTGGTGCCGCTGCAATGCGAGTTCTTTGCGCTGGAGGGCCTCAGCCAGCTGTTGCAGACGGTTGATCAGGTGCAGCAGCGCTTCAACCCGTCGCTCGGCATTATCGGCGTGGCGCTGACCATGTTTGATCGGCGCAACCGGCTCACCGATCAGGTCTCCGATGATGTGCGCGATTGCCTTGGAAAGCTGGTGTTCGACACCGTAATCCCGCGCAACGTCCGCCTTTCTGAAGCGCCGAGCCATGGGCTCCCGGCGCTGATCTATGACCAGCACTGCACCGGCAGCCGCGCCTACATGTCGCTGGCGCGCGAGCTGATCGGGCGATTTCCCGCTGAAAGACAGGCTGCATGACCGAAGAGACCACTCAAGCTGTTGATGTATCGATGATTTCGCGCGGTGGTGCGGATAAGCCACGGCGCTTGGGCAAGGGGTTGGGCGCGCTGATGGGGGAGACTCGGCGCGAGGAGCCCTTGGTGCGCCGCGATGATGCGCCGGTTGAGGCGGCGTCTGTTGCGGGTGCCTCGCCGCTCAGGATGTTGCCGCTTGCCAGCATCAAGCCGCTACCCGGTAACCCACGGAAATATTTCGATGAAACCGCGCTGGAGGAGCTTGCTGCCTCGATCGCCACGCGCGGGGTGATCCAGCCCATCATCGTCCGCCCCCACCCCGAAGGGCAGGGCTACCAGCTTGTCGCAGGCGAACGCCGCTGGCGTGCGGCGCAGAAGGCGCGGTTGCACGAAATCCCGGCGCTGGTCCGCACCCTGACCGACCGGGAAGTAATGGCGCTGGCGCTGATCGAGAACTTGCAGCGCGAGGATCTCAACCCGGTTGAGGAAGCGCGCGCCTATCACCGCCTGTCCGAAGATGAAGGCATGATCCAGGCCGATATCGCCCGGATGGTCGAAAAGTCGCGCAGCCATGTCGCCAACATGATGCGGCTGATGAGCCTCCCCGGACCGGTGCTCGATCTGGTCGAGCAGGGCAAGCTCAGCGCCGGGCACGTCCGCGCGCTGATCGGGCGCGAGGATGCGGTGCAGATCGCTGAAATCGCCGTGGCCGAAGGGTTATCGGTGCGCGATATCGAAGTGCTGACGCGCAAGCCCGCCAAGCCGGACAGCGCCGCACCTGCACGCCAGGGTCACGCAGAACCTGCTGAAAATGCCGATATTCTGGCTGTGCAGCACCACCTTGAGGAGTTTCTGGGGTTGGGCGTGAAGATCAAGCCCGAGGCCGATCCGCGCAAGGGCACGATCACGATCCGCTACACCACGCTCGACCAGCTTGATCTGTTATGCCAGCGGCTGACCGGCGGCGAATTCTGACACCGAAAAAAGCCCCGCGGGTTCTGGACTAACCCACGGGGTTCATGGCCTGGCGGTATGCCGCCAAGTTTGTCTCAGCGGCCGCCCTTGATCATCTTGGGTGAGGGTGCTGGCGTTTGGATTTCCCGCACGGCGCCGGGGACAGTGTAGCTTTCCTCGCGGATGGTTTCGCGCACGACCACCTGCTGCTGCACTTCGCTGCGCACCGGCACCATCACGATCTGCGGCGGCGGGGCATAGGTGTAACCGTAGGAATATCCCGCAGGATAACCGTATCCATAGCCATAGGCCTGTCCCCCAGGATAGGGCGCATAGGCGATCTCGCGGCTGGCGATCCGGGTGCCCGGCGCGCCATTTTGCGTCAGGTACCCATCGAGCGCAGCCTCGCAATCATAGCGATTCTTTTTCTTGCCCCCATCGAACAGGCTGCCGAACAAACCGCCGATGAGTCCGCCGCCGCCGAAGCCCAGCGCTGCCCCAGCCACGCGGTCGCCCGCGCCTGCGATCTCATAGCCCGCAACTCCGCCAACAATTGCGCCGAGCAGGGCGCCAATAATAAGGCCGGTTTCATCCTTACCGCGCCCTTGGGTCCGGCGCCGGCATTCGTCGAGCCATTGCTGGCGCTCGAAAACGATCGGCGACGTGCCTGGAGCCGGGACATAAGCGGTCTGCGGATAGTTCGGGACGTATTGCGGCGCGGGGGTATAGCCGCCAGTTCCGGCCGGAGCGCGGGATTCGATCCGCCGCGTGCGGGTGATCGTCTCGACGCCGTCAGCGGTCGTGACGGTCTCATTGGTCTGTACCGCCACGGGCGCCTGACGATATTCCGCCGGAAGGCGGCGCACTTCAACCTCCGACATGGGTGTCAGCGGTGGGAGATCGCTGTAGGTCTGCGCCTGTGCCACGCCGGGCAAGGCCATAGCGGGCATTGCAACGCCGAGGGTGACAAGAATCCGGAGCGGCACGCGCATCAGTGAATCCCCCTTGAAGCCGCAAGCGCGGCGGATGGTTAGCCAAAGGATTACCACCGACTCCCATCTGCGCCCAAGCGATGCTGCATGGGTTGTCCCGTTTCGGGCCGGTCAGGCGGCCAAGCGCGTCAGATTCGCGCAGCCAGCAAGGCGGCGAGCGCTTCGATCCCGGCGGCGTCTTCAGGCGCAAAGCGCGCGAGTCTGGGGCTGTCGAGATCGATAACGGCCAGCACCGCGCCGTCACGCATCACGGGCACCACCAGTTCCGACTGGCTCGCCGCGTCGCAGGCGATGTGGCCGGGAAAGGCATGGACATCGGGTACCAGCTGCGTTGCGCCCGATGCTGCCGCCGCGCCGCACACGCCGATTCCGAAGGGGATGCGGATGCACGCTGGGCGGCCAACGAAGGGGCCAAGCACCAGCTCATCCGCCCCGCCGCTTTTGGCCGGGGCGACGCGGTAGAACCCGGCCCAGTTCAAATCCGGTAGAAATTCCCAGATCAGCGCCGCTACATTGGCCATGTTAGCAACCGCATCCGGCTCCCCGTCGGTCAGTGCGTCGGCAGCGGCCAGCAGCTCGCGATAGGTTTCGGCCGGGCTCAGCGCGGTATCGGGCTTGAAATCATACATGGATTGAAGGGTCTTTCGTCGCTTGCCGGTTGCCGTCTGCGCGGCGCGGCTCTATTTGCTCCCACATGGCCATTTTCCGCAGAATCGCAATCGCCCTTGGTGTCCTGATCGTGCTGGCAGGCGCAGGGCTGTGGTTCCTGACCCGGGGGGACACCGCAGCGCTCTCGGTCGAGGAAGTCGCGGGCACCGATCCGGTGCTGTCTGAGGGCAATCCGCAAAGTTTCCCCACGGTCAAGATCGCCGAACCGGTGGGCTGGCAGGCTGATGAAGCGCCCCAGCCCGCCGAAGGGCTGGAGGTGGTGCGCTTTGCCGAAGGGCTCGATCACCCGCGCATCCTCTACACTCTCCCCAATGGCGACGTGCTGGTGACCCTCACGCGCGCTCCGGCCAAGGAGGACAGCGGCGGCGGCGGGGTCATGGCGACGATCCGGGGCTGGATCGAAGGCTACCTTTTCTCGAAGGCCGGGTCGGCGGGCGAATCCCCCAACCAGATCGTCTTGCTGCGTGACGCCGACGGGAATGGCAGCGCCGAAACACAGAAGGTTATTCTCGAAGAGGGGCTGGATTCGCCCTCTGGGATGAGTTGGCAGGATGGGACGCTCTATGTCGCCAATCACAACGCCGTGCTGGCCTTCCCCTATGCGCTCGGCAGTGACGCAATCACCGGTGCCCCGCGCAAGCTGATGGACCTACCCGGCGGCGGCGGCCACTGGATGCGCAACCTAGAGCTTGCCCCTGATGGCAAGAGCCTGTTCGTCGCGGTCGGATCGGTCAGCAATATCGGCGAGGCCGGGATGGAGGTCGAGCAGGGCCGGGCGATGATCTGGCAATATGATCTGGTCGAGAAGCGCCAGCGGCAATTCGCGGTGGGCCTCCGCAATCCCAATGGGATGGACTTCAGCCCTTGGACCGGCGAGCTGTGGACCACGGTGAACGAGCGCGACATGCTCGGGTCGGACCTGGTCCCCGATTACCTCACCAATGTGCCGGTGGGCGCGCAATATGGCTGGCCGTGGGTGTACTACAAAACCAACATCGACCGCCGGGTCGAAGCGCCGATGCCGCGCTTCCTGATGGAATATGTGCGCAAGCCCGAATTCGCGCTCGGCCCGCATGTCGCGGCGCTGGGGATGGTGTTCAGCCGCGAAGGTCATGTGATGGGCGGGAACTTCGCCAGCGGGGCCTTTATCGCGCGGCACGGCTCGTGGAACCGTCAGCCGCCTTCGGGTTATGATGTGGTCTATGTCGGGTTCGACAAGCTCGGCAATCCGCAGGGCAAGCCGTTGCCGGTGCTGACCGGATTCCTCAAGGACGATGGCACCACGCGCGGGCGGCCGACCTGGGTTGAATGGGCGGGTGATGGGTCGCTGCTGGTGTCGGATGATACCGCTGGGATCATCTGGCGCGTAAAGGCGCCGGGCGCTGCGCCTGCGGCTGCGATTGCCCAGCTACCGAAGCAGGGCCTGCCCCCGGCCAAGAACCTGCGCGATCCCCGCCAGACCTTTGAAGCGGATTACCTGCGTCGGCAGGCGGGGCAGAAGGTCAATTAAAGTCTAAGGCCCGCGCGCCCTGCGAGTTCGGTAGCGAATTGCAGCGCGGTCCTGCCGGAGCGATTGCCGCGCTGGATCGCGTAGGCCATCGCCTCCTCCGCATCGAAGCTGAGCCCTAACGGGGCGGTGTAGCTGGTGAGGATCGCGAGGTAGGTGTCCTTATCCGCCGGGTGGAACCCCAGCGTCAGCCCGAAGCGATCCGCCAAAGCCAGCGCATCGTCGCGCTCATCCCTTTCGTGGAGCGCGCCTGAGGTGTCCTCACGCTCGGTGATGGTGCGGCGGTTGGCGGTCACGGCGAGCCTGATGTGTGCCGTGCGCGGGGCGATGCCGCCATCGAGCAGGCTGCGCAGCGCGAGCATCTCGGCCCGCCCGTCCGCGCCGAAGCCAAGGTCATCGATGAACAGCAGGAACGCGCGCGGTTGCGGTGCGAGCGCGGCGATCAGCGCGGGGAAGGTGGGCAGGGTGCCGGGGGCAAGCTGCACCAGCGCGAGCGCACCGGGATGCGCGGCCTGGACATCGGCCACCGCGGCACGGACCAGCGCCGACTTGCCCATCCCGCGCGCGCCCCACAACAGCACGTCATGCGCCGCAGCGCCGGAGGCGAGCCGGGCGCACAAGTTGCGCAGCGCGACTTTTTGCGCGTCGATCCCGTGAAGCTGGGCGAGCGGCAGGGCGTCAAGCACTGGCACAGCGCGGGCAGTGTCGCCCTCCCACACATAGGCGGGCGCGCTCAGCCAATCGGTTGGCGGCGGGGGCGGGGGTGCGAGCCGCTCGAGCGCGGCGGCGATCCGGTCCAGAGGCTCGCCGTCCGCCATCTCAGCCGACCAGGGCTTCGGCGGGCAAGGCATAGAGCCCGGCGGCACCGGCGGTCGCTCCAGCGCTGAGGCCCGCAGCCTCGGGCACGATCCGGTCGAGGAAGAAGCGCACCGTCACCGGTTTGGTTGCTGCGAGTTCGGGCGCAGCCCCCGACGTGACCGCCTCGGCTTGCTTCATCAACTGCCACCCGGCCACCGCAACGGCCGCCATGGTGCAGAACGGAACGCCGCCTGCGAGGCGATCATCAAGGCTGGCCTCATCAAGCATCCAGCGGGCGACGGCAGCACATTCGCGCGCCAGTGCCGCCAGCTCCTGCTCGCCTGCAGCATCGCGCGCGATGGTCTCGAACAACGCCAGCATCGCCTCCCCGCCTTCAAGCCCCAGCTTACGGGTGACGAGGTCGGCGGCCTGAATGCCGTTGGTGCCTTCATAGATCGGCGCAATGCGCGAATCGCGCCAGTGCTGCGCCGCGCCGGTTTCTTCGACGAAGCCCATCCCGCCGTGGATCTGAATGCCAAGGCCTGCCACCTCCACGCCGATATCCGTGCCCCAGGCCTTGAGCAGCGGCACAATGATCTCGCCGCGCGCCTTGGCTGCCTCATCGCCAAGATTGCCGCGATCGACTTGCCCCGCGCAGTAATAGAGCAGCGCGCGGGCGCCTTCGGTCAGGGCCTTCATGCGCAGGATCATGCGGCGCACGTCGGGGTGTTCGATAATCGCCACCGGGGCCTTGTCGGGCGATCCGGCGCGGGCGGACTGCACCCGGTCGCGGGCATAGGCCAGCGCCTGCTGGGTCGCCCGCTCCCCGATCTGCACGCCCTGATTGCCGACATTGATGCGGGCGTTGTTCATCATCGTGAACATCGCCGCGAGGCCCTTGTTCGGCTGGCCCACGAGCTCGCCGATGCATTCGCCATTATCGCCGTAGCTCATCACGCAGGTGGGCGAGGCGTTGATGCCGAGCTTGTGTTCGAGGCTGACGCAGCGAAGATCATTGTGTGGGCCGAGGCTGCCATCGTCGTTCACATGATACTTGGGCACCACGAACAGCGAAATTCCCCGCGAACCCTCGGGCGCGCCGGGCAGGCGGGCGAGGACGAGGTGGATGATGTTTTCGGCCAGATCGTGCTCGCCCCAGGTGATGTAGATTTTTTGCCCGGTGATCCGGTATTTGCCCGCGTGCGGCCCGCTTTCGATCGGTTCGGCGGTCGAGCGCAGCGCGCCGACATCGCTCCCGGCGGCGGGTTCGGTGAGGTTCATCGTGCCCGACCATGCGCCGCTCACCAGCTTGGGCAAGTATTTCGCCTGCTGATCCTTCGATCCGTGATGCTCTAGCGCCTCAATCGCACCGACGCTCAGCATCGGGAGAAGGGTGAAGGCCATGTTCGCCGCGCCGAGGTTTTCGAGCACGTTGCACGCCAACGTGAAGGGCAGGCCCTGCCCACCATGCGCTACCGGCGAGGCAATCGCGTTCCAGCCCTGCTCGACATAGGCGCGGTAGGCGGCATCGAAGCCCTCAGGCAGGCGCACCCGGCCGTTCTCCAGCTTCGCGCCCTCCAGATCGCCCACGCGGTTGAGCGGCGCGAATTCCCCGGCCGCAAACTGCCCGACGCCTTCGACGATCGCCTCGACCAGATCCGCCTCGGCATGGGCGAAACGCTCGGTGGCGGCGAGTTCCTCGATCCCGGCATTGACGCGGATGGCAAGCAATTGGTCGGCGGTCGGCGGGGTAAAGGGGGTCACGTGGGGGCGTCCTTCGGGAATGGAAAAGGCCTCATGCCCTTGGCAGGGCGGGGGTTTGAATATAGCGCCGCAGCATGAGCGGCAAGAACGTTACGGAAGTGCGGCTGGCAGACGCCGAGGGGATCGCGAAAGCGGCGCGAATCCTCGAATCGGGCGGGCTGGTGGCGGTGCCGACCGAGACGGTCTACGGCCTTGCGGCGCGCGCCGATTCTGCAGAGGCGGTGGCGCGGATCTATGCCGCCAAGGGGCGTCCGGATTTCAATCCGCTGATCGTGCATGTGCGGGGGGTGGAGCAGGCGGCGGAGTATGCCGAATGGCTCCCTGATGCCGAGCTGCTTGCGGAACTGGTCTGGCCGGGGCCTTTGACCTTCGTTCTGCCGAGGAAGGTTCACGCTGGTCTTTCCGAAGCGGTTACGTCTGGCTTGCCGACGGTCGCCTTGCGGTGCCCTGCGCATCCGGTGATGCGTGCGTTGTTGGAGCGGCTGGACTTCCCGCTTGCCGCACCTTCGGCCAACCGCAGCGGGTTCATCAGCCCCACCACCGCCGAGCACGTGATCGCCTCGCTCGATGGCCGGATCGACATGGTGCTCGATGCCGGTCCGACCGAAGCGGGGGTGGAATCGACGATTCTCGCCATCGGGCGAGATGGCAGTTGGCGAGAGCTGAGGCCAGGGCCGGTCGATCTGGACGCGTTGCACCGACATTATTGGGACACGCCATACGAGCGGTGCTCCGAGGCTGCCGGGTCGAAGATCGAAGCCCCCGGTCAACTCGCCAGCCACTATGCCCCCGGCAAGCCGGTGCGGCTGAATGCCGCTTGGGCCGAGCCGGACGAGTTCCTGATCGGGTTCGGAGCGGTTGAGGGCGACAACACCCTGTCAGCAGGCGGCAACCTCGCCGAAGCCGCGTCCCGCCTCTATGCCGCCCTTCACGAAGCCGCCCGCGCCCCTGAGCCGCGCATCGCGGTGGCGCCTGTGCCGGAGGAGGGCGTGGGGCGGGCGATCAATGATCGGTTGAGAAGGGCGGCGGCTTAGGTTTCGTGCCCACCCCCAGCCCCTCCCGCAGGCGGGAGGGGATATGCGTTGCGCTTTGCGGAGACCCTTTTATGCCCTCCCGCTTGCGGGAGGGCCGCGAGACTTGCTGAGCCGAAGGCGAGGCTAGTCGCAGCGGGGTGGGCGAGGCCTAGCGCTCCGCCTCGACCGGAACCGCCGCCGCCTTCGCCTCGCGCTCATACTTCATCGCGTCCATGATCTTGGCGCCGGC
>OFDC01001849.1_pt1 | contig 10442 bp, 9 predicted proteins | sample 1520941 | NCBI WGS metagenome assembly OFDC01 (sample SAMEA94258168, study PRJEB24077) | hot springs metagenome | biome: Aquatic biome; feature: Water | place: India | collected 2012-12-06 | depth 5 m | reverse complement strand
GGGCGCCCACCGTCTCGCGGCGGCCGTCCGCGTCGTGCAGCACCGCCTGCCAGCGGCCGTCCCCGGCACGTCGCAGATCGCCGACCCGGCAGCGGGTGCGCACTTGCGCTGCGCGATCGGCGGCATCGCGCACGTTCAGCACCACCAGGCGCGCATCGTCCGTCCACACGTCGGAGTACGCGAAGCCGCGGGTGAAGCGGGCCTGCAGCGCCTCGCCGGCCGGGTGCCGGCGCAGGTCCAGCGCCTGGCAGCCGGGCAGCCAGCGGCGGGGCGCGAGGTGGTCGTAGAGGAACAGCCCGAAGCGGATCATCCAGGCCGGCCGCATGCCGGGCTCGTGCGGCATCACGAAGCGCAGCGGCCGCATCAGGTGCGGCGCCGCGCGCCACAGCCGCTCGCGCTCGTCCAGGGCCTTGCGCACCAGGCCGATCTCGCCGTGCTCCAGGTAGCGCAGCCCGCCATGGATGAGCTTGGTGGAGGCCGAGGAGGTGTGCTGCGCCAGGTCGTGCTGCTCGCACAGCAGCACCTTCAGGCCGCGGCCGGCGAGGTCGCGCGCGATGCCGGCGCCGTTGATGCCGCCGCCGACCACGAGCACATCGTGCGCGGGGACCGACACGTGCGACGGATCGCATGGGGGCGGGGGCAGGGTCATCCCGGGCTGCGGTGCTGGGTGGTGCACTGGATCGCTGAGTATGCTCGGGCCCATGGCCTACCTGCTCGCCCTCGACCAGGGCACCTCCAGCTCGCGCAGCATCGTGTTCGACCCCGAGGGCCGCGTCGTCGCGCTGGCGCAGCGCGAGTTCCGGCAGCACTATCCTCGTCCCGGCTGGGTCGAGCACGATCCCGACGAGATCTGGCAGACGCAGCGCGACACCGCGCGCGAGGCGCTGGCCCGCGCGGGCGTGTCGGCACGTCAGGTGACCGCGGTGGGCATCACCAACCAGCGCGAGACCACCCTGGTCTGGGACCGCCGCAGCGGCCGTCCGGTGCATCCGGCCATCGTCTGGCAGGATCGGCGCGGCGAGCCGCTGTGCGCGCGCCTGCGCGAGCAGGGACAGGCCGCGCGCATCCAGGAGCGCACCGGGCTGGTGGTGGACTCCTACTTCTCCGCCACCAAGCTGGCCTGGATCCTCGACGAGGTGCCGGGTGCCCGCGCCGCGGCCGAGCGCGGCGAGCTGGCTTTCGGCACGGTCGACAGCTGGCTGGTGTGGCAGCTCACCGGCGGGCGCGTGCACGCCACCGACGTGAGCAACGCCTCGCGCACCATGCTGTTCGACGTGCGCGCCAACCGCTGGGACGACGAGCTGCTCGCGCTGTTCGGCATCCCGCGCTCGCTGCTGCCGCAGGTGCACCCGTCCTGCGGCGTGCTGGCGGAGGTGGACGCCTCGGTGCTCGGCGCGCCCGTGCCCATCGCCGGCATCGCGGGCGACCAGCAGAGCGCGCTGTTCGGCCAGGCCTGCTTCCGCGCCGGGCTGGCCAAGAACACCTACGGCACCGGCTGCTTCCTGCTGATGCACACCGGGGAGCGGTTCCAGCCCTCGGGGCACGGCTTGGTGGCCACCAGCGCCGCGCAGACCGATTTGTCGCGCCCGGCGTACGCCTTGGAAGGCAGCGTGTTCATCGGCGGCGCGGTGGTGCAGTGGCTGCGCGACGGCCTGCGCGCCATCGCAGGCAGCGGCGAGGTGCAGGCGCTGGCCGAGAGCGTGCCGGATGCCGGCGGCGTCATGATGGTGCCGGCGTTCACCGGGCTGGGCGCGCCGTACTGGAACCCCGAGGCGCGCGGCACCATCGTCGGCCTCACCCGGGGCAGCACGGTGGCCCATGTGGCCCGCGCCGCGCTGGAGAGCATCGCCTTCCAGAGCGCCGCGCTGCTGCAGGCCATGGCCGCCGATGCGCAGGCGGCCGGCGCGGGTGCGGTGACCGAGCTGCGGGTCGACGGCGGCGCCTGCGTCAACGACCTGCTGATGCAGTTCCAGGCCGACCTGCTGGGCATCCCGGTGGTGCGGCCGCAGGTGGTGGAGACCACCGCGCTGGGCGCGGCCTACCTCGCCGGCCTGGCCACCGGGGTCTGGCACAGCACCGACGAACTGGCCGGGCAATGGCGTGCCGAACGCACCTTCCATCCCACCCTGCCGGCCGACCGCGCCCGCGAGCGGATGCAGCGCTGGGAACATGCGGTGCGGCAGGCCACGGCCCCTTAGGACCCCTGGCCGGGGGGTGCATGGCGTCGCTGGCGTGCACGAAGTCACGACCTCGCGTGTGCGCTTGTAAACAAGCGAACGAACCGCCCACTCTTCAACAGATCGATTTCGCCCCCCGACTTCACAGTGACGACCTGAGATCCAGGACGTTGTTGGGAAGAGGGGGCTGCCATCAAACCGATCGTTGTCGCGCTCGCGCTGTCGCTGTCCGGCGCGGTGTCCGCCAATCCGCTGGTCGACAAGCTCGTGCATCAGATCGAGGCCAGCCCCGCCGGCTGCACCGCGGTGACGCCGCAGCATGTGCAGCGGCAGGTGATCGAGGCCGACATCCAGCGCTTCCGGCAGCTGGTGCCGTCGGCCGCCAAGGTGCCGATGCAGGTGCTCGATTGCGAGGCCGACGGCTTCGTCTACAAGGGCGAGACCATCGTGCTGAGCACGCGGCTGTCGCGCATGAACCCAGCGCAGCGCTTCTTCATCATCGCCCACGAACTGGGCCACCTGCAGCTGGGCCATCACGGCGCCATCCGCAGCTTCGTCGCCGGCATCGTCGACAAGGCTCGCGACGAGTCGCGGGCACGCGCGCAGATGCAAACCGGGCTGGCCGGCATCTCGCATCGCCACGAGTTCGACGCCGACGCCTTCGCGGTGCGCACCATGGGGTCCGCCGGCCTCAACGCCGAGGAAGCCGCCTGGATCTTCGACAGCATCGGCAGCGACAAGGACAACGCCACCCACCCGGCGGCCACTCGCCGTGCCACCGCCATCCGCCAGGAGCGCCAGCGCGTCGCCCAGACGCGCTGACGACCCGGTCCCGCCCCGATGTCAGCCCGCTGCCGCCACCAGCCGCAGCCGGGTGATCTCCGACGGGGCGCCCAGCCGCTTGGGCGGCCCCCAGTAGCCGGTGCCGCGGCTGACGTACAGCCACGTGCCCCCGTGGCGGTGCAGGCCGGCCACGTAGGGCTGCTGCAAGGGCACGAACCAGCGCCAGGGCAGGAACTGCCCACCATGCGTGTGCCCCGACAGCTGCAGGTCGAACCCCGCCTGTGCGGCGGCCGGCACCGTGCGCGGCTGGTGCGCCAGCAGCACCCGCGGTCGCACCCCTGCCGGTGCGCCGGCCAGGGCCGCCGCAGGGTCGCTGCGGTGCGACCGGTCGAAGAAATGGGCGGTGAAGTCCGGCACCCCGGCCACCACCAGCGGCGCGCCGTCGTGCACCAGCACGCGGTGCTCGTTCATCAGCACCTGCAGGCCCAGGCGCCGGAACTCGTCGATCCAGCCGTGCGCGCCCGAGTAGTACTCATGGTTGCCGGTGACGACGAACACGCCGTGACGCGCCCGCAGCCCGCCGAGCAGCGCCGTGTGCTCGCGCAGCTCGTGCACCTGGCCGTCGATGCTGTCGCCGGTGATGGCGACCAGGTCCCCCCGCAGCGCGTTGACCCGCTCCACGACCGCCGTGACGAAGCGCGTGCGGATGGTCAGGCCCACGTGCAGGTCGCTCACCTGCACGATGGTGAAGCCCTGCAGGGCCGTCGGCAGGCCGTCGATGGGCACGTCGACCTCGCGCACCCGCGGCAGCCGGCGGGCGTTGAGGAACCCGATGGCGCTGGCCAGCAGCGCCAGCACCGCGACCGCCATCGAGGTGGCCTGGGCCACGCTCAGCGGGCCCAGGGTGGCGACGCCGCCCAGCCAGGCGGCCAGCAGCAGCGGCTCGCGCAGCAGCGTGAGGACGAACAGGGAGGAGAAGAATCCGGTGCCGATCAGGCCGGCCCACAGCAGCCGGGGACGGTCCGCGCGGCCGAAGATCGGGTCGATGGCGGCGATCAGCGTCGCGCACAGGGCGGCCAGCAGCAGGCTGCCGGCCAGGGCGACCGGCAGCGGCCAGGGCATGAGCAGGCGCAGCCCGATGAGCAGGTGCAGCAGCACCAGGGTCAGCGTGAGGCGCCGGCGGTTCATGCCGGTCGCTGCGGCAGGCTCAGTGCCCGTTCAGGCCGGAGTCCGGGCGCAGCTGCTCGACCGTGTAGCCTTCCTTCAGCAGCGCGTCGCGCAGCCACTGCGGATGGGCGCCCGCGCCGTTCCAGGTCTCGCCGGTGACGGGATGCCGGTACTTCACGGCATCTTCGGGCGGGGCGGGCGGCGGCGGCAGGGCCAGGTCGTCGAGGGGACAGCTCAGCTCCTCGGGCGTGATGGACCAGTACTCCACCAGCATCCGGATGCGGTGGATCACCGCCGCGCGCTCGCGGGCGGTGAGGGGTTCGTCCATCGGGGTCGTCGGATCCACCCGGCAGGTCGTGGCGCGATCCGACAAGGGGCGGCGGGTGAAGGCTTACGCCTTCTTGCCGGCCGCGGCCTCCACCTCGCTGCAGGAGGGGGAGCAGACCGACTGGTTCTTGCCGAGGAACTTGCGCGACTTCATCATCGAGCGCGGCCGGTGCTTGCCGCACAGGAAGCACGACATGGTGGCGGCGCTGAACACGCCGGCCGAGGCGAAGGGAGAACCGGGGGCCTTCGAGCGATAACGCAGGCCATCGGCTTCGATCGTGGTCTTGACGGTTTCTTTGGGCATGGGGTGTCCGTACCTTGTGGCGAGGTCGCCGGTTGACCGCGCACGGACAGCCTTGAGATGCCACCCGCGCGTTCGGCCTGGGAGGAGGAAAACAGCCAGCTGATGCTGGGCCGCGCCACAGCCGAGACTGTATCAGGAGCCGGGGTTTCACGCCCCTGCGGTCCTGGAAAACCCCTGGACGGATGTTCAGGGAATCGGCGGCGCCGCGGGCAGCGTCCTTACGAGCTCGGCCTCGGCCTCCCGCCACTGGCCGTCGACCATCAGCTGGTGCGGCCGGAACTGCGCCTTGTAGGCCATCTTGCGGCTCTCCGCGATCCAGTAGCCGAGGTACACATGCGCCAGCTTCAGCTGGCGCGCCTGTTCGACCTGCCACATCACCCCGTAGGTGCCGTAGCTCGCCCCCTCGTCGGGCTCGTAGAAGGTGTAGACCGCCGACAGACCGTCGTTGAGGATGTCGACGATGGACACCATCTTGAGCGCGCCCAGCGAGCCGTCCTCGCTGGCCTCGCGGAACTCCACCAGGCGCGAGTTGACCCGGCTTTGCAGCAGGAACTGCGTGTACTGGTCGATGCTGTCGTGGTCCATGCCGCCACCGGCATGGCGGCCCGACTGGTACCGCAGGTAGAGCTGGTAATGCTCGGGCAGGAAGCACAGGCGCAGCACGCGCGCCTTCAGCCCCTGGTGCTGCCGCCACGCGCGGCGCTGGCTGCGGGTGGGCTGGAAGCGCTCCACGGGGATGCGCAGCGGCAGGCAGGCGCGGCAGCCGTCGCAGTAGGGACGGTAGGTGAACAGCCCGCTGCGGCGGAAGCCGTTGGCCACGAGGCCGGAGTAAGCGTCCGCGTGGATGAGGTGGCTGGGCGTGGCCACCTGCGAGCGCGCCATGCGCCCCGGCAAGTAGCTGCACGGGTAGGGCGCCGTGGCATAGAACTGCAGCGACGCGAACGGGAGTTCCTTGGGATGGGTCACGGCGAAGGGGCCCCGGGAACGTGCTCAGTCGGCAGGGAGTCCGAGCTGTGCCCAGTGCGCGGGATCATAGGTCCATTCCGGTATCCCCGGCTGAGGCACCGCGCGTGCCAGGTGCTGCTCGAAGGCGGCGCGCGGGATCTCCCGGGCGCCCAGCGAAGCCAGGTGGCGGGTGTTCTGCTGGCAGTCGATCAGCGCCACCCCGTGCGCCCGGCAGAAGGCCACCAGCGCGGCCAGCGCGACCTTCGAGGCGTCGGTGCGCAGCGTGAACATGGACTCGCCGAACACCATGCGGCCCAGCGAGACCGCATACAGCCCGCCCGCGAGCTCGCCGTCGATCCAGGTCTCCACGCTGTGCACCGCGCCGGCCCGGTACCAGCGGCGGTAGGCCTCGATCATCTCCGGCACGATCCAGGTGCCGTTCTGCCCTTCCCGCGGCAGGCCGGCACAAGCTCGGATGACGGTGTCGAAGGCGCTGTCGATGCGGACCTCGCAGCCCGGCGTGCGGATGAACTTCTGCAGGGTCTTGCGCAGCGAGCGGTGCAGTTTGAACCCGTCCACCGGCAGCACCATGCGGGGGTCGGGCGTCCACCACAGCACCGGCTGGCCGTCGCTGTACCAGGGGAAGGCGCCGCGCGAATAGGCCTCGGTGAGGCGTGCCGTGGTGAGGCGCCCGCCCACGGCCAGCAGCCCCGGGACCTCGGAACCCTCGGGCTGCGCCTGCGACGTCGGTGGCAGCGGCTGGTGTTCGCTCTCGAGCCAGACGATGGGGCGGTGCAGCATGCCAGCAGTATGAACGGCCGCGGCACCCGTCGTGCCCCGCGGCCGTGCACGGCCTCACGCTCGGTCAGGGCGTGGGCAACTCCAGCCACACGGTGGTGCCGCGGCCCGGGACGGACTCCACGCGCAAGTCGCCCCCCATGCCGCGCACCAGCGCGCGGGAGATCACCAGCCCCAGCCCGCTGCCCTGCACGCTGGTCTTCTGCGCGCCAAGGCGGTTGAACGGCTGGAACAGCTGGCCCATGGCCTCCGGCGCGATGCCGATCCCGGTGTCGCGCACCGCCAGCTGCACCCGGCCGGCCAGCGGGTCCGACAGGGCGCTCACCGTGACCTGCCCGCCCTCGCGGTTGTACTTGATGGCGTTGGACACCAGGTTGAGCAACGCGCGCCGCAGGTCGTGCGGCACGGCCTGCGCGTGCAGCCCCACCGGCACCTCCGCCTGCACGTGCACGTCGCGGCGAGCGGCGTCGACCTGCAGCAGCGCCAGCACATCGCCCACCAGGCCCTCCAGGGCGACCGGCTCGGTCTGGGTGGGCGGCGTGTGCTCCAGCCGCGAGAGATCCAGCACGTCGTTGACCAGCGCCAGCAGGTGGTCGCTGGCCTGCGCCACCAGGGCCACCTGCTCGCGCAGCCGGGGTGGCAGGGGCTCATCGCGGTTGAGCTGCATCAGCTGGGTGAAGCCGATGATGGCGTTCAGCGGGGTGCGCAACTCGTGGCTGGCCCGCGAGAGGAAGGCGGACTTGGCCTCCGCGGACTTCTCCGCGCTTTCGCGCTGCAGGGCCTCGCGCTCGGCGGCGCGCACGGCCGAGGTGAACTCGGTGACATCGCGACCGGTGCCGCGGTAGCCGAGGAAGCGGCCGTCGTCGTCATGCAGCGCCAGGCCGTTGAGCTTGACCAGCCGGGGCTCACCATGCAGGCGCGCTTCCACCAGCACGCCGAAGAAGTCCTCGTGGCGCTCCAGCAGGTGCTGCACCGGCGCGGGCTCCTCGGTCAGCAGCTGCGGCACCGTGCGGATGCGGCCCGCGGGGCGGCCGATCAGCGCCGAGGGTTCCAGCCCCGTGGCGGCCTCGAAATTCGGCGACAGCCAGGCATAGCGCAGCTCGGCATCCAACTCCCAGAACCAGTCGCCCGACGCGCTGGCGAAGTGCTCGGCCCGCTGGCGCTCCAACTCGGTCATCACCTGCTGGTCCAGGGTCTCCAGGTGCTCCGCGACGATGGTGGCCAGGTCGTGCAGGGCCTGCGCGTCGTCGGGATCGATCCGACGCTCGCGCGTGTCGAGCACGCACACCATGCCCACGGTGCGGCCGCGGAAGAGGATGGGCTGGCCGGCGTAGAAGCGCACCTCGCGCAGCGAGGCGATCAGCTCCAGCGTGACCATGCGGGCGTCGGTGGCGGGGTCCGCGACCTGCTGCAGTCCCTCGGCGGGCAGCACGCGTTGGCAGATGGAGCTGTTCAGCGGCAACTCCGCATCGTCCACCCCGTAGCGGCCGACGTTCCATTGGCCGTCGCCGGTCAGCAGCGTCACCAGCGCCATCGGCGAGGCGGTGGCGCGCGCGGCCAGGTGGGCCACGCGCTCGAAGGCCGGCAGCTGGTGCTGCGCGCCCAGCCGCAACCGCTCGGGCAGCGCGGCACTGCCGAAGGGCAGGCTCACGCCCCGCCCGCCCACGGCCGGCTCCTGGTGTGTGTTCGCATCGTGTTCATCGCTCCCTGTCGCGGTCCGGTCCCGTGCGGTGCGAGGCCGTGGCCGCGGAGGCACTGTCCCATGTCGCCTCCTTTGTAGCTTGAGCAGGGTCAAGGCGCCGCGCCGATGAACTTGGGGGTTTCCTGGGGGCGTTCGGCCTCTCGTGTGACGTGTGCGAGCCGGAGACAGCGTGCGCGCCGCAGTGTCACAGGCTGCAGCAGCTCGAAGGCGCGATCGGCCCCATCCGGTGGGTGGAAACCCGCTGCCGGCGTGTCGCGCGTGCGCCAGCAGGCCGGTGGCATGGACGTTGCGCTCCGGCCCGCTCGCCAACGCCGCTCTCCGGCGTTGCCGGCCTTCACGAACCATCCCCTCGGAGACACACCATGCGAACACACCTGACCGCTGCCCTGGCCCTGCTCGGCATCGTCACCTTCACCCACGCCGCCGTCACCGACGCGATGATCGAAGGCGAACCCAAGACCGGCGCCGAGGTGCTGAGCTGGGGCCTGGGCACCCAGGGCCAGCGGTACTCGCCGCTGAAGCAGGTCAACACCTCGAACGTGGCCAAGCTCAGCCCGGTGTGGGCCTTCTCCTTCGGCGGCGAGAAGCAGCGCGGCCAGGAGTCGCAGCCGGTGATCCACCAGGGGCGCATGTTCGTCACCGCCTCGTACTCGCGCCTGTTCGCGCTCGATGCGGCCACCGGCAAGAAGCTGTGGAAGTACGAGCACCGCCTGCCCGAGGGCATCATGCCCTGCTGCGACGTGGTCAACCGCGGCGCGGCCCTGTACGACAACCTCGTCATCTTCAGCACCCTCGACGCACAGCTGATCGCGCTGGACCAGGCCACCGGCGACGTGGTGTGGAAGGAGAAGATCGACGACTACCAGGCCGGCTACTCCAACACGTCCGCGCCCATCATCGCGCAGGGCCTGGTGCTGACCGGAGTGTCCGGCGGCGAGTTCGGCGTGGTCGGGCGCGTCGAGGCGCGCAACGCGAAGACGGGCCAGCTGGTGTGGGTGCGCCCCACCGTCGAAGGCCACATGGGCAAGGTCTTCGACAAGGACGGCAATGCCAAGGACAACGGCATCTCCGGCACCACCGGCAAGACCTGGCCGGGCGACCTGTACAAGACCGGCGGCGCGGCCACCTGGCTGGGCGGCACCTACGACCCCAAGACCGGTCTGGCCTACTTCGGCACCGGCAACCCCGCGCCCTGGAACAGCCACCTGCGCAAGGGCGACAACCTGTTCTCGTGCTCGACGGTGGCCATCGACGTCAAGACCGGCCAGATCAAGTGGCACTACCAGAACACGCCCAATGACGGCTGGGACTTCGACGGGGTCAACGAGTTCGTGACCTACGACGCCGGCAACGGCAAGCGCCTGGGCGGCAAGGCCGACCGCAACGGCTTCTTCTACGTCATCGACGCCCACACCGGCAAGCTCGAGAACGCCTTCCCCTTCGTCAAGAAGATCACCTGGGCCACCGGCGTCGACCTGAAGACCGGCCGCCCGAACTTCGTGCCCGAGAACCGCCCCGGCGACCCGACGGCCGGCGACGGCAAGAAGGGCAGCACGGTGTTCTCCGCGCCCTCGTTCCTCGGCGGCAAGAACCAGCAGCCGATGGCCTACAGCCCCGACACCAAGCTGTTCTACGTGCCGGCCAACGAGTGGGGCATGGAGATCTGGAACGAGCCCATCGCCTACAAGAAGGGCGCGGCCTACCTGGGCGCGGGCTTCACCATCAAGACCATCAACGACGACCACATCGGCGCGCTGCGGGCGATGGACCCCAAGACCGGCAAGATCGTCTGGGAGGTCAAGAACGGCGCGCCGCTGTGGGGCGGCGTGATGACCACCGCCGGCAACCTGGTGTTCTGGGGCACGCCGGAGGGCTACCTCAAGGCCGCCGACGCCCGCACCGGCAAGGTGGTGTGGGAGTTCCAGACCGGCTCCGGCGTGGTGGCGCCGCCGGTGACCTGGCTGCAGAACGGCGAGCAGTACGTGGCCGTGGTCTCCGGTTGGGGCGGCGCGGTGCCGCTGTGGGGCGGCGACGTCGCCAAGAAGGTGAACTACCTGGAGCAGGGCGGCATGGTGTGGGTGTTCAAGCTGGGTGACCGGCCGGCCGCCCGTTCCACCGTGCCTGGCGTGCAGACCGCCCAGGCCCGCTGACCCGGGGCCGGCCATGCGTGGACGTTTCCTGAAGTTGCGGGGCGGCCACGCAGGTCGGGCGCACCGAACGCTGCGCCAGGCGCGGCCCG
>OFDC01001845.1_pt1 | contig 10457 bp, 11 predicted proteins | sample 1520941 | NCBI WGS metagenome assembly OFDC01 (sample SAMEA94258168, study PRJEB24077) | hot springs metagenome | biome: Aquatic biome; feature: Water | place: India | collected 2012-12-06 | depth 5 m | reverse complement strand
GGTGATGGTGAAAGTCACGCGTGCCATGAGTCCGCATTTGGTGGAAGGTGAGTTGGTGGATATTTTGGGGTAAATGCACGTTGTTATTTAACTGGTATTAACCGAAAATTTAAGGTCGCTTTTACAGGGGTTTTATCACTCATGCTGGTATAAGCCGTCACCACATATTGCGATGGGGCGTCGGCTTTTTGCATCGTATATACAAGTTCTTTGATAGGGAGTTGGTTAACATTATCTCTATCGCTGACAAGCTGACTGGTAAGACCCAGTTGCTTGGCGGTTTGGGTTACCATATTTTGGACTTCTGCTCTTACGGTCATTTCATCGGCATAATGGGCTTTTACTGAACATCTGTTTTTATCAGTTTCAACAAAATATTGCCCCCCTTCGATTGTATTAACACCCCAAACATGCTCTGCTGAAAGGTCAAAGGCTTGTTTTTGCTTGTCGGATAACTCAAATAGTTGATTTTTTTTGGATTGTTCTGCAATTTTTTGGCTATTAGCGCCTGTCAACACGCAATTTTCATAGAAGATTCGGACAGTTTGTTTGCCCAATGTTTGCAAATTTTTTGAAGCAGTAGCGCTGTCTGTGTTTACTGGTGAAACCGTAACGTTGGTATCTTTGTTGAGTGGGTTTGTGGATGACACAGATTGGCTACTATTGGGCTGTGTTGAGGTTATCCTACCATTACTTTCTGTCGAATTTGGCGACTGATTACAGGCAGTAAGAGCGATTGCAACTAGTCCCATACCTACATAGTATACGTAATGATTCATCAAATTATCCTTAATATAATTTTTTGCCTATCATAGTTTTATCATCACAATCGCTACATTTTGCCTAATTTTTAACGTCATTTTGTTTGGTCAATCGTAACACTTCAAGCGTAATCTTCTCTTTGGACACTTTTATCATGAGTCCTGCATAGATACTAGTATCAATTCAAACTAGCCTACTACTTGGGTATTCATTTTCATCGCCATTACTTGGCGAATCATTTCACTGATATGTTTTTTAGTATCATCATCTTGGGTTACAAGCCAATCACTCACATCTTTATCCAGCAAATGCTGTTGTTCTCGCAACCGATTAAGATGGGAAATTTGTGTCGCTCTTTGAGCATTTGAGAAATCGTATTCAGTTTGCATATTGTTTTTCCTCGTTTTTGGTTGCTTTTCTGGCAGATATTAACCGAATCATATCATCATTATCCACATAACAATAGACAACTACTAACAAGCGATTTGCCATTCCTAATAATACAAATCTTGGTTCATCGTGGTCAAAATCTTCACGTACTAGCGCATTCGGGTCAAGTAATGCAATTTTTGCTTCATCAAAACTTACACCATGTTTGATTTTATTACTCTCAGCTTTATTTTGGTCAAAAGTTATTTGTATCAATTTAGCGACCTACATTCATTTTTTCATTCACACTAGAAAAATATATCACATCTCTTTTTCTTTAGTGACACGTAATACTTCTTCCAGCGTGGTTTTGCCTGCCAATACTTTTTTGAGTCCATCGGCGCGAATGGATGGTGTTTTGCTGCGCGCATAGCTTTCAAGCTCAAATTCGGCTGTTTGACTATGAATCAATTGTCGCAGTTTGTCATCGACCGGCACTACTTCATAAATCGCAGTACGTCCCCGAAATCCTGATTGATTGCACTTCTCACAGCCCACAGGTTTTGGTAGTTTAATCGCCCCGACTTCGCCTATTTCAGTAAAAATCTGCGTTTGATAGGCATCGGCAAGCGTCCATGTATGGCAATGCGGACACAAGGTACGCACTAGTCGCTGTGCCACCACACCAATGAGGCTCGATGACAGCAAAAACGGCTCAACCCCCATATCTTGTAGCCGCGTCACCGCACCAATCGCGGTGTTGGTATGGAGGGTTGAGAGTACCAAGTGACCTGTGAGTGACGCTTGCACCGCAATTTCTGCGGTCTCTAAATCGCGAATCTCCCCCACCATCACCACGTCAGGGTCTTGGCGTAGCATGGCTCGCAAACTACGGGCAAAGGTCATATCCACTTTATTATTGACTTGGGTTTGCCCAATACCATCTAGCTGAAATTCAATCGGGTCTTCAGCGGTCAAAATATTACGGGTGTTATCGTTCAAATCCGTCAACGCCGCGTACAGCGTCGTGGTTTTGCCCGAACCTGTAGGTCCTGTGACAAGAATAATGCCATGCGGTCGATGAATTAAGCGTTTAAGCTCGCTATAATCATTGTCTGACAACCCCAAATAGGTCATGTTTAACCGACCGGCTTGTTTATCCAAAAGCCGCATCACCACACGCTCACCAAAATTTGATGGCAAGGTCGATACCCGTACATCCACCTCTCGCCCAGCCAGACGTAATGAGATGCGTCCATCTTGCGGTACCCTTTTTTCAGCGATATCGAGTTTTGCCATCACCTTGATACGCGACACCAGTAATGGTGACAGTTCCCGTTTTGGACTGACGATTTCTTTGAGTACCCCATCTACCCGAAAGCGTACCGATAGGCGTTTTTCAAAGGTTTCGATGTGAATATCTGAGGCGTTTAGGCGGATGGCTTCAGACAATAGCGCGTTAATCAGGCGAATGATGGGCGCGTCATCTTCTTGGTCCATCAAGTCTTCCGTCTCAGGGACACTGTCAGCCAGACTCATCAAGTCGGGATGATCTTCAAGCCCAGCAGCAATATGCTGAGATTCCCCTGTGTTGCCTGCATAGACAGCGGCTAACTGCTTTTCAAAATCGTCACTTTGTGCCATGGCAAAAGTAAATGGCAACGGCACCCCTGCTTGACTGGCAAAACGGTTGGCTTCGTTGATGGCTTCCATAGGGGTATCAGCCGTCATCAATAACGTCGGCGGGGCGGTCAAATCTTGCGAGTATTGCAACAGCAGTTGATGACGTTTGGCAAAACTATAGGGCAAGGCAATCGGATTTAGCATAGGGATTATCAAATGAAATAAGCCAAGAAAAGATGCGTTCCATTGTAGCTTATCAACAGGACAAATCCTACCAAGGCGCATAAAAAGACCCTGAGACAAGCTATATTTTGTTATACTAAAGCATTTTTTACTGATTGATAACTATGACAATCAAACTCTAAAAAGGGATGACAATGACCCAAACCACTTTAACTCAAAATCCTGAAGCCCAAAATTCTTCAAACCAAAATACGCTAACAGCCCCAAACGACCCGCTACACATCGGTTCGCGCACGTTTACCTCTCGTTTGCTCGTCGGTACTGGCAAATATACAGATTTGGCACAAACAGGCGAAGCCATCGCTGCCAGTGGCGCGCAAATCGTCACTGTCGCCATTCGCCGCGTGAATATCGGGCAGAAGAAAGATGAACCCAATCTACTCGATGTGATTTCTCCCGAAAAATACACCATTTTACCCAACACCGCTGGCTGTTTTGACGCGGCTAGCGCCGTTCGTACCTGTCAGTTAGCGCGTGAATTGTTGGATGGGCACAACCTTGTCAAACTTGAAGTATTGGGCGATGAAAAAAATCTATATCCCAACGTCATCGAAACCGTGAAAGCCGCTAAGACCTTAATTGATGATGGCTTTGATGTGATGGTATACACCTCAGATGACCCGATTGTTGCCAAAGAACTAGAGAGCATGGGCTGTGTGGCGATTATGCCATTGGGCAGTTTGATTGGCTCAGGCTTAGGGCTATTAAATCGTCATACCTTAAGTCTAATCATTGAGCAGACCCAAGTGCCTGTCTTGGTGGATGCAGGTGTGGGTACCGCCAGTGATGCCGCTATTGCCTTGGAATTAGGCTGTGAGGGTGTACTGATGAACACCGCGATTGCCCATGCGCAAAACCCTGTATTGATGGCGTCTGCCATGAAACATGCGGTAATGGCTGGACGTGAAGCCTTCTTGGCAGGTCGTATGCCAGCGCGTTATATGGCACAAGCTAGCTCGCCACAGACTGGCTATTTTTTCCGCTAATTTTTTATTGATTGATAAGGACATCCCATGCGTCTGCTCACCGCCATTGACCAGTTATTTATCTTACTTGAAAATCGCAATCAGCCGATGCACATTGGTGGGCTGTTCTTGTTTGAGATTCCCGATGGCGCAAGCGATACTTTTGTCAGTGATTTGGTGCAGCAGATGGTCACGCAAAAGACGCCGCCGAGTTTTCCGTTTAACCAAGTGTTATATCATCTAGCATGGTGGAAAACCGATGAAAACTTTGAAGTCGACCATCATTTTCGCCATATCGCCTTGCCCAAACCGGCACGCATCCGTGAGCTATTGACTTATGTGTCCCAAGAGCATAGCAAATTACTCAATCGTGCCAAACCGATGTGGGAATGTCACATCATCGAGGGGATTGAAGGCAATCGTTTTGCGTTGTATTTTAAAATTCATCATTCGATGGTCGATGGGATAGCGGCGATTCGTTTGGTGAAAAAATCGCTATCAGAATCGCCAACCGAGCGTATTAGCTTGCCAATTTGGTCGCTAATGACCCGTCATCGTCACCAACTCGATGCGTTGATACCAGAAGATAAATCCCTTCTGCGTATCGTCAAAGAGCAAGCGCTGGCTATCCCACCTGCCATCAAAGCCTTAGCTAAAAATGTGGTAGAGCGATTTGACAAAGACTACATTACCACCGCCCAAGCGCCAGACAGCCCCCTCAACCAACCGGTATCAAGCTCACGGCGTATCTCTGCCCAATCTTTTGATCTCAGTCGTTTTCAAACCATCGCCAAACATTACGCCGTGACCGTCAATGATGTGATTTTGGCGATTTGCTCAGGCGCATTACGCCGTTATTTGCTCGATATCAATGGCTTACCCAAAAAACCTTTGATTGCTTTTGTACCCTTATCCCTGCGCGATGACAACGATAGCGCAAGCCAACACGTTGGCAATCAAATTACCTTTATTTTAGCCAATCTTGCCACCCACCTTGCCGACCCTGTTGCACGGTTAAAGACGATTAATGGCAGCACCAAAAATAGTAAAAAACGCTTTTCACGGATGAAGCAAGCCTCGTCGATTATTTATAGTGGGATTGCTTATAGCCGTTCAGGATTGCAGGTACTTACGGGTCTGTTTCCCGATTATCGCGGTTTTAACTTGATTATCTCAAATGTACCAGGCTCGCATCAGCCATTGTATTGGCAAGGGGCAAAACTGCAGGCGCTGTATCCTGTCTCGATTGTGCTCAATGACCAAGCGATGAATATCACCTTGTGTACCTACGTGGATAAAATCGAGTTTTGTATCGTCACCTGTAGCCAAATATTGCCCCATAGCCAACGATTACTCGCCTATATGGAAGAGGAACTCAAGCAATTTGAATCACTCATGAGCAATTAGGCTAATCCAAAATTTTATAACAAAAAACGGCAATGACTGCCGTTTTTTAATGAAATAAACTTTATCTTATCTTCAGTGATTTAAGATTTTTGACAAGAAATCTCTCGCACGCTCGCTACGCGCACCGGCAAAGAATTCTTCACGGCTACAGTTTTCAACGATATGACCTTGATCCATAAAGATAATACGGCTGGCGACTTGGCGCGCAAAGCCCATTTCGTGGGTCACACACATCATGGTCATGCCCTCATTAGCAAGCTCAATCATCACCTCAAGCACCTCTTGAATCATCTCAGGGTCAAGCGCGGAAGTTGGCTCATCAAATAGCATTGCAATCGGGTCCATACTAAGCGCACGCGCAATTGCTACTCGTTGCTGCTGACCGCCTGACAATTCGGCCGGGTATTTTTTGGCATGCGCTGACAAGCCCACGCGGTCAAGATAACCCAAGCCTTTTTTCTGCGCTTCAGACTGACTACGACCCAATACTTTGATTTGTGCCAAGGTCAAATTTTCTAAGATGGATAAATGTGGAAACAGTTCAAAATGCTGAAATACCATCCCTACCCGGCTACGTAGTTTTGGCAAGTCGGTTTCTTTGGCGCCGACCGAGATGCCATCAATCAAGATTTCACCTTGTTGAAAGGCTTCAAGCCCATTGACGGTTTTGATTAAAGTTGATTTACCGCTACCTGATGGACCACAGATGACGGTCACATCGCCTTTGTGCACATGCGCGGTACAGTCGGTCAATACTTGAAAGTCGCCATACCATTTACTGACTTTGTTGATATTAATCATGATATCGGGACTGGCGTGTCCACTGTTTGATACCAAGCCACCAAATTCGTTGAGCCAGGTGGTTTCATCAATTTTAGTAACTACTGACATGTTATTATTCCTTTATTCAATATTGATTAAGCCATGCGAAAGCGTTTGCGTAGGTGGTTGACAGCGGTCGATGCGGTTAGACTGACCACAAAATAAAACGCCCCTGCCAGCAAGATATAGGGGGTGAGTAACCCCATCAAGTCACCGCGCACGTATGAGGCTCGGAAGAAATCCACCAAGCCAATCGCAAATACCAAGGTGGTATCTTGGAACAAAATAATCGACTGCTGTAGAAGTAGCGGAAACATCTTGCGAAACGCTTGTGGCAAAATAATAAAGCGCATGGTCTGACCATAAGTCATACCCAAGGCTTTAGCGGCATTGACCTGTCCTTTGCCAATCGACTGGATACCCGCACGTACAATCTCAGAAAAATACGCCGCTTCAAACACCATAAATGCCACCACGCACGAAGTAAACGCCGTATCCAACGTCAAATACGTGCCCGTCACCAAGTTATACACCATCGGTACAGCAAAATAAAACCAAAGCAATACCAGTAGCAGCGGCACTGAACGGAAAAAGTTGACATACAGCTTGGCAGGCACGGCTAAAATTTTTATCCCTGACAACCGCATCAAGGCTAAAATCGTACCCAGCGCCAAACCGCCAATGATAGCTAAAAACAACACTTTGAAGGTGATCCATAAGCCACCCATCAACCCTGGCATTGCGGCTTGTAATTCCATCATATTCATGCGCCACCCCCATCGATTTGACCTTTGATGCGTAATTTTTTCTCAAGCCAAGTCATAAAATAAATCAACACCAAATTAAACAATAAGTAAATAATCGTGGTAAAGGTATACACTTCGATATTGTTTTGGGTATATTCACTGATAGTTTTGGTTTGGCTAATCAGCTCAGTAACCCCGACCAATGAAGCGACCGAGGCATTCTTAAAACAGTTGGTAAGCTCAGAGCTCATCGGTGGCAGAATCACCCGAAACGCCTGTGGCAAGACGATATGGCGATACGTCTGTGGCAAGGTAAACCCGAGCGCATAGGCAGCATTGATTTGCCCTTTTGGCAACGATTCAATGCCCGTACGCACTTGCTCAGCGATGCGCGCAGCTGTAAATAACCCAAGACCAATACTTGCCGAAACAACCGCCGAGGTATTTGGGTCCAACTCCTGAAACCACCATTTTTGTAAGGCAGGTGTCAGCCAAGTAGGTGCCACATAAAACCAAAAGAATAACTGTATTAATAACGGAATGTTACGAAAAAAACTCACATAAGCCGTACCAATCGCTCTGGCAGTTTTGTTTGGTAAAGTACGCATAATACCTAAAATCGTACCGATAATTAAGGCAATCAGCCACCCACTGCCGCCAATGACCAACAGCCATTTAAAGCCTGTCAATAGCCACTGCCAGTAGACTTCGTTGCCTACGCCTGTTGGTTGCAGCAACACGCCCCAATTCCAACTATAATTCATTGCCACCCCCAAAATCCTGTCTAGCAAATTGATTTACCCAAAAACTAAAACTGACGCAACCACAATTGATAGGTGATGACGTCAGTTTTATGTTGTATAGTAACCTTCCTAACCTAGTTTGTTGTTATCTCATCAAACTCAACTCATCAAACTAGGGTTTTGCTGCACTGGCAATTGCATTGCTTGCAGATGCCACAGCGGTTGCCACATTACTAGCGCCCGTTGCTACGGCGTTGACGGTAGCAGATGCGGCTGCATTAGCGACGTGTTTTGGTTGCGGGCGGTCATGTGGGTTTGCGAACAAGGCTTTTAAGTTGTCAGACATTGGGAAGTTCAAGTTGATGTTTTTTGGTGGAATCGGTGACATGAACCATTTTTTATAGATGTCGTTAATTTCACCTGATGCATAAGTCGCAACCAACGCATCATCGACTACTTTTTTGAATTCACTATCGCCTTTACGCATCATACAGCCGTAAATTTCATACGATTGTGGGGTACCAACAATGACCCATTTATCGGGATCTTTGGCTTTGGCTTTTTCACCCGCGAGCAGTACGTCATCCATCATGAAGGCTGCCGCACGACCGCTTTCTAACATCAAGAAAGATTCGCCGTGGTCTTTGGCAGAAACGATTTTAATGCCCATTTTTTTGTCATCGTTGAGTTTTTTGATAAGACGCTCAGAGGTAGTACCTGCGGTAGTCACTAAGGTTTTGCCTTTTAAATCCGCAAAATCTTTGATGCCTGAATCTTTAGCGGTTAATAAGCGAGTACTAATCTGAAAGAAACCGTTTGAGAAAGCCACTTGTTTTTGGCGCTCTTCATTGTTAGTGGTTGAACCACACTCTAAGTCAACCGTACCATTTTGTACCAATGGGATACGGGTCTGTGAGGTTACGAGGTTGTAACGCACTTTGAGGTCTGGCATATTCAATTGTTTTTTGACTGCATCAACAATTTTTAATTGGAGGTCATGGGCATAACCCACAGGTTGGTTTGGCGTACCTGCGATATAAGAAAATGGAATTGAGGAATCACGGTAACCCAGTACGATTTCCCCTGATTTTTTAATTTTATCGAGCGTTTTTTCACCAGTAGCCGCTGGCTGGCTACCTTCAGTCCCTGCCGCTTTGTTGTCGCTGGCTTTGTTACAACCTGCAAGACCTAATGCCATAATAGCAACGGTTGCTAAGGCGATTGGCTTTTTAGAGATTAAAATCATCCTATGATCCTTGTCGCACGATACGTTCTTAGTTAATCTTTTCGCTGTGTGGCTGTCAATGCCAAATCGAGTGAAAAGATTCCCCCCATCTCTTTGTGTTTATCCTTCCCTGTCCTTTATTATCCCTCATCGCACCCATTAAAATCTGGCAAAACCTTGCACAATGACTGATAAAAATTTGCACAATGACTGATAAAAAATAGTTTAGGATACTCAAAAGATTTAAAATGTGTGTTTATAGTAATTTACTTGTCTGTGTTGTGACAATAGATTTACAAAAAATATTTTTTTCTTACCCGACAATTTTTTTGCTATTTTCTATTTTATCCCCATTTATAGCTCAATAAATTGATTAAAATTCACTTAAGATAGGTTATTTATGACAACAGCGACTCAAGCACTTCACGATTTTGATATGCGCCAACGTTTTTATTTTGACAAAAGCCCCGTACGCGGTGACGTGGTACGCATCAAAGACAGCCTGCAGACGATATTGCAGCAAAAAAATTACCCAGTTGCCCTGCAAAAACTACTGGGGGAAATGTTGGTTGCGGCAAGCTTGCTGATTGGCACCTTAAAAATCGAAGGTCGTCTATCCATTCAATTGCAAAATTCAGGCGCAGCCACTGACCCTGAACAGGACAGTTTAACTTGGGCAATGGCAGAGTGCGACCACCAAGGTCACATCCGCGGTCTTGCAGAGTGGACAGGCACGTGGCAATCTGCGCAAACGGCGAATGATGCCTTTGCCAAACTTGGTAAAGTCGGTGAAGGGGTGGTATTTATTAATATCCAGCCTGATGCCACGTATGGCACACAAGCAGAAGGCTATCAAGGCATTGTTGAGCGTGTGGCGGATAACTTAGCGGATTGTTTGGCACACTATCAGCAGCAATCCGTACAGATTCCTACCTTAATCAACTTGGCTTGTGATGGTGAGCAAGCGGGCGGTATCTTGCTACAGTTGCTACCACGTACCACAGAAGAAGAGGTTGAGGCAGTGGACAATGATTTGTTCCCCCGCTTAAAAATCCTAACCAAAACGTTAAAAGCTGAAGAATTAACCACCTTGCCAGCCGATGAGATTTTATATCGCTTGTATCATGAAGAAGACGTGGTGACGGCTGAGCCTATGCCGTTGACCTTTGCTTGTACCTGCTCACAGCAAAAAAGTGAATCGGCAATTTTTCAGTTGGGCAAACCCGCTGCCTTAGAAATCGCTAATGAGCATGGGGGTGAATTGGCGTTAGATTGTGGTTTCTGCGCGCATGTATATTACTTTGATAAAAACGCCATTAACCAAATTTTTGCTTAATTTAATGGCTTATATAGCTACCTTTACATCATTTAAAATTGCGTAACATTGGTTACGCTTCTAGTCGATGTAGTAGCCAAAATCCATACCAAAGTTACAAGTAAACTTTGGTGTTTTTTCTACATTTTTGATAAGTTATAAGCATCAGGTTAGATAAGTTAAATTAACCCCAGTTCGACATAAGCCATACTCTAAGGCTTTGAATTAACAAGCAAT
>OFDC01001844.1_pt1 | contig 10458 bp, 12 predicted proteins | sample 1520941 | NCBI WGS metagenome assembly OFDC01 (sample SAMEA94258168, study PRJEB24077) | hot springs metagenome | biome: Aquatic biome; feature: Water | place: India | collected 2012-12-06 | depth 5 m | reverse complement strand
CACTATGGCCTGCTCGCCAGCGGCACCCGCAAGGCCCACCTCGAGCGCGCCCGCCAGCTGCTCGCCCTCGCGCCGCCCGCCGCCGATGAGACGCCCACCGACACGCCCGATCCGCGTCCGTCATGCCCTTGCTGCGGCGGGACCATGATCATCATCGAGATCATCGACCGCCGCTATCTGCCGCGCGGCCCACCATGCCCCATCGCCCCATCCGGGAACCTCGCGTCGTGACCCGGCACGGCCCGACACCGCCAGACCTCACCGCAACCGCGCTTCCGGGGACCAGGGCGTCTGCATATCATCCGCCCAGAGGCAGTCGTCCCATCGCCAAAATCAGACGAGCCGGCGTTCCACGGCTGCTTTGTCACTGCAAAATCGGACGGGCTGCTCCCAGACCCGTCCTCTTATCGGCACCCTCAGCAGACGCCCGGACCGGTCCGAAATCCAAATCCCCATAGCTCACCGCGTGCGGCCCGCGGGTTCGGGCACCGTCGACTTTCCGACGCCTTACGGCGTCCGAAACTCTAAACGTTTCCAGAACGTCTGCTTCCGGCAAACACCCCTCATTTGCGGACATTTCCTACACGCATTCCGGCGGCTACAACCCGCGCCGGCTCTTTCGCATCGCAGCAAGGGTGGTCGCAAGACCGCCGGGGGACAAACAAGACCCCTCTTCCCTGTCCGTCCGCATGGTGCGGGACGGAATAGCTATCTGAATCCAATTGAAAAATTCCAATATCGAGAAGCGGACACGGTGTCCGCTTTGTCCGCTTCAATGGCACATCCGGCACGGCAATCTGGTGCGCCGGACGCGAGGAATGAATGCCGACTCACAGCGCCGGATTGGCGTAGTAATGCCAAGTGAAGATCGCCATCGCCCCGCGCTGGGGCGACCAGCTTTCCGCCAGCGCGCGGGTGGCCTTCTCTGCCGGGCGCTCATCCAGCCCGAGCAGGCGCTTCACCCCCTCCTGCACCGCCAGGTCGCCCGCCGGCCAGATGTCCGGGCGGCCCTCGGCGAAGAGGAGGTAGATTTCCGCCGACCAGCGGCCGATGCCCTTGATGCGGGTGAGGAGCGCTATCGCTTCCTCGTCGTCGGCGGGCAGGCTGTCGAAATCGAGCTCGCCTGCCCCGACCAGCTCGCACAGCGAGCGGGCATAGCCCTGCTTCTGCCGCGACAGCCCGCAGGCGCGCAGCGTGTCGAAATCGCGGGCGAGCAGGCAGGCGGGCGTGAAGCCCTGGCCCAGCTCCGCCTCGAGCTTGCGCCACATCGAAGCCGCCGCCGCGACCGAGACCTGCTGGCCGACGATGGTGCGCAGCAGCGTCGTGTAGCCCCGGTCGCGCAGGCGCGGTTCGGGATAGCCGATGCGCTCCAGTTCAACCGCCAGCCGCGGCTCCCTCGCGGCCACCGCATCGAGGTCCTCACGCAATTTTTCCGCCGTCAGCCCCACTCGCACTTTCCTCAACTTGCACTGCTCGCCAGACTATCTTAGCAGCGCGCTCGAACCTCTTACAGCGCAGCTTCCTGCGCCCAAGCCCAAAAAGGAACACCGATCCATGCCCAGACTGGTCGTCACCAACCGCGAAGGCGCCACCAGCGAGATCGAGGTCGCCGATGGCCTCACCGTGATGGAAGCGATCCGCGACAACGGGTTCGACGAGCTGCTGGCGCTGTGCGGCGGGTGCTGTTCCTGCGCGACCTGCCACGTGGTGGTCGACCCGGCGTTTGCCGACAAGCTCCCCAAGATGAGCGAGGACGAGGACGATCTGCTCGAATCCTCCGATCACCGTGCGGCGACCAGCCGCCTGTCGTGCCAGATCCCCTTCACGAGCGATCTCGACGGGCTGCACGTCACGATCGCTCCCGAAGACTGATATATTCGGGGAGGGGAGAGGCCGGTGGACGCGGACCTCGCCCGTTTCCTGCGCGACGAGCTCAGTGTCGCGCCCGAAGGCTCTGCGGCAGGCCCGTGGACGGTGCGCGGGGCCGTGTGGCTGTGGCAGGGCGCGGACGGCGCGCCTGCCAAGGGCTCGTGGTATTTCCTCACCGTCGATGGCGAGACCGCACAAGCGATCCGTGCCTCGGCGGTGAATGCTGCGGCATGGGGCTCGGTCTATGTCGAGGCGACCATCGGCGCGACGACTTGGCGCACTTCGCTGTTCCCCTCCAAACAAGTCGGCGGCTGGCTGCTGCCCCTGAAGGCGGCGGTGCGCAAGGCCGAAAAGATCGCCGAGGGGACGGTGGTCGAAGCGGTGCTGGCGCTGGGCTGAGGGACTTGGGCGTTGCGGCCCGCGCCCCGAACGCCTAACTCTCCCCCCATGAACATCACCCGCCCCTTCGGCGACACGCTCGCCCTGATCGGCAATACCCCCATCGTCCGCCTCGCCGGGCCCAGCGAAGCTGCGGGCTGCGACATCTGGGGCAAGTGCGAGTTTGCCAACCCCGGCTCCTCGGTGAAGGACCGCGCGGCGCTCTACATCGTGCGCGACGCCGAGGCGCGCGGCGAGCTGCAGCCGGGCGGCACGGTGGTCGAGGGGACGGCGGGCAATACCGGCATCGGCATGGCGCTGGTGGCCAATGCGCGCGGCTACAAGACGATCATCGTCATGCCCGACAACCAGTCCAAGGAGAAGATGGACACGCTCCGGGCGCTCGGCGCCGAGCTGGTGCTGGTGCCGCCGACCAAGTTCGCCGACGCGGGCCACTTCGTCCACACCTCGCGCCGCCTCGCCGAGGAGACGCCCGGCGCGGTGTGGGCCAACCAGTTCGACAACATCGCCAACCGCCGCGCGCATATCGAGGGCACCGCGCCGGAAATCTGGGAGCAATTGGGCGGCCGGGTCGACGGGTTCACCTGCGCGGCCGGAACCGGCGGGACGATCGCGGGGGTGGGCCTCGGCCTCAAGGCTTTCGACGAGAACATCCGCATCGCGCTCACCGACCCGCACGGCGCAGCGCTCTACAACTACTACGCCCACGGCGAATTGAAGGCCGAGGGATCGTCGGTCGCCGAGGGGATCGGGCAGGGTCGGATCACCGCCAACCTCGAAGGCGCGGTGATCGACACGCAGTACCGGATCAGCGACGAGGAGGGGCTCCACTGGGTCGCCCGGCTGCTGCGCGAGGAGGGGCTGTGCCTCGGCCTCAGCTCGGGCATCAATGTCGCGGGCGCGGTGGCGCTGGGCAAGGAACTGGTGGCCGAAGGGCGCGCAAACCCGCAGGTCGTCACCATCCTGTGCGACACCGGCTTCCGCTACCTCTCGACGCTCTACAACCCCGAATGGCTTGCCTCCAAAGGGCTGCCCGCCTTCGACTGGCTGACGCCGGGAGCCGCCGCATGAGCGGGCTGTCGTGGCGCGAGCGGATGCGGCGGATGAACCAGCGCAGCCTGTTCCGCCCCTCCGCTGTGCCCGGCGAGGTGCCCGGCACACCCGATGACCTGCCGCCCCCCGCCACGGTGCGCGCCGAGGCGATGCAGCGCTTGCAGGTAGGGGTGTTCGGGATCGGATCGATGGTGCTGCTGGTCGGCCTCGCGAGCATCATCGGTGGCCAGGCGGAGCGCAACGACCAGCTCGCCCCGCCCGAGGCCGCGCCCACCACCGAGCCGAGCACGGCGCCCGCGCAGGCCAATCCGCTGGCGGACGCGGGCGTGGTGCCCGACATCGCCGCCCAGCCGAGCCCCTCACCGAGCGTCAAGCCGCTCGACCTGCCCCCGCCGGGCCAGCGCGCGCCGGGCAATGCCGCGCCCCAGAACTAGAGCGCTCGCTGCGGCGCTGCTCGCGCTGCTGGCGACCGGGTGCGACGATGCGCCCGACGCGCCCGCTTCGGCCGAAACGGCGAGACCTCGCGAGAAACTCGGACTGATGACCAGCCTGCCGCTCTACTGGCCGCTCGGCGCGGGCGTGGAGGAGATCGCCGCCGGCCGTGCGGCCCCGCCGTGGCAGCGCGCCGCGCTCGAGCGGGCCTTTGTCCTCGAGCCGCTCGACAGCCTCGCCCCGATCCCCGGCCTCACGCCCGATGCGCCCGCGACCGACCCGCTTGCCGGGCTGACCCTGCTGGCGGTGATCCAGCCGCGCGGGCTCTCGCCGGCGGACAATGTCGCGCTCGACGCTTGGGTGCGGGGTGGGGGGCGGCTTCTTCTGGTGCTCGATCCGGCGCTGACCGGAGAATACGACCTCGCGCTCGGCGATCCGCGCCGCCCGGCGGATTCCGCGCTGATCCCGCCGGTGGTGGCGCGCTGGGGGCTGGCGGTGCGGTTCGACGAGGCGCAGGATTCCAAGCTGGTCGACGCCGCGATCGCGGGGAAGTATCTGCCGCTCGTCCTCGCGGGAGAGGTCGCGGTCACCGATCCCGCCGCCGCCGCCTGCACGCTTGTCGCGGGCGGCACGGCAGCGCAGTGCACCGTGGGGAAGGGCCAGGTCACCCTCATCGCCGACGCCGCGCTGTTCGAGCACCGCGGACTGGCGGGCGAGGGCGAGATCCACCTGCGCCGCCTCGTCGCCGAGGTGCTCGGATGAGCGGGGGCGGGAAATTGCGGGAAACCGGGACTCGGAGTCGCTGGCGAGCACGGGAAAGCGCGGGAAAACCACGGAAAGGACACGGTTTGTTCCGCGAAAATCAGGCGTTTGGCAGGAGAAGCTGCTAGGGCGAATGACCTAAGGGCTGGGTAGAAGATACGATAAATCAGTGGGATACCTAGTTTTCCCGTAAAATCCCCGAAAATTCCCTTCCATCCCCGCGCCTTCCCCGATATTACCGGGGTCCATCAGACATGCCTGTATGTCTCGCGTCCGTCCTGTGGGGGGCGGACGACCCGTCCGCACGTGTGCGAGCGGGGCGGGGGAGGCGTGTCCGGGGGAATTCGAGCGTGTCATTTTTGCAGGTGGGCCGGGCTGGGCCGCCTTGCGGGGGATAGAGGGGATCGCAGGCAAGTGTCTGCTTTTGGAGGATATAACGGTCAAGCTTACTCGCCCGCGGGCGAGAAGGGCCGGTTTGTGCTCCCGCCCGAGTTCCGCAAGGCCGTCAAGGAAAGTTCGGGTGGCAACCGCACCCTGTGTCTTGCCGCGCATGGCAAGTTCGATTGCCTGATCGGCTTTGGCCTGTCCCGCCGCGAACAGCTCAACCAGCAGCTCGACCGCGAGGAAGAGCGCGCGATCCGCCTGGGGCTCCACGATTTCGACCGCGATGTGCGCGCCGGGCAGCTGTTCGGCTTCTCGCAGCTGCCCTTCGACGACAGCGGCCGCTTCGTCATGCCCGAACACCTTCGCGGCCTCGGCAAGGTCGAGGACGGGCTCTACTTCCATGCGGCGGGCGATTTCTTCTTCGTCTGGGCGCCCGATGAGCTGAAAAAGATGGGCCCCGACTGGAAGAGCGCGCAGGCGGCTTGCGAGACTCTGATGGCAGCGGCCAGGAAGGGGGGCGCGGCGTGATGACGCAGGATGCGCCCCATATCCCGGTGCTGCTCGACGAGGTCGTGGCTGCCCTCCAGCCGCGCCCCGGCATGACCATCGTCGATGCAACCTTTGGCGCGGGCGGCTATACCACCGCGCTGCTCGAAGCGGGCGCGCGCGTTCACGCTTTCGACCGCGATCCCGATGCCGTGACTGCCGGGCAGGCGCTGGTCGCCCGCTTCGCCGGGCGCCTCGCGCTCCACCCCGCGCGCTTTTCGGCGATGCGCGCCGAGCTGGCGGCCATCGGCATCGCGCAGGTCGATGCCGTGGTGATGGATATCGGCGTCTCCTCGATGCAGCTCGACCAGGGCGAGCGGGGCTTTGCCTTCATGCATGACGGCCCGCTCGACATGCGCATGAGCCGGGCGGGCGAGAGCGCTGCCGACTTCCTCAATACCGCCGACGAGGAAGCCATCGCCGACGTGCTCTACCGCTATGGCGAGGAGCGCCAGTCGCGCCGCGTTGCGCGCGCGATCGTCGCCGCGCGGCCCCTGTCGACCACCGGCGAGCTTGCCCGCGTGGTGCGCCGCGCGCTGGGCCACAAGCCCCACGACAAGAAGGACCCCGCGACCCGCACCTTCCAGGCGGTGCGCATCCATGTGAACGACGAGCTGGGCGAGCTCGAAGCGGGGTTGGCCGCCGCCGAGGCGCTGCTCGGCGAGGGCGGCGTGCTCGCCGTGGTCAGCTTCCACAGCCTCGAGGATCGCATCGTCAAGCAGTTCCTCCGGGGCGCGAGCGGTGCGGGCCGCGCGGTCTCGCGCCACCTGCCCGGGGAAATCCCCGCCCCCCCGCCAACCTTCGTGCAGGTTTCCAAGGCTATCCGACCCTCAGAGGAAGAGATCGCCCGCAACCCGCGCGCCCGTTCGTCCACCCTGCGCCATGCCGTCCGCACCGGCGCGCCGCCGAGGAGTCTCGCCGCATGATGACCAGCACTCAGGCCCGTTCGCTCGGCTGGGCCGTCGTCCTTGGCGCTTGCCTTGCGGCGGTGGTGGTGCTGAGCTTCAAGGTGCACGCTGTGCGCAGCGAGGTGCTGCTCGCCGAGCGCCAGCTGATCGCGCTCCAGCGCGAGACCCTGCTGCTCGAGACCGAGTTCGAGACTCGCGCCAGCCAGCGCCAGCTGGCCGAGTGGAACGCGGTCACATTCGGCTATGCGGCCCCGCGCGCCGGCCAGTTCCTCGATGGCGAGCGTCAGCTTGCGAGCCTGGGCGAGGTGCGCGGGCCCGATGCGCCTTCGCCGATCCGCCTCGCCAGCGCCGATGCGGCCGAGGTTGTCGCCGCCGACGCCCCGATGCGCTCGCCGGTCTCGGGCGAGAAGGTGACGCTTGCCTCGGCGGCTGCCGAGAAGGATGCAGGCGCGGTGTTCGCCGATGCCTTCGGGGACTTCCTGATCGAGGCCTCCCCGATCCGTCCGGCGCGGGCCGAGACCCCTGCGCGCGGCGGCAAGCCCGCCGTCGCCGCCAAGGGGAAGAGCGAATGAACGCGATGGCGGCACGGTTTGCCGCCCCTCTGAGCGGCGCTCATGCCGCAACCCCCGTCATCCCCGCTGGCCGCCTGCCGGGTGCGGGCATTCGCGCCCAGATGCTGTGGTCGGCGCGGCTGCGCGTGCTGTGGCTGTTCGCCGTGTTCGGGGCAGTCGCGCTGATCGCGCTGCTGCGGATCGCCACGCTCGGCCTTGGCGGCAATGCCCCGCAGCGTACCAGCCTCGAGGACGCGCTGCTCCCCCCGCGCGGCGAGATCACCGATCGCAACGGCGCCCCGCTCGCGCGCGCCTTTCCCGCCTATGCCATGTGGTTCAACCCCAGGGCGATGGGCGATTCCGGTTCGCCGTTGGTGCGCTCGCCGCAGGAAGTGGCGCGCGCGCTGAAGGCGATCTTCCCCGATATCGACGAGGCGCGCATGGCCAAGCGCCTTGCCTCGGGCGAGGCGGGCTATCTGCGCCGCCGCCTGCTGCCCGAGGAGGCCAACCGGGTCTTCGCGCTCGGCGAGATTGCGCTCGAGATTCCGCGCGAGACCGATCGCTACTACCCGCAGGGCACGCTGGCGGCGCATGTGCTGGGCTATGTGGTCGAGGACAAGGGCGGGCGGCTGGGCATGGAGCAGGTGCTCGAGAAGGATTTGAGCCACCCCGACAAGCGCATGGCGCCGGTCGCGCTGTCGATCGACGTGCGCGTGCAGGGCGCGCTCGAGGACGAGCTGCGCAAGGGCATGCTCGCCACCAATGCGCTGGGCGCGGCGGGGATCGTGCTCGATGTCGAGACGGGTGAGGTGATGGCGATGGCCTCGCTCCCCGAATTCGATCCCAACACCGCGGGTGCGGCAGGGGCGGTCAATGTCTTCAACCGCGCCACCAACGGGGTTTACGAGCTGGGTTCGACCTTCAAGCCGCTGACGGTCGCCGCCGCGATCGATGCGGGCGTGGTGCGCGATCTCGGCCGCCCGTGGAACGCCGCGCCGGTGCCGGTGGGCAGCCGCACGATCAAGGATACGCACGCGATGGGGCCGAGCCTCAACGTGCCGCAGGCGCTGGTGCACTCTTCCAACACCGTCACCGCGCGGGTCGCCGATGAAATGGGCCCGGAACGCCTGCGCCGGGCGATGATTGATCTGGGCATGGACCGCCGTCCGTTCATTGAACTGCCTGCCAAGGGCAAGCCGATCTGGCCGCAGGGCGACTGGAGCCGCGTCACCAACATGACGGTCGGCTTCGGCCACGGCCTCGCGGTCACCCCGCTGCACCTCGCAAGCGCCTATGCGGCGATGGTCAATGGCGGGATCTGGCGCCCGGCGACCTTGCGCAAGGTCGAACCGGGCAAGGCCGCCAAGGGCCGCCGCGTGTTCAAGGCCAGCACCTCGTCAAGGATGCGGCAATTGCTGCGGATGATCGCGCTGTACGGCACCGGCCGCAATGCCGATGCGCCGGGTTACCGCGTGGGCGGCAAGACCGGCTCGGCGGAAAAGCCGGGCGCGGGCGGCTATCGCAAGAGCTCGCTGGTCTCGACCTTCGCCGCTGCCTTCCCGATGGACCGGCCGCGCTATGTCATCATCGCCATGCTCGACGAACCGCAGGGCACCACCGCATCGTCCTTCCAGCGCACGGCGGCATGGAACGCGGCGCCGGTCGTCGGCCGCATCGTCTTCCACGCCTCGGCGACCTGCCGGAACATCTGGTGGCCCTCCCACTCGCCCAGGTCCACGTCCGTGCCGCCGTACTCCTTCGGCCGCTGCGACGGGTGGATGTACTTGTCGAGCCCCTTCGCGTCGTACAGGATGTCCACCTTCTTCTGCACCGCCTCGGGCAGCACGCGCGCGATCACCGTCCAGATCGTCGAGAACCACCGCGGCGCGCGACACACCACGAGCCGCGCCACCTGCTCGGGGTAGTAGTTGTCGATGATCTCGCCCGACTTCTTGATGAAGCTGATCACCTGCGTCGTCACCGACGATATGCTGATGCCGTGCACGTCGATCACCGTCATCAGCCGCGGCACCGGCTGCCGCAGCACGCCCGGCTCACTCGTCTCGTATGGGAAGGGCGTGATCGTGATGGCGCCCGGCGGGCTCTTCCGCACGGCCTCCTCCAGCGCCGCCGGACTGCACAGCTGGCCCAGCACCAGCTCGTTGCGGATGTTGAAGTGCCACACCAGCTCGTCGATCGTGATGCCCGTCTTCTCCAGGCCCTTCGGGTTGCCGCGGCCCAGCACCTCGTACACCACGCCGCAGCCGTCCAGCGAGTAGCCGTGGATGCCGTGCGGGTAGTACTCCAGGATCTCGTTGAAGATGCGCTGCGGGTGCTGGAAGATGTGGTCCACGTCGAACCGCTTGCGCCACGCCAGCATCTTCCCGTACATCTTGCGCGCCTTCTGCATGTCGCCGCGACACGCCGACAGGAAGTTCAGCGGCACGTCGCCCTCGTACTCGGTGTCGGCGTCCACCTCGGCGCTCAGCGACGTCATGTCGGTCCCGCTCGCCGCGCCGGATACGCCGCCGCCGACACTGCCTGCGTTCCTGCCGCCGATCACCTTCACCTTGCTCGTCTTCTGCACGATCGCGCTGGCCAGCACCAGGTAGTACACCACCATGATCAGCAGCGCCACGCCCAGCAGCACCGCCAGGTAGAACGCCGGGTAGTTCACGAATGCCCGCGGGTCGTACAGCAAACTGCCCATCAGCGTCGCGAACACGAAGCACACCACGCCGCGCTCCAAGTTGCTGTTCGGGTCGATTTCGCTGTTCTTGCGGTGGAACGTCAGCGACGGCGTGCCCTTGTCCAGGCTCAGCGAGAAGTCCGACAGCAGAGCGCCCGAGAAGCCGATCGAGAACATCATCATCGACATCACCGCGAACCGCGTCACGAACACCAGGCTGATATAGGACGACGCCAGGCTCACCAGCGCCGCCATGAAGAAACTGTTCGACAGCTGCTTCGAGTAGCTCGAGATCGTTTGGCCCAGCGATATGCCCAGGTTCAAACACGTCAGCAGCGCTCCGTACGACACCACTGCCTGCGCCCAGGATTCGTATTTCCGTGCTTGAATGTGCAACAATAGCCAAGGATAGATCGAATAGCGTGTGAAGGCCACCATGCCAAAGGTCAGCAGGTACGACAGGGTCGCCCGGTTGTTACTGGACGAAGTTGGCCTCATTTGCTGCGTTTATTGCATACACAGCAGCCTTTTGCTTAATCGTTAGAGGACGTTGAGTAATGATAATGGGATAATATGATAACTGCGTCGAAGTCACGGCGCCGATAGGTTTTCGCGTCTCAGTGCGGTCGGTCTCCTTCACTCGTTGCTCCTCACTGTTGGGATTTATCGGTCACTGAGTGTTGTATACGGGATCCAAGAAAGTGCTCCGCGTATTTTCCTTGAGCGGAGACCAGCCTGCATGGACCATGGCGGTCATCGCAGATTCGACAGAGACCGAGAGCCGAGTCGAGAGACCTCCGCAGCAGCCAACTGCCACTGGCCACCTGTGAGAGGGGCTCACCTCGCCGTCACCAGCCTAGGCGTG
>OFDC01001843.1_pt1 | contig 10462 bp, 9 predicted proteins | sample 1520941 | NCBI WGS metagenome assembly OFDC01 (sample SAMEA94258168, study PRJEB24077) | hot springs metagenome | biome: Aquatic biome; feature: Water | place: India | collected 2012-12-06 | depth 5 m | reverse complement strand
ATTCAGATCATCCAGGTCGCGGAACACACCGCCAAGGAAGAAGTCCTCCCGGATATAGCGGAACGGACGCTCAACCTTGCCCTTGGTCTCCGGCCGATACGCACGGCAGGCCCTCGGCAGATAGCCGTAATGTTTCGCAAATTCCACAAGCGTCCGATTGTAGACGACGCGCCCGTCCTCATCCTCGCCGATCACTGCGGTTTTCATGCGGTCGTAAAGGATTTCGCGCGGCACGCCGCCGATCGCCTCGAACGCAGCCCGATGGCATGCCAGCACACTGGGCATCGTCTGGCGCAGCACGAACCGCCCCCAGATCAGGCGCGAGAAGCCCAGCACCATGGAGAACAGCCAGACCACCTGCACACGATCCGGCGCATCAGCAAAACGCACCCGGAACTGCGCAAAGTCGACCTGAGCCTGATGGCCCGGCGGGGTCTCGAACCGCACGGCATAGGGCTTGCCGCCACCGGCCGGACGCATCGAACGCACTGTGTCGCGCACCGTGCTGTAGCCGCCGGGATAGCCCCGCTCGCCCAGCTCCCGGGCGAGGCGCTGAGCGCTCAGCCCAGGATAGGCCTCCAGTCGCGCCCGCAGGTAATCAATATGTGGGTCCAGCAGACGCTGGCGGGGTTGTCGCGGTCCGTATGTCGGCACCTCGACCCCGCGCGCAATGTATTTGCGGACCGTCTTGCGATCGACGCCCACTTGCCGGGCTATCACCGCGATCTTCACGCCTTGGCGATGCAAATCCAGGATCATCATCAATTCTCCAAGTCGGATCATCGGCGGCGCCTACCACGAGGAGTCTTCTCGCGCCGATTTTGGCGTTGCCCGCGCCCGCATCAAGATCGGCCTGGCCTAAAACTTCCAGCACCTCGCCTGGCTTGAGGGGCGTCCTGCGCGCGCATAACGCGAAAACCTCTGTCTGCAGTCAGATCCGCGCAGGAAATCAGCGGATCAGCCCCGGAAATCGATGGCCACCATCCCCTCGCGGGCCCTCAGGTCGCTATCGCGCCGAGATAAAACGGTTTTTCGAGGCCTCCAGCTTAGTAGTGATGACGAACCTGTCAGATCGGGGGTTGCTGAAACCCAAAGGGTCACAGCGCTTCAAGCGCGATGACGTGATTAGGGAGCCAAGCCTGCGGACTTCAACAGGGCCAGCAGCCATGAGGTGCTCCGCGAACAGACCGAACACATGGATGCACGCAACCAAGTTCTTCATTGCCGAAAAGCTCTTGCGCAGCGAAGGTCGTCCACACATGGACCTACAACGACCACATGATGCCGAAGCTACGCTGGTGCGGAGGTCGTCCAAGACATCACGTCACTCGACCTATCACTACAAATCCCGTCGCCGCAAGCAGGCCGGCATCAAAGTCCGCATCTGCGAGATCTGCGAGACGCGTGTCCGCTATGACTATCGCCGTGTCCACGTTCTTCTTTGTCGGGAAGCCCGCCAAGATCGCCATGACAGCCGTCACGCGGAAGCTCGTGATCACCGCCAACGCACTCATCATAGCCGATCGATGCTGGAAGAAATCTCAGGCTTGATCATCACGGATATTCTTATGAGGTTTACGGATCGCCCCTCTCACAACTACAGCTTTTTAATGTTCATTTTGCCAGCCCCCAAGAGTGATGCCGGCGTTTGCGCATCGGGCGCCGAGCCCTCTATCACCCAATCTTGGCCTGAGCAGTCCATGGAAAACACTGGCGAAAGAATCAGCCTGCGAGTCTCATTCGGCTGCAAGGATGCCAACACCTCGATCGCAGCCCCTGAACTAGCTGGCAAGCACCTCGCCTTTACAGAAACTAGTACGGGTTCAGAGCCGGCTTTCACCGGCACTTCGGCGCGATACTGTCCGGCAGCGAATGAAGTCATCCGTCTAAATAGCCTTGCTCGCCTCCCTGCCTCGATCGAGGCTTCCCATTGACCTTCCGGTCCCAGCTCGACCAGCGCCAGTTCGTTGTCCGCCAATTCCCAGGTTACCGGAACGTAGTCCGGGTTCGAGTTCGCTTTCGTTGGAGAGAAGGCATCGAGCTGACTTGGCTGCAACCTCCCGTTCTTGAGCACGAACTCTCGCGCTGCATGAATGTCGCCCGATGAAATGAGAGTTCGGATCACTACGTTCACAAACTCGCGGGGCGCTCTCCCCTCGTCCGCGCCGAGCTCCCGAAACAATTGCGACGCGTTCACCGCGCCTCCAGGGTTGTCAGCTGCCATCCTTCCGAAGCTCCAAAGCCACGTCCGTCTCGCAAATGGCCTCAGGGCCCCGCGGAATTGTGGGTCGGCCAGTGCTGGAATCAATGGCGGAAGCAATCTGCTCTCCAACGACGGATCCACCAGAAGCGCGCGATCGACATGCATGAGCATGTCGGTCAGATCTCCTGATTGGGCGGCGAGAGTAGCAAGTTGAAGCTGCACCTTAGGAACGCGGCGAGACACCGTTTCAGCAAGCTTGAGCGCGGCGACTGATACGCCGCCGCTTTCGATTGAATTGCCTGCCGGGCCGACGGCCGCAGGGATCGCGGCGGCTGTCAACGGCTCTGCTTGGAGCCGCTTCCTTGCCAGTTTAACGATGGCTGCTTTGTTACCGTGAGTGGCTGCGGCAGGAAGGTCCTCGAACTCCAAAAACGTTGCACGCCTGAGCAAAGCCGGTGCCGCACTGCCAACTTGGCCTGCTGCATCAACTGTCGCCAGCCATCCCAAAGCTGCCGCCACAGTGATAATGCCGACCGAGCAAAGAACAGATTTCATCAGTTCCTGCTCCATGCTCCTTGCATCCGCCCAATCACGACTGCTCCTTGGTAATCCCATAGCCATAGCCATAGCCATAGCCATAGCCGTAGCCGTAGCCGTACGAATGTTTCGAGAAATCGACCTTGGTCACAACCAGACCGAAGACATGCACTCCAACTGCACGGAGCCTTTGCAGGCTCGCTCGAATTGCACGGCGCGAGGTGCGTTCTGCTTGCGCAATGTAGACAACACCCTCGGTTGCCCTGCCCATGAGCGGCGAGTCAGCAAGACCGAGAATTGGCGGTGCGTCAACAATCACATGGTCAAAGCGGTCGAGGAAAGTTGTGATTAGCTGACCAAACTTGTCCGAACTCAGCAACTCTGCCGGGCTTGGAGGGATCGGACCTGTAGGAAGCACCCACAATCCCCGGTGATCAGTTTGCTGGATCTGATCAGCGAGGTCCTCTCCAGCGAGCAAGTTGCTCAGCCCTGACTTGTTCTCGATGCCCACGTAGCGATGCACAGATGGCGAACGCAAGTCGCCGTCAATCAGGAGCACGGACTTGCCGGTGCGCCCGATCACCTCGGCCAACGCAAGAGCAGAGGTCGACTTGCCCTCCCCTGGCTGCGTGCTGGTAAGGACGAAGGACTTAGGGAGTCCGTGATTGGTCGCAAAAGCGAGGGTAGAGCGGACGCTGAAGTACGCTTCGGACATGCCCGTCTTCGGGTCCTGAATTTCCGAAAGCGGCGATTCCTCCGTCATTGGGACGTTGCCAAGCAGTGGAATCTTGAGAAAATTCCTGACGTCCTCCGGATTCCGAATGCCTTCGTCAATCTGCTCGAGCGCAAACACGACTGCTGCGGCGAGTATCAAGCCGGCCAGTGCAGCAACCGCGAGATTGAGCAACATTTTTGGCGATGACGGGCCGCTTGGCACTTTCGCAGAATCGACGATAGCTATGTTGTTGACCCCAACAGAGCCGGCTACGCCAATTTCCTTGTAGCGCTGCAATAACGCATCGTAGAGTTGCCGGTTTGTATCGACTTCCCTTTGGTAGATGTTCTGTTGGATTGAGGCCTCACGCTGGCGCGTCAATTCATCCTTCAGCGCGTTTACCTTGGACTCCAGATCGCGTTCTCGCTTCAATGCTTCCGCATAAGACTGCCCCCGGCTCCCTGCCGCCCGCGCCGTCTCTCTCTGGATTGCTGCATCGAGCGCATCCATCTCCTGCTTGATGGCGCGCGCCGCTGCATATCTAGCGTCGAATTGGACGAGGATCTTTGCATAACGCGCCGCTGCTTCCGCCCGTTGCGTGCGCAAGGCGGTTATTGTCGGATTCGTAAGCACTTCAGGACTGTTATCAGCGGATCCTACCGTCGCCCGGCTCTCAGCAGCGATCCGCTCCGCCCTTGCCGCAATGTACGCCTGGTTCAAGGCCTCCAGATCGGCCGACGCCAGAGTCCGCTGGGTATAGGTACGGCCGTCTGCATCCCTTATGGCATCCAGAGTGACAATGCCTTTGCCCGACGTGTAGGTTACGAGATCACGTTCACTTTGCTCGACTTTCTGACGCAATTGCCCGAGTCGCTCTTCAAGGAACTTGCGCGCATCTGCGGTCGAGGCAAATTGCCGGTCCATCGATGATCCGACGAACTCCTGCGCCCAGGCATTGGCAATCTTGGCTGACAATTGAGGTGATCGTGAGGTGTAAGAAATATCTACCAGACGCGACGCGCGAATTGGTGACACATCTACATTAGACAGCAAGATTGAAATCGCCCGGCGTTGCTCGGCATCTGATCTCTGTCTTGCACTATTCGGCCCACTGTCCTGCAGCGGTTCAAGTCCATGCGCTGCCAGGAACACAGGGTCACCGGCTAAGCGCAACTTGCGCACAACACGCTCGGCCAGGGACTCAGCCTTGAGCAACGCATATTGCGTCGCGTAGAATTCGATATCCCTTGCCTCAGTATCGGACTCGATACCGCGGACATTCGTAATCTTCTTCTGTTCGCGGCTGATCTCGATCTGAGTTTTTGCGGTGTACTGGGCCGGCGTCATCAAAGTGATCACCAGTCCAGCCACTAGCGCTGCAGCTATGATGCCAGCGATAATCCATCGCCACCGCAGGACCGCCTGCCAATACTGCATAAGCAGCGGAGACAGCCAGGATTCATCGTATTCTGCCCCCTGCATCAAGTCCGCCGTCGGGCTATGATCATTGCCACGATCGCGGAGATCCGGCGTTTGGCTATTCATCATGTCAATAGGTTCCGATAGCTCAATTTGCCAGGCGATCGACTGCAATCACGATCGGCGTAGCAAGCGCCGGAAATACGGCCAGAAAATCCTTGAACAGGCGCCGCGAGCGGGAGTCCCCCACAGTCACGACATCGTTGGCGTAGACTTCAGGATCGGGGTATGCACCATGCCTGATCGCATCGAGGTTGTAGAGGGCTGCATAACGCTGTCCCGCGACGGTGCGGAAGATGACGACATCATCGAGCTTTGAAAATTCGTTCGTCCCTTCGGCTCTGGCAATGACCCGCAGAAGCGACATGCGCCCCACAACCGGATAGATTCCAGGTTTCTTGACTTCGCCATCGACAGTCACCACCCGGCTGACCATCTCCTTGATGTTCACGGTTACCTGAGGGTCGCGTACGTACGCTGCTTTCAGTCGCTCTGTAAGCAGCTTCTCGACATCGCCCGCCGTCTTGCCAGCAACGTCAACCACACCGACCAGGGGATAGGAAATCTTGCCGTTCGCGTCGACCTGGATATCGCGTTGCGCAAGCTCGTCGATGCCGAATACATCAATCGTCAGTCGGTCGAACGCACCAACGTAATAGGGCTGAACGCCGCCGGACAGATCTGCCCCACGAGGTACAGGAAGCTCCGTTGCATCCAGCACCGAGAGCTGCGGGTCTCCGCCGAGCACAACTTTTCCGCCGCACCCTGCAAGGCTTGCCATCAACCCAATTGCGAGAATGAACCTGCTACGCTGCATATGAGTGTTTCCGTCGGTTTAGCTGTGTCGATACCTGCACTGTCGCTCCGTCGGATTGCAATCGAGGGGGCCGCAAACAAACAAGACTCAAGGCCATGAGCACCGCTATCGCCGACACCCGTATTGGATAGTCGCTAAGCGAGCCGATCGCGCAAAGCAAGAGCAGGATCAGCCCGGTGCCGCCAAGAAGGCGGTCTGAGTGGGTCCGTCGCGCCAGGGCAAAGGTTTGATAAATAACCAGGACCATGAAGGCCAAAAGCAGGATGCCGGCCGGAACCCCCCCCGTGGCGATCGCCTCAATCCAGTCATTGTGCGCATGGTTCATGTACACTGGCGATATCATGGCGTCGCTTTCGTAAATCTGGAAAACTGGCTGGAACGAGCCGATCCCGCTCCCCCACGGAAGGACGTCCCGCAACATTTCCACCGTTGCCGGAAGGTTGCGAATGCGCGCATCATCGACCAACTCCGAATTCATCAACCTGCTGAACACAACCGCCCGGTCAGAGGAAACGGCAGAAGCGATCAGAAAAACCAGCAAGATGCCCCCTCCCCCCCAGGTCAACCAGCGCATCATACGGGCCTGAGCGGGCTGATCGACAGGTTGCGCCGATACCACGGACAACCCCCAAGTCATGACTGCTGCGCAGATTCCCATCAAGAGACCTGACCTGGATCCATTCACCAGCAGGGATGCAATGATGAAGAGCGCACCACAAATCCACGCCAGGCGAATGACTAGTGCATTTGTGCGTCGCCGGGCACCTAGTTTTGCGAGCCAGAGCCCAAGCAGGGGAAATCCTGCCGCCAAGAGAAGCGCCTGGTGATTCCGGTTCGCAAACAGACCCACCGCACTGCCATTGTTGGTTACCGCATAGGGATACAGTGGTCCTTTTGGGTCGGACGCCAGCTGAGCTACGGCCAAAATCGCGCTCAGAACGACCACAAGGCCGACACTCGTCAGTGCCAAGCGCAATTCCCGCGCCGACAATTGTATCGCAAACAGGATCACGGCCAATGGCGTGGCGAGGCTCCAAAGCGCATTCCGGGTCCACTCCGGCGCCATCGATAGCGGTCGCCAGACAGGGCCAATGCCTGTCACGTCATCAATCCGCACAACTATCTGCCGCCCCGGCAAGATTTGCCAGATTTTTGGGGGCAGCGGCACAAGATGCGCAATCACGAGAACGAGGATCGCTGCCGACCATGCAATGATCGCCCGGTTTTCCGTCAGATGCTCGCGCTTAAGCGTCAGCAATGCGGCACCACATGCCAAAAGGGACAATGGCCGCAAAAGTAACAAAGAGAGCACATCGGGTCGCGCGCTACCGCCGAAAAGGAAAGCGATTCCTACGATGCACAACAGTCCCGTTAGCGGCACCGAAACCCGCGACCTTTGTGAACTAGCCGACACTCGTGCAACCCTTCTCGGCAAGCCTTCATCCATTCTCGACCCCTTATGTTTGTGTTGCCGGGGCCACTGAGAGTCAGCCTGATTGCTCAAGCCAACAACGTTAGGATCCGCAGGTTCGGGATCCTAACGTGATCCAAATCCAGTCAAGACGGTTCGAATTGTTTTGAGAACGATCAGCACGTCCAGCCAGAACGAAAAGTAACGGATGTAGAAGAAGTCGAACTCCAACTTCTCTTGTGCAGCCTCCAACATGGCAACATTGCCTTGGTGCACAGCGGCCCAACCGGTGATACCCGGCCGCACGGCATGTCTGTAGCCGTAAAACGGAACATGGCGTTCATAATGCCGTGCAAGCCCTATGGCTTCCGGACGAGGGCCAATCCAACTCATTTCTCCCAGTGCCACGTTCCAGACCTGGGGCAATTCATCAATTCGCCACTTTCGCAGATAAGCACCAAGGCGCGTCACACGCCGGTCACCCTCTTCCGTGAAAGCCGGCCCGTCCATGGCCGTGTGCATGGTGCGAAGCTTGAAGCAGACGAAGGGGCGGCCTCTATGCCCCATCCGTACCTGACAAAAAATTGCTGGCCCGGGGGATTCAAGCCTGATCAAAACGGAGACGAGCGCCACTATGCAAGCAACAAATGGAAGTGCGAGCAACGCCACGACCATGTCAATTATACGTTTGATCTTGAGGTAAAATAATGACGGAAGCAACGCCCCGAACTCGTTATCCGAATGCTCGGTAAACTTGACCCGGCCCGTCAATCCTTCTTCCATATGCGCGAGGTGATAGACTGGTACGCCCTGAAGCACGAGCCTCGTGATGAAGGAGGACCAGCGCATCGACAAGTTGGAGTGGGGATCGAATGCTACTGCGCTGATCCCTTGAGGCAGGCGCGGCTCGCGCAGGATCTGCCAATGAATTCGCTCGGAAAGCTGCGCCGCTTCTGTAGGCGAGACTCCTACCAGGCCGACAATCGGTCGGACGTACCGCGCACGCATCACCGACGCAAAAAAGTACCATGTGCAGGCCGTTACGAAGCTGCCCAACAAATGCGGCAGTCCTAGGGGTATGCGCAGAATGAAGAGAACAAAGAAGCCCACTGTGAAACTTGCGAGAAATGTCGGAAAGATCAGACTGGCGCCGGAAACGAGGGGAAGCACTGCAATCCGGCGTAAGGACAGGTGCCCGAGACACACTGCTCCAAAGGACGCGATGTATGTCGGCAACAACGCGATGTCGGTCCGGACGCGGGACCGAAACGTGTCATGGAGCGCATCAAGAAAGAGAGGCACCAGCGCGACAAGGATTAGCGCAATGCCCAGGAGATAGCGGTTAGAAACCAACACTACCCGGACAAAGCCGGGAGCTGCTGGCGTGGGAACAATCCGCACCGTCGACTGGGCGGCAATGATTGGCCTGTATTCCACAATTTCTGCCCCTCAGGTTTGGTTTCTACCAGACCAGCACAATCGCCGCCAAGGGTTACGTAGAACCCCGAACTTTAGCGAAGACCTTTCGCACTTGCAAAATGTATCTGCTCCTCAGGCCACTTCGCTCCCGCATCTCGACGACCGTTGATCTTGCAGCATGCGCGAAATCGCCTTTTAACCCAGGGATTCGAAAACGTGTGAAGGCCGTCCAACCAACGAGCTACGCTAGCAAGCTATATCTTTAGTTTTGGCGACGAACCGTGACTCGTCTGCGGCGACCAGACTGACATTTCGGCGAGCGGTCGAGACAAATGTCAAAAAAAACGCCCCTTTCGGGGCGTTTCCTTGGATCTGAAGCGGCAGGTGCGCTTCAGGGGCTCGCGGGGGCTCCCTCGACAGCCTGGGCAATACCGTAGGCAGCTGCACCAACAGCCAGTGCGCCCACAACGATTACAGCCGTATCAACTGCCTTCTCGCCCTTCTTGATCTTCGCTGACGTGCGAACATCCGATGGGGCCGATGCAGGCTTACGCTGTGCCGCCGCAGCCGGAACGGATACGAGCAAGCCCGCCACTACCAAGGCCGAACACGCCTTCTTGAGAACTGCCATGTGTATGCTCCTATCTTTCGTTTTACGCTTATGCACGATTCGGATTTTATTGCAACGCACATGTTGCCGATGCGAACGACCTCAGCATTTCACCTCTAGGCGGAAAAGCCGCCGGGGCGGATTTGTCACGCACTGACGAAGCAAACGCACTCGCCGCAATTGGGTTTCCGCGCCACTGTATCCACAAAGTGTAAACAACTCATGAGCTCTTGCCCGACGCGCGGCTTGGCGATTGGACTCCACTGTCCCTGAAAATCGGTGTCGATGTCGAACTGCTCGCGTCTGGAAAAGGCGTAGCCCACTGACATGCGTCGCAACAAGTGCTGGCCGGCATCACGCCGACGTCCTTGGTTATGGATGCACGACCGGGGTCTGCCGCTTCCCGCGTCGCTCCTGCCGGCCACTGCGATCACCTCGCCGTCACCACCAACAGAGCCCGGTCGCGCGGAACAGACTGACGCTCTTCTTAAACGGGTTCATTCCCTGCTTCGACCATTGGGGCAATGAGGATACTGAGAAGTCCCGAGCGATAAGCGCCTGCCTCGCAACGCACCCTTCTGGCATTTCAAAGGAAAGATCTGTCAGGACTACGGTTACAGCGGTCGAAGGCCGAAAGCTGGTGTTTTCTGAACAGACGCCGGGAGGAGAAGCGACACCAGCTGTCACCTGACATCGGCATCGGGGCCCTGCCGACTGCTTCGGCAAGCGTAGGAACATTCGGATGGCGCCAACAGCGAAGCCTTGTTCGACAGGCTATCTTGGAGATCAATGCCTGAGGAACGCCCAAGGCTCCACGATGTCGCCACTTCTGGGTGAAGCCGCGAAGCGATCTGGAAAACTGGCTCAGTGCCACATATGGATCTGGCAAATTTGATCGCGAGACGCTTGGGACTATCTCGCATACGCTGCAAGATCGTCGACCTTTGCGGCTCCTTATTCTTCATGCCATAGCGCACCGATGAAGACGCTCGAAATTTCCAGATTGGCTCGCATTGCTGTCTGCTGGCGATCTCGAGGGAAATGTACGGCCGACCAAGGTAAAGCCTTGCTGGCAAACTTGCACATATTGCTGCTGGAGATGCTCTAAATGTCGAAGGTTCCCGTTCTCGTCACCGGCGGCGCAGGCTACATCGGTGCCCACGCTGTGCTGGCGCTGAGGGACGCGGGCCATCCGGTCGCGGTGATCGACAATCTCGTCACCGGCTTCCGCTTCGCCGTGCCCGATGGCGTGCCGTTCTACGAAGGCGACA
>OFDC01001840.1_pt1 | contig 10469 bp, 6 predicted proteins | sample 1520941 | NCBI WGS metagenome assembly OFDC01 (sample SAMEA94258168, study PRJEB24077) | hot springs metagenome | biome: Aquatic biome; feature: Water | place: India | collected 2012-12-06 | depth 5 m | reverse complement strand
CCGTCGACGCCGTCCAGCTCCTCGGCGGAGCCGGCTACACCCAGGACTTCCCCCTCGAGCGCATGATGCGCGACGCCAAGATCACCCAGATCTACGAAGGCACCAACCAGATCCAGCGGATCGTCATGGCCCGCCAGCTGCTGCGATCCTGACCCGCGCCCGACCGGCTGACGCGAGGCCGGGGCGGCTCCCGGCCGCGACCGCCGTGACGGACCCGGGAGCTCCGAAGGCCATAGGCTGACGGCGTGCGGTCACGGTTGATCTACGGATGCATGGGCCTCGGCGGCTCCTGGGCGAGTGGCGAGTACGCCGCTGGTGACATCGACGTCGCCGCGGCAGCGGTGGAAGCAGCGATCGATGCGGGCATCACGCGGTTCGACCACGCCGACATCTACCGACGCGGCGGTGCGGAGGCGGTGTTCGGTGAGGTCCTCCGCCGCTCTCCGGGACTCCGGGAGCGCATCCTGCTCCAGGGAAAGGTCGGGATCCGGCTCTCGGAGCCCGGCACGCCGGGCCACTACGACCTGAGCGCCGCCGCCATCCGCGACGGCGTCGCGGCGAGCATCGAGCGACTGGGCGTCGAGCGCCTCGACGTCCTGCTGCTGCACCGCCCCGATCCGCTCGCGGAGCCAGCGGAGATCGCCGAGGCCGTCACTGGCCTCCAGCGAGACGGTCTGATCGGTGCTGTCGGCGCGTCCAACATGTCCGGCGCCCAGCTCGCGGCGCTCCAAGAGGTGCTCCCCACGACCCTCGTCGCCAACCAGCTCGAGATGAGCCTGGCCCGGCACGGCTTCGTCGAGTCGACCGTCCTGGTCAACCACCCCGACTCGACCGGGGTCGACTTCCCCCACGGGACCCTGGAGCACTGCCGCCGTCACGGGATCGAGCTCCAGGCATGGGGATCCCTCGCCGGCGGGCGCTACAGCGGCGGCCCGATCTCCCCCGACGACCCCACGGCGGCCGGGACGGCGGCGGTGGTCGCCCGGATCGCCGCTGACCAAGGGGTGAGCCGCGAGGCCGTGGTGCTCGGCTGGCTGATGCGCCACCCAGTCAGGATCTCGCCTGTGATCGGGACGACCAGGCCGGAGCGGATCCGGGCATGTGCCGAAGCGGTAGCCGTCGCCGCTGCGATGACGCGCGCCGACTGGTGGGAGCTCTACGTCTCGGCCCGTGGCCGGCCCGTCCCGTGAAGTGCATCGTCGACGACGGGCTGAGCTGATCATCCGGCCCGTCGAACATGGCTCATGTCGAGCTCCTGGGCGAGTGAGGTCAGTGGGTGCCCGCGGGGACCTTGTCAGGTTCGGGCAACGCCTCGGGCGGCACGATGCGGATCGGATGCAGCGGCGACGGTTGGACGAAGAGCGCCCGCGCCAGCCATCCGGGCAGCCACCAGTTCCACCGACCGAAGAGGCTGACCAAGGCGGGCACGAGGAGAGCTCGGACGATGGTCGCGTCGATGAGGATGCCGACGCCGAGAGCAGTTCCGAGGACCTTCGTGTCGGTGCCGGGTGAGGTCGCGATCGCGGAGAAGGAGAAGAACAGGATCAGCGCGGCCGAGGTCACGAGCCGGCCGGTCCGCCCGATGCCCGTGACGACCGCCATCGCGGTGTCGCCGGTGCGGTCGTACTCCTCGCGCATGCGGGTGAGGATGAAGACCTCGTAGTCCATCGACAGCCCGAACAAGAAGGCGAAGATGACCACGGGCAGCCAGAAGTTGATGGCACCGGTGGGAGCGACGTCGAAGAGCGCGTCAGAGCCGTTGCCGAGCTGCCAGAAGAACACGATGGAGCCGAACACGGCCGCCAAGGAGACCACGTTGATCAGGACCGCCTTGAGCGGCAGCAGGACCGACCGGAAGGCGCGAACCAGCAGGATGTAGGTGATGACGGTGATCAATCCCAGGACGTAGGGGAACTTGTCGTAGACCGCGCTGAAGTAGTCCTCGATAGTGGGCCCGAGACCGGTGATCCCGACCCGGCCGTCGACGACGGGCTCGACCGCCCTCCGGACGTCGGTCACAACGGCTGCGGACTCGCTGTCGAGGGTCGCCTCGGTCGGGAAGACATCGACCACGGCGCCGCCACCTCGGGTGGTGCCGACGACGGCGGTCTGCACGCCGTCGACGTCACGAGCTGCGTCTGCAGCGGCCCGCGCGTCACCTGCCGGCACCAGCACCTCGATGGGACTGATCACCCCGTCACCGATCCCTCCGTCGGTGAGAGTCTGCAGAGCTGTAGGTCGGGGACCGTCGTAGGCGAGGGACTCCAGGCTGGAGCCCGGGCCGATCTTCAGGCTGAAGACCGGCGCGATGAGCAGGGCAAGGATGGCCAGAGCTCCTGCGGCGGCCACGACGCGGTGCCCGACGATCAGGCGCGCCCAGGCCGACCAACCCCGTGAGGCCCTCCCCTCCTTGCGGATGCGCGGGTAGTCGATGCGCGGTCCGACGCTCGAGAGCAGGGCGGGAAGCAGCGTGAGGACCACGGCCACGCTGACCAGCGGAATCAGCATGCCCGCCAGTCCCATGCTGCGGAGTGCCGGCACAGGCAGGATGAGCAGCGCCAACAGACTGATCGCGACAGTGACTCCGGAGGCCATGACCGCGCTCCCAGCGGTTCTCATGGCGGTCACGACCGCGTCCTCGTTGCTCCGGCCGTGCGCGCGCTCCTCTCGCCATCGCGACACGATGATCAGGGAGTAGTCGATGGCCACGCCGAGTCCGATGAGGCCGACCAGGAACTGCACGATGATGCTGACATCGGTGAAGAGCGTGAGGGCGAGGACGAGCATGAACGTCGTGAGGACCGACACGGCCCCGATGAGCAGCGGCAGCACCGCGAGGAACGACGCGTAGACGAAGAGCAGCACCAGAAGCGCGGCCGCTCCGGCGATCAGCGTCTCGGCCAGGACGCTTGAGCTCTCCTGGTCACCGCCGCTCGACATCAGCCCGTAGGAGGTCACGACGCCCTCGAAGCCAGCCTCGCCGGCGGCGGCCGCGAGCGCGGGGTCGAGCTGCGTCTCGATGTATGAGCCGAACGTGACGGGCACCGGGGCCTGGATCAGGGCGAACGTGGTGCGGCCGTCATCGGTGACGAAGCCTGGGTCCCCCGTGCTGGCGTAGCTCACGACACGGAGCTCGACGTCCGTCACCGCAGCCACCGCTTCGGAGATGACCTCGTCCAGGGCGTCCTTGCTGCTCTCCACGGTCTGGCCCCTGGGCACGGTCACCACGGCTATGTAGGAGTCGAAGGTGCTCACGCCGTACTCGTCGATGAGCTGCTGCTCAGCGTCGTCGCCGGGTTGGCCGGGCAGGGAGAAGTCGAGCGACCAGCGGTCCCCCAGCGGACTCGCTGATGCGATGCCCCCTAGAAACAGCAGCAACCAGACGGCGCTGACCACGCGACGGTGGTGCATGACCAGGGCGGCGAAGCGCTCCATGTAGGACTCCTAGTGGGAGGAGCACATTCGGAATGCGCCGAGACGACGTGCCTGTTCCGGACGCTACGCCCGCCGAAGGGCCGGTGGAACCTCAGAAACGGACGGCTCAGGTGTGAAAGGGACCTCTTCCGCGAACGGCCCTGGTGAGCCCACGTCAGAAAGGTGCCAGGGCTGAACCGCAGATCGTCGATACAGGTCTACTGTTGAAGACGTGGCGGCGCAGTCTGCGCGAGCAACGTCCGAATCGGGGTTCCAGCATCCTTGGAGGACCCATGACCGCACAGCAGGTTCCCCGGGCTGACCGGTTGCTCACCCCCGCACAGGTCGCCGCCCTCGTCTTCGTCGATCCCAAGACGGTCAGCCGATGGGAGAGGGCGGGCAAGCTCCCGGCTGCACGCACGCCCGGAGGCCATCGACGGTTCCGCATGTCCGACGTGCAAGCGCTGATCGAGAGGCAACGGGCGAGCAAGTCGCGGCCCGTCCGAGCTGGTGCCCCCTTGCTCTCTCCCCGGGACGCAAGCGCCTCCGGAACCGCCGCACTGATCGCCAGCGAAGCAGTGGTCACAGCGTCTGCGATGCGATCGCGGTCAGCACAGCAGGCACGTCGCCTGGCCGAGGCAGCGGAACACGCAGAGACCTTCGTCGTGTCCTCGGGTAAAGATGCCCAGACGATGGTCGTCGCCCTCCGTATGGCGGCGACTGTCCAGGCTGCTGTCGACGTCGCCTCCGCAGACACCGCCGCCGCGGCGGCGCACCTCGCAAGAGCCTTCACCGATGCCGCCGCGCACATGGCGGCGGTGGTCGCCGAGCTCGACATCTCCGTGGAGCGAGCGCTCGCGGACACCGCCGACGCTCTGCAGCACATCACGGCAGAGACCGCGCCTCGGTCCGCCCCGAGGTACGACGGCCCGGCCCCGCGATCGTTCCGGGACGGCTCACTCGGCTCCTACTGGACGGACTGACGACCTCGCCATGAGCGAGCCTGCCGACACCGTCACCGGCGGGACGGGCAACGACCTGATCCTGGGTCAGGGCGGCAATGACCGGACCGACGGAGGTGCCGAGGCCGACTACGTGGAGGGCGGGCAGGGCTCCGACCTCGTGCTCGGCGGCACCGAGGACGACGACCTGGCCGGCGGCTCGTCCGCCACCACCTCGACCAACGGTGCGGGCGCGATCGGTCAGCCCGACGGCGCCGACAACGTGTACGGCGGCGCGGGCTCCGACCTCGCCATCGGCGACAACGGCTTCCTGACCCGGGTCACCGCCGGCCGCGACTGGCGCACCGACCGCGCCGACGCTTCTCAGGGCGCACTCGTCCCGGGTCGCAGGATCGCCCTGTTCGACCTCAACGGCGTCGCGCCGGCAGCGGCCAACAGCGCCCACTCCGAGGCCGACGCCCACTCCGGTCAGGCCGGTGTGGACGTCCTCCTCGGTCAGGACGGCAACGACCGGGTGAGCGGCGGCGACGACGACTTCGTCGTCGGCGACAACGGGGCCGTCGCGCGGGTGGTCGACGGCGGCACGACCGACCGTGTCTACGCCCAGCGCTACGGCACGTCCCGCAGCGGCCACGCCAAGGTGCGCGTCGCCGGTGGTGGCGCCTCCTCGACGCGGTTCTGCCCGACGACGGGGAGGAGCACGACGTCGACCTGCGAGATGATCGGCGCCTCGGGCACCGACACCGTGTACGGCGGTGCCGGGCAGGACGTTCTCTACGGCCAGGACGGTGGCGACACCCTCTGGGGCGGCGCGGACGACGACGACATCTACGGCGAGCTCGGCGGCGACACCCTCAACGGCGAGGGCGGCGAGGACGCGATCCTCGGCGACCCTCAACCAGCCGCCGGCGGTGACCTACGTGTCGCGGCGCCCGCAGTCGGTCAGCCGAGAGGCCGACCTGCTGCACGACGTCAACGGGACCGATCTCGTCGGCGACCCGACCAGCACCGCCATGCCTCTGGACGGCATCGCCTTCGGCGGACCCGACCGGATCCGCGGCGGGGACGGGCACGACTCGATCCACTCCGGTGCCGGCGACGACCTCGTCAACGGCGACTCCGGGGGGACTCGGTGTTCGGCGGCAGGGGCAACGACGTGCTGTGGGGCGGGCTCGGGAAGGTCTGCGCCGCCACCGACGCCGCCTGCCTGGCGGATCCCGGCACGAACGGCGAGTTCGTCGACCACCTCGCGGGCGGCAAGGACGCGGACGTCATCGACTGGCGCCCCCGCGGTGTCTACGGGACGGGCGCGGCCTTCGCCGGCCGCACGTGCAGCACCAGCAGCACTCCGGTCACGACGAAGAAGGACGGCACGACCGACCCGTGCTCGTGGTTCGAGCTCACCGACCGCGCCGACGATGACGCCGCCGTCCCCGCGACGCTCGTCAATCAGCACCACCAGGGCGTGGACTGGGTCTACGGCGGCTGGGACCGCGACGTCATGCAGGGCGACCTGGCCGCCAACGGACCCAACGGCGGCGACCGGCTCATCGACTGGTCGGGGGTCTACAACCTGTACAGCCACTGCAACGCGGCGTACGGCGGCTTCAACGACGTCCGCAGTCCCTCGCCCGCGATGCAGACGTTCCTGCAGGCATGGGCCACGGGCAACGGAGCCGGCCGGCCGGGCGACGTGACGACGTCGGGCACTTCCGCGTTCGACGAGCTGGCTCTGGTCACCACGGCCGACGGCAAGGGTCACGGGACAGGCAGTGCCTACCCGACGACACCCGGTCACTTCGACGACGCCAACGCGTGCAACGGCCTCTGAGACGGGTGCCGATGCCGTGACAGTGCCGCCGTGCCGGCATCAGTAGGCGCCATCACGGCGTAGTACCGCCCGGGCTGTCAGCAGCAGGATCCGGAGGTCGAGGGCGAGGGACCAGTTGTCGACGTACTCCTGGTCCAGCCGGACCGCCTCTGCCCACGGGAGCTCGGACCGGCCCGAGACCTGCCAGAGCCCGGTGATCCCGGGCTGCATCACGAGTCGGTGGCGGACGTCGGGCGTGTAGCGGTCGACCTCCGAGGGCAGGGCAGGGCGCGGGCCGACGAGCGACATGTGCCCGAGCACCACGTTGATCAGCTGGGGGAGCTCGTCGAGGGAGCTGCGCCGGAGCCAGCGTCCGATGCGGGTCACCCGGGGGTCCTCACGCATCTTGAAGAGCAGGCCGAAGCCCTCGTTCGCGCTCCGGAGACCCGCGAGTGCCGCCTCGGCATCGCGGGTCATCGTGCGCAGCTTCCAGATGGTGAACGGCGCGTTGTTCCGCCCCACCCGGGCCTGGCGGAAGAACGCGGGACCCGGCGACTCCAGCCGGATCAGCAGCGCCAGCCCGAGAAGGAGTGGAGCCAGCACCACCAGGGCGACGAGGGCGATGACCCGATCGAGGACCTGCTTGACGGCGAAGGACACCCCGAGACGACGAGGTGCACCGAGGTGCAGCAGGGCCAGGCCGTGCGTCAGGTCCAGGGTGGTGCGACCCGACGGGGCCGCAGAGAGGCCCGTCCAGACGAAGATCCGGACTCCGACGTCCTCCAGCGCCCAGCACAGCCGCTGGACCTCGGCGGCGGCGATCGCCGGGTCCGGGGCGAGCACGACGGCGTCGGCGTGGGCATCGCGGACGACATCCATGCAGAGTCCCAGCTGGTCGGTGACTCGCTCCGCGGTGGCGTCACCGGCGTCCACCTCGCAGGCGCCGACGACACGGAAGCGCGGTCGCGGGTCGCTCTCCAGCCGACCACGCAGAGTCGTCACCCCCGCGGCCGTCCCGGCCAGCACCACGCGGTGGGTGACCCCGCGGACGGGCAGCCCGCGCTGTGCGCCGACGACGACCAGCACCCGCCCGAGCAGGCCGATGGCGGCACTGGCCAGGCACACCGCCGTGATGGTGCTCGCCGACAGGGGGTGGTCGACGACGTCGGCGATGACGAGCAGTGCGGTGGGCAGCATGATGACGGCGAGCCCGAGGCGGCGAGCCCGAGCGGCGAGCGTTCCCGGCAGGCTGTACTCCCCCACCGCGGACACGGCGAGGATCCAGACGGGGACGAAGAGCAGCGCCAGCCCCTCGCGCTGCACTCCGCCGGGCGCGAGCATGGCGGCGACGACCGCGACCGCCGCGGCGGTCAGCAGCGCCAGCACCGTGAAGTACAGCGGCCGCGTGGCCCACCATCCGGCCGTGTCCGGCACCTGGCGGAGCCCGAGACCGTCCAGTGCCATCGAGCCCGCGACGAGGACGCCGAGCATCGTCAGGTGCCACAGGTAGATGCTCATGATCCGCGCGTTCACCAGCACGGTGGCGATCCAGACCCTCCTGCGGGCGACCACGCGCTGCAGCAGCGGCTCGAGGGTGAGGACCACGCCCACCTGCATCAGCCCGAGGAATGCCTGGGTGACGCGGGTCGGGTAGGCGTTGTCGATCTCGTCGGTGCTCACACCGACCATCGAGACGGCGTAGGGGCCCTGGACGGTGAGGAGGTAGAGACCGCCGAGGCCGAGCACCACGAGCGCGGCCCGCCGGCCCGCCGAGGCCAGCTCGCCGTCGAGCCAGGCGTAGCCGAGCATGTGCACGGTGCTCCACACGACGAGATAGTTCAGGAAGCCGACGGCCAGCAGGTCCTGGCTGACGCTGATCCAGTCGACCAGTCCGCCGAGGGTCAGGCCGGTCGCGATCGACCACCATCCGAGCCGCTCCCAGGCGAGCATCGTGAGCGGTGCGAGGGCGACCACCAGCACGTAGGCGGCCAGGAACCAGGTGGGCACCAGCGAGGCCCGGCTCGCGATGCGGAGCAGGTCCGCGTCCAGGCCGGCGGCGTGGGCGGTCGGGGCGAGGACGGCCCAGAAGACCATCAGCGGGAGCACCGGGAGGACGAGTCGGCGCAGCCGCGAGCGCAGCCAGGCGCCGTACCCCTCGCCGCGACGACGCGCGGAGCGCCACGACAGCGCGTTGGAGTAGCCGCCGACGAGGAAGAAGACCGGCATCACCTGCAGCACCCAGGTCAGCGGCTGGGTCCACTCCGCCAGCCCGAGCAGGTCCCCGCGGTGGAGACCGCCGTCGGCGTCGACGTGGACCGCGGCCATCAGCCAGTGACCGAGGACGACGACCAGGATCGCGGCGGCGCGGAGCAGGTCGACGACGCGATTGCGCTCGGGCGGGGTCCGGTCGGCGAGGGAGGCGGCGGCAGGCAGGAGGCTCGTGGGCATGGGAGCGATCCTCGTCACACCGCGCGCTCGGCACCCGGGCCTTGGTACTCAGATCCGGTTCGAGCGTCGACGGACTGCTTGACAAAACCGGGGGTAATGTATGCAACATGTTGTTGCGCTAACTAGCGCATGCTGCCGCTTTCGACGACGAGACCGGATCGAGGACCCCCATGACTGCCACCGCAGACCGCACCGCCGAGAACCTGCCGCACGACCTCCCCACCACCGAGGGCCTGAGCTACCAGGAGACCCTGCAGGTGCTGTCCGAGGCCTCGGTCCACCAGCACTTCGACGCCTTCCTCGACATCGCCTGGGACAGCCCCGAGTTCGAGGTCGTGCCGAACGACCCGCGCTGGGTCCTCCCGGAGATCGACTCCCTCGGCGGCACGGAGTGGTACCGCTCGCTCCCGCTCGAGCGCCAGATCGAGATCGGCCAGTACCGGCTCTCCAACATCATGAAGGTCGGCCTGCAGTTCGAGCAGGTCCTCATCGGCGGCATCATGAGCCACCTCATCGCGATGCCCAACAACCGCGCGGAGTTCCGCTACTCCACCCACGAGGCGACCGAGGAGTGCCACCACACCCAGATGTTCCAGGAGGGTGTGAACCGGATCGGCGTCGACGTCCAGGGCGGTCCGGGCTGGTTCGTGAAGATCGCGCCGTTCCTGGCCCTGGCCGGCGGCCCGCTGCCGAACGTCTTCTTCTTCGGCGTCCTCGCCGGCGAGGAGCCCATCGACTACCTGCAGAAGTCGGTGCTGCGCTCGGGCCACGAGCTGCACCCGATCATCAAGCGCGTCATGCAGATCCACGTCGCCGAGGAGGCGCGCCACATCGGCTTCGCGCACTCCTACCTCGTCGAGCGGTCCAAGGACTACGGCCGCCTGCAGCGCTTCGGCCTGTCGCTGGCGTTCCCCGTGATCATGCGCCTGCTGTGCGACGTGATCATGAAGCCGAGCCGGCGCATGCAGAAGGACCTCGGCATCCCCAGGAGCGTCATCCGCGAGGTGTACTGGAAGTCCGAGCGCTCCGAGAAGCTGCTCCGCGACACCTTCGGCGACGTCCGCATGCTCGCCGACGAGCTGGGTCTGATGAACCGCGTCTCGCGCCGCATCTGGCGGGCGCTCGGCATCGACGGCAGCCCCTCGCGCTTCCGCAGCGAGCCCAAGTCCGCCGCGGCCTGAGCGCCCGAGCAGACAGAGCAGCCCGGACCCCGTCATGGCCTATGTCGTCACGCAGTCGTGCTGCGCCGACGCCTCGTGCGTCGTCGCCTGCCCGGTCAACTGCATCCACCCCGCGCCCGGTGAGCCGGGCTTCGGCACCACCGAGATGGTGTACGTCGACGCGACCGCCTGCGTCGGCTGCGGAGCCTGCGCCACCGCGTGCCCGGTGGGCGCGATGGTGCCGGACGCTGCGCTGACGACCCGGCAGCTGCCCTTCGTCGACCTGAACGCCGCCTACTACGACCTGTTCCCGCACGCCGACCGCACTCCGGTCGCGCTGGTGCCCGAGCAGCGGCGACTCACCCGTCCCGGCCCCTTCCGGGTCGCGGTGATCGGGGCCGGCCCGGCCGGTCTCTACACCGCCGACGAGCTGCTCAAGCACCCCGAGGTGGAGGGCGTCGACGTCTTCGACCGGCTCCGGACGCCGTACGGCCTGGTGCGGCACGGGGTGGCCCCCGACCACGCCTCGACCAAGCTGGTCACCCGGCTCTTCGAGGCCATCGAGCGTCAGCCGCGGTTCCGCTACTTCCTGGGCGCCCAGGTCGGTGCCGAGCTGACGCTGGCCGAGCTGCGCGAGCACTACCACGCCGTCGTGTACGCCGTCGGCGCCTCCGC
>OFDC01001839.1_pt1 | contig 10470 bp, 10 predicted proteins | sample 1520941 | NCBI WGS metagenome assembly OFDC01 (sample SAMEA94258168, study PRJEB24077) | hot springs metagenome | biome: Aquatic biome; feature: Water | place: India | collected 2012-12-06 | depth 5 m | reverse complement strand
GCTGCCACGCCCAGGTGCCGCCTCCGAGGACGACGGCGACCCCGACGACGCCCACGACGGCCGCCGCGCGCCGTCGCGGGCGCCCCGAGGGCTCGGGAGGCGTGGGGACGGCGTCGGTGAGGGTCACCGGCGACACCGTAGTTGTCGGAGGAGGCCGGCGAGGCCGATTTGGTGAAGGCTGCCGCTCACCCGCCCGGACTGATCGCCCGCTCCGTGCCGAGCCGTGCTCGCGCCGCGGCCCGGACGCCGGCGTCACGGGAGCGGGGCGCCGCGTGGGCGGCGGATGCCGTGCCCTTCCACGTGCCGCGGATGCCGTGGTCGCGCTGCATCCGCGAGAAGTAGTCGACCACCTCCACCTCCTTCGCGCGGATGGCGAGCTCGGTGGACGTCGTGACCTCCGGGGCGGTGGACTCCGCCTCGATGGCCGCGGTCCGGGCGGCGTCGCGGGCCCGGGACAGCCGCTCCCCGACGTGGTCGGCCCAGGCTTCGTAGAAGGCCGCGCGGGCGGTCGATCCGTGCACCGGACGGTCCTCCCACCGGCGCCGACGCTGGTCCCACACCTGGCGGGTGTCGCTCTTGTGCGCCCCCGATCGGAGGTGGGCGTCGCCGTCGGCGACCATCTGGGTCACCAGCGAGGCGTAGAGCGCCTTCACGATCGAGATGTCGCTGGGGAAGCCGTAGAGCGTGACCCGGGTGTTGCTGGTGTAGATCGCCACGCGGACGTCGTTGGCGCGGGCGATCTCCAGCATCAGCCGGACGTAGCGGGCCAGGGAGCGCTTGCCCGACTCGCCGATCAGGATGGTCTCCCACGTGGGGTCCTCCCGCTGCTCCTCGGAGTGTGCCGTCGCGCGCGCGACGGCCAGCGCGATCTGGTGGCGGGTGGCGAGCGTCTGCGCCTTGGTGAAGAAGGCGTCGCGCTCGGCGGCGTTGCTCGTGCGCTCGGCCTGCCGCAGCAGGCGACCGATGCGGAGCAGGGTGCGGTCCTCGTCGTCGACGCCGGTGTCGAGGCCGGAGAGCCGGTAGGCGGTGTGCAGGAGGTCGGCGACGACGGGCATCCCGACGTCCTCGAGCAGGCGCAGGAAGGTCGTGCGGAAGTCCCGGCCGTGGCCCTCCCCGCCGGCGAGGTGGTGGGCGATCTCGTGGAGCACGACGGCGGCGCGCAGCGACCACGCGCCACCGACCTCACGCGGTGGGATGGCGATGACGCCCCGCAGCGGCAGCTCGTGCCGCTCGTAGTGCGCCTGACGGTGACCGCGGCGGGGGCGCACCACCACAGGCACCTGCGCCATGTCGAGGCCCGACCCGTCGTCGTACGGGCTCCGGGTCGCGACCAGGTGGGCGAGGACCCGGTCGACGAACTCCTGGACGTGCGCGGGGTCGGTGAACCGCGGCTCCGTCTCGGGCTCGAAGGACTGCGTCGCGGCTCCGACGCGCACCCGGATCGGGTCGCCAGGTCGCCTCGTGGCCTCGTCGAGCCAGCTCGCGAGCATGTCCTCCGCGGCGTAGACCGCGGGTGTGTCGTCGACCATGGGGCCAGCCTCTCAGGGCGGTCCGACAGAGAAATCCATCAGCAGTTTCTCAGGTTGTGGTTAGGGGAGCCTCTGAAGGGAGATAGCCTCCTCGGGCGGCAACAGCCGCCGAACCTTCACCAGAATCCGGGACAGCACATGCACAAGACCCTCCACCGACTCCTCCTCCTGGTCGTCGCCCTCGCGACCGGCGCGATCTCGCTGATCGCGGTCGCGCCGGCGGCCCACGCGGCGACGTACCCGACCGTCACGAAGATCTCCTCCACCAAGTCGACCGTCCTGCACGGCACCACCGTGAAGATCTACGGCTGCGGCCAGGCGCCTTCGTACGCCGGCGAGGCCTGCGCCCCCTTCGGCACCCTCACCCTCCAGCGCCGGGTCGTCGGCGGCTCCTGGACCAACATCTCGGCTCGCTACCCGAGCCCCGAGAACGCCCGGCCGAGCTGGGTCATCACCCCGAGCGCGTCGGCCTACTACCGCGTCGCCTGGAACGGCGGCTCCTTCGAGAGCAACACCTTCTCGCCGACCGCTGCCGATGACCGCCAGACGCGCCTCATCCGCGTGGCCCGCAACCTCCACGACAAGTGGGTCCAGAGCAGCTTCACCTTCGGCGGACTCGTGACCCCGACCTACGCGGGCAAGTACGTCTACATCCAGCGGACCACCTGCTCGAACCCGCAGTCCACCTCGTGCAAGTGGAGCTACTACAAGGCGATCAAGACGACCTCCAGCAGCCGCTGGAGCGTCAAGCTTCCGGCGTACTCGCAGACGAACTACTTCCGCGCCTACGTCAAGCCGAGCAGCGGCTACGCCCCGAGCTACTCGCGCTACTACATCGAGACCAAGCGCTACCGTCCCGCGACGCCGCGCCTGGTGCGCTGACGCAGGTCAGGCCGACTCGACGAAGCCGGTTGCAGGGCCCCCGCCCTGCAGCCGGTTTCGCAATTCCACGAGGTCCGAGACCGCCTCGACGAAGCGCACGGTGCTGTCGCCCACGCCGTTGTCGTCGAAGTAGTGGTGGCGCATCGCGGCGCGCGCCATCCGGTGCTCGTCGTGCTCGAGACGAGACCCGAGCAGCTCGGTGAGGTGGCCGATGGTGTCGGTGTCGATGACGTCGGCGCAGCGGCTGACCGGCACCTCGCAGCGCAGCCGGTCCGCGTCGTGGTGGCGATCGGTGATCAGGATCGGCTTGTCCGTCTGCAGGTAGAGCCAGTCCAGGCCCACCGAGGACACGTCGGTGATCATCACGTCGCACCCCGGGAACACCGCGAGGATGTCGCCCTGCCAGACCGCCGCGTGCCCGGCCGAGGGGTCCCGCTCGGCCGCCTGCTCGACGAGGTCGAGCACGGCGCGGTGGCCGTCACGGATCGCCGGAGTCTGGCTGGAGGTGATCTTGGGGTGCGGCTTGTAGACCAGCCGCACGTCGGGCAGCTCCAGCACAGCGCTGACGATCTCGGCTCCGAGCACGTCCACCGAGGTGTAGTCGTTGTACTCGGCGTCGCCCTCCCAGGTCGGGGCGTAGAGCACCGTGCGCCGGTCGCTGTGCGGCAGCAGGGGAGCCGTGCGTAGGTCGAGCTGCGGGCGGCCCACGCGCACCAGGCGGTGCTCGTCGAGCTCCATCAGCGCCTGACGGTGACGCTGCACCGCGGCCTCGCCGGCCACGAAGACCCGGTCGTAGGCCTTGGCGTTGTTGCTGACCATGCTCTGCTTGTCGCTCTCGCCGTGGTTGATGTGCACGTGGAGCATCCGGCCGTCGAGCAGGGAGTTGAAGTTGAGCATCGAGTTGTTGCAGTAGAGCACGACGCTCGCGTCGAGCTCGTCGTACAGCGCGGCGAGGTCGGCGAAGCCCGGAGCCAGGTGGACCGGCAGGGAGGTGCGCTCCTCGACGACGGGGCTGGCGCCGGGGTCCCGCGTCACGATCGCCACGGGCTGTGTCGCATCGAGCCGCTCGAGCACCGGGATCCACTGGAGGAGCTGGTAGACGCGGGTGACGTCGTCGGCGAAGTAGGCGATCACGCGAGGGCTCTGCACCTACAGATTCTACGGCGCGGCAGGGCGGTTTCGGTAACCTCGGCGGGTGCCCCGCCTCCGTCGTCTGGTCAACCGCTCCGTCCATGCCGCCTGGGAGTGGGTCGAGCGGGTCGGGGACATCGCCCCAGGCACCGACCTGGCCGACCGGTTCGGCTCCTTCGGCGGCGGAAGCTGCCTGGCCTTCCCGCTCGCAGCGGTCGTCAACCCGGGCTCGATCCACGTCGGGCAGGACACCCTGATCGGCAAGTACTCCACGCTCTCGGTCGGCTACGGCCCGACCCAGAGCGCCCTTCCGGAGCGCGGTCTGGTCATCGGCGACCGCTGCGTCCTCGGCGCCCGCGTCTGCATCACCGCCCACGAGTCGATCACCGTCGGCGACGACGTGTGGTTCGGGCAGGACGTCTTCGTCTCCGACGCCAGTCATGGCTACCAGGACCCGGCCGTGCCCATCGGCCGCCAGTTCGGCTCCCACCAGCCGGTCGTCATCGGCTCGGGCTCGTGGATCGGGCACGGCGCGATGATCCTGCCCGGTACGACGATCGGCCGGAACGTCGTCGTCGCCGCCGGGTCGGTCGTGCGGGGGACCGTCGAGGACCACGCGATCGTCGGCGGCGTGCCCGCCCGGGTAATCCGCCGGCTCGAGCCTGGCCGCGGCTGGGTGTCGTCGTCGGGAGCGGAGGACGTCCGCGCGTTGGCCGGGGTGCGCTCGTGACCAGGATCGAGGACTTCGCGCGGTACGCCGCGGACGTCACCGGCCTGCCCCTCGCGGCCGGCGACGTGACCGGGTACGACGCCCTCTGGGCCTGGTCGGTGGCCGACCTCGACGCCTTCTGGAGCACCTTCGCGAGCTGGCTGGGACGCCCCCTGCCGGGTCCGGCCCTGGCCGAGGAGCGGATGCCCGGCGCGGTGTGGTTCCCCGAGGCCCGGGTCAGCTATGCCGCCGCCGTCCTCGAGGGCCGGCCCGCTGACGAGGTCGCGCTCGTCGGCGTGACCGAGGACTCCGAGGCGACCCGTGAGCTCACCTGGGGCGAGCTCCGCAGCCAGGTGGCAGGTCTGGCCGCCACCTGGCGTCGGCTGGGCGTGGGGGAGGGCGACCGGGTCGTCGGCTACCTGCCCAACACGCCCGACGCTGTCGTGGCGCTCCTCGCCGCGGCGAGCCTGGGCGCGGTGTGGTCGGTGTGCGGCATGGACTACGCCGCCTCGGCCGCGCTGGCCCGCTTCGAGCAGCTCGAGCCCACGATCCTGGTGCACGCGTCGTCGTACGTGCACGGGGGTCGGACCCACGACCGCGCGGACGTCGTGGCCGAGCTCACCGCGGCCCTGCCGTCGCTGCGCGCGACGCTGGAGGTGGGCGGGCCGGAGTGGGCGGAGGCGGTCGGAGCGGACGAGCCGTTCGCTCCGGTGGCGCTGGCCTTCGACCACCCGCTGTGGGTGCTCTTCTCGTCCGGCACCACCGGCAAGCCCAAGGGCATCGTCCACGGTCACGGGGGTGCGCTGCTCGAGCAGGCGAAGGTCGCGGCGCTGCACTTCGACCTCGGCCCCGGCGAGCGCCTGCTCTGGTACACGACGCCGTCGTGGATGATGTGGAACTTCCTGGTCGGGGCGATGCTGACCGGCGCCTCCGTCGTCGCGTACGACGGCAGCCCCGCGCACCCCGGCGTCGACGGACTGTGGGACCTGGCGCAGCGTCACGGCGTGACCGTGCTCGGCATGAGCCCCGGCTACGTCGCCGCGTGCCAGAAGGCCGGGGTCGGTCCGGCGGGCCACGACCTGGCCCGCCTGCGGCGCGTGGGCATCTCCGGATCGACCTTCCCGGCGTCCAGCCACGAGGCGCTCCAGACCGAGCTGGGGCCCGACGTCCAGATCTGCTCCATCAGCGGCGGCACGGACGTGGTCAGCGCCTTCGTCGGTCCGGCGCCCACGGTCCCGGTGTGGCCCGGCGAGCTGTCCCGCCCCTGTCTCGGCGTCGCCCTGGACGCCTTCGACCCGGCGGGGAGATCCGTGCGTGGCGAGGTGGGGGAGCTGGTGGTCACCCGGCCCCTGCCCTCGATGCCCCTCTACTTCTGGGCGGACCCCGACGGCGAGCGCTACCGCGACGCCTACTTCGACACCTATCCCGGCACCTGGCGTCACGGTGACTGGATCACGCTCACCGACCACGGGTCGGTCGTGATCCACGGTCGCTCGGACGCCACCTTGAACCGCAACGGGATCCGGATGGGCAGCGGCGACATCTACGAGCCGGTCGAGGCGCTGGCCGAGGTCCGCGAGGCCCTGGTCATCGGGCTCGAGGAGGACGGCGGGGGCTACTGGATGCCGCTCTTCGTGGTGCTGGCCGACGGGGTGGAGCTGGACCCGGGCCTCGAGGCGCGGATCCGCGACGCCGTCCGCACCCACGCGTCCCCCCGGCACGTGCCCGACGAGGTGATCGCGGCCCCCGGCATCCCTCACACCCGCACGGGCAAGAAGCTCGAGGTCCCGGTCAAGAAGGTGCTGGCGGGCCAGGACCTGGGTGGAGCATTCGACCCCGGTAGTGTGGACGCTCCCGAGCTGATCGACTGGTACCGCGACGTGGGCAGGAGCCGCAGAACCCGATGACCCCCTGGCTCCTGCTGGGTCTCGCCGTCCTCCTGATCCTCGCGTGCGGGCTCTTCGTCGCCGCCGAGTTCGCCTTCGTCACCGTCGACCGGGGCCAGGTCGACCGGGCCGCCGCGGCGGGGGACCTCAGCGCTCTCGGCGTGCAGAAGGCGCTGCGCTCGCTGTCGACCCAGCTCTCCGGGGCCCAGGTCGGCATCACGATCACCAACCTCGCGATCGGCTTCCTGGCGGAGCCCGCGATCGCCGAGCTGCTGCGCGGCCCGCTCGAGGACGCCGGTGTCTCCAGCGGAGCCGTGAGCCCGGTGGCCGTGGCCATCGGCCTGACCCTCAGCACCCTCTTCACGATGCTCATCGGAGAGCTCGTCCCGAAGAACGTCGCGATCTCTCTGCCCTACACGACGGCCCGCCTGACCCAGGGGCCGATGCGCGCCTTCACCGCCGCGGCCCGAGGACCGATCAAGGTCCTCAACGGCAGCGCGAACGCCATCGTGCGCCGTCTCGGGGTCGAGCCGCAGGAGGAGCTCCGGTCGGCGCGCAGCGTCACCGAGCTGGCCTCCCTCATCCAGCGGTCCGCCGACGAGGGCACCCTCGACCCGGACACCGCCGAGCTGATGGAGCGGTCGGTGGAGTTCGGCAGCCGCACGGCGGGCGAGATCATGACCCCCCGCGTCCGCACGCGCACCCTCGAGACCAACGACCGCGCCAGCGCGGTGATCGCCCTCGCTCGCGAGAGCGGCAACTCGCGCTTCCCCGTGCTCGACGACACCGACGCGGTCGTCGGCACGGTGCACGTCAAGAACGCCGTCGCGCTGCCGCTGCACGAGCGGTCCACCACCAAGGTCAAGCACCTGATGGCCAAGCCCATCGTCGTCCCGGACTCCCTGCGCCTCGACCCGCTGCTCGCGCTGCTGCGCGCCGACGGCTTCCAGATGGCCATCGTCCTCGACGAGTACGGCGACCACGCCGGCATCGTGACGCTGGAGGACGTGATCGAGGAGATCGTGGGCGACATCGCCGACGAGCACGACCGCCTGGGCAGTCGTGGGCGGCTGCGCCGCGACGGCAGCTGGTCGCTCTCCGGCCTCCTGCGACCCGACGAGGTCGAGGACCTCACCGAGGTCGAGCTGCCCGAGGGCGAGGACTACGACACCGTCGCCGGTCTGGTGCTCAAGGTGCTCGGCAGGATCCCCGCGGCCGGCGACCAGGCCGTCGTACCCCTGCCGGAGGACGACGACGAGGACGCCCCGCTGCGCCAGGCGGTGCTCACGGTCGACCACATGGACGGCCTGCGGATCGACCGGGTCTCGCTGCGCGTGGAGGAGGTGGACTCCACCGATGAGTGATCTCGGCGGGGTGGTGCTCGCGGTCTTCCTGCTCGCGGCCAACGCCTTCTTCGTCGGCGCGGAGTTCGCGCTGATCTCCGCGCGCCGCAGCCAGATCGAGCCCCGGGCCCAGGCCGGCTCGCGGATGGCGCGGATCACCCTCACGGCGATGGAGCAGGTCTCGCAGATGATGGCGGGCGCCCAGCTCGGCATCACGATCTGCTCCCTCGGCCTCGGCGCCGTGGGGGAGCCCGCGCTCGCGCACCTCATCGAGCCCGTCTTCCACCAGCTGCACGTGCCCGACCAGTGGCTGCACCCGGTCGCCTTCGTGATCGCGATGACCGTGGTCGTGTTCCTGCACGTCGTCCTCGGCGAGATGGTGCCCAAGAACATCGCCATCGCCGGGCCCGAGCGGGCGGCTCTGGTCCTCGGTCCACCGATGTACGGCATCGTGCTCGTGCTGCGACCGCTCATCGGCGGGATCAACGCGCTCGCCAACGGCCTCCTGCGCCTGATGCGGATCGAGCCGAAGGACGAGCTCGGCAGCACCTACACCCGCGAGGAGGTCGCCGCCCTCGTCGAGGAGTCCCACGGCGAGGGACTGCTCGCCGAGGACGAGTACGACCGGCTCGCCGGCGCGTTGGGCTTCACCGAGAAGACCGTCGCCGAGGTCACCATGCCCCTCGACTCCCTCGCCACGGTGGTGCGCGGCGCCACCGGCGCGGACGTCGAGGCACTGTGCGCGGCCACCGGATTCAGCCGGTTCCCGGTGGTCTCCGGGCAGGGCGAGGGACCCGAGGACCTGATCGGCTACCTGCACATCAAGGACGTGCTCGAGCCCGACGAGGAGCGCCGACAGCAGCCGGTGGCCGACCGCTGGGTGCGACCGTTCGCGACGGTCGTCTCCGAGACCCCGCTCCACGAGGCCCTCGAGGTCCTGCAGCGCCGCGGCTCCCACATGGCCCGCGTCGTGACGCCGGACGGGACGGCGCTGGGCGTCGCCGCGCTCGAGGACGTCATCGAGGAGCTGGTCGGCGAGATCCGCGACGCGGCACACTCCGACGACCAGGTCACCGTCCACGACCGGGCGGGCAACTAGTGTGTCGAAGGTGGAGGAAGCGGTGACGCGCAACGACCGCGCAGCCGACCGGGTGCTGACGATCCCGAACGCGATCAGCGGGTTGCGGCTGCTCGGCGTCCCCCTCTTCCTCTGGCTGGTCCTCGGCCCGGAGGAGGACGTGTGGGCGCTGGTCGTCCTCATGGTCTCCGGTGTGACCGACTTCCTCGACGGCTGGCTGGCCCGCAAGCTGAACCAGACCTCCGACCTCGGTCGCCTGCTCGACCCCGTCGCCGACCGTCTCTACATCCTCGCCGTGGTGGTCGGGCTGGCCCTGCGCGACGTGATCCCGTGGTGGGTGGCGCTGTCGCTGCCCCTGCGCGACCTGCTGCTCTGGGGGCTGGTGCCGTTGCTGCGGACCAGGGGCTACAGCGCCCTGCCCGTGCACTTCCTCGGCAAGGCCGCGACGTTCAACCTGCTCTACGCCTTCCCGCTCCTGCTCCTCGGCGACGGCGAGGGCACGGCCGCGACCCTCGCGCAGGTCTTCGGCTGGTCGCTGACGCTGTGGGGGATCGGCCTCTACTGGTGGGCCGGCGTCCTCTACGCCTGGCAGGTGCGCAAGCTCCTCGCGACCACCGAGCCGCGCTCACGCGAGGACGGCCGGCGGTGAACGACAACGTCGACCGGTCGCGGACACCGCTGCTCACGCTGATCACCCAGGAGGCGATCGACCGTGACTACCAGGTCGCGGCCTCCCGCCGCGCGCCCGGCCACCACGACAGCCCCGGTCTGCGGGCCGCTGTCGTCGGCGTCCTCGCCGGCTTCGCCGTCCTGGTGACCGTCGCCGCGGTGCAGACCTCGCAGAACGCCGAGGTCAACGACGCCAGCCGCGAGGGTCTGATCGACCGGATCCAGGACCGCCGAGGGAAGGTCGCGGTCCTGCAGCGCGAGATCGCCGAGCTCCGCGAGGCCAACATCTCCGCCGAGCAGACGGTGCGCTCGCTCGGCACGCGGTACGGCGACGTCCAGGCCGAGCGCAGGTCGCTGGGCGCGCTGAGCGGCTTCGAGACCGTGCGGGGCGACGGCGTCCGGGTCACCGTGGACAACCCGCCGTACGCCGACGCCGACACCGAGGTCCGCGACTCCGACCTGGCCCTGCTCGCGAACGCGCTGTGGGGGGCGGGGGCCGAGGCGGTCGCGATCAACGGGCAGCGCCTCACGGCGGCCGGCGGCATCCGGACCTCGGGTGTCGCGATCGAGGTCAACGGCGTCGGCATCGCGCCGCCGTACACCATCATCGCCATCGGCGACCAGCGCTCGCTGTCCGCCAACTTCGTCGACTCGGGAGCCGGCTTGGCCTTCATCGCGATCACCGACCAGTTCGGCTACGCCTACGACATGGAGAACGAGGACGACCTCCGCCTGGCGGCGGCCCCCGCGGTGCTGCGCAAGCTGACCTGGGCGACCGCTGACCCGAGGCCCGGTCCGACACCCGGAGGAGGTACCCCGTGATCGCAGTTCTCGGCCTGGTCGTCGGGGTGGTGCTCGGGCTGATCTTCCAGCCGGACGTGCCGCTCGGACTCGAGCCCTACCTGCCGATCGCGGTGGTCGCGGCGCTCGACGCCGTCTTCGGTGCCCTGCGCGCGTACCTCGACGGCATCTTCGACGACAAGGTCTTCGTCGTGTCCTTCCTGAGCAATGTCGTGATCGCCGCCGGGATCGTCTACCTCGGCGACCGGCTCGGGGTGGGCGGCCAGCTGTCCACCGGCGTGATCGTCGTGCTCGGGATCCGCATCTTCACCAACGTCGCCGCCATCCGGAGACATGTCTTCCATGCCTGAGCAGGCGGACGAGGCGTCGGAGGCAGGGACTGAGGCGCCGCCCCGCACCCCGACCGAGCGGTTGCGCCGGGCGATGGTCCGCCCGTCGCGCC